>WNGB01005915.1_pt1 | contig 26359 bp, 24 predicted proteins | sample 5400681 | NCBI WGS metagenome assembly WNGB01 (sample SAMN13153367, study PRJNA577476) | soil metagenome | isolation source: 115 cm soil or saprolite under grassland replicate 2 | place: USA:California | collected 2016-06-15
TGGTGTTCCCGACCCGCCGGCCGCGAACGCGACCACGATCGTGATCGGCCGCGACGGATAGGTCTGGGCGGCTGCGTCGGTTGCCCGCGTTCCAACCATGAGTCCAGCGCCGAACAGCACGACGCACGCGACGTTTCTCCAACTCGTTTGCGGTCTCATTTTGCTTTCCCTTCCCAAGAATCGTGGACGATTGACGGAGGAATCTGGCGACCCAGACTTTATGGACGCGACTGGACCGAGGTTACTCGGGTTTGATGCCCGCAAACCTGGTCACCTACGCCCACTTTTCGATTTCGGCGGCCCTAAATCTGCAGCCCGTGCTCGACCGCGAACGCCTTGAGCTTCTCGCGGATCGATACACTACCGGCCGGGCTGTCGAGCAGCGGATTGACCAGCGCCGTGACCTTGCCGGCGTCGAGCTCGAGCAGCATGGCCTTGACCGGCCCGACCGCGGTCGGCGCCAGCGATAGCGAGCGATAGCCGAGCGCGACCAGCGCGAGCGCGCCGATCGGCTTTGATGCCAGCTCCCCGCACAGCGTCACCGGCTTGCCGTGCGTGGCGGCCTTGGCAGTGATGTCGCGCAGCGCCCGCAGGATCGGCGCCGACAGTGCGTCGAAGCGGTCGGCGACGCGCTTGTTGCCGCGGTCGGCGGCGTAGAAGAACTGCAAGAGATCGTTGGAGCCGACCGACAGGAAATCGACCCGCTCGAGCAGCTCGTCGAGCTGGTAGAGCAGGGAGGGCACCTCGAGCATGGTACCGACCTCGGCGCGCTCCGGCAGCTTGTGGCCGTGGCGGCGCAGGTGGGTGAGCTCGCGCTCGACCAGCGACTTGGCCTCGTCGAATTCCTCGACCGTGGCGATCATCGGGAACATCAGCTTGAGATTGCGCCCGCCGGCGGCGCGCAACAGCGCGCGGATCTGGGCGCGCAGCAGCCCCGGCCGGTCGAGTCCCAGCCTGATGGCGCGCCAGCCGAGCGCGGGGTTTTCCTCCTCGACGTTGCGCATATAGGGCAGCACCTTGTCGCCGCCGATGTCGAGCGTGCGGAACGTCACCGGCTTGTCGCCGGCGGCGTCGAGCACCGCTCGGTAGAGACCAAACTGCTCGGCGGTGCGCGGGAAGGTCGCCGCCACCATGAACTGCATCTCGGTGCGGAACAGGCCGATGCCGGCGGCCCCGGTCTCCTCGATATGCGGCAGGTCGACGGCGAGCCCGGCATTGATGAGCAGCGCCACCGCAACCCCGTCCTTGGTCACGCACGGCCTGTCGCGCAGCGCGAGGTACTGCAATTGCCGGCGCGCCCGCAGCCGCACCCGCTCGATATAGGCCGCCTCCATGTCGGGGGAGGGCCGCACATGCACGTCGCCGGTCGAGCCGTCGACGATGATGGCGTCGCCTGGATCGGCGTGGCCGGTGGCGTTCTCGATCTCGCCGACCGCCGCGATGCCGAGCGCGCGCGCGACGATCGCCACGTGCGAGGTCGGGCCGCCTTCCTCGAGCACGACCCCGCGCAGCCGCCTGCGGTCGTATTCGAGCAGCGCCGCCGGGCCCATCGTGCGCGCCACGATGATGGCGTGCTCGGGCAAACGGTCGCGCGGCGGCGTGTAGTCCTTGCCGAGCAGCTGGTGCATCAGCCGATTCGACAGCTCGTCGAGATCGTGCAGGCGCTCGCGCAGATAGGGGTCGGTGGCGCGCAGCATGCGGGCGCGGGTGTCGGACTGCACGCGCTCGACCGCGGCCTCGGCGGTGAGCCCGGTGCGCACCGCCTCCTCCAGGCGATGCACCCAGCCGCGGTCATAGGCGAACATGCGATAGGCTTCGAGCACGTCGCGGTGCTCGCCGCCGTCGGCCACCTCGCCGCGCTCGAGCAGGACGTCGAGGTCGGAGCGCATGGTCTCGATCGCGGATTCGAGCCGCTGCAGTTCCTTCGGTACGTCGTCGGCGATGAAATTGGTGATGACCACGCGCGGCTCGTGCAGCACCACGTGGCCGAGCGCGATGCCCTCGTTGAGCGGGGCGCCGGTGACGTGGACCGGGCGCCGCGCCGCGGGCTCGGGCACGCCCGGGCGGGCGATCGAGGAGAGCTCGCCCGAGGCGATCATCTCGGCGAGCACCATCGCGGTGGTCTGCAGCGCCTCTTCTTCCTCCTCGGAATAGGTGCGCCGGGCCCGGTTCTGCACCACCAGCACGCCGAGCGTATTGCCGGCGCGCAGCACCGGCACGCCCAGGAACGAGTGGTAGATCTCCTCGCCGGTCTCCGGCCGGTAGGAGAAGGCCGGGTGGTCCTGCGCCTGCGACAGGTTGATCGGGTTGGCCTCGCTGGAGACGAGGCCGACCAGGCCTTCGTCCTGGCGCAGCACGGTCTGGTGAACGGCCTCCTTGTTGAGGCCCTCGGTGGCATAGAGCTCGAGGGTCCCGTCCACGCGCAGCACGTAGACGGAGCAGACCTCCGCCACCATGTTGGCGGCGATCAGCACCACGATCTTGTCGAGGCGTTCCTGCGCGCTGACCGGCTCCGCCATCACCTCGCGAAGCCGCCGCAACAGCACGCGTGGACCGCCGAGCGCGCCACGCATGTCGTGATCCCTCGGGCCGCGTCCGGCCGGGGCTGAAGGCCCCGGCGCCGGTCAATCAGGAAGTCGTGTCCGCGGGCGCCGGCAACCCGCCGCGGCTACAACCATAGGGCCGTATAGCCAATGGGGCTGCGGACAAGCAAGCGCAGATGCTAGGGGACACCAGCGGGCGGCCGCCTAGGCCTTGTCCAATTCGTAAAGGCTGTGCAGCGTGCGGACCGCCAATTCGGTGTATTCGGCGTCGATCAGCAGCGAGAACTTGATTTCCGAGGTGGTGATGGCGCGGATGTTGATCTTGCGGTCCGCCAGCGCCTTGAAGGCGGTGGCGGCGACGCCAGCATGGCTGCGCATGCCGATCCCGATCACCGAGACCTTGGCCACGTCGGTCGAGCCGTCGAGGTGGTCGTAGCCGATCGCCGGCCGCGCCTTGGCCAGCACATCCGCCGCGCGCTCGTAGTCGGAGGCCGGCACCGTGAAGGTGAGGTCGGCGGTCTTGCCGTCGGCCGATACGCTCTGCACGATCATGTCGACGTTGATGTTGGCGTCCGCCAGCGGCCCGAAGATCGCGGCGGCGATCCCGGGCTTGTCCTGCAGCCGGCGCAGCGTGATCTGCGCCTCGTCCTTGGAGAAGGCGATACCGGTGACGACCTGTTGCTCCACGATCTCCTCCTCACCACAAATCAGCGTGCCGGGCGGCGTCCCGTGCGGGTCGATGTCCTCGGGCTTCTCGAAGCTCGACCGCACGAAGATGCGCACATTGTGAACCATTCCAAGCTCGACCGAGCGCACCTGCATGACCTTGGCGCCGAGCGAGGCGAGTTCCAGCATCTCTTCGTAGGAGATCTTGGGCATGCGACGGGCGCGCGGCACCACGCGCGGGTCGGTGGTGTAGATGCCGTCGACGTCGGTGTAGATGTCGCAGCGCTCGGCCTGGATCGCGGCCGCGACTGCGACCGCCGAGGTGTCTGAGCCGCCGCGGCCGAGCGTGGTGATGCGGCCGGTCTCCTTGTGGATGCCCTGGAAGCCGGCGATCACCGCCACCTCCTTGCGCTCCTTGAAGCGCTTGAGCAGCTCGTCGCCGTTGATGTCGAGGATGCGGGCCGAGCCATGGGCATTGGAGGTCCCGATCGGCAGCTGCCAGCCCTGCCAGGAGCGCGCGTTGATGCCGATGCCTTCGAGCACCATCGCCAGGAGCCCGGCCGTCACCTGTTCGCCCGAGGCAACGATGGCATCGTATTCCCGGGCATCGTGGAGCGGGGCGGCCTCGCGGCACCAGCCCACCAGCTCGTTGGTCTTGCCCGACATCGCCGATACGATCACGGCGACGTCGTGCCCGGCGTCGACTTCACGCTTGACGTGGTTGGCGACGTTGCGGATGCGGTCGATATTGGCGACGGAGGTTCCGCCGAACTTCATCACAAGGCGGGCCATGCGGGTTGGTTCTCTTGAGCGCGACGTCGGCACTTTGAGGCAAGTTCCGGCCTAAAAAGGCGAGTATACATACCGGTGGGACTAGTGCCCCGAACCCGAAGTTCGCGCACATGGTGCGGCAAGGTCAATCGCGAACTTCGGGTTCAAAAGGGGCACTAGAATCATAGAGTTGCTAGTGTCCTTCGATTCCGAAGTTCGCACGGAATGTGCGGCGAATGCTTACGAACTTCGGAATCGGGACACTAGCCGGCTGCAACCGCACCCCCGGAAGGCAGGATCGATGGCGACCACGACGGGCGGCTCGACGATCGACGAGGCGGAGGTCGCGCGCTTTTCGGCGCTGGCCGACGAGTGGTGGGACTTTGGCGGCAAGATGGGCATGCTGCACAAGTTCAACCCGGTGCGGCTCGGCTTCATCAAGGAGGCGGCTTGCCGGCGCTTCAAGCGCGACCCCAAGCGGCTCGACAGCCTCGCCGGCCTGCGCGTCCTCGACATCGGCTGCGGCGGCGGCATCCTGAGCGAGCCGATCGCCCGGCTCGGGGCCAGCGTGGTCGGCGCCGATCCGGCGGGCGCCAATATCGCGGCCGCGAGGCTCCATGCCGCGGCGGAGGGCCTCGCCATCGACTACCGGGAGACCACCGCGGAGGCGCTGGCCGACGCCGGCGAGCGCTTCGACGTGGTGCTCGCCATGGAGGTGGTCGAGCACGTCGCCGACCTCACCCTGTTCGTGGCGCGCTGCGCCGAGATGGTGAAGCCCGGCGGCATGATGGTGGTCGCCACGCTCAACCGCACCATCAAGAGCTTCGCGCTCGCCATCGTGGGCGCCGAATATGTCTTGCGCTGGCTGCCGCGCGGCACCCACCAGTGGGACAAGTTCGTCACCCCGAACGAGCTCGAGATCGCGCTCGAGCAGAGCGGCCTGCGGATGATCGAGGAGACCGGGGTGATCTATAACCTCCTCGCCGACCGCTGGCAGCTCTCGCGCGACATGGACGTGAACTACATGATCACCGCCGCGAAGCCGGGTGGCTGATCTCTCCCGTCATTCCGGGGCGCGGGCGAAGCCCGCGAGCCCGGAATCCACAAACCGCAAATCGATGGAACGGGCACACTTATTCAAGACCGCGCCTTCGAAGGCGATGGATTCCGGGCTCGCGCCTGCGGCGCGCCCCGGAATGACGGCGGGGGGAGCGCGGCATGATCGACTCGAGCTGGCTCTGGGCGTTGTTCACGGTGATCGCCGCAGCGAGCCAAACCGTGCGCAACGCCACCCAGCGCGAGCTCACCGCGGCGCTCGGGACCGCCGGCGCGACCCATGTGCGGTTCCTGTTCGGCCTGCCGTTCGCGCTGTTGTTTCTCGCCGGCGTGATGATCTGGACCGGCAACGCGCTGCCCCGGCCGCCGGCGGTGTTCTGGGCCTGGGTGCTCGATGGCGCGCTCGCCCAGATCGCCGCAACCGCGCTGATGCTGGCGGCCATGAACGACCGCTCCTTCGTGGTGGTCTACGCCTACATCAAGACCGAGCCGGTGCAGGCCGCGCTGTTCGGCCTCGTCTTCCTCGGCGATGCCGTGACCTTGCCGATGGCGGCCGCGATCCTGATCGCCACCGCCGGCGTGGTCATTATGGCGCTCAAGCCCGGCGCGACGCTCGGGCTCAAGGCCACGCTGCTCGGGCTCGCGGCCGGCGGCACGTTCGCGCTCTCCGCGGTCGGCTACCGCGGCGCCATCCTCAGCCTCAACCTGCAAAGCTACGTGATGGCCGCGACCTTCACGCTCGTGGTCGGCCTCGTCATCCAGTGCGTGCTGCTCTCGCTCTATCTGCGGCTGCGCGACCCAGCCGTGTTGACATCGATCGCGCGCCATTGGCGGCCGTCGCTGTTCGCGGGCTTCATGGGGGCGCTCGCCTCGCAGTTCTGGTTCCTCGCGTTTGCGCTTGCCACGGCGGCGAGCGTGCGCACGCTGGCGCTGGTCGAGGTGCTGTTCGCGCAGGCGATCTCGGTTTTCGTGTTCAAGCAGACCACGACGACACGTGAGGGGATCGGGATCGTGCTGATCGTGATCGGCGTCACGCTTCTGATCTGGGCGTATTGACCGGCGGCCGCGCCCGCCTGATCCTGTCGCCACAACGAGAACCAAGGGAGGCGTCGATGCGCGTTGGGTGCGTGGTTGCTGGTGGCGTCAAGCGTGTCGGCGGTTGCCCAGGATCGCGTCACCGCACCGCAGAGCCACGGCGACCGGACGCGCTGGGGTGTCGGACCCGACTGCTCCCTCGACATTCGCCGCCCGGTACCGTGCCCCATTTCACGCCTTGGAACCGTTCTTCGTTGACGTGTTCTAAACCGGTCCAAGTGAAATGATTAGGCGATTCTCGAATTCATAACTAAAAGCATAAGTCCCGGGTCTCAATTCGACGCGAGTCAATCTCCGCCCTTGCGCCAAATCGGCGGACTTCGGCACGCGTAGTTGAAGCCCGTACCGGCTCGCGCATGACAGCGCCGACCAAGAGGTGGAGCATGCGGCCTTCGCGGCGGGATTTCGTCACGTGGATCACGGCGAGCGGCATTGCGATCAGCCTGTCGCGTTTGGCCTCCGGTCAGCAACCTGAATTCGCAGCGCACGAGACGCTGCCGGGACGACAACGCTGGAACCCGGCGGCGACCGGCGTCGGTCGCATTGACGGGGTCGCCAAGGTCACCGGCGCCAAGCTCTATGCCTCCGATTTCCGTGCCGCCGATCTGCCGGGCTGGCCGGCGAATACCTCGCACGCCATGCTTATCCGGGCCGCGGACGCCACGCATGTCCATACCGGCATCGATCTTGCGCGCCTGAGCGGTGCGTCAACGCCCACCGTCGTGGTGACCGCGGCCGATCTCGCGCGCATCGGCGGCCGCGTTCCCGAATTCTACCGCGGCGACCTGTTCTGCCCGGTCGGCAAGACGCCCCTGTACCTCGGTCAGCCGGTGGCGCTGCTGATCTTCGAGACGTTCGACGCCTTTGATCAAGCGCGGCTTGCGCTGCGCGACGGAAGCTTCGTCACGTATGGCGCGGAAACCGGTCCGGTCGTGATGCCCGACTACGGCGCCTATCGTTTCACGCGCGTGGCCGGCCCGACCCCTGATGCTCCCGATGTCTACTCGCCGCTCCAGGAGGGCTGGGTCAGTCCGGCACGGATCGGGAATACCGACCGCCGGGATTGGACGCCGTCGCCGAAGGATCCCGCCTACGCCAAGGCGACGGCTTACGGCCGCCAAATCCGCGCCGAACTCGCCGCAGGCAATCCGGCGCTTCTGGTGCTGGACCGGGAATTCGAGACCCAATCGGTCGACCCGATGTTTCTCGAGCCGGAATGCGGTCTCGCCTGGTACGATCCGGGCCGCGCGAACCTCGAGCTCGTGCTCGGCGTGCAGTCGCCGCAGGAGGCCGCGGAGTCGGTCGCGTTCCTTCTGGGCGAGGCCCGCGCCCCCTTCAAGCCGGCGCGCATCAACGCTCAGTTCGCATATATCGGCGGCGGCTTCGGCGGACGCGATCACACGCCCTTCCCGCTCTACGTCGCCCTGGCGGCGATGTTCCTTCCCGGCCGACCGGTCCGGCTGGCGCATGATCGCTATCAACAGTTTCAGGCTGGCATCAAGCGGCATCCATTCAAGATGCATACGCGGATCGGTATCGATCGCGCGACCGGCAAGATCCGCGCATTCGCCGCCGACCACGTCCTGGATGGCGGCGGCCTCGCCAACTTCTCAATCAACGTGGCAAGTGTCGGCGCCACCGCCGCGCTCGGTATCTACGACGTCCCCAAGGTCGACGTCACAACCGTCGCGCTCCACTCGCGCGGCGTGACCGCCGGCTCGATGCGCGGCTATGGCACGCTGCAGCCGATGACGGCGCTGGAAGTGCTGATCGACGAGGCGGCTGCGGCGCTGCCGCTCGACCCGATCGAGTTCCGGCGCCGCAACGCGCTCAAGCCTGGCGGCCGGACCATGACCGGAAACCCGTACTACGTCTCGGTCCGCACCGCGGAGATTCTGGACAAGCTGGAGCAGCATTCGATCTGGCAGGGCCGCGCTACCGAGAAAGCCCGCGCGCCGGCAGGCACGCTCGTCGGCACAGGAGTCGCCTGCGTCACCAAGGACTACGGCAGCGGCGCGGACTGCACGCTTGGGCGTGTGGAGGTCGACCCGGAAGGCCGGATTTCCATCTATTGCGATCACGTCGAGATGGGCAACGGTATCGGGACTGCGCTCGCCAACCGCGTGGCGTCCCATCTCGGCGGCGTGGCCGACGAGGTCTCGGTTGCGCGCGTCGACACGTTCGGTGCGCTTGCGCTCATCAGCTCCGGCGATCCCTACACCATGGACCAGCCGACCCAGGACGCCGCCCAGCGCGATCCGCGCTGGGTACCGGAGATCAGCTCGCCGACCAGCGCCTCGATCGGCGCCCACGTCGGGACGCATTCCGCGGCCGAGGCCGCCCGCATCGTGTTCCGCTTCGGCCTGTGGCCGGCGGCGCTCGATCTGTGGGGCATCGCGGCGACCGATCCACGATCCCGGCAGTGGGAGGCGGCGCGCTGGCAGGACGGACATCTCGTTATGCCGGGGTTGCCGCCGCTGCCACTGGCCGCCGTGGCGGCCAAGGCGCATGCGCGCAATGGCGTGACCGCGGCGATGACGCACAGCTTCTCCCGCTGGTCGTGGTCGCAAGCAACGTTCATGATCGGCGGAGAGCCGTGGACGGCCGATATCGATGCGCTGGCGGTGCGCGCGGGCGCCGGCCAGTTCGTGCGTCTCGATCGCAGCAACGTCAAATTCCCGCCGACCGACTACAATCGCATCGGCGTCGCTTTCACGTCGCTGTGCGGCACGCTGGTGCGCATCGAGATCGAGCGTGCGACCGGCAAGCTGCGCATCGCCAAGGCTTACAGCGTGTTCGAATGCGGTCAGGCCCTGGTGCCTGAGGTCGTGCGTGGACAGGCACAGGGCGGCTTCGCCATGGGCGTGGGCTATGCCTTGCTCGAGTTGCTGCCGCCCTACGAAGGCGGTCCCGGCAACGGACAATGGAATTTGGGGCAATAACTGATCGCGCGCGGATCGGACTTGCCGTTGCGCGATCTCGAGATCGAGATGCTGCCCCCGCTGCCGAACGAGGCGCCGAAGGGCATGGCGGAAGTCGTGATGATTCCCGTCGTTCCCGCGCTGCTGAACGCCATTTTCGATGCCACGGGTCGCCGCTTCCAATCTCTGCCCGTGACCCAGCCCATGCTCAAGGGAGCGCTCTCGTGACGACAATCAACATCACGATCAATGGTCGCGCACACGGTCCGATGGACGTGCGAGACGAATTGACGATGAACGATTTCCTGCGCGAGGTCCTCGGGCTGACCGGCACAAAATTCGGCTGCGGCGCCGCGCAGTGTCTGAGTTGCGCGGTGATTGTCGATAATCCGGACGGGACGAGCCATACCAGCCCGACCTGCGTCGTTCCGGCGGCAAGCTTCGACGGCAAAGCGATCCGCACGATCGAAGGCCACGCGAAGAGCGGCGAGCTTTCCGCTCTGCAAAAGGCGTTCATCGACCATTTTGCGTTCCAGTGCGGCTACTGCACCGCCGGCTTCCTCAACGAGGGCCAGGTTCTGCTGGAGCGTCTGGCGAAGAAGCCGGTGACGCGTGCCGAGCTCGAGCAGACCGTTACCGATGCACTCGACGGCCACCTGTGCCGTTGCACCGGTTACATCAAATATCACGAGGCGGTGCGTGACGTGATTCTAGCCGAGCCCGAGCGGTATCTCGTCGCGACCGCTGGTCGCCCAGATCGATGATGGACCGTGCAGCGCAGCGCCCGAGCGTCGACGTCGTTGAGCTGAGGAGGCCGTCGAAGATGAAATGCGACATGCGGGTCAGGCTTCTCATTGCGGTGGCGGCTCTCCTGATGAGCATGCTGGCCGCGCACGCCATTTCCGACGGCCCATCGGAGAGCCTCGCGGCGCCGGAGAGCTTTGCTGCGATTGGCGATACTGCGGCGCGGTCGACGGCGTTGTTCACAGAGCTCGGCAAGGTGTTGACTCATCCGCGTTGCGTCAATTGCCATCCGGCCGGCGACCACCCGCGTCAAGGTGAAGGTCGGCCGCATCAGCCGCCCGTTGCGCGCGGCGCCGACGGCCATGGCCTGCCGGCGATGCGCTGTGCGACCTGCCACCAGCACGCCAACTTCGAGCCCGGGCGCGTGCCGGGCCACCCGGAGTGGCACCTCGCACCACGTGAAATGGCCTGGGAAGACAAGACGCTCGGTGAGATCTGCACTCAGATCAAGGATCGCGAGCGCAATGGCGGCCGGTCGCTGGACGACCTCGTCCATCACATCGGCACCGACACTCTGGTCGGCTGGGCTTGGGCGCCCGGGTTCGGACGCCGGCCGGCCCCCGGTACGCAGAAGCAGGCAGGCGCGCTCGTTGCGGCGTGGGTGGAAACCGGAGCAGCCTGCCCGAAGTAGTCAAGGAAATGAACGGTGCTCCCGAGGTGCGCATTGCGATCGGCGCAACCCGGACATTGCGCGCAATCGCAAGCTCCACGCCACGCGTCTTGCGACGATTGCCATCGCCGGATTGATTCCAAACGCGGCGCGGTGCCGAAATATAGCCGTTGAATGACGCAGCACATGTCTGCTACGCATGTGGATCGTGGTTCTTCCGGCCTCAAGGCCGGAAGCTAGGAAGGGATCCGGTGCGATTCCGATGCGGCACAACGCCGGTGCTGCCCCCGCAACTGTAAGCGGCGAATTGTTGTCCAGTTGGTGTCACTGAGGCCAATTGGCCTTGGGAAGACCGGACAACGGCCTCCGCCGCGAGCCAGAAGACCTGCTGCGACATCTGAACGTCCTCGGGCGGGTGTCCCGGTGGCCGCTTGCTCGGCGTGGCGCTTCGCCATGCCGCCTTGGCGTCCGCCCGGCCGCTGCCGCAACACAGTTTGGGATTGCATGCCTGTCACACGCGGAAGCGAGAACGCGGGACCATCACGGTCTGCCTCGATTGACGGAACAACGGGTGAGTTCTCGGTCGTTTATGCCGGCGCCGCTCGATTTCTCCGCGAGGGAGCGTGAGATGGTCCAGGATTCGATCGGCGGCGCGCGCTTTTTCACCCGAAATGGTCCACATGCTCTTGCGCTGGTCGCAGAAGTGGCAGGCGGGACGGCTCGCAAGATGGAATTGCTCATCGAGGGCGTGGCCCCGTTGCATACGGCTAGCGCCAATGAAGTAAGTTTCTTGGACAACCGACGCTATCTGTCGGCCCTGGAACGAACGTCGGCGGGTGCCGTCATCCTGCATCCCGACATGCAAGAGCGTGTGCCGCCGGCAACAGTGGCAATCCTTACGGCCGAGCCATACGCCGCCTGGGCTCGGGTGGCCGCCCTGTTCCATCCGGTGCCGCCGGTTTCTCCCGGAATCCACCCCTCTGCCGTTGTGGCTGAGAGTGCGCTTGTCGATCCCACCGCCGAAATCGGGCCGCTCTGCGTGATCGAAGCCGGAGCGGAGATCGGTCCTGGCTGTCGGATAGGCCCCTGCGCTGTCATCGGCAGCGGTGTGAAAATTGGCCGGGATTGCCGGATTGGCGCTCACGTCAGCCTCAGTCACGCTCTCCTGGGAGCGCGCGTGTTCGTGCATCCGGGTGCTCGGATCGGACAGGAAGGATTTGGATTTGCCAACACCAAAACCGGATTCTTGACGGTCCCGCATCTTGGTCGGGTCATTCTTGAAGATGACGTCGAAGTTGGCGCCAATTCCACCATTGATCGAGGATCGGCGCGAGACACCGTGATCGGCGCCGGGTCGCGCCTCGATAATCTCGTGCAGATCGGGCACAACGTTGTGCTCGGCCGGTGCTGCATCATTGTGGCCCAGGTCGGCATTTCCGGTTCGACCGTCCTTGGGGATTTTGTACAGGTTGGGGGGCAAGCAGCCATGGCCGGACACCTCACAATCGGGCGCGGCGCCCGGATTGGCGCCCAGGCTGGTGTCATTTCGGATTTGGCTTCAGAAACGACGGTGCTTGGGAGTCCCGCTCAACCAAAACAGGAATTCTTTCGACAGGTGGCCACGCTCAAGCGGATGGCACGCAGGCAGAAATAGGCTCGTTTATTTGGCGCTCATTCGCGATGCTCGCTCGACGCCCGCCGGGCATCGATATGAGTACACGCCCTTAATCCCGTTCGTCCGACGGCACCGGCAGCGGATGGAATCTGATGCCCTCGGGTGGTGGCGCAGCGCCTTGAGCTTCTGGCGGAACTCCGGTTCCTGTGGCGCGATCATCGCGACGGCGCCTTGCTCCATGCGGCAGCCACGAGGTCATGGTAAGATTTGCCAAAATGGGGGAGCCGGTTGGGCACGGGAGGACGTCATGCTTAATCGACATCGACGTTTGATCGGTGCATTCGCGCTGGCGGCGTGGCTCAGCTTGGCGTGCGATGCCGCGCCGGCGCACGACGAATCGAAATTCCCCGACTGGTCGGGCCAATGGTTCCGCACCTACGGCGGCAACCCGCGCTACGACCAAACGAAGCCGATCCGCAAGCAGGAAGCGCCGCTCAAGCCGGAGTACCAGGCCCGCTTCGAGGCCAGCATGAAAGACCAGGACCTCGGCGGCCACGGGCTCGACCGGGGCTATTCCTGCCTGCCACAGGGCATGCCGCGGATGATGTCGGGCGTTTCGCGGTTCGAATTCCTGTTCTCGCCGCGCGTCACCCATATGTTGTTCGAGCGGACCGAGTTCCCGCCGCGCCGCATCTATACCGACGGGCGCGACTGGCCGAAGACCGAGGAGACCTGGTTCACCGGATACGCGATCGGCAAGTGGCTCGATACTGACGGCGACGGCCGCTATGACACGCTCGAAGCCGAAACCCGCCATCTGCGCGGGCCGCGCGTTTGGGACCAATCCGGCATGCCGATGGCCGACGACAACGAGACCATCATCAAGGAACGGATGTCCCTCGACCGGAACGATCCAGGCATCCTTCGCGTCGAAATGACCACGATCGACAATTCATTGACGCGGCCGTGGACGGTGTTGAAGACCTTCAAGCGGCTGACCAACGTCTGGTGGACCGAGGATAGTTGTCCGGAGGGCCAGGCTCACGTCACCATCGGCAAGGAGGTTTATTTCCACAGCGCCGATGGCACCATCATGCCCATGAAGAAGGACCAGCCGCCGCCGGATTTGAAGTATTTCAAGCGGGCGCAGCGCTGATGCACGTGTGGCCGCGGACCGCATGTTCCCCGAGGCGAATAAGAGAATAGCGAAAAGCGAATAGCGAATAGCGAGCAGGCTGTTGCTTACTATTCGCTATTCCCTATTCGCCATTTCGCTTTAATTCCGCTCGTCCGGCAGCACCGGCAGCGGATGGAATTCGATGCCCTCGTCGTGCAGGTCCTTCGCCTCCTGCGGCGAAGCCTCGCCGTAGATCGAGCGGTGGTCGATCTCGCCGTAGTGCATCTTGCGCGCTTCCTCCGGAAACTTCTGGCCGACGTAATCGGCGTTCTTGGTCAGGTGGTCGCGCAGCTCCCTGAGCTTCTGGCGAAACTCCTGCTCCTGCGGCGAGATCATTGCGACCGGCGCTTTGCTCTCGTCGCCGGCCGGCGCTTCGGCCGCGACCGGCGCGGGCGCTGCGCCGCGCTTCTTGGTGCCCGACAGCTTCGGCGCCATGATCGCCTTCTCGACCTTGCTGTCGCCGCACACCGGACAGCTCACCAGGCCGCGCTTGGCCTGTTTGTCGTAGGCCGCGGAATTCGCAAACCAGCTTTCGAACGAATGTCCCTTCGCGCAGGCGAGCGTGTAGCGGATCATCGCTCGCCTCCGGCCGCCTTGAACGCGATCGGCTCGGCCAGCGGCTCGACGATCTCGAACCGGCGTCCATGCTGTAGCGAGGGAATCCGCCCGCGCGCGGCCGCGACCTCGGCGGGATCGACCTTGGCGATCACGACAGCCGGCTCCGTTCCACCCTCCGCCACGATACGTCCCCAGGGATCAACGATCAGTGAATGGCCGAAGGTCGCGCGACCGTTCTCGTGCATGCCGCCCTGCGCGGCCGCGAACACGTAGCAGCCGTTCTCGATCGCGCGGGCGCGGATCAGCACGTGCCAATGCGCCTCGCCGGTCTGCTGGGTGAAGGCGGCCGGGATCGCGATGAACGAGGCGCCGGCTTCCGCCAGCGCGCGATAGAGCGACGGGAAGCGCAGGTCGTAGCAGATCGTGAGGCCCAGCCGGCCCCACGGCAGGTCGGCCGCGATCGCGCTTTCGCCCGGGCGGAAATTGCGCGACTCGCGGTAGCTCTCGCCGTTCGCGAGGTCGACGTCGAACATGTGGATCTTGTCGTAGCGCGCCACGATCTCGCCCGCCGGGTCGATCAGGAACGAACGGTTCGCCGCGCGTTCGGGCGATACTTTCACGGCCAGCGATCCGATGTGCAGCCAGATGCCGAGGGCGCGCGCCAGCTCGCGCAGGCGCACGAGGAAGACGTCCTCTTCCTCGGGCACCATGGTGGCGAACAGCCGTTCGCGCCGGATGTCCATGATGTTGGTCATCTCCGGCGTCTGCACGTAGTCGGCGCCGGCGGACTTGGCCTCGCCGATCAGCTTGATGGCGGTATCGAGATTGGCGGCGGGCGTGAGGCCCGAGCGCATCTGCACGAGACCGACGGTGAAGGTTGCAGCGGTGCTCATGCGGAGGATCCCTGTTGCAGGGGCGGCGGCGCGATGCCTTCGGCGGCGAGCAGCGGATCGAGCTTCCCGGCGCGGTTGAGCGCGTGCAGCTCGTCGAAGCCGCCGACATGGGTCGAACCGATGAAGATCTGCGGCACGGTCATGCGTCCGTTGGCGCGCTCGATCATCTTGCTCCGGCCCGCCGGATCGCCACTCACGTCGATCTCGGTGAACGCGATCCCCTTGCGGTTGAGCAGCGCCGTGGCGGAGAGACAATAGGGGCAATAGCGGGTGGTGTAGATCTCAACGTGCGGCATCGATTCGAGCGCCAATTTCCTGTGTCGACATCATACTTTATATGGGAGCGCGCACCGCCGCCACAACCCGGGCAAATGCCAGCACGTCGACCTGGGCGGCGCCGGCGCGCAGCAGCGCCCGCGCGCAGGCGTCGACCGTCGCCCCGGTGGTGATGACGTCGTCGACCAGGATCAGCCGCCGGCCCGCGACCGCGCCCTTGCTGGCGGCGAGCACGCGGAACGCCCCCTGCACGTTGAGGGTGCGTTCGGACTGTTTGAGCCCGACCTGCTGCGGCGTCGCCTTGACCCGCTTGAGCGCGCCATGGGCGACCGGCACGCCGCTCGCGTCCGATATCACCTCGGACAGCAGCGCCGCCTGGTTGAAGCGCCGCGCCCATTGCCGGCGCCAATGCAGCGGCACCGGCACGATGGCGTCGGCGTCCGCCGTGAGCGCCCGGCCGGCGGTCGCCATCCAGCTCCCCATCATCGGCGCCAGGTCGAGCCGGTCGCCGTATTTCAGCGCATGGACGAGCGCGCGGGCGACGTCGTCGAAGCGCACCGCCGTGCGGGCGCGCCGATAGGCGGGCGGGTCGGCGATCGCCTCCATCGACAGGACGCCGGGACCGGGATCGAATGGGAACGGAATGCCAAGCCGCTCGCAATAGGGCGGTGCGATGAACGACAGCTTCGACCAGCAGGCCGGGCAAAGGCCCTCGCCGCCGACCGGCTCGCGGCAACTGGCGCAGAGCCGCGGCAGCGCCACGTCGACAGCGATGCCGAAGGCCGAACGCAGCGCCCCGGCCAGGCGGCCGAAGCGTCCGGGCCGGACGTCGGTTGCTGCAGCTTCCCCGTGCATGACGCAACGGTATCGCGCTTGCGCATCGCCCTCAACTTGCCCGGGCAGAAAAGTTAGAATGCGCGATGGGCCCCATCGTCTTCGATCGCATGCTGCTGCGCGGCCGCTCGCGCCGGGCCGCGGCGCTTGGGCTTTCGACCTTCCTGCTCGACCGGGTGGCGGAGGATTTCGGCGACCGGCTGGCGGCGGTGTTGCGCCGGTTCGATCTGGCGCTCGATCTCGGGACGCCCGGCGGCGCCGTGCGGCGCGTGCTCGCCGCAAGCGGCAAGGTCGGCACGATCATCGCCGCCGGTGCGCTCGTTCACTCCCGCGCCGATGACGCTTCGCTCGCGGTCGCGGCGGACGAGGAGGCGCTGCCGTTCCGCGACGCCTCGCTCGACCTCGTCGTGTCGGCGCTGGCGCTGCAGTTCGTCAACGACCTGCCCGGCGCGCTGATCCAGATCCGGCGCGCGCTCAAGCCGGATGGTCTGTTTCTCGGGGCGCTAGCCGGCGGCGACACCCTGACCGAGCTGCGCCAAGCCTTCGCGGCGGCCGAGGCCGAGATCGAGGACGGCGTGTCGCCGCGCGTCGCCCCGTTCGCCGACCTGCGCGACCTCGGCGCGCTCCTGCAGCGCGCGGCCTTCGCCTTGCCGGTGACCGACGTCGACCGGCTCACCGTGCGCTATGCCTCGCCGCTCGCACTGATGCATGACCTGCGCCGCATGGGCGCGACCAACGCGCTGGCCGAGCGCCGCCGCCGTCCGCTCAAGCGCGCGACGCTGGCGCGGATGCTGGAGATCTACGGCGCGCGCTTCGCCGATCCGGACGGCCGCATCCGCGCGACCTTCGAGATCGTCTGGCTCTCGGGCTGGGCGCCGCACGAGAGCCAGCAACAGCCGCTCAAGCCCGGCTCCGCCAAGACGCGGCTTGCCGACGCGCTCGGCACACAGGAACTTTCGACGGGAGAGAAGGCGATACCAGGGGACGGTGATCAGTAGTCAACAGTCAGGGATCAGGAGTCAGGGATCAGCAGGTCTCGCTCCCTGATCCCTGACCCCTGACCCCTGACCCCTGACTCCTGATCCCTGATCTTCACATCAGCGCCGCGATGCTGGCGAACAGGCCTTTGGTGGTGGTGCCCAGGCTGTAGACCGTGGCGGCGACCGCGACGCCGATGCCGGCAGCGATCAGGGCATATTCGATTGCGGTCGCGCCGCCTTCATTCGCGATCCACGCGCGCAGCAGCGCCGGCGTCGGCCCGAGCTTGGCGGGAGATTTCTCGGCCGATGTCATGCGCGTCATCCTGTTTTGGCCTTTCGTTCACAACAGCGTCGTCAGGTGGGAAATCAGCGGTACGTCGGCCGGCGGCATCGGATAGTCCCGGAGGCGGTTCGGACGGACCCAGGCGAGGTTTTGGCCCTCCAGGGCGATCACCGTCCCCTCCCAGCGCCGGCAGACATAGAGCGGCATCAGGAGATGGAAATCCGGATAGGCGTGACTCGCGAAGGTGAGCGGAGCGAGGCAGGCCTCTTGGACGACGATACCCAGCTCCTCTTTCAACTCCCGGATCAGAGTCGCCTCGGGCGTTTCGCCCGCTTCGACCTTGCCGCCGGGGAATTCCCACAGGCCGGCCATCGGCCGTCCCGCCGGGCGCTCGGCGATCAGGACGCGCCCGTCCGTATCGACGAGGGCGCAAGCGGCGACGAGGACGGTTTTGACGCTCACAGCCCGGGCACCAACCTTAGGCAAGCCAGAGTTAAGGAGGAATCAACGCAAAGGGTGAATGGCGGTTTACGGTGATGGGGACCCATTGGTCAGCTGCCGGACGGCAGCCGTCGGGAAATCATTCGAATACCCTACGCGGAGGGGGGCATGACGGGCTGATGCCTCCCTTAGGAAGGAAGGGCTCATCAAGATAGTCGTCAAGCTTGGCAAACCATGCTGCCGTATCGAATGGCCCATCGATCGGTTCCAACAAAACACCGCGCCCAACCCGTCGCAACCGGGCTTTCTTCCCAGGTATGCGGAACCCCTCCGGAAGGCAGACCGCTTGACCGCCGCGATGCTTGAACAGTTTGGTCGTTCGGATCGTGGTCATAGCGGGAGCTCCCATACTGTAGATATCAAGTCGTAGGCGTCACGACCGGTAATCGCCATTGATCGCGACGTACTCCTTGGTCAGGTCGCAGGTGAGCACCCGGTCGCGGCCGCGGCCCAAGCCCAGCGCGACCTTGAGCGTGATCTTCGGGTCCCTCATGGCGGCCGCGACCTTGGCCTCATCATAGGCCGGATCGCGCATGCCCTTGTGGGCGACACGAATGCCGCCGAACCAGATCGAGAGCCTGTCGCGGTCCGTCGCGCGCGACTTGCTCGGCCAAATCCGCGAGCACCATCTGGAACGCCTGGCGGAAGCCCTTGAGGCGCGGGTCGCTCGCCTTGCCGATCTTCGGTGCGCCGCGCGCCGCGGCTGCGCCGGTCGCAAACGCCAGCAGCGTGTCGGAGGTCGAGGTGTCGCCGTCGATGGTGACCGCGTTGAAGGTATCGGCGACCGCATCCTTGAGCAGCGCCTGCAGGGCCGCGGCGGCGATCGGCGCGTCGGTGAAGACGAACGACAGCCTGGTCGCCATGTCGGGCGCGATCATGCCGGCGCCCTTGGCGATGCCGGCGATCGTGACCCTGGCCTTGCCGATGCTGGTCTGCGCGGTCGCGACCTTGGGGAACGTGTCGGTGGTCATGATCGCCTGGGCGGCGTCGAGCCAGCCGCCGCCCTTCGCGCCCGCCACCAGGCCGTCCATGACGCCGTCGAACGCCTTGGCGTTGAGCGGCTCGCCGATCACGCCGGTCGAGGCCAGAAACACCTCGCCCGGCTTGCAGCCGGCTGCCTTGGCGGCAAGCTTGGCGGTGAACTGACACGCCGCGCGCCCGGTCTTGCCGGTGAAGGCGTTAGCGTTGCCGGAATTGACCACCAGCGCCCGCGCGCTGCGCGCCTTGAGGTTCGCCCGGCACCAGTCGACCGGGGCCGACGCGCATTTCGACTTGGTGAACACCCCCGCCACCGCGGTCTGCGGGTCGAGCAGGACGAGCAGCACGTCGGTGCGGCCCTGGTAGCGGATACCGGCGGCGGCGGTGGCAAGACGCACGCCGTCGATCGCCGGCATGTCGGGGACGGTCTTCGGCGCAAGCGGGGAGATTTGTGACAAGAGGTATCTCCAACATCATGCCCGGGGTTCGCAGCGAAGCCCGCTGCGCAAACCGGCGCGTGAACCAAGAGCGCATCCTTTTTCGAACGGGATCAAGGGCTCCGTTCGTCCCCGCGCAAGCGGGGACCCAGGGCCACGGACACCGGCCTTTCGATTCTGGGTCCCCTGCTTGCGCGGGGACGAACGGGTGGAACGATTCCGTGCAATCGAGACATGCTCCAGGCGTGGAGCACGACATAAAAGACGCGCATGGCCGGGACAAGCCCGGCCATGCGTCGAAGGACTCGTTCTGCCCGGTTACTTCTTCGCGGGCGGCGCCGGCGGCGTGGGAGAGCCGGCCGGCTTGTCGAGGCGCTCGACCTTGGCGCCTTCACGAAGCTGCGCGACCAATTCGGTTTGCGCCTTGCGCATGACGAACTGCTCGATCCGATCCTTCAGCATGTCGAACGGGGGCGCCTGCCGCGCCCGCTTCTCCTCGAGCTTGATGACGTGCCAGCCGAATTGCGTCTTCACCGGGTTCGAGGTCTGGCCCGGATACATCTTGAACGCGACCTCGGCGAATTCCGGCACCAGCTCGTTCTTGCCCATGAAGTCGAGCTCGCCGCCGTTCTGCGCCGAACCAGGGTCCTTCGACTTCTCCATCGCCAGCGCCGCGAAATCGGCGCCGCCCTTGAGCTGATCGACGATCGCCTTGGCCTCGTCCTCGGACTCGACCAGGATGTGGCGCGCGCGCACTTCCTCCTCGGAGCCCATCTGCTTGACGGCGTCGTCGTAGACCTTGTGCATTTCCTCGTCGGTCGCGGCCGCCTTGGAGTGCTGTTGCAGCAGCGCGCCCATCAAGAGCTTGTTGCGCATCAGCGCCTGCCGCCGCTTGAATTCGGTGTTCTCGGCGAGGTTCTTCTTCTCGGCCGCCTGTGAGACCAGGATGACGTCGGTGAGATAGGCGATGAGCTGCTCGCGCTTCACCTCGGGGGGCGCGCCGCGCAGCTCCTGGGCGAAGTCTTCCTCGGCCATCGCCAGGTCGCTCTGCCGGATCTCGGCGCCGTTGACGCGGGCGATCAGGGTATCGTTCGGATCGGCCGCGACCGGCTGGGACGACGACGAAGAAGAGGAGTCTTTCGAGCACCCGGACACCACCGGCATGAGCGCGAGCGCGAGCACAGCGATCGCCGCCATCGTCATCCGCTGCGGGCGGACGCGCGTCGGCTCGGTCGCGGAGGGGAGTTTCAGGGGAGTCATGGTAAGATCCTTGGTCGTGCGCCGACCACCGGCGGCGGGCCGGCCGGACAGTCGCGCAATCGCTCCCCCTTTGCAATGCCCGCAGTATCGGGTGATTTTGGCCGGAACGTGAGCGGGACGGGCCAATTGACAAGGATGTGACCCCCTCCTATTTCTCCGAAAATACCCGGCCGGTCCGGCTGCAGGCCGCCGTTTGCACCAATGAAGCTCGAAAAAGTGCGGCATTTCAGGCATAGCGGGGCGATATGACCGTGCGCCACACGTTGTCGCGAGCGGCTTTGGTTGCGGTCGTCACCGGCGTGCCCGCACGAGCGAAGTCTGCTAGATTGGCGGCCCGGCCCCCTGAAAGGATGTTCTGATGATCGGCGCGCTCGCCCGCAAGCTGTTCGGCTCTTCCAACGAGCGCCGCATCAAGAGCTATCAGCCGCGCGTTGACGAGGTCAACGCGCTGGAGAAGGAACTCGAGAAGCTCTCCGACGACGCGCTGCGTGCGCGCACCGAGGACTTCAAGAAACAGGTCGCCGAAGGCGCCTCGCTCGACGACATCCTGGTGCCGGCCTTCGCGACCTGCCGCGAGGCCGGTAAGCGCACGCTCGGCCAGCGCCATTTCGACGTTCAGCTCATCGGCGGGATGATCCTGCACGAGGGCAAGATCTCCGAGATGAAGACCGGCGAAGGCAAGACGCTGGTGGCCACGCTGCCGGTGTATCTCAACGCGCTCGCCGGGCGCGGTGTCCATGTCGTCACCGTCAACGACTATCTCGCCAAGCGCGACGCCGAGTGGATGGGCCAGATCTACAATTTCCTCGGCCTATCGGTCGGCGTCATCGTGCACGGCCTCGACGACGAGCAGCGCAAGAAGGCCTACGACTGCGACGTCACCTACGGCACCAACAACGAGCTCGGCTTCGACTACCTGCGCGACAACATGAAGTACCGCATGGAGGACATGGTCCAGCGCGGGCACATCTACGCGATCGTCGACGAGGTGGACTCCATCCTGATCGACGAGGCGCGCACCCCGCTGATCATTTCCGGTCCGCTCGACGACCGTTCCGAGTTCTACAACACGATCGACGCCTACATCCCCAGGCTTGCCAAGGCCGACTACGAGGTCGACGAGAAGCAGCGCACCGTCACCATGACCGAAGCCGGCATGGAGAAGATGGAGCAGATGCTGCGTACCGGCGGGCTGCTCAAGGGCGACCATCTCTACGATGTCGAGAACGTCACCGCCGTCCATCACGTGAACCAGGCGCTGCGCGCCCACAAGCTGTTCCAGCGCGACAAGGACTACATCGTGCGCAACGGCGAGGTCGTCATCATCGACGAGTTCACCGGCCGCATGATGCCGGGCCGGCGCTATTCGGAAGGGCTGCACCAGGCGCTCGAGGCCAAGGAGCACCAGCCGATCCAGCCCGAGAACCAGACGCTCGCCTCGATCACGTTCCAGAACTACTTCCGCATGTACGAGAAGCTCGCCGGCATGACCGGGACGGCGCTCACCGAGGCCGACGAGTTCCTCGACATCTACAATCTCGAAGTGCTCGAAGTGCCGACCAACATGCCGATGATCCGCATCGACGATGACGACGAGGTCTATCGCACGGCGGTCGAGAAATACCGCGCCATCCTCACGCTGATCGACGACTGCAAGACGCGCGGGCAGCCGATGCTGGTCGGCACCACCTCGATCGAGAAGTCGGAGCAGCTGGCCGAGAGGCTGCGCAAGGAGGGCTGGGAGCAGCACGACTTCTCCGACCCGAACGCGTTCGCGGCGCTCTATTCGGGCGACGAGGGCGCCACCAAGGCCAAGGTCTTCGCCATCCTGAACGCGCGCTATCACGAGCAGGAGGCCTACATCATCTCGCAGGCCGGCGTGCCCGGCGCGGTCACCATCGCCACCAACATGGCCGGCCGCGGCACCGACATTCAGCTCGGCGGCAACTCCGACATGCGCATCCGGCAGGAGCTCAAGGACGTGCCGGAAGGCGGCGATCGTGATGCCCGCATTGCCGACATCCGCGCGCAGGTCGCGCGGCTCAAGGAAAAAGCGCTGAAGGCCGGCGGCCTGTTTGTGCTCGGCACCGAGCGCCACGAGAGCCGGCGCATCGACAACCAGCTGCGCGGCCGCTCCGGCCGCCAGGGCGACCCCGGCCATTCCAAGTTCTTCCTGTCGCTCGAAGACGACCTGATGCGCATCTTCGGCTCCGACAAGCTCGACAGCATGCTGCAGCGCTTCGGGCTCAAGGAGAACGAGGCGATCGTTCATTCCTGGGTCAACAAGGCGCTGGAGAAGGCGCAGCAGAAGGTCGAGGCGCGCAACTTCGACATCCGCAAGAACCTGCTCAAGTTCGACAACGTGATGAACGACCAGCGCAAGGTCATCTTCGATCAGCGCATCGAGTGGATGCGCGAGGAGACCTCGGCCGAGATCGTCGCCGACATGCGCCACGAGGTGATCGATGACCTGGTCGCCAAGCACGTGCCGCAGAACGCCTATGCCGAGCAATGGGACACGGCCGGCCTCAAGGAAGAGCTCAAGCGCGTGCTCAATCTCGATCTGCCGGTCGATCAATGGGCCAAGGAAGAAGGCATCGCCGACGAGGAGCTGATCGCGCGCATCGAGCGGCGCGCCGACGAGCACATGGCCGCCAAGGTCGCCCAGTGGGGCGCCGAGCTCATGCGGCAGGTCGAGAAGACCATCCTGCTGCAGATTCTCGACCACCTCTGGCGCGAGCATCTCGTGATGCTGGAGCATCTGCGCCAGGTGATCGGCTTGCGCGGCTACGGCCAGCGCGATCCGCTCAACGAATACAAGGCGGAGTCATACAGTCTGTTCGAGGCCATGAGCCAGAACCTGCGCGAGGCCGTCACCGCGCAGCTGATGCGGCTCGAGATCGTCCACCAGCCGCCGCCGGAAGAGCAGCCGTTGCCCTACATGGAGGCCCACAAGGTCGACGCCACCACGGGCGAGGACCAATTGGCGTTCGCCGATGCGCCGCTGGCGCCGGCGTTCGCCGGCAACGGCAACAATGGCACCGCCGCCGCGCGCAATCCGCGCGATCCCACGAGCTGGGGCAAGGTCGGCCGCAACGAGACCTGCCCGTGCGGCTCCGGCAAGAAGTACAAGCACTGCCACGGCCGGTATGCGTAGGCTGCTGGGGCGTGTACTATAAGCCTGCCCGGGCAGATGGCTTACGAGAGTCCGCTCTGCCCCAAGAACTGACGCAAAGTCAGAGCATTTGCATCCGTCGCGATCGGCCAGGAGGAGACGTCGCGCCTCCCTTTCGCGCGCAATGGCAATTACTGTATTTCTGTCTGAGAGCTGCCGGTGGGACGTGCCGAGGTCTCCTCTTTCATGGCAGCGCTGATGCCATCGGCAGGCGTGAACTTTCCGTGCCAGTCTTATTCCGTCGCCGACCACGTTGGCGGTGCGGGCGGTGCGGGCGCTAAAGCTTCTCTGCACCGTGAATTGATGCCAAGGGAGGACAACCATGCTTTATCGAAGCTCGATCAGTGCAATCGCATTTCTGACAACGCTGTGCGTCACGATTGCCGATGCTCACGCATGGGACGATACGAAATATCCCGATTTCAGCGGCCAATGGCGCTCGATCGGTGGCCCCGGACGATACGACCAAAGCCAGCCCAGGGGTGGCCCGGTCCCGGCTCCGTTCACGCCGGAGTACCTAGCCATCTTCGAGGCCATCCGGTCCGAAGGGGGACAGGGCACGACCAACATGACTTATCGATGCTGGTCGCCAGGCATGCCACGGGTGACCAATGGGTATGGTGAGATGGAATTCGTCGTAACGCCGAAGACGACCCACATTCTGGCCGATCACATCTACGACAATCGTCGCATCTTCACGGACGGGCGGCCTTGGCCTGAGAAGATGATACCAACCCTCCTTGGCACCTCAATCGGCCAATGGATCGATACTGACGGGGACGGCCGCTACGACGTTCTCGAAGTGGAGACACGCGGTTTCCGAGGCCCCCGCGCTTACGACGCCAGCGGAATGCCTCTCCATTTCGACAATCAGAGCATCATCAAGGAAAAGATTTTCATCGACAAAGCCAATCCCGACATCGCCCATGACGAGGTCACCGTAATCGACCACGCGCTGACGCGTCCGTGGACGGTCATGAAGAACTACCGACGAAATGCGCAGCCCTATCCCATCTGGAATGAGGAGAACTGTCCCGAGACCAACAATCATATCGTCGTCGGCAAGGAAGACTACATGCTGAGCGGGGATGGCTTTCTCATGCCAACCAAGAAGGGTCAGGCGCCTCCGGATCTGAGATATTTTAAATAGACGCCGAGACACGTCTGCTTTGCCCCCGTTAGCGACCGGATAGCAGACATCGCGGCAGGTCCGGGTGGGGCCCAATAACGGACATGGGATCCCGGTAAGTCATTCCGATCCTGCGATGCCCGCCCGGCGTACGACTTCCGCCCACCGCACGATTTCGGCATTGATGAACGGCTGAAGTGCCTCGATGGGGGGGCTGACGACAGAGATCATGCCATGCCTGACCATCTGCTGCTGGATGTTCGGTAGAGCGGAAATGCTCTTAAGCTCAGCGTGCAGCTTGATCACGATCCCGTTCGGGGTTCCGGCCGGCGCTACAACCATTGTCCACGCGGCAGCGTCAAAGCCGGGGACGCCAACCTCGGCAAGCGGCGCAATCTCAGGCGCGGTGGGCAACCTGGCCTTTGTGGAGATGCCAAGTGCCCGCACCTTGCCTGCCTTGATGAGGGGCAGCGACGAAACCGGGTCGCCGAAGACCATGGGCACGTGCCCGCCGGCAACGTCTGCGACCGCTTGGGCGCTGCCCTTGTAGGGAATGTGCGTCATCCCAGTGCCAGTCATACTCTTGAACAATTCAGTGAACAGGTGCGACGGGGTACCCGGTCCAGCCGACCCATATGAGAGCTGACCCGGATTTTCCTTGGCGAGCTTGATCAACTCTGGCACGGAACGCACCGGTAAAGACGGGTCGACCACAAGGATTGATGGAACCTCGCTGACGAGCGCAATGGGTGCGAAATCTTTCCTCGGATCATAGGGAAGTTTCTTGTAGATCGTGACGTTGGCGGCTAGCGCCAAGCTTCCCGGCATCACCAGCGTGTAACCGTCGGGGGCTGCGCGTGCGCCCGCAGTCGTCCCGATCACGAAGCCTGCGCCCGGTCGGTTCTCGATGATGACAGGTTTGCCGAGGCGCTCTGCGAGTTGCGCTCCAAGGATGCGGCAAATCAGATCGTTTCCGCCACCGGCCGTCGTCACCGAGATCAGTGTGATCTGTCGTGTGGGATAGGGCTGCGCCTGGGTCGGCGTCGCATTCTGGAGAATGGTCATGCCAAGGACGAGCGACAATGAATGCACGGCTTTCATGACGTCCTCCGTTCCGTGTCACCCAAGGAGCTATCGATCTGGGCGTTCCGGCACTCGGCAATCCTTAGGCATCGTGTCAGCAGTTCGAAAGAAACTCGAAAAATGCAGCGGCGAAGGCTTGAGGATCACGATACGGCGCGCCGTGATTGGCGTTCTTCAGGACGACCTGACGAGCCCACGGCATGCATCTGCTGATGGCCTCGTTTATCAGCACGTAGTAGACATGTGATTTCTCCCCGCGCATGACGAGAGTCGGGCGGGCAAAATCCTTCAACAGCTCACACGTTACGTCCGATGCCGAGAGCACTGGAAGCAGCAGCGGCAGGCAACGCGCATTGTCGAGCACTCTTGTTTGGACCGCTTGTGGCTGTCTGTCGAATCCGCCGGGTGGAAGTTGGTTGACAGCCTCATACATCGACTGTGCCGCGCGAATATTGTCGCCGGCCCTTAGCGCGGACATGACCGGAGCCATGAATGCGGCCCGATCCGCGCGCGCCGTCCTGCCATCTTCGTTGTCCTGCGGAAGCAGCGAAACAAGCGCGGGCTCATACAGGATGAGGCTGCGGACCAAAGCGGGATTTCTCACCGCGGCCGTCGCGGCGACCAAGCCGCCATAGGACGCGCCGACGATATGAACAGGCTCGACAGCGAGCGTCGCGATGAGTCTCGCGAGATCTTCGGCATGCGTGGCGACGC
>WNGB01003188.1_pt1 | contig 26358 bp, 35 predicted proteins | sample 5400681 | NCBI WGS metagenome assembly WNGB01 (sample SAMN13153367, study PRJNA577476) | soil metagenome | isolation source: 115 cm soil or saprolite under grassland replicate 2 | place: USA:California | collected 2016-06-15
CATTACGAGCTGTCCGGGGTCTGACCCGGGCTTGTCACGGCGCGGCGGAGCGCCTAGCGTTTCGGACACCGTGACGGCAGGGTCGGAGACACACGCGGCGGGCGAGGAATTCACGCCCGTCGAGCTCGCGCTCGCGACCCGCAACCACGGGCTTCCGCTCGAGGCGCTTCGCTACGACGTGACCCCGGTCGGCCTCCACTACCTCCTCGCGCATTTCGACATCCCCTTTGTCGAAGAGAGCTCCTGGCGGCTCACCGTCGGCGGCCACGTGAGGAACGAGATCTCGCTCGGTCTCGACGAGGTGAAGGACCGGCCAAGGGTCACCCTGGCGTGCACGCTCGAGTGTGCGGGCAACGGCCGCGCCCGGCTCTCGCCGCGGCCCATCAGCCAGCCCTGGTTCGAGGAGGCCGTGGGCACCGCCGAGTGGACGGGGACGCCGCTTCGCCCGCTGCTCGAGAAGGCGGGGATCGAGGACGGCGCCGTCGAAGTCGTCTTCACCGGGCTCGACCGCGGCCTCCAGGGCGGGGTCGAGCCTCCACCCGGAAATGCTGCTGGCGTACGAGGTCAACGGCCAGCCGCTTCCGCCTCAGCATGGGTTCCCGCTCCGGCTGATCGTGCCGGGCTGGTACGGCATGACCCACGTCAAGTGGCTCGATCGGATCACCGTCGTGACGGAGGCCTTCCAGGGCTACCAGCAGGCGGCGCAGTATCGGCAGAAGCAGTCGGAGGACGACCCGGGCGAGCCGGTGACGAGGATGCTTCCGCGCTCGCTGCTGATTCCTCCGGGTATCCCGGACTTCCCGCAACGGCAGCGGTTCCTGGAGGCCGAGCCGTGCACGCTCGAAGGCCGCGCGTGGTCGGGGTGGGCGCCGATCGCTCGCGTAGAGGTGAGCGTCGACGGCGGAGGGAGCTGGGAGGACGCCGAGCTCGGCGAGGCTGTCGGCGAGTTCGGTTGGTCGCGGTGGAGCTTCGACTGGGAGGACGTGCAGCCCGGCGAGTACGTCCTCTGCTCCCGGGCGACCGACGGCGCCGGCAACGTTCAGCCGGTCGAGCCCGAGTGGAACTACCTCGGGCACGGGAACAACCCGGTGCAGCGGGTTGCGGTGACCGTTCGGGACTAGCTAAGAGGGTCGCCGGAAAATCCGGTTGAGCAGGCGCTGCCAGAGAGTGAGCGGCTGCGGTCTGGTCTCCGGATCGGTGAAGACGTCGGCGACTCGGTCGGCGACTCCGGGCTCGGCGCTCTCGATCTCGAGGCTCGCGGGAGGTTCCTCGAACTCGCCCAGACGGTCGAGCTCGTCCCCGGTCACGGCGAGGTGCACCCGGCCCTCGGTGATCTCCCGCACCTGCTCCGAGGGGACGTAGCGCGGACGGCCGAGGCCCGTCGAGATCGCCAGCCCGTTGAAGATGTCGTCCCCGCTGTCGCCGACGACCTCTTCGACTGTGCCCACCTCACTGCCGTGGGCGTCGACGACCTTCCATCCCTTCTCTATGACGAACCAGGAAACGGGATCGCTCACACGGATCGACCTTCCACATACCAGACTGGGCCCTGGGTCGCCACCGGGTCGGTGTCCGAGAGGGCTCGGAGGATGCGCAGCTCGCCGCGGATCTCTTCGTCGTCCACTCGCTCCAGGCAGCGCCGTGTCATGGCCGGCGAGGCGCCGTAGCCGAAGCGGCGTGCGACGCGGAACCGGAAGCCAGGCTCTCCTCCATAGCGTGCCGGGTTGACCGGCGCCAGCAGGAGCGCTGCCCGGTCGAGCCAGTCGCTGGAGACGAGCTCGACCTCCGCGTAGAGGTCGCTCCAGTCTTGCGGCAGGGCGGCGACCGCTACGTCCCAGGTGGCGGCGAGAGTGGATCGGTGGATGGCCTCTTCCGGCTGAGCCCCGCCTGAGCCCAGGAGCTCGAGCTGTCCCTTGATCCGTTCCCGGTCGAGCTGTCGCAGTCGCCGTTCGACAACGTCCGGAGAGTGGCCCGCTCCCCGGCGCGCGGTGTAGAAGCGGATGACGCGCTCACGCCGGCCCGGGTTCAGCGGGGCGAGGACGGCCGCGGCACGATCGCAAGCCCCTTCGTCCTCGGTGGTGAGCCGGAAACGCGCATCCGCCCAGTCCTCGGGCAGGCCGTCGAGGATCTCCCGCCACTGTTCGACGAGGCTCACGAGCCTGAGCATAAACTCAAAGCGAAGGTGGCCAAGGTCGAGAAGAAGGGCGCGGTCTCCGAGGATCTCCTCCGCGAGTTCTTCCGCGAGATGCTGCTCATTCGCCGCTTCGAGGAGAAGGTCGAGGAGCGTTTCCGCGCGGGTGAGCTGCCCGGCTTCCTCCACGTCGCGATCGGCCAGGAGGCCTGTGCGGTCGGCGTCTGCCGCGCGCTCGACGAGGGCGACGTGATCGCCTCGACGCACCGCGCGCACGGGCACACTCTGGCGAAGGGGACGCATCCGAACGAGGTCATGGCCGAGCTGTACGGGAAGCTCGAGGGCACCTCGCACGGCTACGGAGGCTCGATGCACCTCTACGACGTCGAGCGCGGGAACCTCGGTGCGAATGCGGTCGTCGGGGGAGGCCTGCCGGCGACGGTCGGCGCGGCGCTCGCCTTCAAGCTGCGGGACGAGCCGCGGGTCGCGGTCGCCTTCTTCGGCGACGGGGCGACGAACATCGGCACGTTCCACGAGTCGCTGAACCTCGGGCAGCTCTGGCAGGTGCCGGCGCTCTTCGTCTGCGAGAACAACCACTGGGCCGAGTCGACGCCCGCGCACCAGCAGCTGCCGATCGAGGATCTGACGAAGCGCGCGGTCGGGTACGGGATGGAGGCGATGAGCGCCGACGGCCAGGACGTGGAGGAGGTCTACCGCACGGCGCTTGCGGCTCTCGACCATGCGCGCGAGCGGCGCGGCCCCGTGTTCCTGCTGCTCGAGACCTATCGGCTGACGGGTCACTACGTCGGCGATCCGCAGGTCTACCGGCCGAAGGACGAGCTCAAGATGCTCCGCGAGACTCAGGATCCGATCACGAAGCTGCGCGAGAGGCTCGGGCTCTCGGACGAGGAGCTCGAGGACGCGGACCGCGAGGCGGTCGAGCTCGTCGAGGCCTCGGTCGAATTCGCCAAGGCCGGGACGGACCCGAAGCCAGAAGATGCGCTCAAGAACGTGTATGCCTAAACAAGCCATGTCCGGTGCCAGGCACCGGACATGGCCCCGTTCCGGGCGCGGTTCCGGTTCGGGACGACCGATTCAGGGCGCCCGGACACGACTCGAAGCGGCACGTCCGGTGCCTGGCACCGGACATTGGTGTTGGGGCCATGGCTGAGCTGTCCTACCGGGAAGCCGTGCGGGACGCGCTCTCGCAGGCGATGCGCTCCGACGACGAGGTCTTCATCATGGGCGAGGACATCGCCGAGATGGGCGGCTCGATGGGCGTCACGCAGGGCATGCTCGACGAGTTCGGCCCGGACCGCGTCCGCAACACGCCGATCTCCGAGATGGCGCTCGTCGGAGCCGGCATCGGCGCCGCGCTCCAGGGCATGCGACCCGTCGTGGAGGTCATGTACGAGGACTTCCTGACGCTCGCCTGCGAGCAGATCGTCAACCAGGCCGCGAAGCACCGGTACATGTCGGGCGGACAGGTGAAGGTCCCCCTCACGATCCGCACGCAGGGCGGGGCGGGCTGGTCGCCTGGGGCGCAGCACGCGCAGCAGCTCGAGGCCTGGTTCGTCCACGTCCCCGGGCTCAAGGTCGTCTTCGCCTCCACCCCGACCGACGTCCGCGGCCTGCTCTGGTCGGCGATCTATGACGACAATCCCGTTCTCTTCTTCGAGCACCGAACCCTCTACGGCCTCAAAGAAGACGTTCCCGACGAGCTCGAGCCGATCCCGATCGGCCAGGCGCGGATCCACCGCGCGGGCGAGGACGTGAGCGTCGTCGCCACCGGCCGGCTCGTTCACGAGTCGATCGCCGCGGCCGAGCAGGCCGAAGCCGACGGCGTCTCCGTCGAGGTCGTCGATCCGCGCACGTTGCAGCCCATGGACGAGCAGACGATCGTCGACTCCGTGAAGAAGACGAACCGCGCAGTCGTCGCGCACGAGGCGGTGACGCGGATGGGCTACGGCGCTGAAGTCGCGGCCGTCGTCCAGCACCAGGCGTTCGACTGGCTCGACGCCCCCATCGAGCGCGTGGGGGCGAAGTTCGCCCCGCTCCCGTTCGCGCCGGCGATGGAGGAGTACGTCGTCCCGCACCAGGCGGATGTCTACGACGCGATCATGCGAACGGTGGGGCGGAACGGGACATGACCGCGCCTTGCAACTTGTTAAGGGGTCTGACCCCGTTCGAGGCGCCTCGTCGGCGTCGCGAAACTATCTTCGGCCCACCAGTGGGGTCAGACCCCGCCAAGGAAGTGGAACGAGATGGCGACTGAATTGACACTACCTCGGCTCGGCCAGGGCATGGAGTCCGGGACGATCGTCCGCTGGCTGAAGCAGGAAGGCGACCAGGTCGAGAAAGGCGAGCCGCTCTACGAGCTCGACACGGACAAGGTCACCCAGGAGGTCGAGGCGGACGCGGGCGGGGTGCTGCTGAAGATCCTCGCCGGCGAGGGCGAGGAGATCGAGGTCGGCAAGCGCATCGCCGTCATCGGCGAACAGGGCGAGGAGGTCGCGCAAGAGGTCGAAAAGGACGAGCAGGAGGAAGGCTCGCCCGGGCCTGCCCGCGAGGAGGAGCGCGAACGCGGGCGGGAGGCTTCGACACAGGAGCCCGAGCCAGTGGCCGCCGATTCCGCGCGCTCCGACGGTCGCGTCAAGGCGTCGCCGCTGGCCCGCCGCATCGCGCACGAGCGCGGAATCGAGCTCGGGAGCCTGACCGGCACGGGGCCCGAAGGCCGCGTTGTCGCCGAGGATGTCGAGCGAGCTGCCGCAGCCCCGGCGTATGCGACCGCCGGCGCCGCGCCGCTCGAGGCCGAGGTCGAGAAGCTCTCATCGCTGCGCCGGACAATCGCGCGGCGCCTGACCGAGGCCTGGGAGGCGCCCGCCTTCCAGATCTCGATGTCGGCCGACATGACGCGCGCGCTCGCTCTCCGCGAGCGGCTCCGCGACGAAGGCGTCACCGTCACCGACGTCCTCACGAAGCTGGCCGCAATCGCGCTCCTGCGCCACCGCGGGGTGAACGCACATTTCGCCGACGACGAGCTCCGGATCTTCCCGGGCGCGCACGTCGGGCTGGCGGTCGCGACCGAGCGTGGGCTGCTCGTACCCGTCCTCCGCGACTGCGAGCGGAAGTCGCTCGTCCAGCTCGCCGCCGAACGAGGGGCCATCGTCACACGCGCGCGTGACGGCAAGCTGACCCAGGACGACCTCGAGGGCGGCACGTTCACGATCTCCAACCTCGGCATGTACGGCGTCGAGCAGTTCGTCGCCGTCCTCAACCCGCCGCAGGTCGCAATCCTCGCGGTCGGCGCGATCGAGCAGCGGCCGGTGCTCGAGGAGGGCGAGTTCGTCGCCCGGCCGCTGATGTCCCTCACTCTCACCTGCGATCACCGCGCGGTCGACGGGGCGAAAGCCGCCGAGTTCCTGCGCGAGCTGAAGCAGCTGCTCGAGGAGCCCGGACTAGGTCTTTAGCGCCAGACGCGCTAACGATTGTCGTGTGACCCGTGTCTGGTACCAGGTGCGTGATCTCGAGGCTGCCCGCATGTTCTACGCCGATGTGCTCGGGTTCACCGAGACCTACGCGCATGACGGCTGGGCCAAGCTCGAGCGGGGCGACATGCTGATCGCCCTCGCGGAAGGCGAGCCTCAGCCGGACGGCCCGGTCGCAAGCGTGGACGTGCCGGACCTGAAGGCCGAGGCCGAGCGGCTCCGCGCGCAGCACGTCGAGATCGGCACCGTGCTCGAGCTGCACCACGAGGTCCGCGTGGTCGACGTCTTCGACCCGGACGGGAACCGCCTCCAGCTCATCGAGCAGCTGCGTACCGGTTAGACGTCGAAGTCGCGGCCGGCCAGCCGCTCGCCGGCCCGCCAGTACGACTCGGGACGCCGGAAGTCCAGGAGCAGCTCGACGTGGCCGAGGGCCGTGAAGCCGAGCCGGTGGAAAAAGGCGGTCGCATCCTGATTCCGCGCAACCGGGCGGACCTGGAGCTGCTCGACGCCTTCCGCCCGCGCAGCCTGGACGGTGGCTTCGACGAGCGCGCGCCCGACGCCCTGCCTCCGCAGTCGTTGCGAGACGATCACGGGCTCGACCTCAGCCTTCCGGCCGCGGACGATGAGGCCCGCCAGGCCGACGATCGAGCCGGTCTCCTCCGCAACCCAGAGGTGCGTCGCGCCGAATTCGTCGAGATGCCGGTCGAAGCCGGACGCGGGATCGTGGCCGCCGATCGCCGGGTCGCCGTAGAGCTCCCGGTGCCACTCCGTCAGCTCTGCCCAGAGCCCGTGGCAGGCCTCGGCGTCCCTTGGCTCGAACCTGCGGATCGCGACTGATTTCGGCACGCCGCGACACCATAGACTCCGCCCGTGATCCGCCCCGGCACGCCGCAGGACGCCCGCTTCCTCCGCGACATGCTCCGCCATGCCTACTACTGGCGCTCGAGCGGCTTCGAGGACGAGACCGGCCTCCATCCGATGCGCTACGTCGAGAACTGGGGCCGCCCCGGCGACGCAGCCGTGATCGCCCTGGACGAGGGCTTCCCCGTCGGCGCCGCCTGGTACCGCCTCTTCAAGCGGGAGGCCCCGGGATACGGGTTCATCGACGAGCAGACGCCGGAGCTCTCGATCGCCGTCGTCCCGAGCCGACGCGGGCACGGCTTCGGCGGCGAGCTGATGGACGCGCTCTTCGCACGGGCGCGGGCCGACGGCTACAAGGCGATCAGCCTCAGCGTCGCCAAGGACTCGCCGGCGGTCGCGCTCTACGAGCGCTACGGCTTCGCCAGGGTCGACGAGCGCGACGGCGCGATCACGATGCGCGCCGACTTGGCCTGACTGCCGCTCGATAGGATCGGCCCATGGACTGCGACGTTGCCGTCCTCGGCGGCGGCCCCGGCGGATACACGGCTGCGATCAGGGCCGCGCAGCTCGGAGCGAAGACCGTCTGCATCGAGAAGGAGCCCGAGCTCGGCGGCACGTGCCTGCGCGTCGGCTGCATCCCAACGAAAGCGTGGGTTCAGACCGCGTTCGCGCTCAAGGAAGCCGAGGAGACCTTCGGCAAGCTCGGTGTCCAGACCGGGGCGCCACAGCTCGACTTCGCGACGGCGAACGAATGGAAGGCCGCGGTCGTCAAGCAGATGACCCAGGGCGTCGCCGGGCTCTTCAAGGCGAACGGCGTCGAATGGGTCAAGGGGACGGGCCGCTTCAAGGACGCGAATACGATCGCGGTCGACGGTGGGGAGGATGTCTCCTTCCGCTCGGCGGTCGTCGCCACCGGCTCGTTCCCGCTGCGCCCGCCGATCGAGGGGCTCGACTCTGCGCGCTGCGTCGACTCGACCGGGCTCCTCGCCCAGACAGAGCTGCCGCGCCGCCTCGTCGTCCTCGGCGGCGGCATCATCGGCTGCGAGTTCGCCTCGATCTTCCGACGCTTCGGCTCAGAGGTGACGATCATCGAGATGCTGCCGAAGCTGATCCCGATGGAGGACGACGACGCCGCCTCGGAGCTCGCGAAGCAGTTCGGCAAACGCGGCATCGCGCTTCATCTCGAGAAGCAGTGCACGAAGGTCGAGGAGGCGGGAGACGGCCTGCGCGTCTACTTCGGCGACGGTGAGACCGTCGACTGCGACCTGATGCTCGTCTCGGTCGGGCGCGGCCCGCTCGTCGAGGGGCTGGGGCTCGAGGAGATCGGCGTCGAGCTCGACCGGCGCAAGGGGATCGCGGCCGACGAGCACCGCCGGACGACGGTTACCCACATCTACGCCGTCGGCGACTGCGCCGGCTACTGGCAGCTCGCCCATACGGCTTTCCGCGAGGGCGAGGTCGCGGCCGAGAACGCACTGGGTCACGACGCCGTCGTCGACAATCGCGGCGTCCCGCGACCGATCTACACGGATCCCGAGATCGCAGGGGTCGGACTGACCGAGGCCGAGGCGCGCGAGCAGTACGCCGACGATGTGGCGACGGGCATGTTCCCGTGGGTCGCGAACGCGCGCGCCGTGATGCAGAACGAGACCGTCGGCTGGGTGAAATCGATCCACGAGACGCGGTACGGCGAGCTGCTCGGGCTCGTCATGGTCGGGCCGCATGTGACCGACCTGATCGAGGCCGGCGTCGTCGCCCTCGACGCCGAGGCCACTGTGGAGACGGTCGCCGACGGGATGGCCGCGCACCCGACGCTTTCCGAGGCGATCAAGGAGGCCGGCCTCGTTGCGCTCGGCCGCGCCATCCACCTGCCGCCGAAGCGGCGCGCGACGGCTCAGGCCTAGCGGGCTCGTAGCAGCCGAAACTTACTCCGTCTTTTCTCGCGCACTATCCGCAAGAATTCCTACAAGATTTCTGCCGAAAATTGCCGGAATCTTTCCTGTGAATCTTTCGTAAAAGTTCGGCCGCAATACGCGTGTAGCCGTTCTGCGTGCCTGCGATTCGGGCATCTTCCCGCTCAGGAATGCGCAGGGTTGGACCCCCTTTCTGTGCCGCCATTCTCGCGATCGCGCTCGGCGTGCTCGCGCCGACCGCGACAGCGGGCGAGCTCGCGCCGCAACGGCTCACGCGTTCGGCGGTGTTCGAGCGCGTGCCATCGCTCGAGTCCGAAATCCTGTTTGCGGTCAACCGGTTCCGGGTCGCGCACGGACGGATGCCCTTCCGCCTGTCGGGCTCGTTGCGAACTGCGGCCGTGCAGCACTCACGCGAGATGGCTCGGCTTGGCTATTTCGCGCATGTCTCGCCCGGCGGGATGCCTTTCTGGCGCCGGATCGCCTGGTACTACCCGCGCCGCGGCTACCGCGACTGGGGAGTCGGCGAGAACCTCGAGTACGGCTCGCCGTCGCTCACGGCCGTGGAGGCGCTTCACAACTGGCTCGCGAGCGCGCCGCACAGGCAGAACGTGCTCTCCAGAACATGGCGCGACGCCGGCGCCGGGGCGGTCTTCGTCGCGCCCGCCCCGGGGATCTACGGCGACCTTCCGACGATGATCGTGACGCTGGATTTCGGTGAGCGGCGCCGCTGAGCGAGCCCGTCCCGAGCGCGGCCCCGAGCTGTCTCGACAAATCCACGTCCGTGCCTAAACTGTGCTGAAAGACACAAGCCCAGCGACGGGGAGGACCGCCATGCCGAAGCCTCAGGCCGGAGGAGCGCCTCGGTGACAGACCGCAAGGAAACGCCCCGGGGAGCATCCGTCAACCTGCGATGACCCCCGTGCTTGCTCACCGACCCCGCGCCGAGCGCGCCTTCGAGTGCCTCTACCACGATCACGTCCACGCCGTCTATCGCTACGCGCTCGCCGTCCTCCACAACGAGGCCGACGCGGAGGACGTCACCCAGACGACCTTCCTCAGCGCCTACCGCGCCTTCGAGCGCGGCGACCGGCCCGAGCGACCGCACAACTGGCTGATCAAGATCGCGCACAACGTCTGCCGCCAGCGCTTCCGCGATTCCTCTCGCCGCCCGCGGGAGGTCGCCTTCGACGAGGCACTTACCACTCCGATCGCTCCCGGAGAAGCCGATGACATCCCGAGCGCGACCGAGATCCGCCGCGCGCTCGGCTTCCTCGGATTCAACCAGCGTGCCGCGCTCGTCATGCGCGAGCTCGAGGGGCGGTCGTATGCCGAAATCGCGCAGATCCTCGACGTCTCGGTCGGCGCAGTCGAGACCCTCATCTTCCGCGCGCGCCGGGCGCTTCGCGAGCAGCTCGAAGGCGGCCTCACCTGTGCCGAGGCCGAGCTCACCCTCTCGCGGCTCCAGGAGCGCAAGCTCTCGAGGGCCGAACGTGGAGCGTTGCGGGCGCACCTTCGCGAGTGCAAGGACTGCGCCGTTCTCGAGCGCCGCTGCCGCTCGCAGCGGTCGGCGATCATGGGCCTGGCAGCGATCCCGCTGCCCTCGTCGCTGACGACGTTCGCCGGCGGAAGCTCAATCGCCGGCGCGGGCGCCGGCTTCGCCGGGCTCGGGCTCGGAGCGAAGGTCGCCGCCGTGGTCGCGGTGGGAGTGATCGGGACGGGCGTCGGCCACGAGGTCGTCAAGGCCGATGCCGTGAAGGACTCCAAGTCGAATGCCCCTGCCGCTCCAGCCGCCGAGTCCGCCCTCAGCCCCTCGGCCCGCTCCGGATCCAATCTGATCCGAGCGCGCGCGTCCGCTAGGCCGGCGTCGAAGGCCGCACAGCGCCGGGGGAATCGCGGGCGCGCTCATGCCCGCGGCCGTTCCCAGCCATCCCATCCCGAATCCGCGAGCGGCAACTCCTCCCGCCCCGGAAGGTCATCGTCGCGCGCCCGAAGAGGCAATTCCGGAGGCTCCCTCCGGGACACGGTGACGCGGGTCCTGCCGCAGGTCCCGGTCCGTCGCCCGCGCGTCCCGAGGGTCAAGGTGCCGAAGCCTCGCCTGCCGCGCCAACCGACCAAGATCATCCCCGACCCGCCGCAGCTTCCGGCACCCCCGCAGCCGCTGCCGCCGCTGCCACCGCTGCCCTAGCGACCCGACCGCAAGGAACGTACGCCAGCGGCATCCTCTACGAAGGATGACGCCTATGCTCGCGCTGGGGCCGCGCATGGACCCTGCCTTCGAACGGCTGTACGGCCGCCACGTGCACGAGGTCTATCGCTACGCACTCGCTCTCCTCCCCAGCGAGGAGGACGCCGAGCGCGTCACCCTGACCACGTTCTGCAACGCGTACCGGGCATTCGCGCACGGAGCGCTGCCCGATACGGCCGGAACGTGGCTGATCGAGATCACGCACAGGCTCTGCCGGGAGCGCGCGGGCGATTCCCTCGAGCAAGGAGACGACCTCCTTCCGGAGGAGAGCCTCATGACCGACGACGTGCGGCGCGCCCTGAGGCGGCTTGCGTTCGAGCACCGTGCGACGATCGCCCTCCGTGTGCTCGAGGGGCGCTCCTGCGAGGAGATGGCCGAGATTCTCGACCTCTCGGCGCACGCGGTCGAGAGGCTTCTCTTCTGCACACGCCGGGCCTTGCGCGAGGAGCTCGAGCGCGCGCTCCGCTGTCGGCGCGTCGAGCAGTCGATCTCTCGCTTCCTCGACGGCGAGCTCGATCGTACCGGGCGGCGCGTCTTGCGCAGGCATCTGTCCAGGTGCGCCGGTTGTCGCGCCTTCGGTCGCAGCCAGCGCATCCACGGAGCCGCGCTCCGCCGGCTCGCGAGCGTTGCCCCGCCGAGCTCCCTCTCCTCGTTTTCCGGGCTCCCGGCGGGCAAAGCGTAGGTTTCGCCCCGAACGGGCATCTCCTTGACATAAGGGCTGATCCGGGCCTGTTCCTCCTCATTCGGCTCGGATCTCTCCCCTCTCTCCAACAGGGCGTCGCACGGGGGCGACGTCCTGTGCCCGCGTTCAAAGTTCCGGCGCGGCGGGTAGGCTCGAGCCATGGGAGTCGTGAACAAACGCAACGCCGTTCTCGGCTGGACGGTCTGGCAGGTCGGAAAGCGCTTCGCCAAGAGGAAGGCACGGGACGCGGTGCCGGGCCGTGTCGACGACTCGCTCCGCCCGAACAAGGGAGCGATCGCGACGATGGCCGCGACGATCGGCGGCGCTCTCTGGTTCTGGCGCCGTCGCCGAAGCGGTCCTCCGCCGAGCTGATCTCCGCTCTTTGCGGAAAACTTCTGCGCGCCCGAATTTCGCGACCTCGCAAAGAGCGAGAATTTTCTTTCCGCAGGGCCTTGCATGCCGCGGGCGGAATCCATAGGTTGCCGCTTGCGCCGAGCACGGAGCGCAACTAGGTCGAAACTGAACCGGAGGACTGTAGGCGGAAGCCCAAAGTCAGACGGTTGAGTGGACGAAAGCGCAACCGGCTCGGCGAATTTTTATGGTCCGACGCGGAGCGTCTGTCAGCGATGCGCGAAGCGCACCGCGGACCGGTGGAGGGGGTCTGGGGGAACCGGGAGGTTCCCCCAGGGAAACGAGCTACCGTCCCGCACTAGTCGCGTCCGTCTGCGGCTCCGGCCGCGGGAGATAGCGCCACGCGAGCGCTCCCACCAGCAGCAGCGCCGCCTCCACGATCGTGATCGTCAGCCGGTTGAGGACGGTCACGCCGAGCGCGATGCCGCTCGTCGTCAGGGCGAGTAGCAGGCCGTACATCGAGGCCTCGCGCACGCCGAGCCCGGAGGGCGTGACGAGCGAGAGAACGGCCGCGATCGCGGAGACGGCCGCCGCGCCGGCGAGATACGGGATGTCGCCGATGGACGGGTCCCCGCCGAGCGAGCGCAGGAGGAAGAAGAGCGCGGCCCCGCCGACGAGCCAGGTGAAGCAGTAGTACGCGATCAATCCGAGCAGCGTGGAATAGCGCAGCGGCGGTAGCTCGGAGGAGCCGAACGGGCGCAGCACCTTGCGGATGCCCGGCGTGAAGACGCGTGGATGCAGGCCGACGGCCGCGGCGAGCCCGAGCACGAGCAGCGGCAGCACCGGCCCGGCGCTGAGGCCGACCGTCGTCAGGCTGGCGAAGAAGACGACGATCCCGGCGAGCCCCGAGAGCCCGGCCTCGAGCAGCATCGAGCTGAGGACGAGCGGCGTATTGCGGATCCCGGCGCGGCGGAGGGCGGCGATTCGCGCCGCCGGGATCCACACGGTGCCGGGCACGTACTTGGCGAGGATCGACGCCATCTCGGCCTGGAGGGCGACGAAGTAGGGGATCCGTACCCCCCACGCGGCGAGAATCCGCTGCCAGGCGACCGTGAAGAGCAGGTAGTAGGCGGCGAGGATCGCGGTCGAGATTGCGACGTCGATGAGGTCGGCGTCGCGCAGGAGCGGCTGCGCCTCGTGCCAGGCGCCGCGGAAGGCCCAGCCGAGGAAGAAGAACAGCACCGCGAGCGCGACGAGCTGGATCGCCACGACCAGCCGGCGCCGGCGCGCGATCGCCCCCCCGAGCTCCTGCAGCCTCCCCACCGGACGAAGTGTCGCCAAATCGGCACACTCCCGGCACAAACGTGTGCGCCGTCGCTTGCTTCGATAGTCACGGTGGAGAAGCGCGGCAAGCCCACGGTCAAGCAGGTGTACGCCTTGGCGGCGGCGCTGTGCGAGCGGATGGGCGAGGAGTTCCCGGAGACGCGCGGGGTCGCCTCGGAGCTGATCGAGCGCCTACGGATCGAGAACGGCCACCCGTCTCCCGGGCTCGACAAGCGCGACCGATGACGTAAGCGTCTTGTATGTGATGTATCATGAACAGTGTGAAACGGCTTCAGATCCTGATCGACGAGGACCTCGACGAGGCCCTCGAGCGCCAGGCGCGCGAGGAGCAGACGTCGAAGGCCGCGCTCATCCGGCGGTACGTGCGTGAGCGCGTCAAGCCCCTGCCCCCAATCGAGGACGACCCGCTCTGGGCCTGGGTCGGAGCCGGCAAGGGTGCGCCTGGCGACTCGGCGAGCGTCGACGACGTCGTGTATCCGCGTTGATCTTCGTCGACACGTCGTTCTGGGTCGCCGCGCGAATGCCTCGCGACGATCATCACGTCGAGGCGACGGCCCTGCTCCGTGCCTTCGGCGAGCAGCGGCTCGTGACCTCCAATCACGTCCGCGGGGAAACGTGGGCCTTTCTCCGGCGCAGGGAAGGGCACCGCCGGGCGGTGGCTTTCTTCGACATGCTCGTCAAGACGACACGCGTGGAGACCGTCCACGTGAGCGAGGATCTCGAGGAGCACGCGCTCCGCTGGCTGCGCCGTCACGACGAGCGCGAGTATTCGTTCGTCGACGCGACGAGCTTCGCGCTCATGCGGTCGCTTCGGATCAAGCAGGCGCTCACCTTCGACGGCGACTTCTCCGCCGCCGGGTTCGTCGAGCTGCGCCCGTGATCGTCTCGCTGCACGTGGCGACGGGCGCCGCCGGAGGCGCGCTGACGCGCTCGCGGACGGCCGCCGTCGCGCTCGGCCCGCTCCTCCACCTGCTCGGCGACTGGATTCCGCACCGGGACATCGAGTCCCGCCGCTTCGAGATTCGCAGCGGAGTCGTCTGCGCGCTCGCGCTCGCCGCCCGCCACGGGCCGCTGAGCCCGGTCACGCTCGGTGCGCTCGCCGCCTCGGCGCCCGACCTCGAGCACGTCGTCCGCCTGCCGCAGCCCGGCGGGCGCAAGCTCTTCCCGAGCCACCGGATCGAAGGCCTGCACCGCGAAGGCGGCATCCCCGCCTGGGCGCAGCTCCTCGCGGCCGGCGCGATCCTCGGCGCCGTGCTCGTCGCGCGCCGGTGAAGACGCTCATCCTCGCCGCGCTCGTCGTGGCCGCCCTCAGCCTCGCCTGGCTCCACTTCCACGGCAGCTCCAAGAGGAACGCGGTCGTCGCGCGAGTCGTCGACGGGGACACGATCGAGCTCGGGGGCGGCGAGCGCGTCCGCCTCGTCCAGATCGACACGCCCGAGAAGGGGACCGAGTGCTACGGGGAAGCCGCAAGCGCCCTCACAGCGCGCCTGCTGCCGCCGGGGACGCACGTCAGGGTCGAGCCCGACCCGGGCCTCGACCAGGTCGACCGCTACGGGCGCCGTCTCGCCTACGTCTGGAAGGGCGGGGAGGAGGTCAACCTCGCGCTCGTGCGCGCGGGCGCGGCCGGCGTCTGGTTCTACCACGGACGCCGGGGCCGCTACGCGGACGAGCTCCTGCACGCGGCCGAGCGGGCCCGCGCCGACCAGAAAGGCCTCTGGGGCGCGTGCCCGCTCGCGCGCTTCGATCCGTCGGGCTCGCTCTCGAGCGGCCCTCCTGAGCCTCAGGCCCGGCTCAGAGGACAGACGAAGCGCGTGCCGGTGTCGACGAGCGAGGTCGCCTGGTCGACGACGTCCTCGGCGTTCGTCAGCTGGCTCGTGATCCCGAAGGCCTGCACGACCCGCCAGCGCCCGCCGTTGTAGCCCGGATGCCCCGGCGCGGCCTCGGAGACCGAAGCGCACGACGAGCAGTCCGGGAAGATGTAGATCGTGTCGAACGGCCCTCTGTTCGGCAGCGAGGTCGGGGTCGCGACGGTGTGGTACGCCTGATCGAAGGCGTAGATCGTCCCGCCGGGCGGGCCGATCCCGTCCGCCATCGTCGGCGCCGCGAGCGCGACGGCGGCGGCCGCGGATGCCAGGACGAGCAGCAGGAAGCGCATGATCGTTCTCCTTTCGCCGGTTGCCGTCCGAGGCTAGGCCGGAGGAGATTGCCGCGGCCTTACGGGTCCCTTAAAGCCCTGTTACGTCGCTAGAGTCGGCGAGATGCCCGACACGCGTGGCCCCTGGCGGATCGTCCTCATCTCGAACGTGCTGCCGATCGCCGAGCCGCTGATCCCGCACCTGCGCGAGCTCGGCCACGAGCCGGTCGCCTGGCTGATGGCTCGCCGCGCTCGCGACCGGCCGCTGCCGCCCTGGGGCGAGGTCACCGACGGAGCCGCCCCGGAGGGCGTGAGCCTTCTCTTCGCCCGTGACAAGCCGGCGCTCGTCGAGCTCCTGCGCGGGCTCGAGCCGGATCTCGTCCTCTGCTGGGGCTTCTCCTGGAAGCTCCCGCAGGAGGCGCTCGACATCCCTCGCCTGGGCGCCGTCAACTGGCATCCGGCGAAGCTGCCGCGCCACCGCGGGCCGATCCCGCTCGCCTGGGCGCTGCGCGAGGGCGACCGCGAGTTCACGATCACCTGGCACCGCATGGACGCCGAGCTCGACACCGGCCCGATCCTCGCCCAGGGCACGATGCCGATCGAGGACGAGGACACCACGATCGAGCAGATCTCCCCGAAGATGTTCCAGACCTCCTTCGCTCTCCTCCCGCGGGTCTTCGAGCGGGTTGCGGCCGGGGACCCGGGCGACCCACAGGCGACCGAGGGCGCCTCCTGGGCCGGGTTCTTCGAAGAGGACTACGCGACGGTCGACTGGACGCAACCAGCGCGCAAGATCCACGACCAGGTGCGTGCGTGGCACCTGGCCTTCGGCATGTCGCCGGTGGAGGGGCCGATCGCGCGACTCGACGGCGAGCGGATCAAGCTCCTGCGCACGAGCCTCACCGACCCGGGCGACGGCGCGCGGGCCGTCGAGACCGGAGACGGGCAGATCTGGATCGTCGAGTCCGAGCCGGCCTAGCCAACGTCGCAGGCGCGCCCTAGGATTCAGCCGAGACCGACGAGAGGAGGTACTGATGAAGGGCGCTGAGAAACCGAAGAAACTCCAGAAAAAGCAAGCGCAGAAGTCGCTGAAGGAGAAGCGGGCCGAGAAGAAGGCGAAGAAGCGCGCAGGCTAAGGCGACGCTTGCGGGCGCCGACCTCAGGACGCCGGGCTCCGCCCGGTGTCCGTCGGAAATGACCGGTCGACCCGATTCGAACTCATTCCGAAACCGCGTCTAAGCGCCGACTGCGGCCGCCAGCCGCTCGAGCCCCGTCTCGAGCGCCTCGTCGCTGACCGCGAGTGACAGCCGCGCCCAGCCGGCGCCGCGCCGGCCGAAGCCCTCGCCGGGCGCGACGGCGAGCCGGTGCTCGGCCAGCAGCCGCTCCGGCGTGAGCACGTCCGGGAGCTCCCACCAGAGGTAGAACGAGCCCTCCGACTCGACGTGGGGGAGGACCTCGCGCAGCCGGTCGCGCCGGCGCCGGTACCGCTCGACGCGCTCTGCCACCGAATCCTGGGGCCCGGTGAGCGCCGCGATGCCCGCCCGCTGGACGGGCGTGAAGATCCCCGCGCGTAGATGGTCGGAGAGGAGATCCAGGCGCGAGACGATCTCCTCGTTCCCGACGACGAAGCCGAGCCGCCAGCCGGCCATCCCGTAGGTCTTCGACATCGAGAACATCTCCACGCCGACCTCCTTCGCGCCCGGCTCGGCGAGGAACGACTGCGGCTCGCGCCCGTCGAAGACGAGGTCGCCGTAGGCGAAGTCGTGGACGATCGCGGCGCCGGTCTCGTGGGCGTAGTCGATCGCGGCCGCGAAGGCGCCCTCGGGCACGCAGACGGCGCAGGGATTCGACGGATAGTTGAGGAAGGCGACGGAGACGTCGTCGCGCGGCGCGGCAGTGAAGTCGGGCGCCCAGCCCGCGTCGCGGTCGAGGGGCACGTATCCGGTTCGGGCCGCCGCAAGCGCGGGCCCGGAGGGGTAGTCGGGGTAGTAGGGGTCGGGAAGGACGATCGTCGACCCGCGCTCAGCGAGGACGAGCGCAAGCTCGCAGATCGCGGTCTTCGTCCCCGGAACGATCGCGACCTCGCGCGCCGGGTCGAGCTCGACGCCGTAAAGCCCCGAGTAGCGCACCGCGATCGCCTCGCGCAGCGCCGGCAGCCCGCGGAACGGCGGGTAGCCGTGCGCGGAGTGCTCGTTCGCGGCTGCCGCCAGCGCATCGATCACGTGCTGCGGCGGCCCGACCTCGGGATTCCCGCGCCCGAGGTCGACGAGCGGCTCCCCCTCGAGCGCGGCGTGCTCGGCGACCTTCGCCAGCAGCGCCGTGAAGTACTGCTGCGGTAGCCGCTCGAGCCGGTGAGGGCGCGGTCCCATGTCAGTCGAGTGACCCCGGCCGAGCAAGCCACTGCACCGGCTGCCCCGTGATGCGCGCGATCGCCTCGAAGTGCCTGTCATAGTGAAGGAGCGTCGCGTCGTTCGCTTCGGCAATCGCCGCGATCATCAGGTCGACTGGAGATGGGCCGCGATGCTGTCCTCGGCTGACGAGAGCTCCCTGCGTTCGCCTTGCGAGCGCTTCGCTTCGCGTGTCGAGCGACAGGTGAGGAAGCTCCCGGAACCCGTGCTCGATCCGATCGTATTCGGCTCTGGTCTGAGCGGAATGGAGAAGCTCGAGCGCCACTGGCGTGCACATCGCGAGTCGGTCGTCCGCGATGAGCGCAGACCACTGCGCGGGCACTTGAACGCTGCGGTGCCAAGCGCTCGTGTCGGCGAGATACGCCCGCACTACGGGGTGCGCAGGCGGCGCAGTTCCTCGGGAGTCGGCCCGATGCCTCCACGCTGCTGGATGTAGTCCCAGAGACGCTGACGCTTTTCGCGGCGCACGACCTCGTCGAGTGCCGCATCGACGGTCTCGGCGATCGTCGTCGTCCCCAGGATCTCGCGGGCCTCAGCCAGCTTCTCGCGGTCGATGACCATTGAGGTCTTGTCCGGTTTGGATATCTGTTTGGCCACTTCTAGATATCTTACCTTTCGGCCCGCTGCTCTGGCGCATAATCGCCATATGGCCACCACATTGAGAGAGCTTGCCGCAAGCGACCGGCCCGCCTCGCGCGGCGCCGCGGCTCTCATCGAGGCCGGGTACGCCGAGAGCACGCAGCTTCGAGATCTCCGGCCGGCAAGCATCACTCGCACGCTTGCCGAGGCGTTCGCGCGCGAGCTCGCCGAGCTCCACGCGCAGCTCGGGGAGACCTACGAGAGCGCGTTCCTCGAGACTGCGACCGGCGAGAGCCTGGAGCGTCTGGTCGACGACCTCCGCGCTCGCCGTTCATGGTGGTGCCGACTTCTAGGCTGTCCCTGACCTGAAAGGAGGAGCGATGTCAGACATCACGAGCTCCCTGGAGGAGGCCGGAGTCGACTACGACGTCCTCGACCATGCGCATACGGAGCGGGCGACCGACGAAGCCGCGGCGCTGGGCGTCCCCACGGAGGAAGTGGCGAAGACGCTCATCCTCGCCGCTCCGAGCGGCAACGTGCGGGCCGTGCTCCCGGCGTCGGAGCGGATCGACCTCGGCAAGGTCGCCGACCTCCTCGAGACCGGGCACAAGAAGGTGCACCTCGCGACCGAGGACGACATGAAGCGCGACTATCCCGACTTCGACCTCGGCGCCGTCCCGCCGCTCGGAGGCAAGGACGGTGACCAGGTGATCGTCGACTCGCGGGTTGCCGAGCGGGACTCGGTCGTGCTCGAGGCCGGCTCGCACGAGCGCTCGGTGCGCCTGAAGGCAGCCGACCTCGTGCGCCTGACGGGAGCGCAGGTTGCCGACATCACCAAATTCGAGGAGCGAACGGCCGGCTGATCTCGGCCTTCGAGGCTACGGCACGATGTTGTGGTTGAGGTGGAAGACGTTGTCAGGGTCGTACCGCCGCTTGACCTCGACGAGCCGATCGTAGTTCGGGCCGTAGGCCGCGCGGATGGCGTCGTCTGCCTGATCGTCCCCGAGGTAGTTGAGCCAGCGGCCGGTCCCGAAGTGCGGTCGCAGCGCCGCGAACGTCTCTCGGGTCCACGCGATATTCGCCTCGGTGTCGGCCGGATCCGTCCACGTGGACGGGATCAGGAGGTTCCAGCCTTCTTCGCGGTGCGGCACCGCGGTCTCGGTTACCGGGACCCGAGTCACCGCGCCGTGGAAGTGCTCGAGCAGGATCGGCGTCATCGGTGAGGGGACGCGCGCAAACGCTTCAGCGGCAGTGTCGATCAGCTCGTCGGGCAGGCCGCGCGTGAAGCTCGAAAGCCAGTAGCTGAGCGCTCCGGGCGGGAAGCCCTCGTCGAGGAGAGTGTTCATGACGGGGTACGGCATGGGGCCGACCTCGACCACCAACGGCGAGCCCCACGTCTTGAAGGGCTCGAGCTCGCGCTCCGCCTCGTCGGGCTCGCCGACGTGGCAGACGGCCATCGCCGCGAGCTTCGCGCCCGAGCCGTCCGGCGCGTGCGTCAGCGCGGCGAAGACGGTCAGATCGTCCGAGCAGTCCGCCACCGTGTCGCGGTAGAAGCGCAGCAGGTCGGGTGCGGCGTCGATCGGATGGGCGATCAGTCCGCCCACGACCGTCTCGACCGGGTGCAACCGGTACGTGAACGACGTTGCGACGCCGAAGTTCCCGCCGCCGCCCCGAAGCGCCCAGAAGAGATCGGGGTGCGAATCGGCGCTGACACTGAGTACCTCGCCGTCTGCCGTGACGAGCTCGACCGCGAGCAGGTTGTCCGCCGCGAGCCCGTGCTTGGCCATCAGCCAGCCGAGGCCGCCGCCGAGGGTGTAGCCCGCGATACCCGTCGTGGAGATCGCGCCTCCGGTCACAGCCAGCCCGTGCTTGGCGGCAGCGTCGTTCAGCTCCGCCCAGATCAGGCCGCCCTCGGCCTTGGCGGTCGCCTTGTCGGGATCGATCGCGATCCCTTTCATCTCGGCGAGGTCGATCATCACCCCGCCGTCGGTCACGGCGCGGCCCGCGACGTTGTGGCCGCCGCCGCGGATCGAGACCTCGAGCCCTGCTCCGCGCGCGAGAGCGAGGGTCGCAACGACGTCGTCCGTCGTCTTGCAGCGAACGATCAGAGCGGGCTTGCGGTCGATGAGGCCGTTGTGCACGGCCCGGGTCGCGTCGTAGCCCTCGTCCTCCGGGTGGAAGACGGAGCAACGTCCGGCGAGGTCGGTGACGAGCGCCTGGTCCAACGTTGTGCTCATGGGACGATTCCTTTCCGATTCGGTGGCACGATCGGCCGTGCTCGATGCGTGCAGGGCTGGTCGCAAACGTCAGTATCTCTCCCGGCGGAACGTGACGCCGATCGTATGAGTTGCAACCTGGACGCAGAACTGGCATAACACCTCGCCCCCTGCGGTTCGAGCGAAGGAGTTGATCCGATGCAAGACCGCGCAGCAGAACATGCCCAGGCAACGCCCGCCGAGCCACGCGACGTCGGCGGCAAGGTGAATGCGATCATCGAGGCCGCTGAGGCAGCCGCCGAAGAGATCGGTCAGGAGGCCGGCCGCAAAGCGCGGGAGATTTTGGAGCAGGCCGACGCGAAGGCCACCGCGCGCATCGAGGAGCTCACGCGCGAGGCGGCGCGCCTTCGCGACGAGGCCGACCAGTACGCGCGCGACATCCGCGAGGCCGCCGATTCATACGGCACGCAGCATCGCCAGAGCGTGGAGAAGGAGGCTCGCCGGCTGCTCGCCGAGGCCGAGGAGGAGGCCGCGAAGATACGCGAAGCCGCCCAGCGGAAGGCGGACGAGCTCGAGCGCGACGTGGGTCAGCGGCACGAGACGCTCCAGAGGGAGGCGAAGATGCTCGAGGCGCGCAAGCAGCGCGTGCTGGAGAGCCTCCGCGATGTGGCCGCCCAGCTCCAGGACGCCCTCGTCGAGCCCGCGGAGGCCGAGGAATCGCTCGTGGACGCGCTCGACGTCGAGCGCCGCCGCTAACCCGCCGAGATCACGAGCCGCCCGTCCTCCTCGAGCACCTCCGTGCCGAGCTCGGCGCACGCCTTGTGGAAGCACGCCCGGATCCACGCCGTCTCCTCGCCCCGCGCGAAGCCCCGGCCGAGCATCGTGTCCCCGGTGAGCGCGACTCTCACGGTCGGCAGTATGCGTCCGTGTCCGCCTGGCCTCGCACGCGGGAGGAGTTGATCGAGGAGCAGCTCTTGCTGGCCACTCTCGTCCCGGAGCCGTGGCTGTTCGAGCCGCGCGCGCGGGTCGGCGGCGTCTTCGTCTGCTTCACCCGCGGGAAGAGCAGCCCGGGCGATATCGGCGATCCCGCCTGGGCGGCCGCGAGCCTCGGCCAGGAGACCGCAGTCGTGCGAGGCGAGGCCGGCGCGCCCTACGAGCCGGGATTGCTGGCCCTGCGCGAGGGTCGCCTGCTGGAAGCCGCCGCGCGCGCCCTCTCGGAACTCCCGGACGTCCTCCTGGTGGACGCCACCGGGCGAGACCATCCGCGCCGGGCCGGCCTGGCCTTCCAGCTCGGCGCAGTCCTCGATCTCCCAACCGTCGGCATCACCCACCGCCCTCTCGAGGCCGAGGGCGAGTGGCCGCCGGACGAGCGCGGCGCCCGCAGCCCGCTCCTGCTCGATGGCGAGCTCGTCGGCTACTGGCTCCGAACGCGACCGGGCACGCGCCCACTCGCCGTCCACGCCGCGTGGCGAACCGGTCCGGCCACGGCCGCGGAGGTCGTCCTCTCAACCTGCAGGGCCCGCACACCCGAGCCACTACGGAAAGCTCGTCGCCGAGCCCGCGAGGCCCGCGCAGCGCCATAGAATCACGCCCTTGCGAGACGAGGACGTCCGCACGGCCTGCATGGCGCATCTTTCGGTCCTCGTCGCTGAATTCGGCGAGGACATTCCGTACGCGGGCGGGCTCGCCCACGGCTTTCCGTTCCGGGGCAGGCGGGTCCCGTTCTTGAACTACCAGAAGGGGATCTATCGGGCCGCGGTTCAAAGCGGACCGGCCGCGCTCTCCATCCAGACATCTGCGAAATCGCCCTACGACGACGAGGTGATCGAGGACGGGTTCCTGTACGCGTATCGCGCCGGTGATGTCGACCAGCCGGACAACCGAGCCCTGCGCGCGGCGCACGAGCTCCAGGTGCCGCTCGTCTACTTCATCGGGACACGACCGGGGTGGTACAAGCCGGTCTTTCCCTGCTTCGTCCGCGAGGACGATCCCGTCGCGAGGATGGTCCTCGTAACGCCTGGCGCGCTGCGGGGCCTGTCGACGAGCCGGCGCCGGTGCGCCTCGAGGATCCGATCGAGCGACGGTACGCCGTCCGCGAGACGCGGGTGCGCCTCCACCAGGCCCGGTTCCGCGGCCGGGTCGTGCCGGCGTACAGCAGCCAGTGCGCGATCTGCCGGCTGAAGGAGCTGCGCCTGCTCGATGCGGCGCACATCCTGAGCGACGTGCTCGAGGCCGGGGAGCCGACCGTTCAGAACGGCCTCAGCCTGTGCGCGATCCACCACCGTGCATTCGACCAGAACCTCGTCGGCGTCGCGCCCGACTACACGGTCCACGTCTCACGGCGGCTGCTCGAGGACGAGGACGGCCCGATGCTCGACCTGCTCAAGGGCTTCCACGAGGTCCCGCTCGTCGTCCCCAGGCGCACAGCCGATCGCCCAGACCGCGAGCGCCTCGACGAGAGATTCGCGCGGTTCGTCGAGCTCGCTGCGTAAACCCGGCAGTCGCTTCAGCGCCGGCGACGCTCTCCGATCCGCTCCGCGACCTCGGGGTGGACGATCCCGAGCAGGCGGTGGATCTGGGTCACCTCGAGGAGGCCCATGGCGATCGCCCGCATCTGCCGCGGAGTGAGGGCGCCGGCCCGCTCGAGGAGGCGGTGCTCGCGCAGACTGGTGACCTCGCCGCAGATCGCAATCACCCGGGGACGCTTCGAGACCAGCGGGAAGCCCGGTCCGGGGTCGCGCCGTGGGCTGGCCGAGAGACGCACAGCTATGACGCTCGGGAAGAGCTCGTTCCAGCCGTTCTCGGAGACGACGACGAAGCGCGTACGCTCGTCGAGCCCGAAATCCGCCCACCAGACCTGGCCCCAGCGAGCCTTGCCGGGCATCGGCTACTCGTCCCGAAAGAGACCGTCCTCGACCGATGCGCGCAGCGCCGCCTCGGGGAAGACGCCCATCTCGGGATCGTCCGCCCAGCGCCGGTACGTCTCGAGTCGCTTCAGGTCGATCTCTCGCTCCAGCGTGGTCTGGTAGCCCAGGCGGGCGTAGGCGCGCAGGCGCTCCGAATCAGAGCTATCTCGTTCTAGGGCCAATCGCTTCGGTGCCTCCCGGATCGCAGCCTCCAGTGCGTCGTCGATCGTTATCGTCAGCCTCTTCGACATTGTGATGCATCAATGATGCAGCAAGTGCATCAGAAGTGCAACAAACGCGCCGCCGGATCCCGGCGGGCCAGCCCTGCTGCCTGCTCGGCGCCAATCTCTTACGAAGTTGTTCTTCTTCAGCTAAACTGTCTATCACGATAGACAGTTGCTCGGTGATAGAGATGCGCTCAGGTGACAGGGAAAGACGTTCTCCGGCTTTTACGGAGATTCGGATGCGAGGAGGTGCGGAAGGAGGTGGTTGCCATGACATCACCTACCTATCGAGCCGTGTTCGAGCGAGACGAGAGCGGAGCCTGGCTTGCTCGCGTTCCGGGACTGCGGGGCTGCCATACGTACGGCCGGACGATCGACCAGGCTCGGCGACGCCTGCGCGAAGCTCTGGCCTTGTGGGTCGACGACGCACATGCCGCGGAGCTCGACGAGAAGGTGCGGCTGCCGGCCGAGGTCCGATCGGCCCTTCGGAGATACGAGACGGCGCGCAGACGAGTCGAGGAGGAACGCGCCAAGGCTCAGGCCTCCACTGCCGAGGCCGCTCGAATGCTCGTGGGGCAGTTCGGGCTTAGTTTTCGTGACGCCGGCGAGCTTCTCGGCCTCTCCCACCAGCGAGTGCAACAGCTCGTGCAGGGCTCCGCCGGCCCTGCTCATCCTGCCCCTCGGCCATCTCGCAAACCACGATTTGGAGTGGCGCGGACGCCCGAAGGCGCAGCGCAGACGGCGGGGGCAGACGAGCACGCCTCGCTCCGGAGCGGCTCCCCAAGGTAGGGCGTGCTATCGCCTGGCGCTCGGGCGGGCGATACGGGTTCGCGTTTCACCATGCTCGCTCGAGAACGCGCAGAGCTGGACGAGCTCGCCGTCGAGCTCGAGGCCTGAGCCGACGATGCCGTCTCCGCGCAGGCGGACGTCCTCGCCGAGCCCCGCGGACCGTCCGCGGCTTCGCGGAGCGTCAGCAACGGCCGAGAGGAACGCCTCCGCATCGGCGCTCGGTTTCCCGTCGAGGTCTTCCATCGCGTCCAGCAGGTAGCCCTCGAGCAGCTTCGGGTAGAGCCGCGCGAACGCCTGAGGCCGGGAGAGGTAGTCGAGGCACACGCGCCCGCCGACGGCGAGCAGCGCGCCGGACTGGCCGGCCTGGAGCGGGAACGCCTCGCGCAGCCCGCCGAGATCACGCTCGTGCGCGCCGAAGACGTCGGCCTGCGCTCCCGTCGGCGAGTGGACGCCGAGGCGCCCGGCCTTCTCGCTGATCGCGGCCCAGACCGCGCCCTGCGCGGCTCCACGGGCGAGCGGCATGGACGAGAGCTGCTCCGCCTTCCGGCGCCGCAGCTCAGGGTAGGCCGTGTGCCGTGCCGCGCCGAAGAATGCGCTGCGCGCCTGCCATCGACCCTGCTCGACGCACGACACCGGGATCCGCGTCTCGCTCCGCGCGGCGACGAGCACCGTCACGTTCAGGATCCGATTCTGCTTCGCGCCTAGCAGTTCCTCGCCGTCGTAGAGCAGCACCTTCGACTCGAGCGGATTGACGACCGCGAGCTCGGGCACCGACCCGTCCGCGTCGACCTCCGCCACCCGGAACCCGAGCGGCAATGCCTCCTCGAGCGTCAAGTACTCGGCGCGCGGGCGCACGCGTGGGAAGAGCGGCGCAATGACGACACCGCGTTGCTCGACCGCCTCGCCGAGCTGGATCGGGATCTGGATCTGCTTCGCTGGCATGGGACGCTCCATTCGTCGCTTGTCCCCGTGAGTCGCGCGAATGCGCGTCGGCTCTTACGATTTCCCGGGCGGGCGGGTTAGGCTCTGGAAGTGACCGTCTGCCCGAATTGCGGCGTCGAGAACAGGGCTGAGGCGAGCTTCTGCGCGTCGTGCGGCTCCGCGCTCGAGCGGCTGTGTCCGAATGGCCATCCGGTCGGCGTCGGCGCGCGTTTCTGTGACCGGTGTGGCGCAGCGCTGGAGGCCGTCTCGCCTCTGCCCGCAGCAGCCGCTGACCCACAGCCTGCGACTGAGCCGGTGGCCGAGCGTCGCCTGGTGTCGGTGCTGTTCGCGGATCTGGTCGGGTTCACGACCGCGTCGGAAGCGCGCGACGCAGAGGACACGCGCGAGCTTCTGACCCGCTACTTCGACAGCTCCCGACAGATCGTCGAGCGCTACGGCGGGACCGTGGAGAAGTTCATCGGTGACGCGGTGATGGCGGTCTGGGGCGCGCCGGTCGCGCAGGAGGACGACGCCGAACGCGCGGTTCGCGCCGCGCTCGATCTGGTCTCAGCGGTCTCCGTGCTCGGCCAGGAGGTGGGCGCGCCCGACCTGCGCGCGCGAGCCGGCGTGCTCACCGGGGAGGCCGCGATATCGATCGGCGCCGAGGGCCAAGGAATGGTCGCCGGCGACCTCGTGAACACCGCGTCACGGGTGCAAAGCGCGGCCGAGCCCGGCAGCGTCCTCGTCGGCGAAGCGACCAAGCGAGCGTCGGAGGCGGCAATCGTCTACGAGGACGCGGGCTTGCACGAGCTGAAGGGGAAGGCAGAGCCGGTCCAGCTCTGGCGGGCGTCGCGAGTCGTCGGTTCGAGGCGCGGTGAGGGCCGCTCGAAGGGGTTGGAGGCGCCGTTCGTCGGCCGCGACCGGGAGTTCCGGCTCGTCAAGGACCTGTTCCACGCGACCGCGGACGACCGGCGCGCGAGCCTCGTCGCCGTGGTCGGTGTGGCCGGCATCGGCAAGTCCCGACTGGCCTGGGAGCTCGAGAAGTACATCGACGGCCTCGTCGACACCGTCTGGTGGCATCGCGGCCGCTGCCTCTCCTACGGCGACGGCGTCGCGTACTGGGCGCTCGCCGAGATGGTGCGGATGCGCGCCCGCATCGCTGAAGA
>WNGB01010543.1_pt1 | contig 26345 bp, 22 predicted proteins | sample 5400681 | NCBI WGS metagenome assembly WNGB01 (sample SAMN13153367, study PRJNA577476) | soil metagenome | isolation source: 115 cm soil or saprolite under grassland replicate 2 | place: USA:California | collected 2016-06-15
GGGTGCGCATCGACATCACCGCGCCGCCGCCCAACACGTCGGCCGAACTACTGGCGGCGTTGCCGCACGACCTGGCGGGCAAGACGGTGGCCGTGCAGCTGTACGGCGCGCCGAATCCCGATCTCTCTCAGGTCCTGCGTAGCCGCGGAGCCGACGTCATCGAGCTAGCACCGTACGTGTGGCAGCGGCCGATCGACCCGGCGCCAGTGCTGAAGCTGCTGCAGGCGCTGGCCGCTGGGCAGGTGGATGTTTTGCTGATTACCAGCCAGGTCCAGGTGGAACACCTGTTCGGCATCGCTGCCGAGCGTGGACTGCAGCCGGACCTGGAGGGCGTTGCTATAGGTGCGCAGGGGCCCGTCTGCGAGATGGCGCTCCAACGCCAGGGTCTCCATTCGGATTTCCAGCCACAGCACGGCCACATGGGCGCACTCGTCCTGGCCGCCGCACGACATGTCAATGGACTGTCATCCCGAGGTGAGGAACGAGCCGAGGGATCTCGCCTGTCCGACATTCGCACAACACCGAGCGACATGCACGCGAGATCCCTCGCAAGCTCGGAATGACACACCAGCAGGAGCGAACTAACGAGTGAGCACTACCACCCCCCGCGGTTTCACGATCTGGATGACGGGCCTCTCCGGCGCCGGCAAGAGCACCCTCGCTCGGGAATTGGAAGCGGCGCTGCGCGAACGCCAGCGTCACGTCGAGGTGCTCGACGGCGACGAGGTGCGCGAGAACCTGAGCAAAGGGCTCGGCTTCAGCAAAGAAGATCGCGATACCAACATTCGACGCATCGCCTATGTCGCACGGTTGATCAGCCGCAGCGGGGGAGTGGCGATTACCGCGGCCATCTCGCCGTACCGCTCCGTTCGAGACGAGGCGCGCGGTCAGATCGGCAACTTCGTCGAGGTTTTCGTGCGCTGTCCGTTGGACCGACTCGTCCAGCGCGACACCAAGGGGCTGTACGCCAAGGCGCTACGCGGCGAGATCGCGCAGTTCACGGGCATCTCCGACCCGTACGAAGAGCCGCTGGCGGCCGAGGTCGTGGTCGATACGGACGTCGAGACCGTCCAGGAGAGCACCGACAAAATCCTGCGTAAGCTCGAGGCGCTGGGCTACTTGCCTCAGGTCGACGGCCAGATCGCGCCGCACGGCGGCACGCTGGTCAATCGGCTGGCCACGCCGGTGCAGGCCACTGCGCTCCAGGACCGATTGTTCCTGCTGCCGCGCCTGCGGCTGTCGGCGCGGGTGCTGTCCGACCTGGACATGATCGCCGTGGGCGCCTTTTCGCCCCTCGAGGGGTTCTTGGGTCAGGCCGACTACGAGTCCGTCGTCGCGCGCATGCGCCTGGCGAATGGGTTGCCGTGGTCGATTCCGATCACGCTGTCGGCCACTGAGGCCGAGGCCGATGCGCTGCACAATGCCTCCGAGGCGGGCCAGTCACCGTCCTCGAACGCAATGTGTTGGGCGACGTCTTCGCGCCGTATGCGCTCGATCCCATCCGGACGCGGCATGCGTTTGCCGAGCGCGAATGGCAGTCCGTCGTCGGCTTCCAGACGCGCAACCCGGTCCACCGTGCGCACGAGTACCTGCAGAAGTCAGCACTCGAGATCGTCGATGGCCTCCTGCTTCATCCACTCGTGGGCGAAACGAAGGACGACGATATCCCGGCCGAGGTGCGCATGCGTTGCTATCGCGTGCTGCTCGACGGCTACTACCCGGCCGAGCGGGTCCTGCTAGGCGTGCTGCCCGCGGCCATGCGCTACGCCGGTCCGCGCGAAGCGATCTTCCACGCACTCGTGCGCAAGAACTACGGCTGCACGCATTTCATCGTCGGGCGTGACCACGCCGGCGTCGGGAACTACTACGGCACCTACGACGCCCACCACATCTTCCGGACGTTTCAGCCGGGTGAGCTGGGCATCGCGCCGTTGTTCTTCGATCACTCCTTCTACTGCCGCGCGTGCACGGGTATGGCGACGACCAAGACCTGCCCGCACACGGCCGACTCGCGTGTAATCCTGAGCGGCACCAAGGTGCGCGAGCTGCTGCAGGCGGGTGAGCTACCGCCGCCCGAGTTCAGCCGACCTGAGGTCGGCCAGGTCCTGGCGCAGGCCGCGCGGCAACCCGCGGCGGTCTAAGGGAAAGGAACACGGACCATGCCTGAGCTACCAACGCGCGCCGCGCCCGATTGGGACCTGGTGCTCAAGCGCAACAACGTCGAACGCCTCAAACGCGAGAAGTTCCCGCTGGAGATCGTCAACGAGATCGACGACCTGGCGCAGAAGAACTATCTCGATATTTCCGAAGAGGACATGGTCCGCTTCCAGTGGTACGGGCTGTACCAGGACAAGCCGAAAGTTGGCTACTTCATGCTGCGCGTCAAAGCGCCCAGCGGCATCCTGACGGCGCAGCAGTACCGCACCCTCGGCGAGCTGTCGATCAAGTACGGGCGCAACTACACCGAGCTCTCGACGCGCCAGAACGTGCAGTTGCACTGGCTGCAGATCAAACAGTTCAACGAGGTCTTCGCGGCGATGGACGAGGTCGGACTGACCTCGCTGGGCGGCTGTGGCGACAGCGTGCGCAATATCACCGGCTGCCCTGTCGCCGGGTTGGATGCCGATGAGCTGTTCGATGCGCGCGTCGAGCTGGACGAGGTGGTCCAGTTCTTCCTGAGCGAACGCGACTATTTCGATCTGCCGCGCAAGCACAAGATCACCATTTCGAGCTGCGCGGCGCAGTGCAACGCGCCTGAGATCAACTGCATCGTCTTCATCGGCACTCGGCAGGAGGGACGTAACGGCTACGCGCTGCGGGTGGGCGGCGGGCTGTCGTCGACCCCACGCCTGGCGCGTGACCTCGGGGTTTTCGTGCCGCAAGACGAGGTGCTGCCCGTTTCGAAGGCGATTCTCGACGTGTGGCGAACCGACCTTCGGTATCGGATGTCCCGCGCGAAGGCCCGCTTGAAGTTCCTGGTGGATGACTATGGTGCCGAAGGCGTCCTGACTGCTGTCCAGGAGAAGCTGGGCCGGTCGCTGACACCACTGACCGCCGCGCCCGTGCCGACGGGGCCCGTCGATCACCTTGGCGTGCATGCACAGAAGCAGCCTGGCCTGTTCTATGTGGGCTTCCCGGTGTTCCTGGGCCAGGTCACCGGTGAGCAGACCATCCAGATTGCCGACGTGGCGCTGGAATTTGGCGGCGACGTGCGGCTGACTCGGCAGCAGAACTTCGTGCTCACGGATGTGCCAGAAGCGAGGCTGGATGAGGTCATCGCAAGGATTGCTGAGATTGGGTTTTCGCTTGACGTGAACGGCATTCGCGGGTCCAGCGTGGGCTGCACCGGCCAGCCGCTGTGCAACTATGCCGTCGCCGAGACGAAGACCAAGCTGGGCGAGATCGTCGAGCGGCTCGAGGCCCGCTTCGGGCGCGACGTCGAGACGCTGAAGCTCGGAGTCGACGGCTGTCCGCACTCGTGCGCGCACCACTGGGTTTCGGACATTGGCTTGCAAGGCACGACGGCCCGCGGCGATGCGGATTCGGGCAAGTTGGAGGCGTACGAGGTCTACCTGCGCGGTGGCCTCGGCGCCGATGCGGAAATTGGCCGGCCGCTGCTGCGGCGCGTGCCCGCGGGGGAGGCGGCCGAGACGGTCGAGCGTCTGGTTGCGGCGTACCTTGCCCAACGCGCGCTGGGCGAATCGTTCCAAGCCTTCGCGAAGCGCATGACCGACGAGGAATTGGTCGCTATCGGCACCGGAGGCGTGGCCACGTTGGTGGGAGCATGACTGCTGATGCCAACCGGCAAGCGGAATGTTGAGAGTGAGCGAGGAGACAGCGCATGGCGATTGATCTGGCTGGCCGGGTCAGCCTGGACGAGTGGGAAGCAGGTGAGCTGGGCGTCGAATACGACGACCGTGAGCCCCAGGAGGTGATTGGCTGGGCGTTGGAGACGTTCGCTCCTGAGCGCATCGCGGTGTGTACCAGCTTCCAGATCGATGGCATGGCCATCCTGGATATGGCGGTGCGCATTCGTCCCGACGTGCGCGTGTTCACGGTCGACACTGGCCGGCTGCCGCAGGAGACGTACGACCTAATGGACGATGTGCGCAAGCATTACGGCATCGTCGTCGAGACGTACTTTCCCGACAACGGCGAGATGGAGCGCCTGGTGCGTCGCTTCGGCGTGAATTCGTTTTACGCGTCGGTCCAGCATCGCCTGACCTGCTGCGACGTGCGCAAGGTGCGCCCGCTCGTGCGCGTGCTGACCGGCCTCGACGGCTGGATCACCGGGCTGCGCCGCGATCAATGGGCGACGCGCTCGAATATCCGCAAGATCGAGCTGGACCACGACCACGGAGGGATCGTCAAGGTCAATCCGCTGGCCGACTGGACCGAAGAGGAAGTCTGGGACTACGTGCGCGACAACGGCGTGCCCTACCACCCGCTCTACGACCAGGGCTACCAGAGTATCGGCTGCGCCCCGTGCACGAGGCCAGTGGAGCCGGGCGCGAACTCGCGCTCGGGCCGGTGGTGGTGGGAGAAGGACGGGCCGAAGGAGTGCGGCATGCATTGCGCGGTTGAGACCGGCGGATTCGAGCACGAGCTGGAAGTGCTCGTCGGCGCCAACGGCCATCGCTGAGGACGCGTCGGCGGCACTGGAGCTGGAACCCGCGGAGTGCGAGGTTCTGGCGGCCGAGGCACGGGCGTTTGCCGCCCGGGTCAGCGACCGCGCCACGCAGCAGCGCTACGTCGCGCTGGCTGAAGCCGCCGACACGGGACACGTACCTCCGGAGTTGGTCGGGTCCGTTGAGGCGCTGCTCGATCTGCTGTTACAGCGCGGCCGACCATTGGCTGAGCCAGTGCTGCTGGGCATTTTTGGGCGCACGCCACGCGGCCGGGAACTGGCCGAGGCAACCCGTGATGTCAATGGCGCGCTGCGCGGCCTGTATGGCCAGCCGTTGCAGACGCTGCGCCTGACGGCGACGCCGGGGCGCTATGCGCTTGTCGTGGAGACAGACCGGGTCAGGCTGACGCTGGTTGTGGACGGCGCTGGCCCGCGCATCGAAAGCGTCGAAACAGGCGGCTCCTAGCCGACCGATACGGCAAACGGGACCGCGGGATCGGGCAGTGGTGCGTTGACTGCAAGGTGCAGTGTGGGCTCCGGCCCTGCGTTCCAGTTGCGATGTGGCACGCTTTTGGGAAAGAAGACGAGGGTCCCCGGAGGAGCCTCATATTCGGTGCCATCAACCTCGATGCTCATCGTTCCGCTCAGGATGTAAAAGATCTGATCGACGACGTGGGTGTGCAGCCCCGCGGGCGAGCCGCCACCGGCAGGCGTCTTGATGAAATTCACGCTGCACGATGTGGCGCCCGAGGTGTGGTCCAGTAGCCACTGCGAAAAGCGCTCGCTTGGTCCAGCCGCCTCCAGCGCGGTCTGGTCGATGCGACGGACATATTCCATGGACCACAGGGTAGTGCGGCCATGCCCAGCCCAGGAGGGCTCCGTCTTCGGCGGGTCAGGTCCGCCAACCTACTGGCATTACACCGTCCTCCGGGTACCGGTTTGCGCGCGAAGCGCGAGGACGGCGGAGAGCTTGACGTCCGACACGCCGAAGTACGAGTGGGAGGCTGGGCGAAATGCCTGTCAGTTCAGAGCGATACCGTACGATCAGTCAGAGGCCAGGTTCAGGGTGCTTGTAAGATGCCCGCGGAATTAGCGCCGCGGGCCGGCGTGCCGGGGGAGTAGCGCGTTAGATGTCGACGGATCGTCGCGATCCACAGGGGCTCGAGTGGAAGGAGATGCATCAGGGCACCCACCCGGGCGATCAGTTCGTGCGCATCGCACGCCATCGTGCCTTCCGCAAACTGGGCACCGGTCGCTACGAGGTGCGCGGCAATGCGAGTCGCGCGGGCGGCCTGGCCGGCCTGTATACGCGCCTGAAGCGACTCGTCATTGGCGAGCCGCTGGCCACGGCCGCCGCCGGGCACGAGCGCCTGACCAAGGTCAAAGCGCTGGCTGTGTTGTCCTCGGACGCTCTGTCCAGCGTCGCGTACGCCACCGAGCAGATCATGCGCGTGCTGCTGTTGGCCGGTACCGCTGCGCTGAGCGCGTCGTTGGGCATCGGCGCGGTGCTGGTGGCGCTGCTGTTCGTCGTCGGGTTTTCGTATCGCCAGACGATCAAGGCGTACCCGACGGGTGGCGGCAGTTACATCGTCGCCAAAGACAACCTGGGCACGCTGCCCGGCTTGACCGCGGCGGCGTCGTTGTTGATCTCGTACACGCTGACCGTCGCGGTGTCCGTGGCGGGCGGTGTGCTCGCGCTCGTGTCCGCCTATCCGGTGCTCGGCGCATTCAGCGCTGAGATTGGCGTCGCCGTGATCATCCTGATCACGCTCGTGAATTTGCGCGGCATACGCGAGAGCGGCAGCGTCTTCATGCTGCCGACGTATTTCTTCCTGGTGTGTATCGGCGCGCTGCTGGTGTGGGGTGTGGTCCAGTATGGGTTCGGCCCGCCAGCCGAGCCGCCCGTCAGGCATGCGGCTATCGAAGGCTTGACGCTGATCTTGATGCTGCGCGCGTTTGCCTCGGGCGGTGCCGCGCTGACGGGCGTCGAGGCCATCTCCGATGGTGTGCCCGCGTTCCGACCTCCGGAGTGGGTCAACGCCCAGAAGACGCTCACGGCAATGGTGATCATCCTGGCGATCACGTTCAGTGGCATCACCTATCTGGCCAATCGTATGGGCGTCGTCCCAGGTGACGAGTCAGAGACGGTGCTGTCGCTGATCGCGCGCGGTGTGTTTGGCGAAACCCCGCTGTACTACGCCGTCCAGTACTCCACGTTCCTGATCTTGTTCCTGGCCGCGAACACCGCATACTCGGACTTTCCACGGCTCGCCTACTTCCTTGGTCGCGACCGCTTCTTACCGCGGCAATTCACGTTCCGTGGCGATCGCCTGGCGTATTCGGTGGGCATTGTCGTCCTCGGGCTGGCCTCGTCGATCGTGTTGTGGAGCTTCGGCGGCAGCATCGAGCGACTGATTCCGCTGTACGCGTTCGGCGTCTTCAGCGCGTTCACCCTGTCGCAAGCGGGCATGGTCATGCGCTGGTGGCGGCGGCGCGAGCCTGGCTGGCAGCGCAGCATCATCTTCAACGGGGTCGGCGCGATCGCCACGTTCCTGGTGCTGCTCGTCGTCGCCACGACTAAGTTCATCGACGGCGCCTGGATGGTCGTGGTCCTGGTGCCGCTGCTGATCCTCATGTTCCGCGGCATCCATGCCCATTACGCGGAAGCGGAGCGCGAGTTGGCTGCTGAAACGCCAATCGATCCTGACGAGATCAGCCATCAGGTCATCGTGCCGATCGCGTCTTTGAACCAGGTCGCGCTGCAGACGCTGGCCTACGCACGCTCGATTGCGCGCGATCCGGACGACCTGGTCTCAGCGGTCCACATCACCGACGATCCAGAGACGGCCGAGAAGCTGCGTCTGCAGTGGGAAGAGTGGGAATCGGGCGTCCAACTGACGATCATCGAATCGCCCTATCGCTCGCTTGTTGGACCGCTGCTCGCGTACATCGATGCGATGCACGTGCAGTTTCCGAACAAGACGCTGACAGTCATCCTGCCGGAGATGGTCCCGGCGCATTGGTGGGAGCAGGTACTGCACAACCAGACCGCGCTGCGCCTCAAGGCGGCGCTCCTGTTCCGGCCGGGCATCGTCGTGGCCAACGTGCCGTATCACCTGCAGCGCTACACGCCGCCTGCTGGCGACGATGGCACGGACGGCAAGCCGTCGAGTGGCCGACGCGGGCGCGGGTCGGGTCATGGCGAGCCAGGCCATCATCCGCGTCGCATCGTGCGACCGACTGGCTTGGCGCCGCGCCGGCCGAACGGCGCGTCGAGCTAACGGGCTCAGTCACTCCTCAGTCACACATCAGCGCGCGCTGGTGCGGACTTCAGTCGGCGCTCAGCGTGGTATGGCAGGCTGGCCGCGCCCGGGCTGGCGCTCGGGCGCCCTGGCGATCGAAGGGGAGGTCTCGCGACCTATGCCAGCATCTGCATCGTCCCTCTTGACGCGACGGTCGGTCATTCGTGCCGTCGCTGCTGTCGCCGGCGCGGTGGCCGTCTCGCCGGCAATAGCAATGGCCCAGACCACGCCAAACACGCCGGGCACCGGCCCGCTCGGCCCGGTCAATCCACCAACGACCACGACCAGCCCGCCGCGCGACTTCACCGCACCGTCGGTCTACTTCAGCGACCCCGACATCCTCGTCATCGACCCGGCGTTTGGCGACCTCACGCAGGGCAATACGACCATCGCCCGCCTGTGGCACGGCGACGTGAATGGCAAGCCGATCCTCTGGGCCGAAGGCCCGTGTTGGAGCGCGCAGGGCAAGTACTTGCTCTTCAGCGACATTCCCAACAACCGCCAGCTCCGCTGGCTTGACGACGACGGCCATATCAGCGTCTTCCGTGAGCCCAGCGGCAACAGCAATGGCAACACGATGGACCACAGTGGTCGCCAGATCTCGTTCGAGCACCTCAATCGACGCGTGGTGCGCTATGAGCACGATGGCGCGATCTCGATCATTGCCGACTCATGGGAAGGCAAACGACTCAACTCGCCGAACGACGGCCAGGTTCACGCGGACGGGGCCCTGTGGTTCACCGATCCGCCGTACGGCCAGCAGTTGTACGAGGGCGACGTCGATCAGGCTGGCGGGCGGTCGTTTGTGTCGAACGAGTCCGGCGCGTGGAACGCGCGGGCTGGCCAACCGGCCGGCTTTCCGATGTTCAAGCGCGAGCTGCCGACGCAGGTCTATCGGCTCGACCCGAACGGCACGCTGGATGCGGTCGTCAAAGACAACGCTATCCCCAACCCAAACGGCCTGTGCTTCTCACAAGACTACAAGCGCATCTACGTGGCCAGCACAGGCGGCAACTCACAGGGGCCCGGCAGCCCGGCAGGTAAGGGCGACATCTGGACCGCGGATGTGAGCGCCGATGGCAAGTCCGTGTCCAACGTACGGCTATTTGTCGATCCAGTGATCGACGGTGTCCGCTGCGGTCCCGATGGCCTGCGCTGCGACATCTTCGGCAACCTGTGGGCGTCGAGCAACGCCGGGCGCAACGTCGGCTACAACGGCGTCACTTGCTGGGACTCATCGGGCAAGCTGCTCGGGCGCATTCGGCTGCCTGAGGTCATCGGCAACTTCACCTTTGGCGGCCCGAAGCGCAATCGCATCTTCATGGCTGGGTCGACGTCGCTGTACGCCGTGTACGTCGGTGTGCAAGGAGCGGGTCCGTCCTAGGACGCGTTCGCTCGGTAGCGTCTGAGCTCCGGGATTCGCCAGGCGACGAATCCGACCACACTCAGGCACGCCAGGCCGCCGCTCACGACCGCGAACACCGCGTTCGTGGCGGCGGCCACGATACCCGACTCGACGGCGCCGAGCTGGTTGCTGGCGTTCACGAAGACGAAATTCAGCGCAGTGACCCGTCCTCGGAGCTCGTCGGGCGTGGCTAATTGAATCGTGTTCTGACGCATGACCATGCTCACCTGGTCGGCGGCGCCGACGGCTGCGTAGGCCAACACCGACAGGGCCATGGACGTTGAGGCGCCGAAGAAGACGGTTGCTAGTCCGAACGCGGCCACCGAAGCGAGCAGCGTGCGGCCGGTGTGGCTCGGCGTGGGCAGCGCGACCAGGGTGAGCGCCATCAGCAGCGCACCGACCTCGAGTGAGGCTGACAGGATGCCGAAGCCGGTCGCATCAGTGTGCAGGATGTCCACGGCGTAGATCGGCAGCAGTGCTTTGGCGCCGCCGAAGATGACCGCGAACATGTCCAGCGTCATTGCGCCGAGCATCACGGGCCTGGTCCAGACGTAGGCCAGGCCCTCCTTGATCGCATTGAGGTGAACGCCGGCTCGGGACCTGACTGGCGGCGTCGGCAGGTTCAGCTTTGTGAGTGCCGCGATGGCGACGACCAGGAGCGCGCCGTGTGTGGCGTAGGCGAAGCCGATGCCCTGCCAGGCGATGAGTGCGCCACCAAGCGCCGGGCCCGTCACCGATGCGAATGACTGCAACGTTGAGTTGACCGTGATCGCCTTCGAGAACAGGTTGCGCGGGACGGTCATGGGCAGCAGCACCTGTCTTGCTGGCCCGTCGAAGGCCGAGGCAACGCCTACGGCTGCGACCAGCCCGTAGACCACCGCGATCGAGACGCTTTGCGTGGCCATCGCGACGAGCATGGCGACCGTAGCCAGCAGGGGCACGCTCTGGGCGGCCATCAGCACCGCGCGACGGTCATACGTGTCCACGACGGCGCCGCTGACGAGACTCAGCGCTAGCGACGGCAGGAACCGCGCAAGCCCGACGAGCCCAAGCTGGAGTGCTGAGCCCGTCAACTCGTAGACCTGCCAGGCGACGACCGCCTGGAGCATGGTCGACGCGGTGCTGGAAGCCCCGCGGCTGAGTGCATAGCGGCGGTAGGCGGCTACACGCAGCACAGCCGCCAGGTCGGACTCCAGGCGCTGCAAGCGCTTGCTATCCCGCCCCGGCTCTATGCACTACGCCACGATTCTAGCCCCCACGGGTGAACCCCCCAGGGTGGGGTGTGTCGCTAGCCAGAAAGGGCCGATGTTTGGCGTAGATGGAAACGCTGCACGGGATCCGCTTCTTGCCTGTCGCGCGCATTCAGGGGACCCTGCTCGGGCTCGATGCGCGCTGGATGGGTACGCGTGGGCTCGTGCTGATGCTGGCGCTGGCACTGGCGACGCCCGCCGGGCCGCTCAGTCAGGACAGCAGCTTGCCACTGTGGGTGCGCGTGCTCGTCGGGCTATCGTCGGTCCTCGGTGTGGCGCTGACCAGCTTGGGCCATGAGCTCGGCCATGCGCTCGCGGGCAAGATGGCCGGCCTCAAGGTGCGCGCGATCGTGCTGGCGCCCGAGGGCGGCGTGACCATCCGCGCGACGTCGGAGCATCCGCACGTCAACTTCCGCACGGCGCTCGCCGGGCCGATGGCCAACGCGCTGTTCGGCACGGCCTTCGTCGCGCTTGCCCTGGTGCTGACGCCCGATTCGTTTGCGTCAGGGTGGCTGACCCAGGTCGGAGCGCTGCAGTTGATTACGGCGCTGGCCAACCTCCTGCCGTTCGGGCCAATGGACGGCACGAACATCGTGGCCGCCTGGCGCGGCTTGCGCGGGCTCGCGTAATTATCACCCCTGTATAACGCGCGACGGCTGCCTCAGGGGACGGCCAATTCGCACGGCAGATCCAGTCGGAAGACCACAGCCTGGCCGCTGCGGAAGACCTCAGTCAGATCCGCTGCGCGTTCCAGCTCGGCGCGGTCGGGCAGCAAGCGTGGATCGTAGGGCGTGCTGCGCGCGCCGTGATACACGTAATTCAGCCCCAGCAGACAGGCCTGCGCCGAAGCGTTGGGCAGCTTTTCGAGCTCGGTCACGTTGGCTGCCAGCCTCTGGCGCGCTTCGACCAGGTCGCCAGGCGCAGTGCGTGGCAGCAGGATCGGCACGTTGGCTTTGTAGGGCGCCCAGATCCCCGCGTCGCCGGCCATGTTGTTGGCTAGCATCTCACCCGGGCGCGCGTGCTGGCGCAGCCACGTCATGGCCGCGTTGTCGTCGGCCAGGTAGAGGTTCTGGTCGGCGATATCGTTCACCAGGCGCTTGTAGATGGTCACAGCGCTGCCCTCGGCCACGAATCCAATGAGCAGCGCGCACGCGAGCACCGTCCGCCGCCACACGTGCGGCCCAGCCAGATAGCGCGGCCGCCAGGCGCGCAGCATAGCGAGTGCGCTGAGCAACCCGCCGGCTTCGATCAGCGCGGCCAGCGTCACCGCGATCTGTCGTGGCCGGTGGTCGACCAGCCACGGAAACGTCAGCGCGAACACCCGATTGATGACCGGCACATCGAGGAAATCGACCATCAACAATAGCCCGACGAACGTCACCCACAGCCAGACCAGCGTCCGTGGCACGCCCGCGCGAATGCCTAACGCGAGCAGCACCAGCCGTACGGGCAGGTCGAGCGCGCTGCCCGCGCCGGTGATGCCGAGCCCGAACTGGAGCCAATCGGCGTGGCCCTGGAGCTCGGGATGGCCGATGGTGAAGTCAAGATTGGTCAGGCCAGCGCTGCTCGCGCCGCCCCGGCCGGCCCAATGGAGCAGCGTTGGTATGTATGGCGCGGCAACGGCCAGGGCGACGATTGCAGCCAGACCGAGGTGCGCTGGCAGACGCCGCGTCAGGCCGCGCACGGACGCTGCCGCAACGACCAGCAGGCCGACCAGGGCCGTGTACACCTCTGTGCCATGGGTCAGCAGGATCGCGCCCGCGAACACGCCGCCCATGAGTGCCCAACGCCAGTCAGGACCAGCCAACCAGCGCAGCGCGACTGACCACAGACCGAGCACCAGCAGGACGCTCATGCCCAATGGCCAGCCGCCCCATAGCTGGTAGTCGTACGGAAACAGAAACGTCAGCGCCTGGATAACGCTTGCAATCGCGGCGTGGATCGGCCGTAAGCCAAGGCTCAGGCCCAATCCGAAGGCGCACGCGGGCGTCAGGATGGCCAGGCCTTGCGTGGCCTCGAGCGTACCGCGCGCGGTGTCCAACCACGGCATGAGCGCCAGCACCGTCGCCATCGAGGCGTGAAAGCCGACCGGATACCACGTTGCGGCCGGCCCGCCGCGGCGGAACGAATCGATCAACTCGACGTGGAACGCCCCATCGTGATTCGACACCGGCACTTCGAGCCCGCTGAACGCCGTCATGAGCAGGACGGCTGGGACCATGCAGCCAATGACGAGCAGCCCGCCGGTCCAGCGCTCGACGCGCTGCACGCGGACCCCGACGAGGCCCACGATCGCCAGTGCCAGGACACTCAGGCCGCAGAGCCAGACCGGCAGGCGCAGCGCGGCGGCCCACACGGCCAACGGCGGTAGTAGCGCCAGGCCCAGTGCCGGCGCGAGCTCCCACCGCGCAGGGCGCAGGATGCGGATGCCGCACACGCCGACCGCCACACTGAGCAGCGCGAAGCCGAGGCCCACCACGTCGACGAACGCGGTGCAAGAACCGTGCTGATCGATTCGAGCACTCGGGTAGTAAAGGTCACAGGTGCCCGCGCGGCTCGACCTCGCCGAATGACAGGCTCACGGTGCCGCCCAGAATCTCGCCGACGCGCGCAGCCTGGTCGGCTGCCTGGGCCTGTTGTTTGCGCGTGAGTGCGCGATTCGCGCCAACCCGGATTTCGATGCGCTGGCCGCGGCGCTTTCGACTCCACAGCCCGGCGACGATGCCGTCGACGAGCACCACGTTGAACGGCGCGGCTGTGCCGCTCGAGCGCATCGACTCCGGCAGGAGCTGCTCGCGCGGATGGCAGCCGACCACGTAGCAGTCGAACTGCGGCAGCAGGTGCACGGAATGGCCCATCCGAGCTATCCAGGGCTCACGGAGTCGCCAGGCGCGCCAGCCTTCGACGTCCACTTCCCCCACTTCGTCGCGCAATGACTCCAGCAACGCTCGAGCGGCGCGCACGTCGGTGAGGAACCAGCGCGCGAACTCCACATGCGTGGCGGGACCGAAGGCGCGCAGGTAGCGGCGCAGCACTTCGCGCTGAGCGGCCAAGGCATCGATCTCTGGTAGCGGCGACAGGCCAACGTAGGTCACGTTGTTGCCGCGGTTCGGCCCGAAGGCGAGTACACCACGCCACGCCGCCGGCGCCAATGCGAGCTGCCAGCGCGGCATAGTGTCGGTGCAATCGCTCACGCCAGACGTCTGTCCAGCGCAGCGATTCCACGCCACCGTTTTACGCGGCCTGTTCCACGGCCTGCAGGCCCCAGGGTGTAGTGGTCAGCCAGCGTTCGAGCTCAGGCGCGGGCATCGGTCGGCCCATGTAGTAGCCCTGCGCCAGATCGCAGCCGAGCCGCGTCAGCCGCTCGTAGCTGATGGTATCCTCGACGCCCTCGGCGACGACGCGCAGGCCCAGATTGTGGCCGAGCTCGACCGCCGATCGGACGATCGCCCGATCGCTCGCGTCGGTCGCCAGCTTCTGGACGAATGACTTGTCGATCTTGAGCGCGTCAACCGCGAGGCCCTTCAAGTACGCCATTGATGAGTATCCGGTGCCGAAGTCGTCGATCGCTATGCGCACGCCAAGGGCGCGCAGCCGCTCGAGCACCTCGAGGGCCCGCGTCGGGTCGGCCATGATCGTGCTCTCGGTGATCTCGAGGTTCAACCGCTCTGGGCGCATTCCCTCGGACACCAGCAAGGCGCCGATCGCCTCCGGCAGCTGCGGGTCGTGCAGGTTGCGCATCGACAGATTGACCGACATGGTCAGGTCGACGCCCGCTTCGCGCCACAGTCGGCATTGGCGCATTGCGGCTTGTAGCACGTACTGCGTCAGGGCTTTGATCGCACCGGATTGCTCGGCCAGCGGGATGAACTGATCGGGCGGAATCATGCCGCGCTGGGGGTGGTTCCAGCGCACCAGCGCTTCGACGCCGCTGATCTGGCGCGTCCCGCAGTCGACCGTGGGCTGGTAGTGCAGCACGAGCTGACCACTGTCGATCGCATTGCGCAGCTCGCTGGCGAGCGCGAGCCGATCCGCTGAATGGCTGTCCAATTCCGCGTCATAGACGTTGTAGCCGCCGCCGGCGCGCTTGGCCACGTACATCGCCACATCGGCGTGGCGCAGCAGCGTCTCGGAGTCCGCGCCATCCTCGGGGTACAGCGCGATACCAACGCTGGCGCCGAGGCCAATGCTCTGACCTTCGACCGCGAAGGGCGTCTCCAGGGAGTCGACGACCTGCTGGGCGATGTCTGACGCGGCGGCTCGGCCAGCCTTCGTCAACAGCAGCCCGAATTCATCGCCGCCCAGTCGCGCCAGCGTTCCGCTGCCGTTGATGGTGCGGGACAGGCGTGCGGCGACCTGCTGCAGCAGCTCGTCGCCGTAGCGGTGGCCGAAGGTGTCGTTGACTTCCTTGAACCGGTCGAGGTCCATCATCAACAACGCCAGTGGCTCGGCGGTACGCTTGCTCTCGCGCAGCGCTTCCTGCAGCTCGTGGCGCAGCAGGACCCGATTGGGCAGCTCAGTCAGTGGATCGTGCTGGGCCTGGTGGGCCAACGCGAGCGTCGCCTGACGACGATCGGTGACGTCGCTGATGAAGCCCTCCAGGGCGACCACTTCACCCGCTGGTCCGAGCACTGCCCGACCCTGCTCGAAGACCCAACGTTCCCAGCCGTCGGCGGTGCGGATGCGGTATTCGTGCTGGAACGGTCGTTGCTCGGCGATTGCCTGCTGCGTTGCCTCCCACAGTCGCTCTTGATCGTCCGGATGGATGATGTCGCCGAAGGACAGCTTCTCGAACTCATGCGCGGTATAGCCGGTCAGCTCGAACGCGCCTTCGCTGACGAACTCGGCCGTCCATTGCGGGTCGTTGGCGCAGCGGTAGGCCATGCCAGGTAGGTTGCTCATGAGCGTCGCCAGGGTGCGCTGGCTTTCGCGCAGCGTGTCTTCGGCGCGTCGGCGACTCGCTTCATGGAGCTCGCTTAGACGCCAGTGTGTGACCAGCGCGGCGCATGCGCCAAGGACGAACACTGCGTGGATGGCTGCCCATTTCCATGGATTCTCGACGGCATCCGAGTGGTTGTAGACGGCGCTGGGCAGCAGGACGCCGCCAAGACCGTGCTCGAAGACGACGAATCCGATCGCCAGCATGAACGGCAGCCAGTCCTGATAGAGCGCGATGACCGAGATCATCACGAAGAAGTGGAAGTGTGCTTCGATGGCACCACCCGCCAGGTGCACCAGGATCGCCGACGCCGTCAGCAAGCCGAAGCTGGCGCTAGCCGCGCGAACCCGGAATGGCAGTCGATGGGTGGCGGCGCCGACGGCCCACGGCACGATCGTCAGCGCCTCGATCAGGCTATGGACCAGGCCATTGCCCGTGGCCAGCGCGAATACGAAGAGGCCGAGGGCGTGCAAGCCCAGCAGCCACAGGATGACCCGGTGACGCTGGGTGCGATCCGCATCTGACAGCTTGCCGCCCTCGGGCAAATAGCGCAGGACGTGGCGGACGCCGACGAACCACTTCGAATCCATGTTGCGTTGAGCATCGGCCAGGACGCAGCAGCGGACTAGCCCCCCACTCGGGGCGAGAGCGTGTCGGGCGTGTTGTGCGACACAATGGACTCGAATGTTGCCGGCATTTGCCGATCTGGCTGCCCCACGCCCGGGCTCCTTGTCTGATGCGGCCCTGTACCTGGGCCAACTGCTGCACGAGGCGGCGCCGGGTGTCGAGATCGCAGCGATCGCCCGGCGGCCGGGCGTCCTGTCCAAGGTGGCGGTCATCGGCGACCTGGGCGCGGACATTGTCGCCACAGTGCGCAAACAGCTCGATGGCGAGCGGATCGACGTCGTGGGCTGGAGTGCCGACCCTCGGCGCTATATCGCCGACGCGCTGGGCATGGGGGAGGTCCCGCCGATGGTGCTGAAGCCACTGATCTCCCATGTGCACGTGCTGGTCGGCGAAATCGATCTACTTGGGATGAATGGCTGGCGCGGGCTCAACAGGCTGCTCGCGTCGTCGCTGACGGGCTGGCGCATCCACCTTCAGCCCATTGCCAGTTCCCCCGCCTGGGCGCTGCTCGAGTCGGCGTACGCGTCGCGACACCCCCTGGCAGCCAGCGTGGTCGAACTGACCCCACACCGAGCGCGGCTAGACATCCATGGTCTGTTCGCATGGCTGCAGCGTCCGACGGGACTCGCGGTTGGCTCGGAGCTGCAGGTGCGCGTCACGCGGCTCGATCCGGACGAAGGTCGGATCTTCGTGTCGCGTCGGCTGGCGCCGACCGGTCAGCTGTCGCTGCCGGGTTGAACGCGCGGACGCAGCGCCGGCGCGCAGTTCGAGCAGCAGCCGTGGCTGACGTCGCCGCGCAGCAACTGCGCCCAGATGCGAAAGCGTCCGCCCCGATCGAGCACCCGACCACACCAGGCACACTGGTGCACCAGGCCGTCCGCGGATCGCGGATAAGCCAGGCCGTCCAGTGTCGGCAACGGCAGTTGGATCAGATTCGGGGGGCTCACGTCCGGGTAAACAATGAACGAACGGCGCCACACGCGGCGCGTAGTTGACATCACGACCGCGCTACGGCCAGTGCTACAGTCACGGCCATGACTTCCTCTGCTCCGAGTTATCCGCCCGGCACACCGATGTGGGTCGATCTCACGAGCCCAGATGTCCAGGGCGCCGCGCGTTTTTACGGCGAGTTGTTCGGCTGGGAAGCTGAGGATCTCGGCGACCAAGCTGGCCACTATCACATGTTCCGCAAGGACGGGAAGCAGGTCGCCGCGGCAAGTCCCCCGATGAATCCGGGCCAGCCGCCGGCGTGGACGACCTACATCGCGACAGACGACGCCAATGCGACGGCCGCCAAGGTGCGCGAGGCCGGTGGTCAGGTTGCCATGGAGCCGTTCGACGTGATGGATGCCGGTCGTATGGCCGTCTTCCAGGACCCGGCGGGCGCGTTCATCGCTGTCTGGCAGCCCGGTAACCACAAGGGCGCCGAGTTAGCCAACGAGCCGGGCAGTTTGACCTGGAACGAGCTGCAGACGCGGGACATGAACGCAGCCAAGCAGTTCTACCCGAAGGTCTTTGGCTGGGGTGTCAAAGACAACGCGGCCGGTCCAATGACCTACACCGAGTGGCAGGTCAACGGTCGCAGCATCGCCGGCGGCATGGCCATGGACCCGAGCATGCCCGCCAACGTACCGCCGAACTGGCTCGTGTACTTCGCCGTCGACGATACTGACGCGGCCGCGGCCAAAGCCCAACAGCTTGGCGGACGGATCATGATGCCGCCGATGGACTCGCCAGCCGGCAGGTTCGCCGTTCTGACCGATCCAGCGGGCGCGGCGTTCGCGATCATCAAGATCTCGCGCTGAGGCCGTTCGCTCCGGGCTGACGTGAATCCGCATAAACCCGCCGAAGGCGGAACGCTCCTGCGTATGCTTTGCTCAGTGTCCGTTCTGCCGATTGAGGCGGAGAGCTACTAGCTGCAGGTGGGAGGGTATTGATGACGATACGCAATGGGGCGCGCGAGGCCGTCATTGTCGGCGCGCTGCGCACGCCGTTCGGCAAACGCGCCGGCCAGCTTAGCGGCTGGCATCCCGTCGAGTTGCTGAGCTTCACGCTCAAAGGCCTCATCCAGAAGACCGGGGTCAACCCGGAGGAGGTCGAGGACGTGATCGCCGGCTGCGTCGACCAGGTCGGCGAGCAGGCGCTGAACGTTGCGCGCAACGCCTGGCTCGACGCTGGTCTGCCCGAGACGACGCCGGGCACCACGGTCGATCGCCAATGCGGCTCCGGAATGCAGGCGCTGCAATTCGCCGCACAGGGGGTCATGGCCGGCGGCTACGACCTGGTCGTCGCGTGTGGCGTGGAGAGCATGACGCGGGTGCCGATCGGCGCCAACGTGCTGTGGTCCCAGCAGACCCAGATGACCCCTGCCGTGAAGGCTCGTTACGGCGTCGATCAATTCAATCAGGCGATCGGCGCCGAGATGATCGCCAAGCAGTACGGCATGACCCGCGGCGCGCTCGACGAGTTCAGCGCGCGCAGTCATCAGCTGGCGGCGAATGCCACGGCGCGCGGGTGGATGCGCCAGGAAATCCTGCCGGTGCCAATTGACGGCAACACGATGGACGCCGATCAGGGCATTCGGCCGGACTCGAGCGCCGAGAAGCTGGCCACGCTCAAGCCTGCCTTCGAAGGCCTCGAGCTACTGACGGCGGGCAACTCGAGCCAGATCTCTGACGGCGCCGCGGCCCTGCTCGTGGCCTCGCGCGAGAAGGCGGAAGAGCTGGGCCTCAAGCCGCTGGCGCGCTTCGTGGCCTTTACCCAGGTCGGATCTGACCCGGTCACGATGCTCACCGGTCCGATTCCGGCTACGCGCAAGGTGCTGCAGCGCGCGGGCTTGTCGACCAGTGACATCGACCTGTTCGAGGTCAACGAGGCGTTCGCGCCCGTGTGCCTGGCGTGGCAGGAGGAGCTCGGGGTCGAGCTCGATCGGCTGAACGTGAACGGTGGCGCGATTGCACTTGGCCATCCGCTCGGCGCCAGCGGAGCGCGGCTGGTGCTGACGGCGATGCACGAGCTGCAGCGGCGCCGCGGTCGCTACGCGTTGACCGCTATCTGCGAAGGTGGCGGCATGGCCAACGCCACGATCATCGAGCGGCTTTGATCGTGGCGGGCAGGGCGAACCACAAGCCATAGAAGAACACGAGCGCCAGGGCGCCCGTCACGACCGCGAGCGTCTCGGACTGCACGACCTTGTTGACGACGATGTAGGCGTCCCCGGCCACGCCGAGCGCTAACGGGACCATCGCGCCCAGCACCATGATGCTGGCGAAGGTGTGCAGGCGCTCGGTGTCCTCGCCGCCTTCGACGATGCGGTGGAACGCTGCCGGCGCCATGAGCAGCACGACCGAGAGCGCGAGTAGCACCAATGCGGCAAGGTGCAGGTACTGCGAAAGTTTGGGCAGCGAGCCGAAGCTGTCGGTGAGCACGGCGATGAACTGAAACCCGAGCAGTGCCTGCACGCCCGGCAAGACGACGCGCGCCTCGGTGAGCACGTGCTTGATGCGCGTGCTGAGATCGGTCTGTGTGTCGTTTGTCATGCAGTCACGCTTCCGTTGCTCGCCACGTCTGACGAGGAACTCGAGGCCAAACCAGAAGAAGAGCGCCGTGGCGGCGGTCGCTATGGCCAGGACGACGGCTCTTGTGTCGCCGATCAATCCGGTGCCCGCCACGTACACGTCGATGCCGATGCTGAGCGCGAAGGGCAGCAGCGCGAGCCCGGCGATGCGGTTGGTGAATGCGATCAGGGCGCCCGAATCGTGGCCGCGCAGCAAGATCTGGTGATACGGCCCTGGCGCCAGCAGCAGCCCGACGGCGATCAGCATGAGCGCCAGGCCGATCATCTTCAGGTCCTGCGCGCCCGCTGGCAGCTTGGCAAAGCCTGACTGGAACGCGCCCTGGAACTGGAACCCGAGCAGCACCTGCGCACCGAGGATGAGCATGCGCGTCTCGTCGAGCGCATTGTCGACCTGAGTGCGTAGCTCGGCCACGTCTTCTCGCTACGCACGTTGCGGACCCGCGATGGTCGTACGATGACGCCGTGGCAATCGACACGGTTGGAGTTCTGTCAGCGGGCGAAATGGGCAGCGGCGTGGGTGCCGTGCTCTCGCAGCACGGTGTGCGCGTGTTGACCTGGCTCGAGGGCCGCGGCGCACGGACCCGTGAGCGGGCGCAGCAGGCTGGGATGATGGAGGTCAAAGACCTGCAAACGTTGGTCGGCGAAGCACAGGTCGTGCTGTCCATCGTGCCGCCAGCCGTGGCGCCAGCAATTGCAGAGCAGCTTGCCTCCGCCATCCGCACTGCCAGAGCGGATGTGCTCGTCGCCGACTGCAACGCCATCGCACCTGGCACTGTCCGCCGCATCGCCACCGTCCTGACGTCGGCCGGCGCGCGCTTTGCCGACGCGGGCATCATCGGTCCACCGCCGACCCGCCCAGGCAATCGCTTCTTCACCTCAGGCCCGGGCGCCCAGGAGCTTGCACAACTCCGAGACAACGGCCTCGACGTGCGAGTCCTCGAAGGCGACGTGGGCCAGGCGTCGGCGCTCAAGATGTGCTACGCCGCCCTCACCAAGGGCCTTCAAGCGCTGGGCACAGAGTTGCAAGTGGCGGCTCGCCTGCTAGGCGTAGACGACACGCTGCGCGAACAGCAGGCGCAGGACATGAAGTTGATCCTGGACTACCTGGAGCGCGCGATTCCGACCATGATCCCCAAGGCCTATCGCTGGGTGGGCGAGATGGAAGAGATCGCGCGGTGCTTCGAAGAAGTCGGCTTGCCTGGCGCGACATTCGACGGCTTCGCCGAGGTGTATCGGCGCGTCACCGAAGCCGACGACGCTCCCGTACCAGAGGTGCTGGACCGAGTAGCCGACACGGCGCTGCTCCACCGCCATGTCAAGCTGTTCAACGAAGGCGTCCGCTCGGGCAACTTCGAGCCTATGCTCAGTCAGTTCAGCGACGACGCCGACCTGGTCTTCGAAGGCGTGCCAGTCGGGCCATTTCACGGCCGCTCGGCCATCCTCGATGCATACCGACAACAACCACCCGACGACGAGATCGACCTGCTCGAAGTCCGTCCGCATGCGACCGAGATCGAAGCCGACTACGCCTGGCGGCGTGATGGCGGCCAGCGCGCCGGCCGCATGATCGTGGAGCCGGCGGCGCGCCAGATCAAACGTCTCGTGGTGACGTTCGAATAGAGCGCGAGCCACTGCTCGAAGCTCAGTCGCGCCGCGCCCGCGTGTGCCGAAAAGCCCATGTCCCGTGCGATGCGCAGGCTGCCCGTTCGGCCGAACAGTGGCCGCAGCGCCTGGAGCATCGTCGGCGCTCCGAAGCACCGGGCGAGCAGCATGCAGTACAGCGCCCGGTCGTGGGCGAGTGGGGGCCCACGCTTGCGCAGTCTGAGGAAGACGACATCGACGCGCGGCGGCGGCGCGAAGTCGGTGCGCTTGAACGCATGGATGATGGTCGGCGCGAACCACGGCTTGAGCTGATTGCCCAGCAAGGTCGGCCCAGTCAGACGCAGCGCCGCCTCGCGCTGGACCACCAGGTAGCTGTCGACCGGCGGGTACGCAGCTGACGTCAGTCGCCGCACCAGGCGGGCCGTGATATCGAATGGAACATTGGCCACGACCTTGTACGGCCCGCGCGGCAGGCGCACCGCCAACGCATCCGCCCAGCGCACTTGCACGCCTGGCTGCTCGGCGAAACGCATGGACAAGCCGCGCGCCAGCAGCGGGTCCTTCTCGACGGCGACGACCCTCCGACACCGCCTTGCCAACGGCGCGGTCAGTTCACCATGGCCAGCGCCGAGATCGAGCACGACGTCGTCCGCCGTGACGGTGGTCAGGTCAAGTAGCCGTTCAATCCGGCCAGGATGCCGAAGGAAATTCTGGGTATGCCAGGGGGTGGTGGTAAACAACAAAGCGCGCTCCGCATGCAACTAAGCACGGCACAAGAACCAACGAAGCGCGGCTTTCGCGAACGACTCAGCCGGCTCCGCTTACACGCGGAAGCGCGTCAGACCCACGGCATCCGAGTATAGGGCGGCGCGTTAGTCGCCGGTCAGGACCGCCAGAGGAAAGAAGGCGGTGACCGTCCAGTTTGGGGCGTCGACGATCTGGCTGATGCGCAGCTCGGCGGCGACGCTGGCGGTAATGTAGGCGTCCGCGGGCGACAGGTGTGCCTCGCGCGCGAGCCAGTCGATCAAGTAGCGCGTGGCGTTACGCGCCGCCTCCATCAGGTCGGGCGCGTGCGCGGTACAGCCGTGGTAGGCGCCGCCAATGACGGTCGGCGGCGTCGGAATGCTCAACTCGGGTTCGCGTATAGCGACATCAGAGCGGACCGTGAAGCGCAAACGGGTCGTGCTGTCCATCTCGACGGCGGTGATGCACACCTCGCCGTCGCCCTGCACGCCATGCGCGTCGCCGACCGAGAACAGCGCGCCCTCCACCTCGATGGGCAGAAAGAGCGTGCTGCCCGCGGTGAGCTGGCGCACGTCCATGTTGCCGCCGACGCGGCGCGGCGGAACCGTGCTGTGACTGCCCGGCTCGGCCAGGGCGACGCCCATCACGCCACAGAACGGGCCCAGCGGCACGCTCACGCCGGGCACGCCGCGCGCACACTGTCCGTCGGACGTGTCCCAGATCCGCAAATACGCCTGCGGGAAGTCATCGGGCAGCAGTCCGCGACCGGGGAAGAAGCCGGTGTAGCCCCAATCGTTCGGCTTGACTTCGAGGATGTCGACCACCAGCGTGTCGCCTGGCCGCGCGCCCCGCACATAGACCGGCCCGGTAAGCGCATGGCCGCGCATAGGCCCCGGTACCGCCGCGTCGGCGCTCGTCGAGTTCCGGGTGAAATGGTGTCCGCCGGCGTCCCAGGTTTCGAAGGTGACCGTGTCGCCTGCGTCGATCTCGAGCGTTGGCTCGAGGCTGTTGTCCCAGGCGAAGTGCAGCCGTTCAGCGCTGAGCGAATGCTCGCTCATCGGCGACGCGCAACGTCCTCGTACGTCTTGACCAGCAGCACCAGCGCCTGATTGTAGGGCGTCGCGATGCCCAGCCGAGCGCCCTCGCGTACCACCGTGCCATTGATCGCGTCGATCTCCGTCGGCCGACCGCGCGGCCACCTTCACGATGGCGTCGTAACCAGGTCGCGGCGCTGCGCGCGTGCCTCGTAAGTGCGGAAGCCGGGCAGGAGCAGCGCGCACAGCGCACAGCCGAGGACACATAACACTCCGCCCGAGAACACCGAGACGGGCACGCTGAACGCACTGGCGACCAGGCCCGATTCGGCGTTGCCCAGCAGCGGTCCGCTCGAGTAGCTGACGAGTTCGATCGATGCCAATCTGCCGCGCAGCGCATCGGGCACGGTCTGGTTCCAGATGGATGAGCGGAAGATACCGCTGATCGCGTCCGCGCCGCCGGCCAGCGCGAGGAACGCCATCGCAATCGGCGGCGTGGTCGCCAACGCGAACAACGCGATCGCGACACCCCAGGCTGTCGCGGCCAACACGACCGCGAGACCATGCCGACGCACGTGCGAGGTCCAGCCGCTTGTGGCCGTGGCGACAAACGCGCCCAGCGCCGGCGCCGAATACAGCAGTCCCAGCACGCTCGGTCCGCCCATGCTGTCGGCGATGGCCGGGAACAGCGCGGAGGGCATGCCAAAGAACATGGCGACCATGTCGACGATATAGGTACCCATGAGCTCGGGCTTCGATCGGGCAAAGGCGAGTCCGTCGAGGACGCCGCGCAGGCTGGGCCGCTCGGCGTCGGCCGCCGGCGGTACGGCCTTCATCAGCCACAACGCGACGAGCGAGGCGAGGAAACTCGCAACGTCAAGCCCGAAGGTGAGCGGGAGGCCGACGGTTGAGATCAGGACACCGCCGATTGCCGGCCCGAGCAGCATGCCCAGCGTGCCGCGCAGCATCGACAGCGCGCCCGCCGCGGTCAACTCGTGCCGCTCGACCAGGCGCGGCAGCAGCGCTTCCAGCGACGGCCGCTGGAGCGCGACCAGACCGGCGTGGAGCGCGGCCAGGACGTATATCGCCAACAGCGATGGCTCTTGTTGCAGTGCGTTCAGGAGAAGGAGTGTCGAGAGAACGGTGAACGCGATCTCGGTGCCCAAGACCATCTGGCGTCGATCGTGTGCGTCGGCGAAGGCGCCGCCAACCAGGGACAGCCCGAGCATCGGCACGAGCTCGACGATGCCGAGCACACCAACGAGCAGTGGTGACTTGGTCAGCTCGTAGACCTGAAATGGGATCGCGACCATCGCGACTTGGGAGCCCAGGAACGAGACCATCTGGCCCCAGAACAGCAGCCGAAAATCGCGATGGCGCAGCGGGGTCAGGTCAACCGTCGCCAGACGGAGCCACTCAGGCACTGCGTTCGATCAGATCGAGCAGGACGGGGTAGACGAGCTCAGGTCGGGCGCCAGGCTGGTACGGCCCGATGAAGTCGTGCAGCCTGCCTACCTCTGTTGTGAACTCATGGAGGATGACGTGTGCGCCGTGGTTCTGCCAGGCCTGTAGGACGACTTTGGTCGCGCGGTTGTTGACCGCCATGTCTTGCCTGTTGATGACCGTGAGGATGGTGCTCGTCTTCGGCGGCTGGTGTTGCGCCTGTGCGTAGACGTTGGCGGCGAGGCTGAATGCTTCGGCCATTGCCTGTGTTGAGAACCGCGGATAACTGCATGCTGGGCCGATGTTCTCGCGCTTGATCGGATCCCACCACAGGTTCAGGTTAGGCAGCCGTTTGACTGCGTTGCTGACTGGCTTGACCGCGCGAATTGGCAGCGTCCATGGCGCGAAGGCTGGCGCCAGCAGCACCGCCAGGTCGATGTCGACCCTGGTTTGTGCGCAGTGCGCGCTGATGGCGCCGCTCACCGATAGGCCGGCCACGGTGACATGGCCGGCGAACGTGTGTGCCAGCTCGATGGCCTTGCTCGCGTAGTTTTTGAAGTCGTGGTGCGTGAGCTGTTGCGGCGCCGTCGTTCGGCGGTCTATGAACCCGTGCAGTGGCATGCGCGGGATGAGCACCGTGTAGCCCTTTTCGTAGAAGAGCTGCCCCAGTTGTAGGAATTGACACGGGCTGCTGGTGATCCCGTGCAGGAAGACGATGGCTCGCTTGGTCTGTTGGCCATGGTGCAGCAATCGCGAGCCGCAATCGGGATTGAGGCGCGCGTCCGCTAGCTCTGTGTCTCGGAGCGTGGTGAAGACATCAAGCGCCGACGAAAAGGACCCGGTAGAGGGCGGCACGCGCGAACAAGGCTAGCTAACGGCGCTCCCTGGACGCATGCGAGCCTTGGCTGGCGTTTCTTAGGCCGCTAGTTGCCCGTGCCAGGTGGCGCGCCTGGACTGGGTTGACCCGGAGCAGTGCCGCCGCCAAGCGTGGGGCTGGTGTCGCTCGGGGCCGTGCCGACCGTAGGGCTCGTGCCCGCCGAGGTGCCACCCAGGCCAGCGCCGCTACCGCCCGGCTGCCCGCCACCGCCCGGCGTGGGGCTGGTGCCACTTCCGCTGGGCGTCGTGGCGCTGCTCGACGTCGGCGCGGTGGTGGTGCCGCTGCTCGGTGTTGTGGTCGTGATGCCACCTGTGCCGCTGCTCGACGTCGGCGCTGGGCTGGTGCCGCTGCTCGGTGTTGTGGTCGTGCTACCGGTGCCGCTGCTGGGTGTCGTGCCAACGGCGGTGCCTCCGCTCGAGGTGGGGCTGGTGCTGCTCGCGGTCGACGCGCCGCCGAGGGTGGTCCCGTTCGGCGTGCCACCCGGAGCCGTAACACTGCCGCTGGGCGTGGTGCCACTAGTCGATGTCGTGGCGGTGGCCGCGCCAGTGCTGGACGCGGGGCTGGCGCTGCCTCCGACCGATGTCGTGCCAACGGCGGTGCTCGGCGTCGTGCCGCTGGCGCTGCCACCTGAGGCCGCGCCCGTTGCGGCATCGCTCGCCGTGGTAGAGCCTGGGGCTGGGCTGGTGCCGACGCTGGTTGGCCCCGTCCCGTTGGTGGTATTCGGTGGCGTCGTGCCACCCGTGGTGCTGCTGGCGCCGCTCGTGCTGCCACCTGGCGTCTGGCCGCTCGTCGTGCCGGTACCGCCTGAGGTCGTGCCGGTAGTGCCGCTCGGTGCGCTTGTGGCACCGCCTGCGACACCGCCACCGACCGAGGCTGCCGAGGCCGATGTGTCGGGCGCGGAAGCGCCGCCGATGGGCA
>WNGB01003112.1_pt1 | contig 26340 bp, 26 predicted proteins | sample 5400681 | NCBI WGS metagenome assembly WNGB01 (sample SAMN13153367, study PRJNA577476) | soil metagenome | isolation source: 115 cm soil or saprolite under grassland replicate 2 | place: USA:California | collected 2016-06-15
CGACTCTTCGACCACCATCCGAGCGACTTGTTCCTTGTATTCAGGAGTGAATGAACGGCGCTTGTTCGACATGACGAACCTCTCTTCCAGAAGAGAACCTTAGTGGGTTCCGTGTCCGGAAGATCCGTGGCCCCTCAGTCCGCCCGACGGGGCGAGGCGCTGCTGGTCGCCGGCTCGCAGCGGGTGCGGTTCGAGGTGGTCGCCTCGGCCGAGGAACACGCCCTGGCCATAACCGGGGTCGGCGGTTCGGTCGGGATTCCTGACGCCGCATCCGGGCACCGGCCTATCTCGTCCGCCGACGAGGACGCCGACATCATCTTCTAGCTCGGGAGATCACCGATGCTGCTGCACATCCCTGCCAATCCCAGCCCCTCACCGTTGCCGGTGCCGCCGCCGTCGGTGCCGCTGCGGCCGCCGCCGGGCCCCGCCCGGCTGGTCACCGATGCGGCGGTCTGGTTCGCCGAGCGGCCGTGGCTGGCCGCGGTCGCGGTGTTGGCCGGGCTGGCGTGGCTGGTCGGCTATGGGCGGCTGCTGCGCTGGCGCCACCAGCGCCTCGTCCGGCACGCCCGGCAGCTGACCGTCATCGCCCCACCGGAGGTGGAGGCGGCCGGCGCCGCGCAGTTCTGGGCCACCGTGTACGGCACGCTGCACCGCACCCGGTGGCGGCGGCTGCTGTACGGCACCCCGCACCTGGCGTACGAGTACCGGTGGGCCGGCCGTGAGCTGACCATCACCGTGTGGGTGCCCGGCACCGTCGCGGCCCGCGCGGTCGCCGCCGCGGCCCGGGCGGCGTGGCCGGCCGCCACCGTCACCATCAGCGACGCGCCGACCCCACCCATCCCCGACACGGCGACGCTGTCGGTCGGTGGGGCGCTGCTGCCCGCCGGGCCCGAGGCGTACCCGCTGCGGGCCGAGCACGACAGTGACCCGCTGCGCCAGATCATCGCCGCCGGCACCGGGCTGCGCCACCACGAACACGCCTGCGTGCAGATCCTCGCCCGCCCCGCCGCACCCGGTCGCCTTGCCCGGCTGCGCCGGGCCCCCGCGCAAATGCGCGACCCCAACGCCTCCCGCAGGCTGGACCCGGCGGCCCCGCTGCGGTGGATCCTCGACGCGCTCACCCCCGGCCCCGCGCCCCGACCCGGTCATCCCGATACCGGCCGGAGGACGGATCCGGCGCGGGAACGCGACGTGCAAGCTGCGATCGACAAGGTGGCCGCCGGGCCGCACTGGGAGACCTCGATCCGGTACGCGGTGGCCACCGCCAGCCCCCGCGGCGAGGACAGCGACACGCTCACCACCCGGCTGTCCGGGCTGGCCGGTGGGCTGGCGGCCAGCCACGCCGTGTACACCGCCACCAACCGGCTGCGACGCGTGCGTCTGGGCGATCCAGTGCGGGTGCTGGCCGCCCGCCGGCTGCGCCACGGCTTCGTGCTGTCCACCCCCGAGCTAGCCGCCCTGGCCGGGCTGCCCACCGACCTGGCCGTGCCCGGTCTGGCCCGGGCCCGGGCCAAGGCCGCGCCTGCACCGATCCAGATCCTCACCGGCGGGCGGAACACCGTCCCGCTCGGGCACGCCCAGGTCGGCGGCCACGCGGTGGCCCTCGGCGTGGTCGACGGCCGCTACCACACCCACGTCGAAGGCTCCACCGGCTCAGGCAAGACCACCCTGCTGCTCAACCTGAGCCTGGCCCACATCACAGCCGGCCGCGGCATCATCGTGGTCGACCCGAAAGGCGACCTGGTCACCGACATCCTCGACCGGCTGCCCTTCGCCTACGCCGACCGGGTCGTGCTGCTCGACCCCGACCAGAACCCGCCGCCGGCGTTCAACCCGCTGCAGGGCGACGACGACGACCTCGTCGTGGACAACATCGTCTCCATCTTCGGCAAGATCTACGCCCGGCACTGGGGGCCACGCATCGACGACATCCTCCGCTCGGCGCTGCTGACCCTGATGGGCCGGGCCAACCCGATGCTCACCCTGGTCCCCCCGCTGCTCAACAACAAGCAGCTCCGCGCCGAGCTGACCGCGCCGCTGGGCGACCCGGCCGGCCTGGGCGGGTTCTGGGCCTGGTACGACGCCCTCCCGGAGGGCATCCGCGCCCAGGCCGTCGGCCCCGTCCTGGCCCGGCTGCGCGCGATGCTGCTGCGCCGCTTCGTGCGCCGCGTCGTCGGCCAACCCACCTCCTCCTTCGACATGGGCGCCGTCCTCGACGGCGGGATCCTGCTGTGCCGCCTGCCCAAGGGCGTGCTCGGCGACGACACCACCAAACTCCTCGGCAGTTTTGTGGTCGCCTCCGCCTGGCAGGCCGCCACCGCCCGCAGCAACCAACCCGAACCCAGCCGCCGCGACGCCGTCCTGGTCATCGACGAGTGCCAGAACTTCCTCAACCTGCCTCGCTCCATCGACGAGATCTGCGCCGAGGCCCGCGGCTACCGGCTCAGCCTGGTGTTGGCGCATCAGAACCTCACGCAACTGCCCCGCGAGACCGCCGCGGCGATCTCCGCCAACTGCCGCAACAAGATCTACTTCACCTGCTCGCCGGAGGACGCCCGGGTGTTCGCCCGGCACACCCTGCCCGAGCTCGACGAGCACGACCTGTCTCACCTGGACGCCTACACCGCCGCCGCCCGCCTCGTCGTCGACGGGGCAGAGACCCCGGCGTTCACCCTCGCGACGAGGCCGCCGCCGCCCGTGGTCGGCAGCGCCGACGCGATCCGGGCCCGCTGCGCCGAGCTGACCGCCGCACGGCTACCCGCGGGCCAGCCGGCCAACGCCCGACGCGCCGGCCTGCCCGCCAACGGCGACGCACACCGGCGTCGCCGCGCCGGCGCCCGCCGGGGCACCAGCAAGCGGCCCACCCCACCCTGACCCGGCGACACCAACCCCTCGACACCGGGGACGGCACCAGGCCCGGCACGAGCGCCGGCAGCAGCGGCGGTGACGTCGTGCCGCCCCGGCTGCCGACCCACCCACCACCAACACCGCAGGAAGGACCCGCATATGAGCGAACCGCGGCGGCTCCTACATCCCCTGAAGGGGGACACCTCATCTCCAGGGGGAAACACTCCAGGCGCTGCGTGTCCTCGTTCCGCCATCCCGTATCCGCTGCCGGTCCAGGCCCACCTCACCGACCGCGACCTGACCATCGCCGACTGGCTTGACCGCCACGGCGTGCTCACCACCGCCCAGATCACCACGGCGTTCTTCGCAAGCCCCATCACCGCAGCCCACCGGCTGGCCAAGCTGCGGGCGCTGGCCATCGTCGACCGGTTCCACCGCCCGCTGCCTGGCGGCGGGTTCGGCTCCTGGCACTGGGTCATCGGCCCCCTCGGCGCCGAACTGACCGCCACCGCCCGCGACACCCGCCCACCGACCCCGCGGGCGCTGCGGCAACGGCACGCCAAGCTGGCCAACCCCCGCCAACTCCCACACCGACTGGGCACCAACCAGTTCTTCGTCGACCTGCACGCCCACGCCCGCCACCGCGACGACGCACAGCTGCTGCTGTGGTGGTCCGAACACGACACCGCCGAGCGCTACCAGGGCCGCGTCCACCCCGACGGGCACGCCCTGTGGTCGCAGGACGGCGCCACGATCGGGCTGTTCCTGGAGTACGACACCGCCGGCCGGCAAGACCTCGGCCGGCTGGTCGACAAGCTCGACGCCTACGACGCCCTAGCCCGCGACGGCGGACCCGCCTACCCGGTGCTGTTCTCGCTGCACGCCGCCGACCGCGAACGCAACCTGCACGAGCTGCTCGCCGAGCAGCAACCCGGCCCGGTCCCGGTGGCCACCACCGTCCGCGACGCCACCACCGGCAGCAACCCGGCCGGGGCGGTGTGGGCCCTGGCCGGCGACCCCCAACCCCGCCGGCGCCTGATCGAACTGCCCAGCCGCCACAGCCGCCCCGGCAGCCTATACAACCCGCACGGCCGCGACGGCACCCTGAACCTCGACCGGTAGAGAGAGCTATCTGACGATCAGCGATAGCGGTCCAACCGGCCACAGACGCTGCCTCGTAGACATCCCGGTCGGCGCAGGAGACCTCTGTCGCCGGCTGCTGTCAACGGCCAGCGGTCGTCCAGGATCGTCACACCAGCCCGCGGCGCTGTCACACGAACTGACACCGACTCACATGCCATCACAACCGCAGCTCACCGCCCCGACACCAAGATCTGCGCGGGTTGGGGTGTGACAGCCGCCCCGGTTACCGTCGAGGTTCACACCTCTCGTTGAATGAACGCACCACCCGCAAGCCCGCCCAGGCGTTGCCCGGGCACGCCGGAGCCGCCCAGCCCACCCGCCCTTTCGGCCGGTCGGCAGCGAACCCTCCGACGTAGCCCCGCCGCCATCCGCGGACCTGCACCCGCACCGCCTCGGCCGAATCCCTCGGCCGCCCGCACCACCCCGCCGAATCTTGGGCCACCCGCACGACGACCGCGACTTCACACGCGGATGTTCCTCGCGCCCTCCGGCGCCCTCCTTACCGTGCCCGTGCGCGGATCAGCGCACATCCAAGCCGTCACCACGGCGTACACCCGGCCGCCCCGCGCAGCTGTCGACGCCCGCACCCCCCGCGTGCATGTTGCCCTGGAACGGGAGCAGACCTGTGACCACAAACCGCAACATCGGCCAACGCGTGGCCCAACGTCGACCAGGACGACACCGTCAGTGCCCAGAACGCGCACCGCTTCGACGCTGGTGCGCTGCGCCCAGATCCGGCTGATACAGGCCCACCTCGCCCGCCGCGCCCCGTCGGCGCTGACCGCCCGCCGGCTGGTGATCATCGACGCACCGGCCGCGCCGCCAGTGGTTGGCGCCTGGTCTGTCACCCATCCGCACCGGCCTGCACGGCCCGTGGCAGCTCCGCATCACCGCGCCGGGCAAGTACGACCGGCCGCTCGTATCGCTGACCGCGGATGTCGCGGCCAGCCGGAAACAAACCCATCGCCGCCCACGCCCACCCCACCCCGCGGCGGCAACCCCACAAGGAGCACCCATGTCATTGGTCCACACGCTCTACCCGCGACACCGCCTACCCACCGGCGAGCAGTGCCCGGCCTGCACCGACCCGGTCTGCCTGGTCGTCTGCCTGCCACCGGCCGCCGGCCGGCACCTGCTGGAGCTGGTCGCCGAACTCGTCGGCCGGCTCCGCCCGCACGTGTCCGCACCCGCCGGCCTGCTCGACGCCACGCACTTCGCGCTGTGGCACCGCCCCAACCCCACCGAGACCAGGCTGCTCGTGCTCCCCGCCCCCGACGCGGACCTGCCCGAGGTGACCTGGTGCGCCGGCGGCCCGATCGGCCTACTCGACCTGGCCGCCACCGCCGCACAGCTGCGTGCCTGCGCACCCCGCGACATCGACGAATGGCACACCATCGTCACCGGCACCGAAGCGGCCCGGCCGTGGTGGCGCTACCTCGACGCGCACCACGCCGACCCCGCCCGCTACCCCGCCGAGCAGGCGATGGCCGAGTTCGAGGCCCAGCCCCGCATCGCCGCCATGGCCACCGCCGCGGCCGACAGCCATGGTGGCCGGTTCGCCGCGGACATGTACGGGCCGGGCCTGGAAGCCCTGCACACCAACGACCCAAACGTGTACGCCGACTACCAGGCCGGGCTGCTGACCTTCGCCGACGGCCTGGTCACCCTCGACGGGCAACTGATCATCCCGTCGTTCACCCCGGTCCTGGTCGAGCAGACCCTCGCCGAACGGCAGCTCTTCCACGACCGGGCCGGCAGCCACGTCGCCGCTCTCGACCCGACCACCCTGCTCGTCGCCGTGCGCTGCATGCAGTAGCCATCGACCGGAGCGCTGGCTCCGTTGGCACTGCGGACCCCGCACACGTTGTCGTGCGTGCCGCGGTCCGCTGCTTCCGCTGACCACCCACCCCGCCAGCTATCGGCGACGCCGACCGCAGCGGGGCAGCACTATCCACTATGGAGGCCCGCCTTCGCCCGTGACGCCAACCGGCGCACGGGCTTGTTCATGCCGGCGTTGCGGCCGCAACCACCGCAACACCTCGACGGTGCGGCCGACCGGCCGCACCGCGTTCCCACAACCCCGCACAGGGAGACGACGGTGAACCGCACCTGCAACCAACCCACTCATCAACCCGGCCGCGACCAGACCACCCCGGGCCCGCGTCGGCTGGCCGACTTCCTGCCCGACGGCCCCGCGGCCACCACCCCCGCGGTCCCCCGCACCGAAGGCGGCATCCGAGTCGTCGTCCTGCGCCGCAGCGATCCCGCCCCGGTGGAGGTCTGGCAGAGCAGCCAGCTCCTGCGCCTGCTCGACGACACGCAAGCCAGCCCCATCACCGACCCGGCGCGCCGCGACGACCTCGTCCGCCGCGCGTTGCGCTCGCTGGCCGAGCAGCGCCATGCCGCGACCCAACCGGTCGTCGCGGCGCGCGGCGACCGCGACCGGTACCAGGCCGAGCCCGAGCGCATGCTGCGCGACATCCGCCGGTACGCCATCGACCGGCACCGCGGCGGCGAGGTCTGCCGCGAGGGCCTGGACGCGTTCGGTGCACGCTTCGGGCTCGACCCCTACCAGCCGCGGCTGCGGGTAGCCCGGATCACCGGCACCGTGCAGGTCGCCACCGACAACCGCGACACGGCCGAGTACCAGGTGCCGCACTACCTGGCCGTGGACGCCAGCGCGGTGGACGACGCGGTCGAGGACAGCGCCGACATCCGCGTTGCCGTCACCGCCGTCGAGCCGGTCGACGACTGAGCCCGGGCCCGAACAGGAGCACCCGACATGCTCACCATCGTGGTCGCCCAGATCACCGCCGCCGACCCTCCACTGAGGATCGTCATCGACCGGCGGGGCTGGACCGACGGCACCCGCGCCGTCTACCACTACCGGGTCATCGTCGACGGGCGCACCGTGCTGTCCGGCGACGACCTGCGCGGCCCCGCCGTCGGCAGCGCAACGACCCTGCGCGCCGCCGCGGCGTCGCTGGCCAGCTTCCTGGCCGCCGCCGGGGAAAGTCTCGCCCGCCGTGGCGAAGCCTCCGAGTACTGGCCCGCCTACGACCCCGACACCCGCGAGTTCCTGGCGGCCACCTACGAGCGGTTCGCCCAGCTCGGCCACACCATGACCAGCCCCACCCGTACCGATGGGAGAAACCCCATGCCTGCACCACATCGGCGTGCCGAGCTGCGACGACCCGCCGCCGCCCCAACCCGGGCGCTTCGCACCGTCGACGGCCACCGCCGACCCCACCGGTCGGCGCCCCGACCGGCCGAGCCGCAGCATGAACGGAAGTGAGCACCGGTGGGCGTACGCGCAGTCATCGTCGTGCGCGACGACTCCGGCCAGGAACGCCGGTTCTGGGCGCCCTGGGCCAGCAAGCAGTACCAGATCCAATATCTCGCGCAGTTCATCCACGGCGCCGACCAGGACGACACCCCACTGACCCTCGACGGCTACATCGCATACACCGCATCGCATCCCGACACCCTGCCGGCGCGCGACATCACCGGGGAGGGCGGCTACGCCGACCCGGCCGAGACCGGTGACCTGGACTACCGCTACCAGCTGCTGCTGTGCCAGACGCAGCGCAGCTTCCGGTACGTCGTGCAGGACCGGGACCGCGACCGGCACACGCCGGGTTGGCGCGTCAGCGAGGACCTGGGCACCCGAGGCCAGCTATATGAGGCCGCGGCCTGGATGTGCCGGGAGCTGGCCACCACCATGCAGCGGTACTGGGACCGCAGCGCCGGCGTCGGCCCGCCGGGACACCCTGGGCCGGACTATTGGCGCCAGCAGGAGCGGGAGCTCGCCGGTTGGCTGGAACACACCGACCCGCGGCCGCTCCACCGGCCCGGCCCCGCCCTGCAGCCGGTACTCCCGCAGTACACCCTTGATGCGGCCCGCTCGCTGGCCCAGCAGGTCAACACCCGGCTGCGCCAGCACCATCCCGGCGTGACGATCCGGACCCGGGTCGCCCCGGACGGGGCGCTGACCGTGACCGTGCCTGCCGAGCTGGCCACCGACGCCGAGGCGTCACGCATCGCGCAGCTGCTCGGCGACCTGCTCGGCCAGCCCTACACCGTCGCGGTGCGGCCACACCGACCGTCCCGCTACGGCGTGCGCCTCGGCCGCGACGGCACCCGCACCGGCGTCAACGCCACGCTGACCCTGCGACCCGTAGCCGCCGGCGCGGCAACCGCGACCGCCGGCGACAGCGCCAGCCAGTAGCCGCCGACGTGCACTGACCGACCCATCGGGCACCACCTTTCCCGCACTCCATCTTCGGCCGTTGCCCGGCCACCGACGCGTACACCGCGCGCATCCCCGGGCACGGCCGTCAGGCCATGCCCGGGGACTCCACCGATCCGGAAAGGAGCCCCAGCACATGGGCCAGCCCGACCCACCGACCGCACAACCCAACCCCACCAGTCCGCCAACCAGGTCACCGCGCCGACCGGTCCGTGCCGAGGCCGTGGCCCTGCTGCGCATGGCGCAGGCCGGCGACCGTGAGGCGTTCGGCCAGTTGTATGCCAGCCACGCCCGGCAGGTTCGTCACTACGTCGCCGCGTGGATGGCAGACCGGGACCGCGACGCGGTGCCCGACCTGGTTCAGGACACCTTCACCGCGGCGCTGGAAGAGCTCGACCGCGCGCACGACGACGTGCAGGGCTGGTTCCCAGCTCGCCGCCAAAATGTGCACCCGGTATTCGTGGGGACAACGCCGATACCTACGGGCGGTGTTGACCATCGGCGAACACCAGCGCTCCCAGGCAGCCACCGTCGCGGTACCGGCCTTGACCTCGGCGACCAGACAACAGATCGCCCAGGCGCTGGCCGGGCTTGACCCGCGCGAACGCCGGACCTTGCAGCTGCGCTTCCTCGACTTATCCCGACGTCGGGATAAGTCGAGTTATGCCGCATCCCTGGTTATGCCGCCCGCGCTTCGGAGATGGTGGCGAGATAGCACGGTGCGCGCTTGCTGCTCGGCATAACTGGAGCGATACCGGGCCGGCCTACCGCCCAGGGCGGGCACGAATGACAGCTTGCAGAGGGGCCGGCGTACGGGTTCAAGCTGAGACCAGCAGGAGCCCTGACCGGCGCGGACGCGGTGCTGGTGACTCACGAACACGCCGACCACATCGACGTCCTTCGCCTGGCCGGGCTCGGCGTGCCGGTCTGCGCCTCGCCGAAGCGAACATTCCACGGCGGGAGGTCACCGGGGTGTCCTGCGGCGAGGAGTTCACCGCCGCCGGCCTCCCGCGTACGGGCGGTCGGCGGTCGTCACGATCGTCCGGCATGATCTGTGATGTACAGCCGCAGCTTCCGTCGTGTGAGGACTGCCGTTGGTTGATGTTGCGTAGTCGTCGATGCTATGGCGCGCCGGACGCGGTCAGGAGCGGGTGCAGCAATCCGGGGGCGGCGGCGAGCGGGCCGCCGCGGTCGTTGTGGCGCTTTGAACGCGTGCTACGCATCCCGGCGCCAGTGTCAGTCTCAAAAACAGTCGCATATAATGTCTCAATAATTGTCGCGTGGCAGGTGTCGGTACACCGTCGCGCGGGACACGCCGAGCTCGCTGGCGATCTCGGCGGCGGTGTGCTCGCCGGAGGCGTGCATCCGCCGGGCGGTCTCGATCATGTCCGGGCTCATCGTCCCGGGCCTGCCGCGGCGTCGGCTTCGTAGCCGAACCGACCGGTGTGCGGGCGCGGCCACGGGTGGCGGCGTCTCACCGAGGAATTGCTGTACCCCGGCCAGCACGGCGGAGCGCAGCATGTCGGTGGGCAGGTCGGCGAACAGGGTGACCGGGTCGGTGAGCATGCCGAGCACTTGGACGGCCCGGATCCGGTCGGTGAGGTCCGGGACGGGACCGGCGACGAGGTGGTTGGCCAGCATCATGGCGTCACGGAAGCGCTGGAAGATCGGGCCGTCGGCGGCCAGCGCCAGGTCATGATGGCTCATCCGCAGCAGGTACCGGTGGGTCAGCCACACGTCGAGGAGCCCCTCGATGACCGCCCACCGCTTGCGTTGGGGGTCGGTGCCGTCGAGTGCGTTGGCGGCGGCGATCGCGGCGTCCATGTCGGTCAGCATCGGCTCGGCCAGCGCGGCGACGATCTCTTTCTTGCTGGGGAAGTGGTAGAGCACCGCGGTCTTCGTCAGATCCAGCTTCTCCGCGATCTCCCGCACCGAGGTGGCGTGGTAGCCCCGCGAGCCGAACAGGTCCAGAGCGACCCGCAGGATCCGGGCGCGGGTGTCCTCCGTCACGTCGACGATTCTAGCTGTTGTCTGACCGCGGGTCGGGAGCCTACCGTTGCACTGACCGATGGTCAGGAGGACGGGAGTCACATGAACGAGCGGATTCTGATCTCCGGTGCGAGCATCGCGGGGCCGACCCTGGCGTTCTGGCTGGCCAGGTACGGATTCCGGCCCACCGTGGTGGAGCGGGCACCCCGGCTGCGCGAGGGCGGCAACGGGGTCGACGTGCGGGGGCAGGCCACCCAGGTGGCCGAGCGGATGGGGATCATGGCGCGGATCCGGGCGGCGGGGACGGACGTCATCGGCATGTCGTTCGTGAACGCCGCCAACCGCAGCGTGGCGCGGATCGACATGCAGGCCATCCAACGCAAGAACGCCAGCGGCGAGGTCGAGATCATGCGTGGCGACCTAGCGGCGATCCTGTACGAGGTGACGAAGGACGACGTCGAGTACGTCTTCGGTGACTCCATCCGGACGCTGGAGCAGGACGCCGACGGCGTGACAGTCTCCTTCGAGCGCGGCGCCACCCGCCGGTTCGGACTGGTGATCGGCGCCGACGGCATCCATTCCACGGTCCGTCACCTGGCCTTCGGCCCGGAGTCGCGGTTCGTCCGGTACCTGGGAGGCTATGGCGCGTTCGCGGACGCGGACCCGGCGTTGGGTGAGGATCGCTGGGTGACGCTGTATAACGAGCCGGGCAAGGTGGCCGGGGTCTACCGGTCGGGCAACCACGCCGGGGCGAAGGCGATGTTCGGGTTCCACCGGCGCGAGCCGCTGACCTACGACCACCGGGACATCGAGCAGCAGAAGCGCCTGCTGAGCGAGGCGTTCGCGGGCGTGCCCTGGCGGGTTCCGGAGCTGCTCGCCGGGGCACTCGCCGATCCGGACTTCTACTTCGACGCGTTGAGCCAGGTACGGATGCCGTCGTGGTCGTCGGGGCGGGTGGCGCTCGTCGGTGACGCCGCACACTGTGCCTCACCGATGGCGGGCGCCGGGGCGATGCTATGCCTGATCGGCGCGTACCGGCTCGCCGGAGAGCTCTCGGCTGCCGCCGGGGATCATCGGGTCGCCTTCCGCCGGTACGAGGAGGGCCACCGGGAGATGGTCGAGCAAAGCCAGTCGCAGCTCTTCATCGGCCTCGTTGTACCGAAGAGCCGCGCCGGCATCTGGACCCGTAACACGATGGCTCGCCTGCCGGTGCTCGGGGCCATGGCGGGCCTGGAACGCCGTCTGCAGCCCAAGACCGAACCACTGCCGGACTATGGACGCGAATGCGACGCCGCCGAGGCGTAGGGCGCTGGTCGGCCGCACAGGTCTACCGGCCACGAGCCGGACGCAGGGCGTACTGGCATTCCTCGGCGACGCCTTCAGGGACGGATCGACGCGCGACGACGTAAGCCCCCACGCACCCCTGTGCACACTTGTCCGTTCGTGGTGGCCGCTCACTTCGACGTGAGCGGCCACAGCACGTCCCGTTCCGGCGCACATTGCCGGTAGCCGACTCGCCTATCTGGCCAGGTCGTGTTGATCTTGCATCGGGCTCCGATGCCTGGCCTTGCCGGCATTCCCTGGAGACAGGTCAGAGGGCTTCGAGGAAGGCGAGCAGAGTATCCGGGGCGGCGTAACGATTTGCCCGACCGGTGGGCAGTGCGGTGCGGGCAAGGGCACGTTCCTTGATGGTCATGTCGGCGTGGAGATAGATCTGAGTGGCTTCGGTTGATTCGTGGCCGAGCCACAGGGCGATCACGGTGATGTCGACGCCGCCGTGCAGCAGCGCCATCGCGGTGGAATGGCGCAGGGTGTGCGGAGTGACCTTCTTGCCGACCATGGACGGGCAGGCCACGGCGGCGTTGTCGGCGTGCTTGGCGACGAGGTGTTCCATGGCGTCTGGGCTGAGCGGGGTTCCTCGGCGGGTCGGAAACAGCGGATCGGATGGTTGCCCGCCGCGTTCACGTAGCCAGGTCCGCAGCACCTTGGTAGCGAGCCGGGTAAGCGGGGTGCAGCGGTCTTTACGGCCCTTACCGTGGCAGCGAATGTGGGCACCAGTCCCGAGGTGGACGTCCTGAATCTTCAGGCTGGTTAGTTCCGCGTTGCGCAGGCCAGTGTGGACGGCGACGAGCAGCAGGGTGTGGTCACGGCGGCCGGTCCAGGTTGTCGTGTCGGGCGCAGCCAGTAGGGCGTCGGTTTCTGCTCCGATGAGGAAGCTGACGATGGCACGGTCGAAGCGTTTGGGTGGGATCGCCAGGACTCGTTGGACCAGCGCGGCGTGGTCGGGTGCCCGGTGGGCGGCGTAGCGGAAGAACGAGTGGATCGCGGCGAGGCGGGCGTTGCGGGTCGCCGTGCTGTTACCCCGGTCGGTTTCCAGGTTATTCAGGAACGCGCCGATGGTCGTGGCGTCAAGATCGGCGAGGCCGAGTTGGGCTGGTTGGCGCCCGGTGCGGTTGTGGACGAAGCCGAGTAGGAGTCTGACGGTATCGCGGTAGGCGGCGATGGTGTGCGGACTGGCCTGACGTTGGCGCATCAGCCGGTCGGTGAAGAACCCCTCCAGCAAGGATGCGAGGTCACTCATGGCTGGCCTCCGAATGTGCCTTCCAGACGCTCGGCGGCCAGGGCGAGCAGCTCAGGTGATCCGCTGAGGTACCAGTAGGTGGACTTGGGGTCGGCGTGCCCGAGATAGGTGGCCAGCAGCGGTAGCCGGGCCTGGACATCGACGCCTTGGCGGTACCAGTCCAGCAGAGTTGCGGTGGCGAAGGTATGGCGCAGGTCGTGCTGTCGCGGGCGATGCTGTCCTGGCGGGACGATGATTCCCACAGCGTCGACGAGCTTGGCGAACGGCACCGACATGGTTTTCGGGCGAAGCCGGGTGCCCATGATCGATACCAGGAACGCCGGATTCGTTTGGGCGTTGGGTCGCTGATCGCGTTGGTGGCGGTAGTCCGCGAGCGCGGCCGTGGTGCTGTCGTGGACCGGTACCTGCCTGGACTTACCGAACTTCGAGTCCCTGACGGTGAGCACGCCCGAGTTCAGGTCAACGTCAACCCGATCCAGGTGGCACGCCTCGCCGACCCGAAGCCCGGTCACGGCCAACAGGGCGAACAGCGTCCGGTAGGTCAGTGCCCGAAACGCGGGTCGCAGCCTGCTTGCGGCGGCCAGCAGGGCATCCAGTTCGTCGGGGGTGAACAGGTGCGGGGTGATCCGGTCGGAGTGGTGTGGCAGAAGGTCCTCGGGTGGGACCTCGGTGGCCGGCTCCAGCGTCTGCAGGTGACGGGCGAAGATCCGCACGATCATCAGCCGGCGAGCCAAGTACGCCCGATCGGTGCTGCTGGTCGCCTCGATCGCCCAGGCCAACGCTGCCTGGGTGGTGACCACCGTCGCGCCGGTCTGTTCGAGGTAGGCGACAAAGAGCATCAGGTATCTGGCGAACGTAACGAGCTTGAAGCCCAGCTTGCGGCGCATCGCCAGGTACTCCTCGGCCCGAGCCCGGATTGTGATCATCACGCACCTGCCGGCCAGGGTCGCGCCAACATTCGCAGCGCCTCGTAATCAACCTTGGCGTAGATGGCCGTAGCCAGCTGGCTACGATGCCGCAGTACCTGACCGATCTCGGCCAGCGGCGCCCCTTTCCGTAGCATCTGGGTGGCCAGCGTGTGTCGTAGCCGGTGGGCGCCCAGGCGCGGCAATCCGGCCTTCCGGCAGGCCCGTGCCATGATCTCTCGAACACAAGCCCCCGACAGACCCTGGTAGGGCGGCCGGGCCGTCACAAACACGGTTCGACACGAACACTGCGGCCGGCCACTCAGCAAGTAGGCGCTCAGCGCCTCGCCAACCTCGACAAGCATCGGAAGCCGCTCCACCCGGGAACCCTTGCCACGCACCAGGATCTGCCCACTGCGCCAGTCGACGTCCTCCAGCATGAGCGCGGCGGCTTCACCACCACGCAGACCCAGCCGTGCCAGCACGGTCAACACGGCGTGGTCACGCAACCCCGCCCGGGTGCCCGAGACATCGGTCGCAGCCAGCAGCGCCTTGACCTGCTCCGGATCCAGGCCACGGGGAAGGCTAGACAGCCGCCAACCCGCCACAGCGGGAATCGCCCCGACCAGTGAACCCGGAATGAAGCCCTCTACGTGCAGGTACCGCAGCAGCGCCCGCAGGGCGGTCACCAACGCCTTCGCCGACGCCACATTGGTGGCCCCAGCAGCCTCCCGGACCACGAACGAGGTCACCATCGCGGCGTCCAGCCGCGAGAGCGTTTCGATCAGCGGCTCGGGCATCTGCGCAAGGAACTTCCGGGCCTGCAAGGTATAGCTACGCACCGTCGCGGCGGCCAGCCCGCGTTCGGCGACCAGATAGCCGCGGAAACCCGTCAGCACCATGTCCGCGGGCGTATCACCGATCGCACACCGTTCCGGCACGACGCTGGCCGCACGCAGCGTCCTTAGCACCGTACGGATCCCGACACAGGCAGCCTGCTCCACCCGACAACGCGCTCGTCTGACGATCAGGAACTGCTCGACCAACGGCGAGGTCAACCCAGCAGCGGTCAAATCGCGCTGGAGCATCCACGCGCTCAGCCGTGCCATCGACCGCACCGTCTCATTCACCGTCAGCGGCGCGTAGCCAACCCGCGTCAACTCCATCCGCAGCAGCGCCTCGTTACGGCACCAGCGGACCGACCGTCACTGTGGCGACCATTGGTGGTCGCCTCCTACCAGTACCCATGCTCCTTCTCCGATCTGGAGGTATCTCTTCCACCAGACAGGCGAAACGATCGACAGGCCACCCCCAGTTATGCCGAACCCGACCGAGCCGAGCGGTTACGTCACAAGCGTCCCTGCCCCATTGGGCGGCATAACCAGATGCGCGGCATAACTCGACGGCCACGCCCGCGAAACCACCGCCCAGATCATGGACTGTTCACTGTGGACAGTCCGGCGGGCCCAGCGGCGAGCCCTGCACCAGCTCGCCGCCCGGCTCGGCGCCCAGACCACCGGGCTGGTCGTGCCGGCCGCCACCGTGGGCTGAGCACACCCGCGTGTAACACCAGCCGGCGGCGGCGCCAAGCGCCGTAGCCGAGTCTCCCAGCCGGCTGGTCAGCACGTGGCAGGCGTACCCGCTGGGCTGCCTGCCCCACATTGTGGCTCCCCCCTAGTTCATCGCCGCCCATCTGGGCAGACGTGAGGTGTGTGAACAGGGGACGGCCCGCGCACCTCCGTCAACAACACATCTATTGGAGGTGTGGCCATGCCATGCGTGGATTGCGCAGCGGACATCGAAACCCAAGACGGTGACATCGTCTGCGAAACCTGCGCCCCACTGACTCACTCGCGCTGCCTCGGTTGCGGTGAATGGTACCGCTACGGGTCCTCGTGCGAGGGCTGCGTGACCTGCGACCGGTGCGACGCCACGGTACCGGAAGACGAGACCGTCGAAACGGTGCGCGGATCGACGATCTGCGCGCCTTGCCGGCAGGACTGGTACTGGCAGTGCCAGGTATGCGACGGATGGAACCACAACGACGACGGCTGCGGCAACGGGTGCTGCGATCCCGACGACTGCGACTGTGACGACTGCCGCGGCGCTGACGACCTCGCCGACTTCGGCGGCCTGGTGCACGACTACTCCTACAAGCCGCGTCCGATCTTCTACGGTACCGGTCCGCTGTTTCTCGGCCCGGAGATCGAGATCGAGACCCCGGACTACCGCGAACACGACTGCGCCAAGATCGCCTGCTCGTATCTGGGCAGCCTGGGCTACCTGAAGCTGGACAGCTCGATCGGCAACGGGTTCGAAATCGTCACCCACCCGATGTCCTACGAGTGGGCGATGGCGAACTTCCCGTGGCAGATGCTCACCCGGCTTCGCGACGCCGGATGTGAAGCAACGGACAACACCGGAATCCATGTACACGTCTCACGCGCCGGGTTCGCCTCGCCCTGCCACGTCTACCGGTGGATGAAGTTCATCTACCGCAACGAACGACAGGTCAAGGTGGTGGCGCGCCGATCCTGCGAGGAATGGGCCGCGTTCACCGACCATGACCGGCGGGCGGTCAAGGACTATGCCAAAGGCGCGAAGGGCTGGCGGTACCGGGCGATCAACCCCAACAACGACGACACGTTCGAGCTGCGGATCTTCGCCAGCTCCCTCGACCCGGGCGAGGTGCAGGCGGCGCTCGGATTCGCCGCCGCGTCGGTCGAGTACACCCGCCACCTGACCATCGACAAGATCACCAACGGTGGTTGGGCCTGGTCCGCGTTCGTGGACTGGCTCGCCGACCAGCCGGCATACCAGCCCCTCACGCAGCAGCTGGAGGACCTCCAGTGTGTCTGCTGACGTTCTTGCCGGCCGGCGTCATGCCGGATGCGGCCGCGCTACTCAACGGCGCCCATGGCAACGACGACGGGCACGGCTTCGCCATCGTCACCGACGACTGTCTCATCGTGCAGCGGGGGATGGACGCCGAGCTGCTGGTCGACGCGTTCGATGCGCTGCGCCACCTGCACCCGCACGAGCCGGCGCTGTTCCATTCCCGGTTGGGCACCCACGGCGAGCGCAGCATCGACAACTGCCACCCCTTCCCGGTCGGCGGCGACGACCGAACCGTGCTGGCGCACAACGGCGTCCTGCCCAGCCTCGTGCAGCCGGCCAAGGGCGACCCACGCTCGGACACCCGCATCGCAGCCGAGGACTTCCTGCCCATGTTCGGCTCGCTGCGAGCCCGGCGAACCCGGCGACGGTTCGAACGGTGGATGAGGCCGCACAACAAGGTGGTGATCCTGAGCGTGGACCGGCGGTTCAAAGACCGGGCCTACATCCTCAACGAGCAGTCAGGGATCTGGGACGGCGAGATCTGGTACTCCAACGACGGGTACCTGCCGCTGCCGCCGACCCGGTGGACGCTGCCAAAGGACGCACGCTGGGACTGGCCACCGTGGGATCGGCCGCGGTGGGATCGGCTGGAGCGCACCCTCGACCGGTGCGGTTTCTGCGGCACCATCATCGACCTGACCGACAACGAATGCCGCTACTGCGGCTGGTGCCTCGACTGCGGCGAGATGCCCGAGGACTGCCTCTGCTACACCCCGGCAGCCCTGGACAAGTGGATCGGCACGGTCGGCTACACCAGACGACACAGCTGAACACCGTCATGGGCCGGCGAAGCACGCTGCTGCCAGCACGGTTGCGGGACCGCCACGTCTGAGAAACCATCGCCCGGATCGATAGCTGTTCACTGTGGACAGTGATGCGGGCAGCACCACCGGCGACCAGCTGAGGATCCCGGCCGTTTGCCCGGCCCACCTCGCGCCAACCGCGCACATCCCCGGGCACGGCCGTCCCGCCGTGCCCGGGTTCCCCGCTTCACCGAAGGGGGCCCCACGATGGGGTACTCGCACTACTGGAGCATTCCGCTCGCCCACCCCGACTACGCCACGGCGTGGCCGGCCATCATCGACGACACCCGACGCATCATCGACGTCGTCCGCGCCGCCGGCGTGGTCATCGCCGGCCCGGACGGCTACCGCCGCCCGGTCCTGGACCCGGTCGAGGGCATCGCGTTCAACGGGGACGCCACCACCGACCTGGACTACGAGACGTTCCTCCTCACGCCGCCGGTACCCGCCGACCAGACCCGCACGGTCGGTGTCTGCAAGACCGGCCGCAAACCCTACGACCTCGCGGTGGCAGCGGTGCTGCTGCGTTGCCGGCTGCGACTGCCCGGCGTATTCCTGCTCCGCAGCGACGGCGCATGGGAGCAGGAGTGGGCCCGCGGTGTCATCCCCGGCGTCCCCGCCATCCCCGGTGCCGCCAGCGGTGTTGGCGCGCGGCGGCTGGTGGCCGACCTGTTCGGCGACATGCCGCAGGCTAACCCGTTCCACCCGACCCCGCTCATCGGTGGGGCGGGCTGAGCCGTGGCCAGCTACGCGTGGGTGATCACCCAAGATCTGGACAACCCGTACGACGAGGATCCGCACGGGCTGCAGCTGCCGACCCGGGTCGGCTTGTCCGGGCCCAGCGCCGCCACCGAGGCGGACATCCTGCGGGCGCTGAACACCGGGCAGTTCTTCCGGCTGCTCGACGACGGCAACGCCTACTACATCGGCCGCTGCTGGTGCTCCCACGGGCCCGGCGCGCAGGAGATGTTCGGACCCCTGGATGACTGGGGCCGGGCCGACGTCGGAGCCACCGACATCCAATACCGGGCGGGCGGCCGCTGGCAGACACTGTGAACACCCGACCCCGACCGCGGCGACATCTGGGTATGTGACCGGGCCGGCCGTCTCGACGAGGCCGCCGGCTGGCTGGGCTGCGGCGAGCACGCCGAACGGCCGCCGCAGCCGCGGCACCACCGGCGCCAACCCGGCCGGCGCACCCGTACCCACTGATCCCGCACCAGCCCACCCCCCGGGGGGAACCGGACGTTCCACCCCCCGACCGGGGGTGGCCTGCGTGCACGCCGGTTCCCCCGGGGTTCGGCATACCCGCGATCCATCCCAACCTCGGGAAGGGAAACCCGCATGGCACCCACCGACCGGCCCGACGTCCGGGTCACCAACCCCACCGACCTGCTCGCACTCGTGCCGTACCTGCTGGGCTACCACCCCACATCGAGCCTGATCGTGCTCGCGTTGAACGGCCGTACGGTCCTGCTCACCGCCCGGCTGGACCTGCCCATGGCCACCGGGGACGCCCAGCAGTGGCACGCGGCCCTGGACACGGTGGTCGCCACCATGGCGTCCCACCGCGCCACCGCCGCGATCCTCGCCGGCTACGGCAGCGCCGAGCAGGTCGCCCTCGCCGTCGACGCCGCGACCGCCGGGTTGACCGCCGCGTCGATCCCGGTCACGGAGGTGCTGCGGGTCGCCGACGGCCGCTGCTACAGCCTCACCTGCACCGATCCGGCGTGCTGCCCACCCGACGGCACCCCCTTCGACCCCGCCTGTAGCAGCGCCGCCGCGGCGGCAACAGCCGCCGGCCTGGTCGCCCTGCCCGACCGCGACGCCCTCACCGCCGAGCTGGCACCGGTCACCGGCCCGGCCCGCGACGCCATGGTCGCGGCCACCATCACCGCGGCGCGGTTCCTGCTGGAACTGGCGGACGCCGCGGCACCGCAGGCCGGCGCCGACCCGGACACCTCCCCGGACACCCCGCTGGGCCGCGCCCTGTTGGACGCAGGCCAGCAGTATCTGGCGTTCGCGCAGCGCACGTACCGGGCCGGGCGCCGGCTCGACGACGAACAGGCCGCCCTCCTCACCGTGCTGCTGGAGCTGCCAGCCATGGGCGACCTCGTCGCCCGCCGCACCACCGGACAGCGGTGGCAGATCGCCATGTGGACCGACCTGCTCCGCCGCGCCGAACCCGACTTCACCACCGTCCCGGCCACCCTGCTCGCCCTCGCCGCAATCCAGGCCGGCGACGGAGCCCGCGCGGCCATCGCCGCGCAACGGGCGCTGGACGCCGATCCGGCCAACCGCCTGGCCCAGCTGCTCGCCCAGGCCCTCGCCGCCGGCATCGACCCGGGCACCATCACCACGCTGCTGCACGGCTGACCGCAGCCGGCAGCAGCATCGTCCACCGCCTCCCGGGGAGCCGCGCCACCACCTGGTCCCGTCCGGAGACGGCGGACCAGCTGTGGCTCGGGTTCCCGGGGCACCGCGGCCGGCCCACCCAACCAGTGGCCAGCCGTACGTGAAAGAAGGGACCGGTCCACGATGCGAAGCACCATCAGCGAAGCGCTGCGCGAGATGCGCGGCCTGCACACCACCGACGCCGGCCGGCTGCGCGGGGTCCACCTGCGCTACAGCTCGCTGAGCCTGCGCCACCCGGGACTGTCGGCTACCCCGCAACCCTGGCGCGACCAACTCCAACACGACATCGACGCCCGCGACGCGGGCACCGTCACCCCCCCCACAGCCCCGAATACCTTGTGTTCTCCGACAACACCGTGGTGGCGGTGCTCACCGCCGCCGCCCGCGTCGTGCCGCCGGACTATCCACTGTCGACCAACCAGGCCAAACACCAGCGCGCCGCGGCCGAGGCGCTCGGTGACCTGCACCGGTACACCCTGCGCGACCTGGCCGACCGGCGCGCCGCCATGGACGGCCGGGAGCAGGACGCCGCCGCCGAATACGACGAACACCCGGCCGGGGCGCTGCGTGTCGCGCCGATGACGGATCCGACCAACACCCGGTGGGTAGCCATCGGCGACGACCTTGACGCCGCGCGCCGCACCCGTGCAACGCGCCTGCGGGGCTGACCCGGACCAGATTCTGATCGTCACCGCCTCCGGGTACGGCACGTACGGCTGGGACCGGCACCGGCTCAGCCTCGACATCCTGTGTGCCATGCACCAGGTCGCCGACAAGCATCAGGTGTCGCTGTGCACCGTCGGCAACTGGTTGGACGCCGAAGGCGCCACCACGGCCGACATCGGCCCGCAGGCCATCGTCGAGCAGTTCGCCGCCGCCTACATCGGGCCGTTCGACCGGGACCTGGACTACACCCGCCACCGGATGCGCCAGCTGGGCTGGACCCAAGCCCTCGACGCCGCTGGCATCCCCGAGAACTACCTCGACATCTCAGCGATCAACCGGGACTGGTTCTCCTACCAGGTACGCCAGATCGAGTCCGGAACCCGCGGACGCATCGAGGTCTTCCACCGCAGCCAGCCGCGCTAACGGCCCACAACCTCGCCACAGCAACGGCGACCAGCTCATCCGCGCGGTCCGCGAGCACCTGACCACCGCCCTGAACATGCACCTGGCCGGGCGTTTCCACGAAGCCGCCTACTGGCTCGGCCGCGCCGAACAGGCCGCCACCGGTCACCCGCGGCGACCCACCCAACGCCGCCGTCGCACCGCACCCACCAGCACGACCTGCTGACCACCCCCAGCAGCCCTCTGGGGGGAACCATGCGGGCGCCCTGCTGCGTGCCCTCGGCCTGCGACGCCTGTTGAGCGTCTCCGTACCCGCGGGCCTCACCGCAACCCGCAGCACGCGTCTGATCCCAATCCGTGGATGCCCGGGGGCAGGCGCCCATTGGCCCGGATCGCCCGCCCCCGGTGCTCCCTACACCACAGGGAGTACCTCTCATGTTGCACCCTCGCAACGCCAATGGCACGGGTTCGCGTTGGTCGGCGCTGCTCGCCGCGGCGCTGGCCGGCTACGCCCTCGGCGCCGCGCACACCGCGCGGCTGCGCCACCAGCTGGCCGCGGCCCGCCACGCCGCCGTCCACGACCCGCTCACCGGCCTACCCAACCGTCACGCCGCACTGGTCCACCTGCGCTGGCGATTGTCCGCCCGCCGGCCCACCCTGGTGACACTGCTGGACCTGGACGACTTCAAGTCCGTCAACGACCGCCACGGCCACCTCGTCGGCGACGACCTGCTCACCATCGTCGCCGCCCGCCTGCACGTCGCGGTGCCACCCCACGGTCTCGCCGCCCGCCTGGGCGGCGACGAGTTCTTGACCCTGCTCCCCGACGGCGGCGGTGACCCTGCCCGCGCCGTCGCGCCGATCCTGGAACTGCTCTCGCAACCGGTGCGGCTGCCCACCACAACGCTGCGGCCACGCGCCAGCGCCGGCGTCACCACCAGCCGCCCGTGTCGGCACAGCGGCGCCGCGGGCTGGCGGCAGCTGCTCACGCAGGCCGACCGTGCCCTGTACCGGACCAAACACACCGGCATCGACGTGGCCGTCTACGACCCGCAACTCGACGGCTACATTCCCCAAACCCCGCCGCGGCCAGGCATCCGCCGCCGCGACCGCCACCCCGGCGCCACCCGACCACACCCGCGGCCAAAGTGAGCGTCAACGACCACACCAACATCAGAACGGCGTCCGGCGCCAGCCGACACGCCGCCGTTTTCCGCGCATACGCCCGCCGCCTTCCGCCGACGGGCGGCGGGCAGCCATGCGCCCACCGCCCACACCGTGGAGGTTCACCGTGCGGACACCGCGCCTGCACACCCTCACCGACATCGCCACCCGCACCGCCGCCGTGCTCACCGTCGCCGGCCTAGCCGGCCTGGCCGGCACCATCTCCTACCGCCACATGGTCCTGCTCGCCCAACGCCACGGCCAGCACGGCATCGACGCCCACGCCTTCCCACTATGCGTCGACGGCCTCGACCTCATCGGCGTCCTGGTGCTCCTCGCCGACCGCCGCTCCGGCCGCCCCAGCGGCTGGCTGCCCTGGACCGTCCTAACCGTCGGCACCGTGGCCAGCATCGCCGCTAACGTCGCCGTCGCCCCCGACAACACCATCGCCCGCGCCATCTCCGGCTGGTCAGCCGTCGCCCTGCTCGCCGCCGCCAAGATGCTCGCCCACCTCTTCGAACCCGCCACACCCACCAACCGGCATCCGCACGCCGCCCCAGCCGCCGCCGCAGCGCCGGCTGCCACACCCGACCCGACCGCGGCGCCACCCCGGCCCGACACCGAGCCGGTGACGCCACCGGGCGGCAACACCGTCGCCGTACGAGACCACCCGCGACGCCGCGTCCGTAGCGACGCCGCCCAACGCGTCCCCACCACCCCCGACGCCTACGCCCGCTGGTGCGCCATCTGGGACGCCACCCGACACCTGCCGACCGCCACCCACGACATCGCCCACACCCACCGGGTTTCGCTGCGCACCCTGCAGTTCATCCGCGCCGCCGGCGAAGCCGGCCAGCTCACCCCACCACCCGACCAGCCGACTCCACCCGAGCCGGTCCGCCCAGCACCGACCGGCGCATCCGAGAACCCCGAACCCGACCCGGCCGAGCTCGACCCGCAGCCAGTCCTCACCGGCCAACCGGCCTGACCGGAGTCCCCCACGGAACGGGGGCGGGTGCGGGCCCACACCCACCAGCCCAGCAAGGAGCCCACCATGCCCGCACCCGCCCATCCGAACCAGCCGCACACCCGCCGAGGGAGGTCACGATGAGCGGCAGGGCCATTGCCGGCATCGCCAGCCTGCTCGTCGCCATCCTGATGAGCTGTGTCGCCGTCGCGCTCGTCGGCGCCGGCGGGATCGCCATCGCCGCCTGCGCCAACCCGGCCCCGAGCCTCGCCACCGCCGTGCCCGGCAGCCCGCCACCGGCACCCACCGGCGGATGGCCAGCCGTCGGCCGGTGGAACAGCCAACAGACCGCCAACGCCGCAGTCATCGTCGCCGTCGGTCAGCAGCTGCGCGTCCCGCCTCGCGGCTGGGTCATCGCCGTGGCCACCGCGATGCAGGAATCCTCCCTGACCAACCTCGGCAATCTCGGCTCCCGTAACGACCACGACAGCCTCGGCCTGTTCCAGCAACGGCCATCCCAAGGCTGGGGCACCCCGGCCCAGCTCATGGACCCGGTCTACGCCGCCACCCAGTTCTACACCCACCTGCGACACGTGCCGCACTCGCAAGATCTACCACTCACCGATGCGGCCCAGGCCGTTCAGCGCAGCGCCGCGCCCGACTCGTACTCCAAATGGGAGACCGATGCCATCGCCGTCGTCGCCGCGGTCAGCGGCCTCGCCGAGGCCGTCCTGGCCGCTTGCGGCGCCGCCGGTACCTGGACCCAACCCGTCCGTGGGCCGATCGTGTCCGGCTTCCGCACCAAAGATCGGCCCACCCATCAAGGTGTCGACATCGCGGCGCCCCGCGGCACCGTCGTCCGCGCCGCCTCCGCCGGCACCGTCGCCCGGGTACGGTGCAACATCGAACCCGCGTGGTGGGGCTGCGACCGCGACGGCGACCCCACCCTCGTCAGAGGATGCGGCTGGTATGTCGACATCAACCACTCAGGTGGAATCATCACACGCTATTGTCACCTGGCCACCCAACCCCGTGTCCACGAAGGACAGACCGTGGCCACCGGCGAGCCCATCGGCATCGTCGGCTCCTCCGGCCACTCCAGCGGACCGCACCTGCACTTCGAGACCCATCGCAACGGCGACCCCAGCAGCGCCGGAGCGGAAGACCCCGTACCGTTCATGCGCCAACGTGGTGCGCCGATCGATTGATATCGATGTCCGTGTGTCGGGCACCCAAACAGGAGCCCTTTTTTTCGTGCCCGCATCCGGAACCGGATGGCCGGCAGGTCCGGCGCCACCATCCTGCACACAGCCCACGCCGGACCTCCCAGCGGGTCGCTAGCACGTGTCTTTACCGGGGTGGCACGGATTCATGCAGCCACTCTTTTCTCCTAGCGATGTGAGTCCAGGTGGTACGTCGCATGTGGACGGTGCTGGCCTCGTAGCGTCGCAGCCTGCACGGCAGCGTCTGTTCGGCGACGCTAAAGATGCCGATGTCGCGGGCGGTTTCGGGCGCTGAGGATTCCAATGCGGCCTCGCGCCGGCCGCGTGTTGGTTTGGGGCGGCACCGTGCCGATGGCTCGGTCGCCCATCTGATGGCAGGGACTGGTCGGGGCCTGGGGCGCGCTACCGATCGACCGATCCTGCATGTAGTCAATCCCGGCCGCAGCCGCTTCACATACAGTGACGGGTCGTGCTGTCGGGAACTGCGCGTTGTCTGCGGCACGAGCGGATGCCACGGCTGTGGTCGTTGCAGCACCTGCAGCAACACAACGCATCCGGGTCCCCCACGGCTCGTGCGGTCTCCCGTACCGTGTCGATGTGGTTCAGCAGGCGTGACCTGCTATCGGCCGGTCCTTCCTGTCGGCAGCCGGTGTGGCGGGCGGGATACACGCGGGCTTCAGTCTGTACTGGGCGATCGGAGGAAGTTGGCTGCTCGACACCGTCGGTGAGGGCGCGGTGGAGTTGCAGCGGACGCATCCATGGGGTGCTGCGGCGCTGCTGGTCCTCGTCGGGGCCCTCAAGGCGGCCGGAGCCGTCCTGCCGCTCGTCGTCGAATGGAGATCACGCGTTCGGTTCCGGCGTATCGTCCGCTTCATCAGCTGGATCGGAGCGGCTTTCTGGTCGTCTACGGCAGCGTGTACGCGTCGCTGTCGACTGCGGTGCTTACCGGGGTGATCACCGTTCCCGGCCAGGTCGACCGGCCCGGCATGCTCGGTCACGCCGCGCTCTGGGATCCCCTCTTCGCCGTCTGGGGCGCCACGCTCGTCGTCGGGCTGTGGCTGACACGGACGCCACATGAGTCCGATTCGGCCGACGATCCTGCGCCGCGGTCAGTTCCACAGGGCAGGGCGGCAGACGCCCAGGAACACCGCCGGTAGACGGCCGACCCATCGGCTATGAGTGGTCGGCCCGGGGGCGGCCGCGGACCGTCGGCGGTTACCCTACCGGTGTGTTGATCGTGATCTCCGGTCTGCCGGGCACGGGCAAGACCGCGGTCGCGGCGGGTCTGGCGGTTCGGTTGAAAGCCGTGCACCTGTCCGTTGATCCCGTTGAGGACGCTCTGCTCGGCGCGGGCTTGCCGGCCGGTTGGCAGACCGGGGTGGCCGCGTACGAGGCGACCCGGGCGGCTGCCGAGCAGAATCTGCTGCTCGGTTGGGATGTGGTCGTGGATGCGGTCAACGACAGCCAGGCGGCACGCCAGAGCTGGCACGTCGCGGCTGACCGGGCTGGCGTCGCGCTGCGGTTCGTGATGCTCAACTGCTCCAGCGACGCAGAACACCGGCGTCGGCTGGCGCATCGACAGCGCGGTTTCCGCTGGGTTGCCGAGCCGACCTGGGAGCAGGTCCTGGCTCGCGCCAGCGCGTACGAACCATGGACCGGGGACTGCCTCGTCATCGACACTGACGCGCCCCTCGCGGCCGTCGTCGAACAGGTGCATCGACGTGTGGCCGATAGCCGGTAGCGGCCGCCCGGCGATCATCCGACGCCGGCGAGTCGAGTACAGGCCACCAGTGCCCGCGCGGAGGCACGTCCGGACGCCGGACGCTCGTCCGGCTCTGCATCGTCTGGAGCGCGGCGCGGAACGCGGCAGAGTAGCGCGATGAGCGGGAGGCCGCGGGGCGCGGTCGCCGGGCGGCTTGGTATCTCGGTGGCGGTGCGGCGATCCGACAGTCATGATCAGTGCTCGTGTCCGGGGTCTATGTCGCGATCGGCGACTCGATGTCCATCGACGACTATGCCGGTGGCGCGGGTCGAGGTGCGGCCAGCCTGCTGTACCGCAACCGCGACGATGACTTCCCCGACTGGGCC
>WNGB01003113.1_pt1 | contig 26334 bp, 14 predicted proteins | sample 5400681 | NCBI WGS metagenome assembly WNGB01 (sample SAMN13153367, study PRJNA577476) | soil metagenome | isolation source: 115 cm soil or saprolite under grassland replicate 2 | place: USA:California | collected 2016-06-15
CGTTGGGGTTCAACGTCCCGGCGGCCCGGGAAAAGAGAGGGTGCGGGACTCTCTTGAACTCGATCGCGATCTCGGAGACCCGCTCCGCCAGCCGCTTGCCAGACCGGACGTAGAACGGGACATCCGCCCATCTCCAGTTGTCGATCGCGAATCGGACGGCCGCGTAGGTGGCAGTCCCGGAATCCGGCCTCACCTTTTCCTCGGAACGGTATCCAGGGACGGTCTTTCCCCCCACGACGCCCGGACCATACTGCCCCCGCACCGCCCAGTCGTCGATGTCTTCCTCGCGAAACGGCCGGATGGACTGAAGCACCTTGACCTTCTCGGCGCGCACGGCGTCTGCCTCGAAGGCGACGGGAGGCTCCATCGCCGTCAGGCAAAGCAACTGGAGCAGATGATTCTGGAACATGTCGCGGACGACGCCGGCCTGCTCGTAGTAGCCGGCGCGGTGCTCCACGCCGACGGACTCCGCGACGGCGATCTGCACGTGGTCCACGTACCGGTTGTTCCAGAGAGGCTCAAAGATGCCGTTGGCGAAGCGCAGCACGAAGATGTTCTGGACGGTCTCCTTCCCGAGATAGTGGTCGATGCGGTAGATCTGCCGCTCGGCAAAGACCGTCGCCAGATCGACATTCAAACGGCGTCCGGAATCGAGGTCATGACCGAAAGGCTTCTCGACCACGACCCGCGCCCAACCCTTCTCCGGCCTCGCGAGGCCGCTGTCTCCCAGGGACTCTACGATGGTCGGGTCGGCTTCGGGCGGCGTCGCCAGATAGAAGATGCGATTGCGGTTTGCCCCGCGCTTCTCCTCGATGGTTTCGAGCGCGGATTTCAATTTCTCGTAGAGTGCCGCATCGCCGAAGTCTCCCGCGATGTATTGAATCGTTGCCGGAAGATCTCCGGCCCTTCCCTGCGCGGCCAGTGTGAATTCCCTGGCCCCTTCCTCCAGGTACTTCCGGAACTCCTGGTCCTCGTAGGGCGTCCGGGCGAGGCCGATGATGGCGAAGTCCGGCGAGATCGCGCCGTCGCGGGAAAGATGGGCGATGGCCGGCGCGAGCAGCCGGCGTGTCAGATCTCCCGAGGCGCCGAAGATCACGAGCGTGCAAGGCGGCCGGATCTTCTCTTCGGCGTCCGCCTCGGGCGCCGGGGCCTCCGTAACCGGCGGCTCCAGAACCCCGGTGACGGTCTCTCTCATTTGGCCTTCACCGCGTGCCCGCCGAACTGATTCCGGAGCGCCGCGATGATCTTCGCGGAGAACGATTCTCGCTGGCGCGAAGAGAAGCGCGCGAAGAGGGCGGCGGCCAGCGCCGGTACCGGAACCGAGCGTTCGATCGCTTCGTGGAGCGTCCATCGCCCTTCCCCCGAATCCTCGACGTAGCCGCGGATGTCCGCGAGCCTGGGGTCCTCCTCCAGGGCCCGCACGAGCAGATCGAGCAGCCACGAGCGGACGACGGAAGCGTGGGTCCAGAGCCGTGCGACCTGTTGCAGATCCAGGTCGTAGCCGGAGGCCTGGAGCATTTCGAACCCTTCCCCGTAGCCCTGGAGCATGGAGTACTCGATCGCGTTGTGAACCATCTTGACGTAGTGCCCGGCGCCCGCGGGCCCGACGTGCGCATAGCCGTCCCTGGGCGCCAGTGTCGCCAGAGCGGGCTCGACCACCCGGAAGTGCTCCGCCTTTCCGCCGACCATCAGGCAATACCCGTTCTTCAAGCCCCAGACGCCGCCGGAGGTTCCTGAATCCAGGAACCCGATCCCCCGGGCGGCGAGGTCCGAGGCGTGGCGCGCGGAATCGGAGAAACGGGAGTTTCCTCCGTCCACGATGACGTCCTCGGCGGAAAGCAAGCCGGCAAGCCGCGCGATCGTGTCTTCGACGGGCTTGCCGGCGGGAATCATCAGCCACACGACCCGCGGCGGCGAGAGCCTTCCGGCCAGCTCCTCGAGCGAGCGCACGCCGGCGGCTCCGCGCGATTCCGCCTGGCGGATCGAGTCTTCGCTGCGCGCGTAAGCGACGATCTCGTGCCCGCCCTCCAGCAGGCGTTCGACCATGTTGCCGCCCATCTTCCCGAGTCCGACGAATCCCAATTTCATGAGTTTCGACCTCACTCTCGATTTCTGGATCGTAAGACCGAAGAGAGCTTTCCTGGAAGAAAATCCGAAGACCGAAGCTCGAAATCCGAAACAAATTCAAAATTCAAATGCTCAAAATGCTTCATGGGCAGCTCGTTTTCGTCACTTGGATTTCGGTCATTCGAACTTGTTTCGATTTTCGAACCTCGAGTTTCGGATTTGACGAGACCCTTCACTTGAGGATGCCCGAGATCGCCGTCTCGAGCTTCGCGAGGCCCGACCCAGCGTCCCTGGGGAGGTGGACTCTCAGCGCGCGCCGTCCCCGCGATTCCAGGGCCGCGAGATCGCCGGCCGCCTGAGCAGCGATCACATCGCCGAAGGAATACGGCTTCCCCGGGATCGCGACATCTGACGGGGCGGACGCCGTGATCTGAAGGAAGACGCCGGTCTGCGGGCCTCCCTTGTGAAGTTGCCCGGTCGAATGAAGGAACCGCGGCCCGAACCCGAGCGTTGTGGCGACTCTCTTCGCGTCACGGATTTTCGAGCGAATGCGGTTGAGCTTCTCCTCGCACTCACTGGTCGCCGGGACATAGGCCATGATCGCGAAGTAGTCTCCCGGACGGATCGATCGGAGCAGCGACCGCAACGCTTCCTCATCCAGGGGCTCCGCCTCCCGCCTCCCGCCTCCCGCCTCCCGCCTCGAAAGGATCTCGTTGGTGCGGTCCTTGGCCTCCTGAACGTTGGTCTGATCGAAGGGATTGATGCCGAGAAGCCTTCCCGCCACCGCCGTCGCGAACTCCCAGCGAAACATCTCCGCCCCGAGGTCCAGGGCGTCCTCGACTTCAAAGAGCGCCGACGGATGTTCCGCTTGCACGAGAGGCTCGATCGACCGGCCCATCTCCCGCCCGCCGGCGCGCCCGATTCCTGCAAAGAAACGGTCGTTGCCGTACACGTCCGGCGGCCCCGGGACCTCCCCCTCGACGGGGAGAATGCCCTTGCCTTCCTTGCCGGTACTCTCCGCGATCAATTGCTCGATCCACATGCCGAATCGGGGAACGGGCCGTCCGACAAAGAAAGTCAGCTTGTCGCGTCCGGCGAGGGCGGCGGATGCGATCGCCGCTCCGAGCCTCAGGCCCGGATTGTCCTCCCCCTCTCTCCGGCAACGCTCCGCCATTCTTCGAGCCCGGCGTAGCATCTCTCTGACATCCATGCCGGCGAGCGCGGCGGGGACCAGGCCGAAGTTGGAAAGCGCGGAGTACCGGCCTCCAATCCTGGGGTCGCCGGGAAAGATCCGCCGCACGCTTCGCCGTGTGGCCTCTTTTTCCAGAGCGGAGCCCGCGTCCGTGATGATGACGAAGCGGTTTCCCGCTTCTTTCCCCGCCTCCTCTTCCACGCGGCCGTAGAAGTAATCGAAGAAGATGTTGGGTTCGAGTGTGGAGCCGGACTTCGAAGACACGACGAAGAGCGTCCTCTTTGGATCGCCTCCATTGGCGATCTCCAGCACGGCCGAAGGCTCGGTCGAATCCAGCACCCGGAGAAACGGATAGCCCGGCCGGCGCCCGAAGGAGTCTGCGAACACAAGCGGCGCGAGACTCGACCCTCCCATCCCGAGCACGATGATTCGGTCGGTCCCGGCGATCGCTTCCTGGACGAAACTCCCGAGATCGGACAGGGCCGGGTCCATGCGTTCGACTATCGTGAGCCAGCCGAGGGCGCTCGCGATCGTCTCCCGGCCGCTCTCTCCCGCATTCCAGAACGAGGCGTCTTCCGCCCAGATCCTGGCCACAGCCCGATCCTTCGAGAGCGCTTCGAGCGCGTCGCGGTAGAGGCCCTGGCCGCCGGAAAGCTCGAGTCTCAGGCGACCCTCACGGCCTTTTCTTTTTCTTCGAGCGCCTTCAAGAGCGCGTCGAAGGAGTTCGAGAACTTCTTGACCCCGTCTTCTTCCAGCTCCCGGAAGATCTGGTCCTCGTCGATGCCGAGCCGCTCCAGGCCGCGGAAGACCTCCCGGGCGCCAGCCAGATCCTCGCGGATGCGCACCTTCGGATCGCCGTGGTCCCGGTAGGCCTCCAGGGTTTCGGGTGGGACAGTGTCCACCGAGTCCGGGGCCACGAGCGCCTCGACGTAGTAGAGGTCGGGATAGGCCGGATCCTTGGTGGAGGTCGAAGCCCAGAGCGGCCGCTGGAGAGCGACGCCTTTCCTCTTCAACCCGGCGAATCGCGCCGTTCCAAAAGTCTCCTCGAAGGCCGTGTAGGCGATTCGGGCGTTGGCGATCCCGAGCTTGCCCCGGAGCTGACGCGCGAGCTCCCGATCCGAGGGCGAGGACGCTTCGCCCTTCGACTTCGCGTCGAGCTTCTTGTCGGCGTTGGTGTCCACGCGGCTGACGAAAAAGCTTGCGACCGAGCGCAGGGCGTCGACGGGCCTGCCCGCCGCGACGCGCGCCTCCATGGCTGAAAGATAAGCCTCCATCACCTCGCGGTAACGGGGAACCGAGAAGAGAAGGGTGATGTTGATGTTGATTCCTTCCGAGAGACACTGCTGGATCGCGGGGATTCCGGGCGCCGTCGCCGGGATTTTGACCATGACGTTCGGCCGTCCACACTCCGTCCAGAGACGGCGCGCTTCGACGATCGAGCCCTGCGTGTCGAGCGCCAGGTGCGGCCCCACCTCGATCGAAACGAACCCGTCATCCCCATTGTTCTCCTCGTAGACCGGCCGAAAGAGATCGGCCGCGCGCTGCACGTCGGCCACCGCCAGGCCCTCGAAGATTCCGGCGGTCGTCTTACCTTCCCCCGCGAGCCGGCGGATGTCTTCGTCGTAAAGCTCGGTTTCAGCGATCGCCTTCTGGAAGATCGTGGGATTCGAGGTCATTCCCGAAAGTCCGTCTTCGCGGATGAGCTTCTCGAGCCCACCGCTCGTCAACAGGTCGCGGCGGATGTAGTCGTACCAGACGCTCTGGCCGAGATCCCTCAGTCTCTTGACCGGGTTGTCGCTCATGCGGGCCTCCTTTGTCCGCGATCGAAGGCGCCCCGGCGGGCCTCCTCCTCGATCGCTCTGATCTTGCCGACCCGGCGGACATGCCGTTCGGCGCCGGAAAAGCGCGCCGCGAGGAAGGCGCGCAGGACTTCTTGCGCGAGCGCCGGGCCGATGACCCGCGCTCCCAGGCAGAGGACATTCATGTCGTCGTCCTCGACACCCTGCCTTGCCGAGAACGTGTCGTGGCAGAGAGCGGCGCGGATTCCGGGGACCTTGTTGGCCGCGACGCAGGCTCCGACGCCGCTGCCGCAGACGAGAATGCCCCGCTCGCAGGCTGCCGAGACGACGGCCTCCGCGACGCGCCGGGCGAAGTCCGGATAGTCGGACGGGCTGGCATCGAAGGCGCCGATGTCCTCGACCTGGTGGCCCGACGCCGCGAGCATCGCCGCGATCTCCGCCTTCATCGCAAAACCCGCATGATCGCCCCCGACCGCGATCCTCACAGAAGAGCCTTTGCGCGTTTGACCACGTTCTCCACGTTGAAGCCGAGTTCCTTCAAGACTGTTTCCCCCGGCGCCGACGCCCCATAGCGGTCGAGGCTGACCGAATCCCCGCCGTCGCCCACGTACCTCTTCCAGCCGAGCGAAACCCCCGCCTCGACCGCGAGACGCGCCGGAACCGAGCGGGGCAGAACCTCCTCACGATACTCTCGCGACTGGCGGTCGAAGAGCTCCCAGGAGGGCATGGACACCACCCGCGTCGGGATTCCCTCGCCCTCGAGCCTCTCCCGCGCCTGGAGCGCCAGGGCGATTTCGGAGCCGCTCGCGATCACGACGAGGCGCGCGGGATCCTTCGAAGCCTCCGCCAGGACGTAAGCGCCACGGGAGACTCCCTCAGCCGGGGCGAGGCTGGCGCGGTCCAGGACCGGGAGCTTCTGCCGCGAGAGAACGAGCCCAACGGGTCCCTCGCGGTGCTCGACCGCCGTCCGCCAGGCTTCGCGCGCCTCGTTGGCGTCGGCGGGACGGATGAGAGTGAAGCCCGGCATCGCCCGCAGCGACATCAGGTGCTCGATGGGCTGATGCGTGGGGCCGTCCTCGCCGAGCCCGACCGAGTCGTGCGTCCACACGAAGATGACAGGCAGCTCGTTCAACGCCGCCAGCCGCACCGACGGTCGCATGTAATCGGAGAAACAGAAGAACGTGGCGACGAACGGCCGGACGCCGCCGTGATAGGCCATTCCATTGGCGATCCCCGCCATGGCGTGCTCCCTGACTCCAAAATGGAGGTTGCGTCCAGTACCCGTTTGCCCGTCGAAGTTGCCCCCTTCCTTCACAGGCGTGTTCGTCGAGACGCCGAGGTCCGCGTCGCCCCCGATCAACTCCGGCAGCCTCTTTGCGATCGCGTTCTCGACCTTTCCGGCGGCCGTGCGTGTGGCTTCCTTCTCGCCCGCCTTGAAGACCGGCAGGTCCGCGTCCCAGCCATCGGGCAGGCCGCCCTTGACGCGCCGCCGCCATTCGGAGGCGAGCTCCGGGAGATCCCTCTCGTATTCGGAGAAGCGCCTCTCCCAGTCCTGCTGCCGCTTTCGTCCGCTTTCCACGGCCGTCCGGAAATGCGCGAGAGCCTCCGGCGGTACGAAGAAGGGCTCCTTCCATTCCCAGCCGAGGGCCTCCTTGGTCAGGACCACTTCCTCCTTGCCGAGCGGGCTCCCATGCGCTTCGGAGGTGCCCGCCTTGTGGGGAGAACCGTACCCCAGTGTGGTGTGAATGATGATGATCGTGGGCCGGCTCTGCTCGCGCACGGCCTTCCGGATCGCGTCGTCGATCGCGTCCAGATCCGTGTTGCCGTCCGCGACTTTCAAGACATGCCACCCATAGGCCTCGTACCGGCGACCGACGTCTTCGGTAAATGCCATGGAGGCGGGACCATCCAGCGTGACCTGGTTGGCGTCGTAGAGGAACGTCAGTTTTCCCAGGCGCAGGTGGCCGGCGAGCGAGGAGGCCTCGCCGGAGATTCCCTCCATCAAGTCGCCGTCGGAGACGATGGCGAAGGTCCGGTGGTCGACGATTTCATGGCCGGGGCGGTTGAAACGCGCGGCCAGGGCCCGCTCGGCGATAGCCATCCCGACGGCGTTGGACGTCCCCTGTCCGAGGGGGCCGGTCGTGGCCTCGACGCCCGGTGTGAGCAGCCATTCGGGATGGCCGGGAGTGCGGCTCTCCCACTGCCGGAAGGCCTTCAGGTCCTCCATCGACAGGTCGTAACCGGTCAGATGGAGAAGGCAGTAGAGAAGCATGCAACCGTGGCCCGCCGACAGCACGAAGCGGTCGCGGTCGGGCCAATCTGGGTCGCGCGGGTTGTGCTTCAAGTGCTTCTGCCAGAGGATGTAGGCCATCGGCGCGGCGCCCAGGGGAAGTCCGGGATGCCCGGACTCGGCCTTCTGGACAGCATCGATCGCGAGGGTGCGCATCGTGTCCACGCACAGCTCATCGATGGACTTGCGGACAGTGCTCACCGGCTCCCCTCGCTTTCGCAACCCTCCCGATCTTATTACGCGGGCTACGTTTCAAGAGGCGTGCCGAAGTCCCTTCCTGACGTCGCCCTCGCAAGAAGCCGGCGAGGAGACCTGGAATCGAGAGTTACGGGGCCCGGACCTCGAACTCGCCGGATGCCTCGGCGGTCTTCTGGGCGCGATCCGAGACCTTCACGCGCAAGGCGTAGCGGCCGGGCTCGAGCCCCTCCGGCTTGAAGGAGAGCAGCAGGGTTCGGGCTCCGCCGCGTTCCCGGTCTGAGCGGCGTACGACCTGGATGTCGGCCTTGCGCGGCTTTCCGTCCGGCCCGAGGATCTCCGGAGCGACCTCGAGAGGGTCGGACCCGGGAGTGAAGTTGTACGTCACGACGGCGACCTGCGCCGCGGATCCGCCGGCGACCACGGGCAGCGCGGCGGGAATGAAGGATTCACCCGCGATGGCGAAAGGATACTCCACCGAACCCGCGGAGGCGTTGGGCCGGGGATTCGTTTTGACCATCGCCCAGTGAGCGGCCGGATCCTGGAAGAAGAAGGGAAGGACGGTCGGTGCACCTCCGGGCGTCGAAGGCACTGCCAGAGCTGCTGTGGAAAGGGCGGAGCGCCCGGTGAAAGCGTTGCGCACGAGCGTGCGGAGCGTGTACTGTCCCGGGGGAAGGAAGAGAGTCCCGTAATACTTGATCCCTCCGGTTTCGAGCTTCGCGCGGGCGAGCTTCAAATCGAGCGTGATCTCCTGCGTCAGGTAATCCGTGAGGACTCCTCTGGAATCGCTCGCGTACGCGTAGACCAGGACGCCCGTGACATTGCTCGTATCCCCTTCGAGAAGCGCCTTGCCCGGGATCTCCAGGATCACGGGGACCTGCGCCACTTTCCCGGTGGAGGCAAAGGGCGCCGCAAGCATGTGGACCGGCAATTGAGACAAGCCGCCGCCGCCCGACAGCAGATCCCCGGAGGCGAGCACCCGCTCCATGGGGGTCAGGTTTCGGTAGGGCCTGGGCTCATAGTAGCCGGAGCGCGCGGAGATCTTCGATGCCGGCACTCTGACTTTGATTTTCAGCTCATGGAAGGAGCCCGGCTTGGAGAGTCCCTTCGGCTGAAAAGCCAGGACGTACACGATGTCCGTTCGCTCGATCAGTTGCTTCAAATCGCCGGAGAGCTGGTTCGCGTTACGAATGAAATCGCCGTTGGTCTCCTTGGCCATCGTGAAGAGCGCGTCGGCTCCGCTCGCGGCTTTGCGGGTGACTTCCCCCTCCGCTCGCAGCCCGCTGATGTCGATCGTGTCGAGGACGACGTCCGACCGGCGGAACCCCGACATGGCGGTCTCGAGAAATCCCCGCGTCGCCGAGCTTCCGAAGCGGGCATCGCTATCGATTTTCCAGGTCTGCCCGGCAATCGAAGACTCGGCGGCGGAGTCTTGGGTTGCGTCGGTCTGGCCCAGAGGCTTTGCGGTTTGCCCGGCGTTACCCATCAGCATCCGGCTTTCGAACCCTTCGGAAAAGAAGAGAACGTACTTGCGGCCGCGCACGGAATTCAAGACCTGCGCGATCTGGCCGAGCGAGCCCATGTGCGTCGTAATCCGCCCGCGCTCGCGCTGATCGTCGGCGCTCTGCACCATTCGTTGGTTGTCGGCGAAGTACTCCTTGATTGCCGCCTCCTTCTCCGATTGAGGGCCGGTGTCCTGCCCCAAGTCGGGCTGCAGGAAGGCGAAGGAGAGCGGATCGCTGGTGCGCACGCCCGTCTTGACCAACCCGAGCGTGTCGACGGCGTAACGAAGCTGCACGCGATCACTCGTGAAGTTCTCGACCAGCTTCCAGCCCTTCTCGATCGAGATGGTCGCGACGCCGGCGAGATCGCTCGGCCCCATCTCCTTTTCCACCAGAGAGCGCGCCCCCTCACGCGCGCGGATCAAGCCCGACGGGCTCGCGTAGGAGAGATCGAAGACGAGCAGCCAGTGCCGGCGCGCAGCGGCCGGCGGCGCCTTCAGGAGAGGATTGACCCCGGGAGCCGCCGGCGGGCGCAGGTCCGCGGCCTCGAAGCCGGTGATTTCCTGTTTCTTTCCGTTGTCGTAGAGCTCGAAGTCGGCCGCCGTCAAGCCCGCGAGCGGTTTGCCGTCCTTCCCGAGGACGTTGACGGGGACCTCGATGACGCTGACGGTCGCCGTCTCCTGGACGACGCCAGCGCCGCTCTTCTGAGCGGCCGCGGGACCGGAGACGAGCGCGAGAGCGAGACAGAGGGCGATCCGGGAACCACGACAAGTGTTACGCATGGACTCAACCCGGATTATTCTTCATCACGAGTCCCGTTTCAATGGCGGCCGGTTGCCGCTTTCTCGTGTGAGGTAACTTTCCTTGGTGCAGCGTAAGACAATCGTCCTTCTCATCTGCGACGGCTGGGGAGAGGCGCCTCCCTCGCCGGGCAACGCCATCACGCTCGCCAACACTCCTACCTTCGACCGTTGGCGCCGGCAATATCCGCTGACGACGCTCGAAGCCTCGGGGGAGGCGGTCGGACTTCCGGCAGGACTCATGGGCAACTCGGAAGTGGGTCACCTGAACCTGGGAGCGGGCCGGATAGTCCCGCAGGACCTGATGAGGATCGATCGGGCACTTGCGGATGGGTCCTTCTTGCAGAACCCGGCGCTCCTCGAGGCGATGGAGCAGGCCAGGCGGCCGGGCGCGGCGTTGCATCTGCTGGGCCTCCTGTCCGACGGCGGCGTCCACTCGCACGAACGTCACCTCTTCGGTCTGCTCGCTATGGCAGAGAAGCACCGGGTCCCGCGCGTCATCGTGCATGTCTTCACGGACGGACGCGACACTCCGCCGCGGTCCGCGCTGCGGTACATCGAGAACCTCGAGGACGTGCTAGGCAAGACGGGCGGGGAGATCGGCACGGTTGCCGGTCGCTACTACGCCATGGACCGCGACGCGCGCTGGGACCGGGTGGCCAGAGCCTACGCGGCGCTCGTCCGGGGGGAGGGCGAGAAGGCCGCGAGCGCGCGGGAAGCAGTGGAGACCGCCTACTCCAGGGGAGAAAACGACGAGTTCATTCGGCCGACCGTCATCACGCGTCCGGAGAAGCCGCTCCGCGTGATCTCCGACGGAGACGCCGCCGTCTTCTTCAACTTCCGGGCGGATCGCGCGAGGCAGTTGGCGCGCGCCCTGACCGAGCCGGATTTTTCGGAGTTCGACCGAGGCAACCGCCCGTCGCTGAGGTTCGCCTGCTTCACGCGATACAAAAAGGAATTCACGCTTCCCGTCGCCTTTCCTCCGCTCGTCCTCGAGCAAATTCTGGCCGCGGTTTGGGCAGAGCATGGTGTCCGGAACCTGCGGGTGGCAGAGACGGAGAAATACGCCCACGTGACCTATTTCTTCAATGGAGGCGTCGAAAGGGCCTTCGACGGCGAGGAGCGCGTGCTGGTCCCCTCGTGGCGCGGAGCCACCTATGACCTTCATCCGGAGATGAGCGCCGGAGAGATCACTCGGGAGGTGGTCGCCGCTATCCTGGGGAACGCGTTTGACGCGCTCGTCGTCAACTTTGCCAACGCCGACATGGTCGGACACACGGGGAAGATCCCGGAAACGGTAAAGGCGATCGAGTCGCTCGACGCCTGTTTCGCCAGGCTGGAGGCCGCCTGCTCGCAAGCGGGCGCCGTGCTGTTCATGACCGCCGACCACGGAAACGCCGAACAGATGCGGGATCCCTCGACGGGCGAACCCCATACCGCCCACACGACGAACCCGGTCCCCCTCGTGCTCTGCGGCGACAGGTATCGCCTGCGCTCCGGCGGCATCCTGGCCGATGTCGCGCCGACGATCCTCTCCCTCCAGGGTTTACCGGTACCGAAGGAAATGACTGGCCGAGACCTCCGGATCGTAAGCCGTTAGCCGTTAGCCGTCAGCCGAGGCACGAGGACAACCGGGCTCTTCGGCTCACGGCTTACGTCTCACGGCTTACGTCTTTTACGGAACGTCAAACGTGGCCGAGGACTCGGAGGTCTTGCCGGTCCTGGCGTCCTGCAGTTTGACGATCAGAGCGTAGCGGCCCGGGTCGAGTCCGGAGGGGCGGAACTCGAGTAACAGCTTTAGCGCGTTCTCGCGCTCTCCGTCGGAGGCTTTCAGCAGCTTCAGGTCCATCTTGCCGTGCTGCTGCCCATCCACGCCCAGGATCCGGCCGGTGTACCCGATGGCTTCGGCCGCCGGCGGGAAGTTATAGGCGATCAGGCATACCCGCGTCTTCTCGCCGTTCTTGATTCCCGCGAGCGCCGTCGGAACGAACGAATCTCCGCTGATGGCGAAGGGGTATTCGGCCGCCGCGTCCGCCTGGGAGCGCGGTTTGCCCTTCACCATGATCCACTGCCTGCCCTCCTCAAGGAAGAGCGGAGGCAGGGCCAGAGGCTCGGATCCGGCCGGCACCTTGATCGGAGTCACGCTTACGCCGAAGCGGCCCGTCTCGTTGTCGCGCACGAGAGTGCGCAGCGTGTAATCGCCCGGCGCCAGGGTGAGGAGCCCGTAGTATTTGATGCCTCCGTGCGCCAGCGCCGCGGCCGCCTTGGAAAGCTCGATCCCGACGGGCTGAACCAGATAGTCGTGCGTCTTCCCCTTCCGGTCGATGGCGTACACGAAGATGTCCACGTTCATGTTGGGAGAATCGTGGCTCGCGAGCAGACGGTCGCCGGGGATCTCCACGATCACCGGCACGCGCGAAAGTCCGTCGCGCGCCGGCAGTGGAGCCGCCAGGACCCAGGTGGGGATGTCGGTTTTCGGGAGAGCGGCGGTGATTGCCGCGGATTGCGCCAGGTTTCTTTCGATCGCGCTCAGGGTCTTCTGCGATTTCGGCTCGTAGTAGCCGGTGCGGTGTGAAACCCGGTAGTTCCCCTTCACTTTGACTTTCAGCGTGTGGAACTTCCCGTTCTCCGGGACCCGCACCGGCTGGAAGGCGAGGATGTAGATCAGCCCTGTGCGCTCCAACAACTTGTCGAAGGAGTTTCCGAGATCGTTCCCGTTCTTCAAGAACTCTCCGCCGGTCTGGTCCGAGAAGTAGAAGAGCGCCTCCTGCCCGTTGACCGTGTTGTAGACGCTTCCGGCCGGATCGGACGCGGCGCGCAGGCCCCCGATGTCAATGGCGTGGATGATGCAGTCGGAACGGTTGAAGAGTGCCAGGGCTCCTTGCATCTTCTCCTGCAGCCTGGAGTTGCCGAAGCGGGTGTCCGAGTCCACCTTCCAGGACTGACCGCTGAGGACCCATTCGGCTTCCGTGGCTCCTCCTCCTTCGGAGGTCGTGCCAGAAAGCTCGCGGCTGTCGAATCCCTCCGAGAGATAGAGGATGTGTTTGCGCCCCTGGACCGCGTCGAGCGACCGCGCCATCTTCGCGAAGGAGTCCAGGAGCCGGATGACGCGGTCGCGATAGATCGCGCGCTGGCTCCTGGCCCGCATGACCTGCAAATTCTCCAGGGCGTCCTGCAGGATGCTGTCGCCCTGGCTGACGGCGGAGCCCGCGCTGGTCATGTAGGAGAACCCCGTGGAGTTGCTCTGCGACGGCTCGATGATGACGAGACTCAGCGGATCGGGTCTTCTTTCCGCCAGCGTCGGGAAGCCGAGTGTATCGATGGCCGCGGCGAGCTGGCTCCGGTCGCCGGAGAAATTCACGAGCAGTCGCAGCCCGTGCTCGATCGAATACGTCGCGACCGCCGCCAGATCCAGGTCTTTCATGCGGTTCACGACGAAGTCCCGCGCGGCGCGTCTCGCGTTGACGATCCCCGAGGGCGAACCGAAGGAGAGATCGAAGAGGATCAGAAAATGACGCCGCGCCGCGGGATGGATCGGCGCATCTTCGGCCGACGGAGTCACGACCGTTCCGCGCTCGTCCAGGACGTCGAAGCCCGTGATCGTCTGCTTCTTCCCGTCGTCGTAGACCTCGAAGTCCTCGGCCTTCAGATTCTCGACGGGCCGGCCGTGCTTGTCGGTAACGTTGACGGGCACCTCGATGAGCGTGACGCTCGCCTCTTCCCTCACGGTCGTGTCTTGCGTCTCTTTCTTCGGTTTGTCGGCGCCGAAGACAAAGGGCAGGAGCAGGAAGAGTGCGGAGAAGAGAGGGAGAAACCGGGACCGGCCGCGCATGGCGGTATCTTCTCCCCGCTGCAGCCGCAGCGCAAGCCCCGCGGACATCTTAACGATCCCTTAAGGGGGTCATCTCCCCGACGGTCCTCTCGCAGCCGGAGCCCTTCCGGCTGGAGAAGCGTGTTCGAGTAAAGCCCCGATGTCATCCTGAGCGAAGCGAAGGATCTGCTCATCCAAGGAGGGCAGTTCCTTCGTCGCTTCGCTCTCAGGATGACAGCGAATAGGGGATTACTCGGACGGGCTCCTAACAGGATGACGCTCCCGAGCCCCCGGAAAAGCCCTACGGATCTCACGCCGCAGGCGCGTGGCGCTTTCGCGGTCGCCCAGGATCTCGTACGTGCGCGCTGCGGCGAAGAGCACATCGGGAACCTTGATCCTGGCGAGCGCTTCGAGGGTTTCGAGAGCCTGGTCCCCTTTGCCCTGGCTCGCGTAGAGCATGGCCAGGCCCGTCCACGCAAGAGGGGACGCAGGGAAGTCCCGGATCTCCTCGTGGAAGGCCGCCTCCGCCTCCACCGAGCGCCCAAGGCGCGCCAGCACATCTCCGCGCACGTAATTCAGACTGGCGAGGGGAGGCTGTTTTTCCTTTTCCGAAAGGCTCCGGAGGGCCTCCAGCTCCGCGAGCGCCCCGGCCAGGTCGCCGCGCGCTTTCTTGACGCGAGCCAGAACGAGCCGGGGGGTCCGGCGATCCGGGTACTCCTTGAGCGCCGCGGCCGCCTCGCTCTCGGCTGTCCCCCAATCCCCCAAGGCGACGGCGATCCGCGCCAGGTTCTCGTGGACGTTAGCGGCCCCGCCCTCTCCGGCCAGGAGCGCATGCTTTCGAGCCAGGTCGTATTGGCCGGTCTCCAGATAGAACTCCGCCAGAGCCATCAAGGCCTGGGGGCCGGGAGAGAGCCGGGCCGATTCCTGCAATGCGTGCAGCGCCTCCCGCTCGTTGCCGAGCTTCAGCTCCGCCTGCGCGAGCATCTCCCACACGTCCGTCATCCGTGGGTTCTCCGCGAGCAGCGCGCGGAAGATCGGAGCCGCTTCGGCGTGACGGCCGGCCTGAAGATGCCCGAAGCCGGTCTTCAACTTCTCGACGGCCTGGACCCGGTCCTTCGGGTCGGGCAGGTTCGCGCTCGAGAGATCGGAAGACGCAGCGCTGATGTAGCCGAGCGCCGCGAGCTTCTTGACCCGCTCGGGATCCGAGACGCCGGGGGCCTGCAAGGCACGGGGGAGCCGGGAAAGCTCCAGGCGCATGGAACGGAATGCCGGAGGCAGCCCCCTCGCGAGGTTCTTCTTTTCACGCGGGTCGGCGACCATGTCGTAGAGCTCGGGCCGGGGAGCCTCGATGTACTGATACCGCTCGTCTTCCAGGGAAGCGAGATCGCTCCAGCCCAAATGCAGGCGGGGGTAGAGCGTCTCGCTGTACACGCGCCGCGAGCCGACGGCTTCGCCGCCGGCCAGCAGAGGAATGCCCGCGAGGCCTGCCGGAGGCTTCAGGCCAAGAGCCGCGACGACTGTCGGAAAGACGTCGATCAAGGCCACCGGAGCCTTGACCGTTTCCCCGGCCCGCCGGGACCGTGGCAGCTTGACGAGGAGCGGCACGTGGATGGCCTCGCGATAGAGCAGGACGCCATGTTCCTCCTCGCCGTGATCGTTCAAGCCCTCGCCGTGATCGGAGAGAAAGACGATCACCGCTTTCTCGTACAGCCCCCGGTTTTTTAGGAGCTGGAGGAAATCCCCGACGATCTCGTCGGCCCGCGCGATCTCCCCGTCATAGGCGACCGGGTAGCGGCTCTTGTACGGCTCCGGCGGCTCGTACGGCGTGTGGGGCTCGAAGAGATGAAGGAAGGCGAAGAGTTTTTGCCCCGGCGTCCTCTCGATCCAGCCGCGCAGCCGATCCAGCGTCCGGCCCCCGTCGCGCTGCACGCGGCCGAGCGACTGGTTGATCGCGGTTGGCTCGACATCATCCTCATAGAAGTCGAAGCCGCGGTTGACTCCTGTTGTGTGAGCCAGGATGATGCTCGAGACCGCACCCCCGGTCGCATAACCGGCCTTCTTCAGATAGGACGCTAGAGTCTCGATCCGGGACGCCAGAGAGTATCCGACGTTGTCGCGCACGCCGTTCTGCGGAGGCAAGAGCCCGGTGAAAATGGAGACGTGCGAGGGAAGCGTCAGCGGGATATGAGAGTAGGCGTTGGTGAAGAGGATGGAGTCCCGGCGGAGCGCGTCGAAGTGAGGGGTGGCGACGCCGGCGTATCCATAGGCCGGCAGGTGATCCGCCCGCAGCGTGTCCACCGAGATCAGGACGACGGGGGCGGAGGGAAACACCCGCGCCCCGTCCCGGCGGCATCCCGGGAGCAGACAAAGAGCCGCCAGCCCAAGGAAAAAGGGTGCGAAGCAGACCCCGGTTTTGACTCTCTCGGCCGCCACTCTTCTCCCTCTCCCGTCGGGATAGGGTTGGAATGAGGGGACTGGCGAAGCGAATGCCCGACGGTCGGCGGATGCCGGGGAGCGGCTTCCGGTCTTCAAGCGCCTCCCATTCCCTTGAGCATCCGGCGCGCCTGCTTCAGATCCTTCGCGTAGAGAGCCGGCGGGGCGGTGGCGACGAAACGGCGGAGCGCGTCGCGCGCCAGGTTCATCTCCCCGCGCTGCGCCGCCACGACACCCAGGTTGAAGAGCGCGTCGTATTGCCGCGGGTCGAGCTGCGCCGCCCGGCTCCACGACGCGATTGCGCCGGAGGGGTCGCCCAGCTCCATCTGCGCGACCCCTTTTGTGTTGAGCGCGCGAGGAAGCTTCTCGTTGATCGCGAGAGCGCGATTCAACCTCTCCAGGGCCCCCGTGGCGTCGCGATTCTTCAAGAGAGCGATTCCCATGTTTTCAAACGCGGTCGGATTGGTCGGGTGCTTTTGCGCGACGGCCTCGAAGACGCGGAGAGCCTCCTGCGTGCGCCCCAGATCGGTCAATGCGATCCCGATCGCGTTCTGGGTGTCCGGGTCGTCGCTCTGGGCGAACGGCTTCAACGCTTCGAGCGCCTCCGCGGGGCGCCCCTGCTCGGAGAGGATCAAGGCCAGCTTTTCACGCATCCCTTCCGAGGCCAGCCCCTGACGGACGGCCGATTGAAGAATCTTGGCGGCCTCGGCGTCGCTCCCTTCCTGCTGCAGAAGGAAGGAAAGGAAGTCGTAACCGACCGACATGGACGGGCGCTCCCGGAGGATTTCAACGGCAAGGGTCTTGGCCGCCGCCTGATCTCCACGCTGGTAGAGGTCGATGACGCGATGGATCTTCGCATCGAGCGCGATGAGCTTCTTGGGATCATCGGCTTCGGTGTAGGGGCCGTGATGACTGCCTGACCCGGAGAGATAGCCCAGCGCGAGAAGGCGACGCGCCTCCTCGCTCGTGGCCCGTGGCGCGGCCGCCGAAGTGGAGCTCGGAAGCAGAGCCTTGAGCCTTCGAATCGCATCGGGCCGCTCCGCGACGAGGTTTCGTTTCTCCTGCGGGTCGGTCTTCAAGTCGTAAAGCTCGGGAATCGGCAGGTCCACGTACTTCAACCCTTCCGCGATCACTCCGGTCAGCGGGGCCCAGCCCCGGTTCAAGGAAGCGGAGAGAGACTCGAAGTACGTGGCCTCTTCCCTGCGCGGCGCAAGCAGCGAGCGCCCCGGCAGCCCCGCTGCCGGCGGCAGTCCGACAACCTCCAGCACCGTCGGGAGGACGTCCACGTGCCCGACCTGCTGGGCGGTCCTTCCCGACTGCACACGCCCCGGGCACCACACCACGAGCGGGACCCTGAGCGTCGCTTCGTACGCGAAGAGTCCATGCGTCAACTCGCCGTGGTCCCCCAGGGCCTCCCCGTGATCTCCGGTCACCACGACAAGCGTCGGGGACCCCCCCCCTTTTTCTTTCTCTTCGAGGAGCTGGAGCAGCGGGCCGAGCGCCGCGTCGCTAGCCGCCACCTCGCCCAGGTACAGGTCGCCCGCATACCGCTCTCGGAAGGGGGACGCAGGACGGTAGGGCGCGTGAGGATCGTACAGATGAACCCAAAGGAACCGCTTTCTGCCTTCGTTCTTCCGGTACCAGTCGAGGGCGAGGGTCACGACCTCCGTTCCCGGGCGTTCCGGGACGGCGAAGTCGTAGGCCATCACGCCGGGAGGATAACGGTCGTCGTAGACGTCGAAGCCCCGGTTTAGCCCGTAGCGCGAATCCAGCGGAAACGCTCCTACGAAGGCCGCCGTCGCGAATCCGCTCTGAGACAGGATGGTCGCCATCGTCGGAAAACGGGGATCGAGACGAAAGCCCGAGTTCTCCCGCACGCCGTGCTGGTAGGGGTAAAGGCCCGTCAGGATGTTGGTGTGGGACGCGAGCGTGACGACGTTGGAGGCGTGGGCGGTCTCGAAGACCAGTCCTTCCCTCGCCAGATGATCCAGGTTTGGCGTTTCGACGCTGTGGTTTCCGGAGAAGCCCGTGGCGTCGGCGCGCAGGGTGTCGATCGTGACCAGGACGACGTCGCTCACGTTCCCCCTCTCCCGGCGGGAGAGAGTCGGGGTGAGGGGCGAGAGCGCCGCCGGCCGCGCTCGGAGCAGGACGAACAGGGCTCCCCCGGCGAGGAGGAGCGCGGTCAGCAGGATTGCAAGTTTTCGGCCCACGGGGAGACGCTTCATCTGAGGGCTTGCAGCATCTCCTTGACTTCCTTCGCCTCGGGCCCATTGGGAGCGAGCTCCAGATACTTCTGAAAGTCGACCTTTGCCTCGGCGTTCTTCTTCGCCTGGATGTTGGCCAGCCCCCGGTAGTAATAGCTCTCAGCGATGGCCCTATCGATCTCGATCGCCCTGGTCATGTAGGCGCGAGCCTCTTCCGGCCTCTTCTTGTTCATGAAGATGATGCCCAGGTTGGTGTATACGGCGGGATCCTTGACCGCACCGGGGGGAAGGGCGTCGATCATCGCTTTGCCCTCATCGACCTTCCCCTCCTCGATTAAGAGACTGCCCAGGAGAATCTTCGTATCCGTGTCGGCCGGGTCGAGCTGGATCACCTTTCGCAGGGATTCCTCCGTCTTCGCCTTGTTCCCCTCTCCATGGTAGGTCTGGGAGATCCCCTTCCAGAGCTCCGGATTCTCCGGCAGCACGGCCAGGGCCTTCTCATACTCCGCGCGCGCTTCGGCGTATTTCTTCTCTCCCAGAAGCTTGTTGCCCTGGGCCACCGCGGCGGTGATTTCGGCTCCAACGTCTCGACCCGGCTGCGCGCCCGCGACGGGCGCCGCGGCTTTCTCGAGCAGAATCTCCATCGAAGGCACGCGGCCGGCCTCGGTAACGTTGACCGAGAGCTTGCGGGGCTCATAGCCCGCAACGGTAACGTCCACGTTCCAGATCCCGCCGATCAAGCCCAGGATGGCCCAGTACCCCTTCGCGTTGGTCTTGGTCGAGGTCCCGCCCCCCTTTTCGCGGGTCAGCTCGACCTTGGCGTTGGCGATCGGCTGCCCGTTGGTGTCCCTCACCCATCCGTCCAAGCGTCCCTTTCCCCGCCAGTCCTGAGCAAGGATGAGGAGCGAAGGGAGAAGCCCGAGCAGGAAGAGGGCCGGAACTGTGCGCGAGCGCATCGTCTCCTCCAAAAAAAACCCCGGCGGGCCGGATAGCCCGCCGGGGTGAGAGTCTATCGCGAACTGAAGTCTGCGGGGGACCTTGCGGTCCCCCGAAACCCCTTTAGAAGGAAACCCGGGCGCCCGCGCGGATGACGCGAGGGCTCTGGAGCTGGGTGATGAGGTGGTAGGTGGCGTTGGGTGCAAACCCCGGGACCCGCACTCCAGGAGTGATGTTCGTGCACCCGGTCGCGGAGGAGCAGGTACCGATGCGACCCTGCCGCTGCAGGACGGTGTCATCGTTGAAGATATTGAAGACATCCACAGAGAGACTCACCGAGAGCGGCCTGACCTCGATGACCTTTTCGAGCCGCAGGTCCAGGTTGTAGACGTTGTGATTGCGCTCCTGGTCGAGAGGAGGGATTATGACGTCATAATTCCCGAATCCGTCGCCCGTATTAATTCTGACCCACTGCAGGTAGGGATAGCCCTGCCGGCCGTAGAAGTTCGCTCCGACGTTGAAACCGAGCGGAAGCTGGTACAGCCCGGCGACATTGAAGTTCCATTTGGAGTTGACGAAGACGTTCCCGAAGGCTCCGCTGCCCGTCCCCGCGGGGCCGACCATGATGTCGTCGCCAGCACAGCTCCCGCCGAAGGTGCCGTCGAGGAGATTCGTCGGATTGCTGCAGGCGCCAGCGCCGGCATGCTGCTTCCAGTCCTGGTATCCGAAGTTGCCGCGCACCATCCACTTGTTGGAGAGACGCTTCTGGAGCGTCAGCTCGATGCCGTTGTAGGTGGTGTCGTAGTCGGGGCGGTTCTCCCGGATCAGACTGGGAACGTCAGACGGGTTAATCGTGGAGGTATAGATCGGCACGCTGAAGCTGCTCCCGTTGGCGAGAGTCCCCGTGATCAGGCCGGTGGAGGGACAGCGCGAACTCACCGCCGTGGTGCAGAGCACGTAATCGCCGGAAGAGAGTCCCACCCGCGGACCCGACTGATTCGCAGTCGTGTTTTGGTACCAGATCGAGTCGGTGTGCTTCCGATAGGTGTAGGCCGCGCCGACGACAAACTCCGGCAGGACCTCCAAATCGAAGCCCGCTACGACCTCATCGGTCTTCCCCGCCTTAAGATTCGGATCGACGACGTAGGGCGATGTCGGCTGAGACGGATGAGCAGGATCGAAACCGTAGAAGCTCTGCACACCCTTGCTGAAGTCGAGCTCATCGCGTGTGATCTTTCGATCGCCGTTCTTGTCGTTCCAGTAGTAGTAGACGCCGGCGAGCACGTCGGCGTTGTTGAAGAAAATCGAATTGATTCCAAGCTGGTCGGCAAAGCGCGCGTAGCTCGCCTTGAGCAAGGCCTTCTTTGCCGTGCCCAAGGCATACGTAACACCGACACGCGGCTCCCAGTTCTTCCATTTGAAGGCCGACGGCTCATCGGCTCCGGCCAGAGCCGGGAGAACCTCCGGCACGATCGGGTTTGCCGGCGTTGATGCGGCCTGGTTGTAGCCGTATTGCACGTCGTAACGCAGACCCGCATTGACGGTCAGGTTGCCAAACGTGATGGTGTCGCCCAGATAGGTGTTGTAATACTTGAGCGTGCCCCTTTGGTTCGCGGGTCGGGTCAAGACGGCCGCATCCACGCCCTCGTCGAAGTAATTGAGGTACCCGTAGTTGCCATTGCCGGGCCAGGCGGTGACCGAAGCCACACCCCCCAAACGGTAGTTGAAGCCGAACTTCAGCTCGTGGCCGGCGCTGCCGGTGTTGAAGAAGAAGGAACCGTTGGCCCCCACGTTGTGAAGCGGCCTCTGGGTGTAGTAGGCATAGTAGCCGTTGTGCCATATGCCAGTGTCATTGTCTACGAAGATGTTGTCGACCAGGGTCCCCGAGCCGGGGACGAGCTGAAAGCCCCCCCGGAAATAGGCATAGGAAGCGGTCAGGAAAAAGTTGGAGGAGAAGACCTGGGAAAGCTCGACCTTGTTCAAGGCCGACGGCTGGTTGTTGAATCCTCCCTGGTTCCAGCCTTCCGCCGTCGTTGGGCGGATCAAGCTGATGCTTCTTCCGATCTTGATCTTCTCGCCTTGCGTGTAGTTGGCGGTCACGGCGGTGGAATCGGTGACCTGGAAATTCAGCTTCGCGCTGGCATCTTCCAGCGTTGTCTTGTCCAAGGCGCCGGTCGAGGTGACGATATCCACCTGATTTCGCGCATAGGAGCCCCAGGCCCAGATGTGATCTCTCCAGAGCGGTCCGCCGATTTCCACGCCATAGTCCTGCACGGTATCGATTCGCGGTTGTATGTTTGACCCGGCGGGTTGAGCCAGGAATTCATCGGGCGCGTTCCTCGATTGCCACCTGTCGCGCGTCAAGAAGTCACGCGCCGAGCCATGAACGTCGTTGGTGCCCCGCTTGGTGACGAGGTTCAACTGCACGCCCGGGGTCATCGCGGTGATGTCCGAGCCGCCGGTGGTCGCGTTGATCTCCTCGAAGGTGTCGAAGTCGTAGTAGGTGCCCGTGGAGCCCAAAGCGGCCATGTCAGTGATGTTGACGCCGTCCAGGTTCCAGGTGCCCTGGTCACTGAGCGCTCCCTTGCCGATGTAGAGTGACTGCTGACCGCTCTGATCGCCGCCGATGTTCATGCGGTCGGTCAACACGCCGGGAACGGTCTGCAGGACGACCCAGGGATCCCGGCCGGTCGGGATCTCTCTCAACTCGACCTGGGAGACAACGGCGCCCGTCGTGACCTTCCGGGGGTCCAGAATGGCGGCCTCGCCGCGGACCGTCACGGTCGCCTCGACGGTTGACAGCTTCATTGTCGCGCTGGTTTCGGTGTTCTGGCCGACCGCGACCTGCACATTGGACTTGGTCACCTTGGCGAAGCCGGCCAGCTCGTAGGTGATCGTGTAGTTCCCCGAGGAGAGGTTCAAGAATCGGAAATGGCCGATAGCGTCGGTCGTCTGAGTCTTCGGTGCGCCGATCCCGGAGATCGTCACCATGACGCCGGGCAATCGCCCGCCCTGCTCATCCGTGACCTCTCCGAAGATATTGCCCGTCAGCTGCTGCGCGTAGAGCGCCGGGCCGACAATGAGGAACGCCAGGGCGACCACGGCGATCGCCACGACGCTCCGTGGAGCCTTCAGAAGTTTCATCATTCTGCCTCGCTTTGTTGTGTCCCCGCGGGACGGTTCAGAGACGGACCCGAGACCCTGATTTAAGATGAGTTTTCCCCCCTTTCCTCTCTCATTCACGCGAATCAACTCATGGAGCATGCGTTAGTCCTAGCCTTGATCCCGTCGCGTAGCGAAAATCGTTCCAGCGCGTCACTCAGTTTTTCCAAGGAGAACTCTGGCCTAAGCATACATGAAGTCAAGGACTTAACAAAAAAGATTTAATTGCTTCTTGCGACCGGTATTCAGGATTCGGGATTCGAATCCAGAATTCTGAATTTGCGCTGGACCGGACGCCCGTCTGCTAGGATCCCAGGCATGGCGATAAACAAGCGCATCTACGACCGCCGGATCGCGGCAGTCCGGGAGCGCCTCGACGCGGCCGGCGCCGACGGCCTCTACGCAACCCCTTCCTCGAACCTCTTCTACTTGACAGGCATCCGCTTCGATCGGAGCGAGCGGCTGACGGCCCTCTTTCTCTTCAAGGACCGCGAGCCTTTCGTCGTCTGCCCTTCATTCGAGGCGAGTCGCCTGCGGACGATGTCCGCCATCGAAGAGGTCCACGCCTGGGAGGAGACGGAGGACCCGTTTGCAATGGCGGCATCGCTTTTTCCGGCCGGAACCGGACGTCTCGCCGTCGAGCCTTCGACCGCCTTCGATGACGTCGAGCGTCTGATCGAGGCGCGTTCGGCCTGGAAACCCTTCTCGGCGGCGGATCTCCTCGCCGCCCTGCGGATGGTCAAGACGCCCGAGGAAATCCAGTCCATCCGGGACGCCATCGCCGTGGCGCTCCCCCGCTTCCAGAAGGCCTTCGCCTCGCTCCGAGCCGGAAGCGTCGAAGCGGACATCTCCCATGACTTCGGCGGCGAGAACGTCGTCCAGTTCGGGCCCTCCTCGGCTCTCCCGCACCGCGCCTCGAGCCCGCGCGTGCTCGCCGAGGACGAGGCCGTTCTGATCGACGCCTGGGACAAGCCCGAGGGTTATTACTATGACATTACCCGTTCGACTTACTTCGGGACTCCCTCGGACGAGTACCGCAGGATCTGGTCGGTCGTCCTCGAGGCCCAGAACGCCGCGATCGAGAAAGCGGCTCCCGGAGTCCCGTGTTTCGAGGTGGACGCGGCGGCGCGCCGCGTCATCGAGAGAGCGGGCTACGGTGAGTACTTCACGCACCGCCTCGGACACGGGCTCGGCATCGACGTACACGAGCCGCCGTATATGGTCGCCCACAACCGGACCCTGCTCGAGCCCGGCATGACCTTTACGTCCGAGCCCGGGATCTATCTGCCCGGCCGTTTCGGCGTACGCATCGAGGACGACGTGCTCGTCACCGAAAAAGGCGCGGAGTCCCTGTCTCCCCGAGTCGAACGGCTGGAACCGATCGGACTGTAGGAAGGTCTCAGTTTTCAGTTTTCAGTTTTCAGTTTTCAGTCTTGGGGCCAGGTGAACTGATAACTGACGACTGATCACTGAGAACTCATCTCTTTCTTCCCCTCAGTTCTCCGAGCAACCGGTGCGCCTGCGCGCGCTGTTCTGCGTACGCGGCGCGCGGCGCCGCCGCGAGGAACCGTTCGAGCTTCTCCCGCGCGTCCTCGGTTCGTCCGGAGCGCAGCTCCGACACCGCGAGGTTGTAGAGAGAGCCGTACTGTCGCGGGTCGAGCTCGATTGATTTTCTCCAGGACTGCTCCGCGCCCTCCATGTCTCCCAGCCGGGCCTGCGCGAATCCCAGCTGCGTCCAGGCCGGGGCGGAGCCCGAATCGGATTGGAGAGACTTGACGAACCAGTCTCGCGCTCCCGCGGCGTCGCCTGTATCGAGGAGAAGAGTTCCCAGATTGAAGGCGATGCGCGCGCTTGCCGGCTCGATCGCCAGCGCGGCCAGCAGCGCATCCTTCGCCTCCGCCTCTCTGCCGACTCCCGCGAGAGCGACGCCCAGGGTTTCGAGCGATTCCGGTTCGGTCAGCGGCGGACCGGCCCGCAGCAGGGCAACCGCCTCGGCGTTCCTTCCGGATCCGACGTACAGCCGGGCGAGATTGCGCTTCATGGGCTCGGCGGCCAGCCCGCGCGCGACCGCTTCTCGAAGCATCCGCTCGCCTCCGGCCGGGTTGCCCGCGCGTTGGTAGAGCAACGAGAGTCTGTCGTACGCCTGCGCAAGCTGCTCGCCCGAGGAAGTCCCCTCTCGCACGCGGCTGATTCCGCTCCGGAGCGCTTCGATCGCCTCCGCGAGCCTGCCGGTGTGAGCGAGGCTGTCCGAGAGCATGCTCCACGCGGAAAGTACCTGAGGCTCCCGCGCGACTAGGGCTCGAGCCGATGGGACCGCTTCGGGGTACCGGCCCGCGTAATAAAGCTCGAAGAGCCTCTTCATCTCGCGGAGCGCTTCGACTTTGTCCTTGGGGTCGGGAAGGGGACCGCCGGCCGGCGGTCCCGGTGAGACGCTGATGTAGCCCAGCGCCGCCAGCTTCTTGAGCTCTTCCGGGGAGGAGGCCTCGGGCATCGAAAACGGCCGGCTCATCGCTTCGAGCGCGGCGCGCATGGAGCGAAAGGGGGCGGGCAGTCCGGGCGACAGATCGCTCTTCTCTCCGGGATCCGCGGTGAGGTCGTACAGCTCGGGACGCGGAGCGTGGATGTAGTGGTAGCGCGCATCGGCCAGCGAGGCCAGATCGCTCCAGCCCAGACTCAGGCGCGGATAGAGAGTCTCCGAGTAGATCCGGCGATCGGTTGCCGCTCCTGCCGCGACTGGAGTCGTGAGTGGGCGACCGTGCAAGTCGCTCGGGAGAGGGATAGAAAGAACCGAAAGCACGGTTGGGACGACGTCGGTCAAGGAGACCGGAGTCGGGATTTTCTGTCCCGCGCCGGCGGAGCCGGGCAGCTTGAGCAGGAGCGGCACGCGAAGCGCCTCACGGTAGAGAAAGACTCCGTGCTCCTCTTCGCCATGGTCACCCAACCCTTCCCCGTGATCGGAAAGAAAGACCAGAACCGCCCGGTCGTAGAGTCCCGTGCGCTTTAAGAAAGCGACGAACGACCCGACGGCTGCGTCAGCGGCGGCGATCTCCCCATCGTAGGGGGAGGAGGCGTACCGGCTTGCGAAGGGCTCGGGCGGCGTGTAGGGAGCATGCGGCTCGAAGATGTGAAGGAAGAGAAAGAGCGGCCGGTCCCGTACCGACTCCGCCCATTTCGCGAGGGCCGCGGCCGATTCCATTCCGGCGCGCTCCCGAGTCGGGTTGTCCGGCATGGAGTCGTCGTAGTGATCAAATCCTGCGGTGAGCCCGCGGTCCGATCGCAGCACATAAGAGGAGACCGCGGCGCCGGTTGCGTAGGAGGCGGACTGCAGAAGGGTCGCGAGCGTCCGATGCGCCGGGGCCAGCCGGAAGCCGATGTTGTCGCGAACTCCGTTTTCGAACGGGAGGAGGCCCGTCAGGAGAGAGGCGTGGGAGGGCAAAGTCAGGGGAACATTGCTGTAGGCGTTTTCGAAGACGCTGGAGTCGCGGGCGATCGCGTCGATGGCCGGTGTCCTGACTCCCCGATAGCCATAGACCGGCAGGTGGTCGGCCCGCAGAGTGTCCACGGAGATGAGGACGACCGGGTTCCGCGCGGCGGCGCGCGGCGATCGCGAGCATCCGGCGGCAACCAGGGCCAGGAGCAGGAGAATCCGAGTCCGGCGGACGATCATCCGGCGCAGGGATTCTTCCGACAGACTGCCTCTCTCTTCGTCACGCCGCATCCTTACCGCGTCGATGCCCGGAAAAGCAAATTCCAGCGAAATCGCGTGTCCTACTTTGGGCTTGGAGAGTACTGTCGGCGAAAACGTCGGGCTGCCGATCGCGGTAGGGGCAGCCTTTTCACGGGCTGCCCCCCGCACAGATCCGGACGTGCCGTATTGCGGCATCCGGCTCTTACCTTGGGTCTGGCTGGCCATGAGCCATCCTGACGAGAAAGCGCTCGACGG
>WNGB01003116.1_pt1 | contig 26327 bp, 28 predicted proteins | sample 5400681 | NCBI WGS metagenome assembly WNGB01 (sample SAMN13153367, study PRJNA577476) | soil metagenome | isolation source: 115 cm soil or saprolite under grassland replicate 2 | place: USA:California | collected 2016-06-15
CATCATCGAGGCGACCCTGGCCATCAACGCGGGGCTCTGCACGACCGTCGCCCTGGTCTACGGTAACGCGCAGCGCTCGATGGACACGGCCTACGGCGGCGCCCGGGTGACCGGCGGCGGCATCACCTCGTATTTCTATTACGCCCCATGGGGCATGACGTCGCAGGGCGCACTCTACGCGCTGTTCTTCCAGCGCCACAAGCTGCTCTACGGCACCACCGAGGAGCAGCTCGGCTCGGTCGCGGTGGCCTTCCGCAAGCACGCCTGCCTGAACCCCAATGCCGTCATGCAGAAGCCGCTCACGATCCAGGATTACTTGAACGCTCCCTACATCGCCGAGCCGCTCCGCCTCAACGACTACTGCCTCATCAACGACGGTGGCGTCGCCATCATCGTGCGCCGCGCTGACATGGCGAGGGATCTCAAGCACCGGCCCGTCATGGTGAGCGGCTTCGGATGGTCTGAGGAGAACGTCGACGCCACGCAGCTGCGGCCGCGGCTGAAGACCTTCTATCACGGAGCCCATCACGACGTGGCCGCGCAGGTCTATCCCATGGCGGGCGTGACTCCGAAGGACGTCGACGTGTTCGCCACCTACGACAGCTTCAGCGTGCATCTGCTGGCGTCGCTCGAGGGCTTCGGCTTCTGCAAGGAGGGCGAGGCCGGCGCGTTCGTGCAGGGGGGCCGCATCGAGATCGGCGGGGATCTTCCGTGCAACACGAGCGGCGGCATGCTCTCCGAGAGCTACATGCAGAGCTGGAATCACCAGCCGGAGCTCGTCCGACAGCTGCGGGGCGGTCTCGGACACCGCCAGGTGCAGGGCGCCGAGGTCGCTCAGTACGTCCACGACGTCGCCGGCAAGTGCAAGAGCCTGATCTACACGAAGGGGGCGTGACGATGGCGACCGCCCGACCGGTTCGCGCGATGGACCCGTACGCCGAGCAGTTCTGGGCCTTCACGCTGGACAGGGAGCTGCGCCTGCAGCAGTGCTCCGCCTGCGGGAAGTTTCGGTGGCCGCCGGGCCCGACCTGCGACCGCTGCCTGTCCGACGATTTCGCGTGGTCCGCGCTCAGCGGTATGGCGAAGGTGCTCTCCTGGACGACGTTCCGGCGGGGCTACTTCGCCGAATATCCGCCGCCCCACACGGTCCTGGCACTCGAGCTCGCCGAAGGCCCGCTCTTCATCTCCTATCCCGTCGACATCGAATCGAGCGACCTCCGGGAGGGCATGACGCTGCAGCTTCGCTGGACCGATGCCACCGACCGTTTCGGCGAGTACAACCTCCCGGTCTTCGGCCCACCCTCCACGCGCGGCTGACCGCGCTACGTTCCAGACATCTCGATTGAGGAGAGTCTAGTTCTGACCGTGCGGGGTGGTGACGATAAGGATGACCGCGACCGACCGCGAAAGGGGTGAGCTCTTCGGGCCAGGAAGATGCCCAACAAGCCGTTGCACCTGACGCCGGCTCGCTCCCTGCGGTTGCTCGGTCCGCCACAAGGTGAACGCCAACGTTGGGCGGATAGCGTCGCTTGCTGATTGATATGGCGGAACTCTGGACACCGCGAAGGCGTGAGGATCGAATGCTTCACGAGTATTGGACTCGCGTCGGTGGCCGTATCTATACGGAGGTTCCTCTTGCGGGACGCCGTCCGGTTTCCGGGGCATCGGGAGGAACCCGGAATCGTGTCATTCACGCATCACGCAGAGGATTCTCTCGCTCACATGCAGCGAGAACTTGCCTGGCTGATCGAAGTGAAACCGAATATCAACCGGACGGCCGTCTGGAACGCTTGCTGCCCTTTAGGGCTCCCCAAAGGCCTTGACGGCGTTGTCCCAGAGGATCTTGCGCATCAGGTCGGGCTTTACTTCTTGCCAGCTCAGAGCCAGGTCGACGGAGCCGGGGAAGCGCGTCTCGGCGTGCGGGTAGTCCGAGCTGAACATGAGAAGGTGTTCACCGAGGTACTCCGAGACCAGCTTGACCATCTTACCGCCCTCGTGCAGGACGATCGAGGCAAAGAAGCGTCCGCTCACGGTGTACTCCAGCATGGAGTGTTGCAGGCCGTCGGCGACAAAGCCCATGTAGTGCGCCTGGTCCTCCATTCGGGCGACCCAGAACGGGAGCCAGCCAAATCCCGATTCGAGAACCGCAAAGCGGAGATTGGCATAGCGATCGAGGAGACCGGCGCCAAAGAACGCGCCCATCGCCCGCATTGCGCCCCAGGGGTGCGATGCGGCGCGACCGAGGAATGGGTTGTCCCAGAGGTCACGATAGCCCGGGTACCCCTGCGAGAAGCTGTGGTGGATGAAACACAGCCCCGTCTCGTCCACTGCCTGCCAGATCGGATGCAGGTCGGGGTGGTCCAGCGGGTAACCAATCGGCAGGTTGACGTACACACCAACCGCCCATGGTGACCCGCTCCAGCGTTTGATCTCTGCCACCGATTCGTCGATGTAGTTGGCGTTCGTGCTGATCATCGACTTGAGCCGATGCGGGTATTTGCCGCAAAAGTCGTCCAGAAAGCGATGTTGCGCCCGCATGAACTCGATGTTGACCTCACGGTTCTCGTGGCCGCTCGGCCCGCCATTGTTGACCAGGAGCTGGACGTCAACCCCCTCCTCGTCCATGTCACGGATGCGTCCGTCGGCATCCCAGTCATCGCTGTACAGGTTCGGAGCCTTACTCCCCATGAACCGTCCAGAGGCCCCGCCAGTTGTGGCGCGCGGCTCCGCCTCGCCGAGCGTGCGCGGGACGTCTGCTCCCCAACCGCCAACGGCTTCGCCGCTGCTGAGGCGAAAACGCTTCGGGTACGGTGAGTCGTACGCAATGCCCGCCGAATGCCTTCTTTGGAGCACTTTTCGGCTTTCCAGGTCCGGCACTAACTCGCGGACTCGGGACGAGAAATACTTTTGGAGCGTGTCAGCCGATGGCCCGATATGAGTATCGCTGTCGTAGACTTTGTAGCCGTTTCTCATCGACGTCGCACTCCTTTTCGGGTGGCCGCGAGTGTACCATCAAGCACTCCGAGGGGAGGAAGGCCCATGAAGATCGCGGTGATTCACGACTACGCCGACGTATTCCGGACGACGCGCGCCTACCAGCGGCTGCGGGGGCACGACGTCGTCGTTCACACCGACGCCTACACCGACCCGGCGCGCGTCGTCGAGCAGGTGGCCGGCTGCGAGGCCGTGCTGCTCACGCAGCAGCGGGTCCCCGTGACCCGCGAGATCGTCGCTCGGCTCCCGGATTTGAGATTCATCAGCCAGACGAGCGCCAATGTCTACCACGTCGACGTCGCCGCCTGCACCGAGCACGGCGTGGTGGTCTCCGCCGGCAGGGGCGGCGGTGGAGGCGGGCGCACTCCCTATTCCACGACCGCGGAGCTGACGTGGGGATTGATCATCGCGTCGCTGCGCCATCTGCCGTTCGAGGTGGAGCGCCTCAAGCAGGGACACTGGCACACGACCGTCGGCACGCGTCTCGAGGGCAATACCCTGGGCATCTACGCCTTCGGCCACATCGGGGCAGCGGTGGCGCGGGTTGGACGGGCGTTCGGGATGAAAGTCGTGTGCTGGGGCCGCGAAGGCTCCACGGCGCGCGCGCGTGCGGAGGGTTTCGAGGTCGGGGCCAGCCGGGAAGCCTTCTTCGAGGAGGCCGACGTCCTCAGCCTGCACCTGCCGGGAGGCGAGGAGACTCGCGGCATCGTCACGGCCGACGATCTCGCGCGCATGAAACCGAGTGCGCTGCTCGTCAACACGAGCCGCGCGCCCATCATCGCGGAGGGAGCGCTCGTCGCCGCGCTGGCCAAAGGCCGCCCGGGTTTCGCGGCGGTGGACGTCTATGAGACGGAGCCGGTCGTCGGCGCCGCGCACCCGCTGCTCACGATGAGCAATGCGCTGTGCACGCCGCACCTCGGCTATGCCGAACAGGAGGGGTACGAGGGCATCTATGCCGGCGGAGTCGAGCGGCTGCTGGCGTGGGCCGCGGGCAAGCCGATCGACGTGGTGAATCCAGAGGCGCTCGAACGAAAAAAGAGGTGAAGGACTGGTCCTGATGCGCCAACGCATGACCGCTCTCGCAGCCGACACAGGTCTTCGACTCGGGTTGTTCGGCGCCAATTGCTCCAGCGGGAGAACCTACGCCACGCTCCCCGAGCGCTGGGATGCCAGCTGGGAGAACAATCTCGAGCTCGCGCAGATGGCGGACGCGATCGGGATCGAGTGCATGGTGCCGATCGCTCGGTGGCGAGGCTATGGCGGCGACTCCAACCCGAACGGCTCCAGCTTCGAATCGATCGCTTGGTCGTGTGGCCTGCTGGCGGCCACCCGTCGCCTCCTCGTGTTCTGCACGGTTCACGTTCCCCTGCATCATCCCCTCGTGGCCGCCAAACAGATGGCCACCGGGGACCACATCGGGCAAGGTCGGCTCGGCGTGAACATCGTCTGCGGCTGGAACGAAGACGAATTCCAGATGTTCGGAGTCAGCAAGAAGGAGCACGACGCTCGCTATGCACAGGGCGAAGAGTGGTGGAGCGTCGTCAAGAGAATCTGGGCCGGCGAAGAGCGGTTCGACTACGAAGGGGCGTACTACCGCCTCCACGGCGTGGAGGGATCACCGCGGCCCTTCGGTGGGACGGATCCGGTGATGATGAATGCCGGCAGCTCCGACACCGGGCGCTGGTTCGCCATTCGCCACTCGGACCTGCATTTCGACGCGGTCGAGACCCCGGAGGCCAGCACCACGCGGATCACCGACACCAAGCGCCTGGCGCGTGAGCGCGGCCGCGACATTCAGGTGTGGACCCCGGTGGGGATCGTGTGCCGCCCGACCCAGAAGGAGGCGGATGACTATCTCCAGCACGTCGTCGATCACGCCGACCTGGGAGCGATCGGATATCTGGCCGACATGCATGCGAAGGAGGGTCGTCAGGGGAGGGATCCGCAGCGCCTGGTCCACAGCGGGCACAATCCGCTCGCGCGGCGTGTCCTCGCGCGGGGGTCCTACTGTGTCGTGGGCGATCCCGACGCGGTCGCGCGGGAGTTCTCCCGGCTCCGGGCGGCGGGTCTGGATGGTCTGGCCATCAGCTTCGTGGACTATCTGAAGGAGCTACCGTATTTCGCCGCCGAAGTCTTGCCTCGGCTCGACCGGCTCGGCCTGCGATCGACGCGCGTCCCCTCTCGCGAGCCGTGCTCGTGACCGGGGCCGCCGCCGGCATCGGGTTCTGCCGTACAGCCGCACGACGTAGCGAATGGTCGAAAGGAGGGTGCGGGAATGGCCGTCAATCAGGCCGCGGCCGACAAGGAGATCCGGAGTCAACTGGTGTCGACCCTCGAGAGTGGGCACAACCACATGGCGCTGGCTGAGGCGACCAAAGCGTTCCCCGCGTCGGCGATCAATTCGCGTCTGCCCAGGGTTCCCTACAGCTTTTGGCATCTGGTCGAGCACATACGCCTGGCGCAAAAGGACCTGCTCGACTATATGACCAGCCCGTCGTATGAGGAGCCCCCCTTTCCGCAAGGCTACTGGCCGGGGAAGAGCACGCGAGCGACGTCCGCCCAGTGGCGGCAGTCTCTCCAGCAGTTCCACACAGATCTGGAAGCGGTCATCGAACTCGTCCGGGATCCGACCCGCGATCTCTTCGTGACGGTGCCCAACAGTGCCGGCAAGCACACCTTCTTTCGGTGTTGTCTGGTCATCGCCGATCACAACTCCTACCACATCGGGGAATTGGCGATCGGACGCCAGGTGGCAGGACGGTGGCCGAAAGGCAGAAAGGATTAGGGTGGTGCGCCTACCCGTGATAGTCGCCGCCGTTGACGTGGATCAGCTGGCCGACGACGAAGCGGGCGGCGTCGGTGGCCAGGAAGACGACGACGTCGGCGATGTCGTCCGGCTCGGCGAGGCGGCCGCTCGGGTTGGTGCGGCCGAGCGCCATCAGCGCCTCCTCGGTGTTGCCGAGGCGCGGCATCGCGGTGTTCGTGACCCCGGGCGCGACGGCGTTGACGCGGATACCGTGCGGCGCCAGTTCGCGGGCCATGCCGCGGGTGAGCCCCACGATGCCGAGCTTGCTGGCCATGTAGGCGGTGGCGCGCATGGAGCCGCGGTAGGGCGCTCCGGACGAGATGTTGATGATCGCACCCGGGCGCCGCGCCGCCACCATGCGACGGGCCGCCTCCTGGGAGCACACAAAGGTTGCCTTGAGGTTGGTGCCGAGCACGGCGTCCCACAGGTCCTCGGTCAGCTCGAGGAACGGGGCGCGGGGGAAGATCGCGGCGTTGTTCACGAGGACGTCGAGCGGGCCGAGGACGCGCTCGGCCTCGGCCACGAGGTGCCGCGCCTCCTCCGGCTTGGCGACGTCGGCGGCGAGCGTCGCGGCCCGCCGGCCGAGGGACGTGATCTGCGCCGCCACGGACTCGGCCGCGGCCTTGTCGTCGAGGAAGTTGAGGGCCACGTCGGCGCCGGCGGCGGCGAACCGCAGGGCGATCGCGCTCCCGATGCCGCGCTGGGCGCCCGTCACCAGAACGATCTTTCCGGCACAGGGCTGGTCAGCGTTCATGATGGTTCACCGTACCTTCTCCTTGGACAGGTCGAAGACCTTCTCGGCCATTGTCGCGAACATGCGCCAGCCCCACTCGTGCCGGCGGGTCAGGTCGAGATCGTCGGTGTACCAGTCCAGGGTGACGTGTCGCACACCGAGCGCCTCGAGCTGGGTGAAGTCCTCGTGCAACTGCGGAAGCGTGCCCGTGCCCGCCTGGCGGAGCGGATCGGTGACGGGCGAATCGGTGATCCGGAACCGCAGGCGAGGACACAGCGCGGGCACGGGCCGCCCGGCGTCGGCCGCGACGCGCTTCAGGCGCGGGATCCCGTCTTCCCGCAGCCACGACACGGTGAAGCGGTTGGGATGCCACGCGTCGCCGAAGCGGACGGCGCGGCGGACCGCGGCGTCGGAGGCGCCCCCGACCCAGATGGGCGGGTGCGGCCGCCCAGGCCCCGAGGCCGGACGGATCCCCGATACGTCGGTGAACGAAACGAACGTTCCCTGGAACGAGGCGCGGTCCTGGGTCCACAGGGCCTTGATGGCGGCCAGGTACTCGTCGGCCATGGCGCCCCGGCGCTGGAAGGGCACCCCCATGGCCTCGGCCTCCAACCTCGAGTTGGGATTGCCGACGCCGACCCCGAAGATGAACCGGCCGCCACTGAGGGAGTCGATGTTGGCGGCCAGTCGCGCCGTGAGGATGGGATGACGGTAGGGCAGCACGCAGACCGTGGTGCCGAGCTGCACCCGCCTCGTCTGCCCGGCCATCCAGGCCAGGGTGGTGAAGGGATCGTAGAAGGGCTCCGGGTAACGCTGGCGGACGTCCGGCGTCATGGCCACGTGGTCGGAAATCATGACGGAGTGGTAGCCCAGGTCCTCGGCGAGGCGCGCCCATCTGCCAAGCGCGTCCGCGCCGACCCCCGGCCCGAAGTTGAGGATGTTCACGCCGACTTGCATGAGCGCACCTTCTCCTGGTCGCGTACGTTCGTTGCGCTGCACGAGTGGATGCGGACGTCCCGCTTCTCGTCGCCGCGCGCAAATCAGGGCCCCGAGGATTCTACGGCCGCAAGGCGGATTGCCCGATGGATCGCGAAAATTCAGAACCCCCTAGGATATACGCAGTCCTCACCTGATATACTCGGGCCATGGCCAAGCGATTGGTGGACATCGACGAGCGGGCCCTTGCCGCGGCGCGGGCGGAGCTCGGCACGAAGACTTTGAAGGACACCGTCAACGAGGCGCTGCGCCGGGTGGCGCCGAACCGACAGCATCGGGTGGCCAGAGCGTTCGACACGCTGTCGAAGGCGAAGCTCCGGGATCGCAGCGAGGCGTGGCGCTGACACACATGGTCGACACCAGCGTATTGTCAGTCTTCGTCACGGGGCGGTACGCGCGGCGCTCGAACCGCGTACCGCGGCCGGCCAGATCGCTCGAGCGGGCATTTCGGACCTCGAAGTAGGTTTCTCGGCTCGCAATCTCGCCGAGTGGAACGGCCTGACTGCGGCGCTTGCCTCTTTTCCGCTGATCGAGACGGATGCCTCGCACGTTCAGCGGGCGCGCGAAATCCAACGGCTCCTTGCCTCGAGGGGTCTCCGCGGCCGCAAGATCCCCGACCTCTTGATCGCCGCCGCGGCCGAGCAGGGCGACCTCATCTTGCTTCACTACGACGCGGACTTCGACCTGATCAGCCGGGTCACCGGCCAGCCCTGCGAATGGGTGGTCCCCGCCGGAACCGTCGACTGAGCCGGTGAGGAGCATAGGCGGGACAAAGGCCCTGCCTTCTCGGCAATCCAGGCGGTGCCGCCGAATTCCGGGGAGAGCACTGTTGACGACGCGCGGCAGAGATGCGACGCGCCCCACCTTAACACCAGGGTATAGCGCCAGCGACTAATAACCCCTCAGCTCGCTGTCCACCCACTCGCGCCCGGGTTCGAGCGTCTTCTCGACAGAGTCCTCGAAGCGCCTAATCGTGCCCTCGCGCATCAGTCTCACGCTGATCGCACGATCACCGCCACTGCCGCGGCGGACGCGATGGATCCGGTATCCGTGGATGTAGCCATCCGGCGGACGCAACAGTTCCTCGGCAACGGCGGGCGCGATGTATCTCATCACGTTGTCAAGGTCGGTCGGCTTTTGGCCAGGCTCCTCCGGCACCTGCACATCGAGCTCGATCGGCACGATGAAGTGCGCCCGGTCGTCCCATCTCCCGCGCACCGCGCGGAGCTGCTCGCGGACATCGGTCTTGAAGGCGCTCGATTCGCCGTGCGCAGGCAATCCTCGGAGATCGAGCGAGAAGAGAAGCGGGTGCGCCTGACGCTTCCACAAGGCGCCGACGTGTGTTGCGAGCCGCCTCGGCGGACCGCCCGGCCGGTCGAACCAACCGATCCGATGCACGCCAAGCACTTTGTTCTGGAACTCACTCCGGCGCAATTTCCGCCGGTCCTCGCGCGCCTTCTCGCTGATCCCGACAAGGTCAAACATGCGCTCCTCGCGCGCGTCGTCGGCCATAGAGTCGCCCCAGCGATCGTCGTCGTCGCGCTCGAAGGAGCGTGTCGCGTTCCGAAACTCAGGCTCAGATCGCCACAGGCCGAGGCGATGACGCGCGCGGCCTCGTGGGGGATGACGCCGGCGTCAGCCTCGGCCTCGGCCAGCGCGCGCTCGAAGTCGAGCATCGCCCGCACGAGCGCGTCGGCGGACAACGCCTGCGCGAACGTGTCACGCGCGAAGCTCCGGCCGACGAGGTTCACGGCGATCGGCGCTCGCGCGTCAGAACTCGATGAAGACCGCTTCGCCGGCGCCGCGAAGCCGAACGTCCCACCGATAAATCTTCGGATCCTTGGGGTCGCGGGTCGTAATCAAAGTGCGGAGCCGGGCGGGATCGCCGATCGCGCGCGCGAGGGGATCGTCCTTCACCAGTTCGAGCGGCGCGAGGAACACACGGGTGTGCAGGGCCTTCAGGAGCCCCCGCGCAAAGATCGGGACACTGATTTGGGGCGCGTACGTCTCGCCACCCGGGCCCTTGAAGGATCCGGGCAGGACCGTCTCGATCGCATAGCGTCCGGCGGTGTCCGTCGAGACGCGGCCGTAGCCGTAGGGTCTGGCGCCATCGTGGCCCGACGGGAACGCATCTCCCCCTCGAAAGGGATTCGGGCGACCGGCGATTGAGTCTAGTCCCACTTTTCGATTTCTGGGACTAAGATAGCGCGCAGGACGAGGGCACCGGGTGATACGACCCGTGTGCATGCATCGAAGCGTTCGCGCTGACAGGAGTTCACACCATGTCGCAGAAGACCGCGTTGGAAGACGTGAAGGTCCTCGACCTGACCCAGTTCGAGGCCGGAACCTCGTGCACCGAGGCGCTCGCATGGCTGGGCGCCGATGTCATCAAGGTCGAAAATCCCAAGGGTGGCGACCAGGGGCGCGGTGCGTCCACCGACCAGCCCGGGGTGGATTCGCACTACTTCATGCTGCTCAACGCCAACAAGCGCAGCATCACCCTGAATCTCGGCAGTGAAGGCGGTCGTCGCATCTTCACGGACATGTTGAAGAAGGCCGACGTCATGATCGAGAACTTCGCCCCCGGCGCGATCGAGCGGCTGGGCTTCGGCTATGACGTGGTCCAGAAGATCAATCCCCGGATCATCTACGCGCAGGTCAAGGGATTCGGGGAGGGTCCCTACGAGAACTACGTGAGCTTCGACATGATCGCTCAGTCCGTGGGCGGAGCGCTCAGCCTCACGGGCACGACGGAGACCGAGCCCCTCAAGCCCGGGCCGACCATCGGCGACACGGGCACCGGGCTGCACTGCGCCATCGGCATCCTGGCGGCCCTGCACCAGCGCGAGCGCACCGGCCGGGGCCAGCACATCAAGGTGGCCATGCAGGATGCGGTGATCAATTTCAGTCGCATCGCCTTCGCGCGCCAGGCCGCCAGCGGCAAGGCGGCGATGCGCACGGGCAACCGCAGTGCGCTGGGCACGACCGCCCCCAGTGGCCTGTACAAGTGCAAGGGCGGCGGTCTCAACGATTACTGCTTCATCTACACCACCCGCGCCGGCAACCGGCACTGGGACCGGCTGCTGAAGGCCATCGGCCGAGACGAGCTGATCGGCGACGAGCGCTTCAACTCACCGGAGAGGCGCTGGGCCAACCACGACGAAGTGGACCGCCTCCTGACCGAGTTCACCCAGAGCCGGACCAAGGCCGAGGTCATGCAGATCCTGGGCGACGCCGGCGTCCCCGCCGGGGCCGTCTACGACACGATGGAGATCACGCAGGATCCCGCCCTGCAGAAGCGCGAGATGATCGTCACCGTCGACCATCCCAAGCGCGGCAAGTTCACGCTGCCCGGGTGGCCGGTGAAGATGTCCGAATCGCACGTCGCCGTGGACCGCTCACCGCTGCTCGGCGAGCACAATGCCGCGATCTATGCCGAGTGGCTGGGCCTGACCGCGGGCGATCTGGAGGATCTCAAGGCCAAGGACGTCATCTGAGTCGCGAAGCGCAAGTTTCGTAGAGGCCGCGTTGAACGGGTGGCCGCCCCGGGGGTAGCATCGCCACCGTGCCCGTCGAGATCATCGGCATGATCGCGGACGGCGCGGCCGTGCACACCGAGCGGCTGAGCTACCTCATCGCGCACCGACCTGGCTTCGTGGCGCCCACGCTGACCCCCCGCGCGGCGAGAGCCGGCTGACGGCACGCCGTCAGCCGAGTCCGCCCATCTGACAAACGATCCGCCACTCGGCCTCCGTGACTGGCTGGACCGACAGGCGTGGCAGCCTGACCAACACCATGCCGGCGAGGCGTTGGTTCGCCTTGATCCGGTCGAGGCCGACCGGCGTCGGCAGCGGCTTCACCGCGGCGACGTCGACGGCGAGCCAGGCGGGGTCGGTCGAATCCTGATGCGCCTCCGCGATCACCCGGACGATGCCGACGACCGCGCGCTCCTTGCCGGTGTGGTAGAAGAACGCCTGCTCGCCCTTCTTCATGGCGCGCAGGTGGTTCTGGGCGGAGAAGTTCCGGATGCCAGTCCACTCCGCCCCTGTACGTCCCTTCGCGACCTGCTCGGTCCATGACCAATCGTCGGGCTCGGACTTCAGGAGCCAGTACGCCATCGCACGCTCGTCAGGGATGCGGTCCCCACGGGGCCGCGGTCAGCAGCTTGACTTCCTGGGACGCGAGCAGCGGTCGGAATTTCACGGCAAAGCCCTCGACGAAATCCTTGTTGGCGAACACCGACGCCCAGTGCGCGCGACGATCGGCGTCGTCGTTGAACTTCCACAGATGGACGAGCTGGTTGATCATGCCCGTGTCGGCCTGGAAGTAGCCGATCAGCTTCTTGTCCTGGCCGCCCTTCTGGAGTGCCGGGTAGCCGAACTCGGTGTACAGCTTGACGGCTTCGGCCATCTTGCCGACATGAAGCGTGTAGGTCCGCATCTCATAGACCGTCATGGCGATCCTCCTCGGGCAGTGTGGGTCGGCCCTCCTCAGGAGGGCAGGATGACCGCTTTGCCCGTCGTCTGTGTGTCGAAGAGCTTGTAGGCTTCCTCCGCCTGGTCGAGCGTCCAGCGGTGCGTGAAGAGCTTCTCCACGTCGACTTTCCGGTCGGCGACGAACTCCGCGCATTCGGCCTGGCCTTGCTTCGAGAACGTCCAGGAGCCGACCAGCGTCACCTGCCGGCGCAAGAGATCCGGGCTGACGTCGAGCGTCACCTGGCCGCGCTCGCCGACGAAGCAGGCCGTGCCCCACGAGCGCACCGAGCGCACCGCCGCGGCGCGGGCCTCCGGCGCCGAGGAGGCGTCCAGCGTCTTGTGCGCGCCCTCGCCGTGCGTCAGGTCTCGGATGGCCGCCACCATGTCGCTCGACTTCGGGTCGATCACCTCGTGCGCGCCGAACTCGCGGGCGAGCTTGCGCCGCTCGGGCGAGATGTCGATGGCGATGACACGCGCACCCATGACGACGGCAAACTGCGTCGCCGACAACCCCACCGGGCCCTGGCCGAAGATGGCGATCGTCTCGCCGCCCTGCAGGTTGATCCGCTTCAGAGCGCCCCAGGCCGTGCCGGTGCCGCAGGAGATCGCCGCGCCCGTCACGAAGGAGAGCGGGTCCGGCAGCGGCACGAGCGTCGATACCGGGACCTTCATGTATCTGGCGTGTCCGCCGTGCCCGCCCGAGCCGTAGACCACCGTGCCCTGGAGGCACATCTGCGTCCAGCCGGCCCGGCAGTGCTTGCAGTTGCCGCAGCCGTCATAGTGGTGGTCCATGACGCGCTGGCCGACCCGAGCATCCTTCTCGGTGACGCCGGAGCCCACGGCGGCGACGATGCCGCAGGGCTCGTGGCCGGCGATCATCCCGGCCTCCCGCTTGATGCCGCCGGTCACGGCGCCGGCCGCCTGCGCCGGGGCGCGATAGTTGTGCAGGTCGCTGCCGCACATGCCCGACGCCTTGATCTCGAGGATCACGTCTCTGGGGCCCGGCGTCGGATCGGGGAACTCCCTGAGCTCCAGCTTCCGATCTCCGAGGAACACGATGCCTTTCATGCTCGGGCCCCCGCCACGAGCCGGGCCCGCGTGCGCTCGCGCAGCGCCGCCACGATCGCCGGCGGGGCCTTGTCCGGGGAGCCGGCGTCGAACGGCGGCTGCGGATCGTACTCGATGCCGAGCTGGATCGCCTGCGCCGTCTCGTCGCCCGCGATGCGCGCGGCGAGGCGGAGCGCCATGTCGATCCCCGACGACACGCCGGCCGCGGTCACGATCTTGCCCTGCTCGACGACGCGCCGCGAGGTGGGGCGGGCGCCCAGCGCGCGGAGCTCGTCCAGGACCGTCCAGTGCGTGGTCGCCTCGAGGCCCCGCAGCAATCCCGCGGCCCCGAGGAGCAGCGAGCCCGTGCACACGGAGGTGGTCCACTGGCTCGTCTCGTGCGCGGTGCGGATCCAGTCCAGCAGGGGATTCGGGGTCATGAGCGCGCGCGTCCCGAAGCCGCCGGGCACCATGATGATCTCCGGCCGCGGCACCGCGGAAAGCGGCTCGTCGGCCACGAGCGTCAGATGCTTGTCCGTCTTCTTCGGCCCGGGTTCGATCGCCACGAAGCGCACGCGGGCGCCGGGCAGGCGCGAGAGCACCTCGTAGGGGCCGATGGCGTCGAGCGCCGTGATGCCGTCGAACAGCGGGATGGCGATGTCCATCTGATCCTCCTCGTCAGAGAGCCCCGATGCTCATGGGGATGGGTTATAGACCTCGACCGGCTGCATCATGTGTCAGCACACGACGGCGCGAGATCGCCGTCCCCGAGATCGAGCTCACGCTAACTCTTCTTCGGATGCGGTGTGCCTTTCGTCGGATAGTAGCAAAACCCTCGAGCCGTGTGTCGGGCGCCGCCGGTCCGAGCCACTACCGCGGTATCCTGGACGGCGATGTCGCAGATGCCGCTCTTCGCCGATGCCACCGAAGCCGTGCTCGTGAACGACGAGCGGGGACGCGTGGTCTACACGTCCGGCGTCGTGCCGGCGGAGGTCACGGGCGCCTGGTTCGTCGAGCTGCGCGACGTGGTGACGTGGAAGACCCAGCGGCGCCAGATGTACGACCGGGAGGTGGACGTGCCGCGGTTGATGGCCCATTTCCGCCTGGCGCCGGAGGAGGGCGACGTTCCGGACGCGATCCGCGCGGCGGCCGGCAAGGTGATCGCCGTCACCGGTGTGCCCTTCAACAGCGTGGGCCTCAACTGCTACCGTGACGGCAGCGACAGCGTGGCGCCGCACAATGACCACCTGGACGAGATCGTCGACGGCTTTCCGATCGCGTTGCTGTCACTGGGAGCCACCCGGCGCATGACGATCCGCGCGAAGGAGCCGCCGAGACGCGTCCTTCACGTCGACCTCGAGGCCGGGAGTCTACTCGTCATGAGCTACGAGACGCAGCTGCACTACACGCACGGGATCCCCAAGACCAAGGGAACTGTCGGCCCGCGGATCAGCCTGGCCTTCCGCGTGCGGCCGGCGCGTGACCGCGCGCAGCAGGCGCGCGGCATTTACCGCTGATGTCTGACCGCGCCACGCCTCAGGAGGAATCTGTCCGGCGACGCCGTCCACTTCCAGGCGAACTGGGAGCAGCGGCGCGTGACGGGGCTGAACACCGGACCGGAGCAGACACGCGCCTCGATGCAGCGCCTCGCGGAGATCCTGGCGAGACAACGAGCGACGCTGTGGATCAACCATGACAAGGCCCAGCGCGACACCCTGAAGCTGGCCCCCGAGTACTACGAGTGAGCGCGAACCCGTAGCATCGGGCGGAAGGCCTCGAGCGTCAGCGCGCACCCCTCCGGCGCGCCGCCGCCTCGGCGAACAGCACGGACCAATTCGTGGGCACATGCGGTATCCTCCTGCCCCGAGGATCAAGGAGGAGTCCATGAGTCCATTCACCCTGGTCGGCGGAATCGCCATGTCGGCACTCATCACGCTCGCGGGCGCCGCGCAGGCGGCGACGTACGTCTACGTCTCGAACGCCGAGGACGGCAACATCGGCATGTACGCGCTGCAGCCCGACGGCACGCTACAGCCCGGCCCACGGGTCGATGCGGGCAAGCCGGTGATGCCGATGAGCGTCAGCCCGGACAAGCGGTTCCTCTACGCCGCGGTGCGCTCCAAGCCCTTCACGGTGGTCACCTACGCCGTCGACCCCAAGACCGGCGCGCTGAAACAGCTCACCACCGCCCCGCTCGCGGAGAGCTTCCCGTACATCTATCTGGACAAGAGTGGTCGCTACCTGCTCGGCGCGTCGTACGGCGGCCACCTGGTCAGCGTCAATGCGGTCGGCAAGGACGGCAAGGTATCCGAGCCGATCCAGGTGATTCCGACGGCCCGCAACGCCCACGCCATCATCACCGACAAGACCAACCGTTACGTCTTCGTGCCGCATCTCGGGACCGACCAGGTCTTCCAGTTCCGCCTCGACGCGAAGACGGGCAAGCTGACGGCGAACACGCCCCCGGTGGTCCAGCTGAAGGCGGGGACCGGCCCGCGCCACATCGTCATGTCGCCCGACAACAAGTTCGCCTACCTGCTGAACGAGCTGGTGGCGACGGTGACGACGCTGTCGCTCGACGCGAAGACAGGCGTCCTGACCGAGGTGAGCTCGGCCTCGGCGCTGCCGGCGGACAGCAAGCTCGTGCCGGGCGCGCCGCGCGGCGCGGTCGGGGCGCCGGGACAGGCGCCGCGCGACACGTCGAACGACATCTGGGCCTCGGACCTGCACGTCACGCCGGACGGCAAGTTCCTGTACGCCGCGGAGCGCACCAGCAGCTCGATCGGGGCGTTCAGCGTCGACCCCGCCACCGGCAAGCTGACCTATCTCTCGAGCACGCCGACCGAGAAGCAGCCGCGCGGGTTCCGCATCGATCCCAAGGGCCGCTACATGGTGGTGAGCGGCGAGAAGTCGGATACGATCTCGGTCTACGAGATCGACGGGGCCACCGGCGCGCTCAAGCCGCTCGGGAAGTATCCGACGGGCAAAGGCTCGAACTGGGTGGAGATCGTCGCCCTCGATTGAGGAGATCCCCAAGGGGAGCCTGATGCCGATCCTCGGCGTGCACAACGTGTCGGTACGGTTCGGCGGCATCCTCGCCCTCGATGGCGTGTCGTTCGACATCGAGCTTCGCCAGATCGTCGGGCTCATCGGACCGAACGGCGCCGGCAAGACCACGTTGTTCAACTGCGTGAGCCGTCTCTACACGCCCTCGGCGGGCGGCATCGTCTTCGATGGCGCCGCGCTGCTGCCGACGCCTCCGTACCGCATCGCGGGCCTGGGCATCGGTCGCACCTTCCAGAACCTGGCGCTGTTCCCCACGCAGACGGTGCTGCAGAACGTGATGATCGGCGCCCACAGCCGGACCCGGGGCGATTTTCTCTCGAATGCGCTCAAGCTCCGCTGGGTCGCCCGTGAGGAGGCGGAGTGTCGGGCCCGGGCGGAGGAGTTGCTGGCGTTCCTCGACCTCGGCCCGGTCGCGCATCACCCCGCGGCCGGTCTGCCGTTTGCGACCCTCAAGCGCGTCGAGCTCGCGCGAGCGCTCGCCAGCCGTCCCCGGCTGCTGCTGCTCGACGAGCCCGCGGGCGGCCTCAACCACGAGGAGGTCGGCGCGCTGGGCGGGCTCATCCGCCGGATCCGCGACGAGCGCGGGCTCACCATCCTGCTCGTGGAGCACCACATGAATCTCGTCATGCAGGTCTCGGACAAGGTCGTGGTCCTCGACTTCGGGCGCAAGATCGCCGAGGGCATCCCCGCCGAGGTGCAGCGGAACCCCGAAGTGATCAAGGCGTACCTCGGAACGGAGGCGGCGTGAGCGCGCTCCTGGAGGTGCGTGACCTCGAGGCCTTCTACGGGCGGACGAAGGCCCTGCACGGCGTGACCTTCTCCATGACGTCCGGCGGGATCACCACCATCCTCGGCGCGAACGGCGCGGGCAAGACCACCACGCTGCGCGCGATCTCCCGCATGGTGCGCACCACGGGTGCGATCCGCTTCCAGGGGGAGCCGCTCGACCGCCGGGGCACCGAGGACGTGGTGCAGCTCGGCATCGCCCACGCCCCGGAGGGCCGCGGGACCTTCGTGCACCTGACGGTGGAGGAGAACCTGCGCCTCGGCGCCTGGGGCCGGCGCGATCGGCGCGGCCTCGACGAGGACTTCGAGCGGGTGTTCGGCTACTTCCCGGTGCTCCGTCAGCGCCGCCGGCAGGCGGGCGGCACGCTATCCGGGGGGGAGCAACAGATGCTGGCGGTCGCGCGGGCCCTCATGCTCCGGCCGCGACTCCTGTTGCTCGACGAGCCGTCGCTCGGCCTGGCCCCGATGATCGTGCGCGAGATCTTCCGGATCCTCCGCGCCGTGAACCGGGAGGGCGTGACCATCCTGCTCGTGGAGCAGAACGCCGCCATGGCCCTCGACCTCGCCGACCACGTGTTCTTGCTCGAGACGGGACGCATCGTGCTGGAGGGGCCGTCCGAGGTCCTTCGCAAGGACGACGCGATCCGCCGCGCGTACCTGGGGTACTAACGCCGTGGACATCTTCATCCAGCAGGTCGTGTCGGGACTCGCCACCGGCGGCATCTACGCCAGCCTGGCCCTGGCCCTGGTCATGATCTATCAGGCGACCGACGTCGTGAGCTTCACCCAGGGCGAGATGGCGATGTTCTCCACGTACATCTGCTGGTCCATGATCAACGCAGGCGTGCCCTACTGGCTCGCGTTCCTGGCCACGCTGGCGATCTCCTTCGTGGGCGGCGTCGCCATCGAGCGGATCGTCATCCGCCCGGTGGAGCATGCGCCCATCCTCTCCATCGTCATCGTCACCCTCGGCCTCCTGGTCATCTTCAACAGCCTCGCGGGCTGGATCTGGACCTACGTGCAGAAGCCCTTCCCGAGCCCGTTTCCGTCGCGGCCGCTCAAGATCGGCAACATCGTCTTCGGCGCCCACGACCTGGGAGCGATCGGCATCACGCTCGTCGTCCTCATGAGCATCTACGTCTTCTTCCGGTTCACGCCCCTGGGACTGGCCATGCGCGCGGCCGCGCACAATCCCGTCTCGAGTCGCCTCGTGGGCATCCGGGTGGGATGGATGCTCGCGCTGGGCTGGGGGCTGGCCGCGCTCTTCGGGGCGGTGGCGGGCATGATGGTGGCCCCGAACCTCACGCTCGAGCCCAATCTCATGGGCGGCGTGCAGATCTACGCGTTCGCCGCGGCCACGCTCGGCGGGTTCACGAGCCCGGGCGGGGCGGTGCTCGGCGGGTTCATCGTCGGGGTCGTGGAGAACCTCGTGGGCACGTACGTCAGCTTCATCGGCACCGAGCTGAAGTTCACGGTGGCCCTCGTGATGATCATCGTGGTCCTGCTCGTCCGCCCGACCGGGCTGTTCGGCACCTCCGTGGTGAAGCGGGTGTGACGGGCTCACGGGCTCCGCGCGTCGTGGGGCTGCTCCTCCTCGCGGGCGTCGCCTGCACGATGCCGTTCGTGTTCAGCAACTTCCGCCTCTTCCAGTTCACCCAGGTCTACATCTACGCGATCGCGATCCTCGGCCTGAACATGCTCACCGGGTACAACGGCCAGTTCTCCCTCGGGCACGGCGCGTTCTACGCCGTGGGCGCCTACGCCTCCGCGATCATGATGGACCGCTGGAACGTGCACTACGGCTGGACCATCCCGGTGGCCGCCGTCCTGTGCCTCGTCGTGGGCTTCCTCTTCGGGCTGCCCGCGCTGCGTCTGGAAGGGCTCTACCTGGCGCTCGCGACCTTCTCGCTGGCCCTGGCCGTGCCGCAGATCCTCAAGTACTTCGAGCACTGGACGGGCGGCTCGCAGGGGCTCGTGCTCTCGAAGCCGAACGCGCCGTTCGGCCTCCGCCTGAACCCCGACCAGTGGCTCTACTTCGTGACCCTCGCGGTCATGGTGGTGCTGTTCTGGCTCGCCGCCAACCTGCTGCGCGGGCGCGTGGGCCGCGCCATCGTCGCCATCCGCGACAACCACATCGCCGCCGAGGCCATGGGCATCAACACGTCGCTCTACAAGTCCCTGGTCTTCGGGGTGAGCGCCGCCTACACGGGCGTGGCGGGGGCGCTGTCGGCCTCGGCCATCGCCTACGTCGCGCCCGATTCCTTCAACGTGTTCCTGTCCATCACGCTCCTGATCGGGAGCGTCATCGGCGGCATGGCGTCGATCTCGGGTGCCGTCTTCGGGGCGCTGTTCATCCAGTTCGTTCCCAACTGGGCCCAGGACATCTCCAAGGCCGCGCCCTGGGCGATCTTCGGCGTGTTCCTGATCGTGTTCATGTACGTGATGCCCTTCGGCATCGCCGGAGCGATCCGGCTGCTCTGGATCCGTACGCAGCGCTCGCGCGTTGCACTCTCACCGGAACCGCGGGAAACTGCCGCTACTCGCGCTCCTAGCGCCACCTGATTGGAGGGTCCCATGGCGTTCACCCGGAAGGTCCTCGCGATATTGCTGGCGGTCGGCGTGGCCGCCGCCACGCTGGCGCCGGTCGTCTCGGCGCAGACGGTCGTCGGCGTCACGGCCACCGAGATCAAGATCGGCAACACGAACCCCTACAGCGGCCCGGCCTCGGCCTACGGCACCATCGGCAAGGTCATCGGCGCCTACTTCAAGAAGGTCAACGACGAGGGTGGCGTCGGCGGCCGCAAGATCAACTACATCAGCTACGACGACGGCTACGCGCCGCCCAAGACGGTCGAGATGGTCAGAAAGCTCGTCGAGTCGGACCAGGTCGCGCTCCTGTTCCAGACCCTCGGGACTCCACCCAACAGCGCGATCCACAAGTACGTGAACCAGCAGAAGGTGCCGCACCTGTTCGTGGCCACCGGCGCCACCAAGTGGAACGACTCCAAGAACTTCCCGTGGACGATGGGCTACCAGCCCAACTACCAGACGGAGGGGCGGGTCTATGCGGTCGACGTCCTCAAGAAGCACCCGAACGCGAAGGTCGGCATCCTCTACCAGAACGACGACTACGGCAAGGACTACCTGAAGGGCTTCGAGGACGGCATGGGCGAGGCCGGCAGGAAGATGATCGTGATGAAGCAGAGCTACGAGGTGACCGATCCCACCATCGATTCGCAGATCGTCAACCTCAAGAACAGCGGCGCCACCGTGTTCTTCAACATCACGATCCCGAAGTTCGCCGTCCAGGCCATCAAGAAGGCGCACGACATCGGCTGGAAGCCCGTGCACTACCTGAACAACGTCTCCAGCTCGCTGGCCACCGTGCTCAAGCCGGCCGGGCTCGAGGCCTCCAAGGACCTCATCACCGCGCTCTACATGAAGGAAGTCACCGACCCGCAGTGGCGCAACGACAAGGGCTTCACGGACTGGGTCGCCTTCATGAAGAAGTACTACCCGGAGGGCGCCCTCGACGACCAGTCCAACGCCTACGGCTACAACGTGGCGATGCTCATGACCGTCGTGCTCAAGCAGTGCGGGAACGACCTGTCGCGGGAGAACATCATGAAGCAGGCGGCGAACCTGAAGAACGTGGAGCTGCCGCTCCTGCTGCCCGGCATCAAGATCAACACGAGCGCGACCGACTTCGCGCCGATCGAGCAGGAGCAGCTCGCCCGCTTCAACGGCGAGAAATGGGAGCTCTACGGCGAGATCTTCGACGCCTTCCGCAAGAACTGACCGCTGACCACCTGGCGGGGCGGCCGCGCGGCCGCCCCGCACCGGCAGCCGCGCTTATCTGATCGCACCCCTCGTCAGGCCCGTGGCCATGTAGCGGCGAAGGGCATAGAAGATCACGATCGGCGGCAAGGAATAGATGAGCGCGGCGGCCATCATGTAGTTCCAGGGCGCCTCGTCGCTGTTGAAGAACTGGGCGATCGCGACGGCCACGGTCATGTTGCGGGTCGAGGAGAGCAGCAGGTACTGGTAGAGGTACTCGTTCCAGGCGAGCAACAGGGCAAAGGTTCCCACGGCGGCCAGCGCCGGCGCCATCAAGGGCAGATAGACGCGCCGATACACCTGGACGGGGGACGCGCCGTCCACCCGCGCCGCCTCGTCAAGCTCGATCGGGATCAACGCGGCGTACTGCCGCAGGATCAAGATGGCATAGGGAGTCGCGAACGTCACGTTGACCGCGATGATCGCCCACAGGGTATTCGACAGACCGTAGCCGGCCATGAGCCGGTAGAACGGGATGACCAGGAACGATGCCGGAACCGCGTAGGTGAGGAGGGGGGCGTTGACGAGCAGCCAACCGTGGCTCGGGCGCATCCGGGCGAGCGCGAAGCTGGCGAGGGACCCGATCGACACGGTCAGGAACATCGTCATCAGTCCGATGAAAAAGCTGTTGCCGAACTGGCGCCAGAAGTCCTCGAGCAGCCAGTAGCCCTGGGTCACGACCGTGTAAAAGCTGTGGAGCGACGGGTCCGGCGGCCAGATGATGCCCGCGAACTCGATGTCGCCTTCGTCGCGATCGAGGGCAATCAAGAGCATGTTGTACACGGGCGTCAGCGACCAGATCACGAGCACGACGCCGAGGGTCGCTGAGGCCACTTCGGTGAGCACCCGCCTCACAGCTGCACCTGTCTCGTGTGGAGCGCGCGCATCAGGAGAATCGCGATCGGGATCAGCACCGGGAGCGCCGACATCACGGCGGCGACGCCGAGCGCGGGCTGGGCGGCGTCGAAGGCATAGTGGATGCCGAGCGTGGCCAGCACGTCCGTGGAGTACGAGGGCGCGCCCTCGGAGACCAGAGACACGGTGGTGAAATCGCCGATCGTCCAGAGCGTGAACAGCAGGGTGCAGACGAGGTAGAGGTTCCCCAGCAGCGGGAAGATGACATGGGCGAAACGACGACAGCCGCTCGCCCCGTCGACGTCGGCCGCTTCGTAGATCTCCTGGGGGATCGCCGTGCGGGCGGCGAAGAAGGTCAGCGTCCAGAACGGCATCCATTTCCAGATGTAGGCGACGATGTCCGATCCCAGCGCGAGCCGGCGGTCGTTGAACCAAAGCGGACCTGGAATACCGACCAGCGCCGACAGGAGGCTGTCGATCAGGCCTTCCTCACCGATCAGCATCCAGTGGAAGGAGACGAAGGCCGGAATCGCCGGGAGCGCCCAGGGCAGGATGTAAACGGGAAGCAAGGCCTTGATCCACCAGCGGCGACGCATGAAGAAGCCGGACAGCAGCAAGGCCAGGAACATCTGCACGTTCACGCCGAGGCCCACGAAGAGCAGTGTATTGACGAGAGCCCGGGCGTAGAGAGGGTTTGCGATCAGCTCACGGTACAGCGAGGGGGCGCTGGCCATCCACAGCCCGTAGGCGACGGGATAGACGACGAAGGCGGCGAACACCGCCGCGTAGGGGACGACGAAGGCGGTCGCCCAGGCGAACTCCGAGCCCCGGTTAACCCTTGACCCCGCCCATCGTCAGGCCGGCGGTCATGCGCCGGCGGAACGCGTAATAGATCGCGACCGGCGGCAACGCGTAGATGATCGCGGTCGCCATCATGTAGTTCCATGGCGACTGATCGCTGTTGAGGAACTGCGCCAGCGCGACCGGCACGGTCATGCTCGACTTGGAGGACAGCAGCAGGAATTGATAGAGGTACTCGTTCCAGGCGAGCAGCATCGCGTAGGTGCCGACCGCCACGAGGGCCGGCGCCATCAGCGGCAGGTAGATCCGCAAGTACACCTGCAGCGGGGAGGCGCCGTCGATGCGCGCGGACTCGTCGACCTCGATCGGGATACTGCGACCGTATTCCTGGAAGACGAAGAAGGCGTACGGTGTCGCGAATGACACCAGGGCCGCGATCACCGACCAGAGATTGTTCGTCAACCCGTAGTTCTGCATGATCCGGTAGAACGGGATCGCCAGGAACGTCGCCGGGATGACGTAGGTCATCAGCGCGGCGTTCGACACCAGCCAGCCGTGGCGGATCCGCATCCGTCCTATGGAGAAGGCGGTCAACGTCCCGATCGCCAGCGTCAGGAAGGTCACCCACGCGCCCATGTAGATGCTGTTGGCGAACTGCTGCCAGAAATGCTCCAGGTACCAGTGACCCTGGCTCAGCACGCCCCAGAAGCTCTCGATCGACCAGACCCGCGGCCAGATGTGGTCGGTGAACACGTCGCCCTCGGGCTCGAGCGAGATCATGACCATGTTGTAGATGGGCAACAGCGTCCACACCACCAGCGCGAAGGACAGCGCGGTCGTCCCCGCAAGGCTCAGGTATCGCCTGACCCGCAGGGCGCGGTACGTCCGCGCCGTCGCGCGGGTGGACGCCGCGGCCTCGACCGCGATCGTGCTCATAGCTGCACCTCGGCCGTGCGGAGCTTGCGCATCAGGACGATCACCAGCGGGATCACCAGCGGGAGCGCCGACATCACCGCCGCCACGCCCAGGCGGGGCTGCCCCATGTCGAAGGCGTTGCGGATGCCCAGCGTGCCGAGCACGTGCCCCTGGTTCGCTGGCCCGCCGCCGGACACGAAGTAGACGGTGTTGAAGTCACCGAGCAGGAAGATCGTCGAGAGCAGCGTGCAGATCAGGTAGAGGTTGGCGAGCAGCGGGAAGGTGATGTGAACGAAGCCGCGGATGCCGGTCGCGCCGTCGACCTTGGCGGTGTCGTTGATCTCGAGCGGAATCGCCATGCGGCCGGCCAGGAGGATCAGCGTCCAGAACGGCGTCCACTTCCAGATGTGCGAGACGATGACCGCCGCGAGCGCCGTCCACCGGTCGTTGAGGTAGTGCGCGCCTTCGATGTGGAAGAGCGTGTAGAGCAGGTTGTTGAGGAACCCCCACTCGCCGTTCAGCATCCAGTGGATCGAGATGAACGTCGAGATCTGGGGCACCGCCCACGGCAGGACGAAGATCATCAGCAGCGCCTTCATCCACCAGCCGCGACGCATGAAGAACCCCGAGAGCAGGAGGGCGAGGAACATCTTCACGTTCACGCCGAGCGCCAGGTAGAGCACGGTGTTCACCACCGAGCTCTGGTAGATCGGGTCGGCGAAGAGCTCCCGGTACAGGCTCCGCTCGCTGCCCATCCACACGCCGTAGACGATCGGATAGACGACGAACGTCAAGAACACGGCGACGTAGGGCACGAGGAAGGCGAGGGCCCACGTGTATTCGCCGCCCTTCAGGTTGCCCCGGAAATAGAGGGCCAGCGCGTGCCGGCGGATCGAGGGCCGCCCGATGTCGAGGACCGATGTTCCGTTCATCATTCGCCCTCTCACGCGATCGTGTACTTCGCGAAGATCTCCTCGATGCGCTTGAACGCCTTCTCGACGGCCGCCTCCGGCTTGGCGCCATCCCGCGCGACCTCGATCATCGGCATGCTCCACACGTGCTGGTTGCGGACATCCGCCATCGCCAGGTTGTACACGTAATGGTCCGGCATCGTCGGCCCGAGGAGGCCCTGCGTGACATAGCCCTTCAGGTGCGGGTCTTTCGGGTTCTGCCAGAATGGGCTCTTCCCGAGCGCCGGCATGACGGGCAACCAGCGCCCCAGCCCCAGCTCGATGAACTCACCGATGACCTTCGGCTGGATGAAGTACTTGAGGAACTCCTTGGCCACGGTGACGTTCTTGGCGCCCTTCGGGATCAGCCCGTTCGTGATGTTGACGATGGCCGGCACCGGCTTGCCGTCGTTGCTGTTCGGATAGCCGGGGGAGCCATGGGTCACGATCTCGTTGAAGTACCAGTCCGGGTGCTTTTCCTTGATCGCGACCTCGGTCGAGAGCGTGCCATCCACGTCCATCACCATCAGCTTCGCGTGGAACGCGTTGTTGTCGTCCGCGTCGTTCCAGTTGATCGCGCTCGGCGGGACGTACCCATCCCGGTAGGCGCCACCGAGGTAGGCCGTCGCCTTGATCGCCGCCTGCTTGACCTTCGGATCGTCGAGGTGGAGTTTGCCATCCTTGGTGACGACGTCCTGGCCGCCGTAGGCTACGAGGAACGCCATGAACAGGTTGTACGGGTCGACCCCGTTGGCCGTGACCTGGAACCCGATGCCATAGACCTTGCGTTCACCCTGTTTGCGCAGGTTGTCCTGCACCTTCTTGAAGAAGTCGAAGTAGGCATCCCACGTCTTCGGGATGTCCGTGATCTTCATGCCCGCCTTCTCGACCAGCGATTTCCAGATGTGGCACGGCACGATCGCGGCCCGGATCGGCACGCCGTACGTGGCGCGCTTCTTGGTGACGCTGTTGTACGCTTGTGAAGCGATCAGCGCGGTTTCGCTGAACTGCGCTCGCTGAGTCTCCACGACGTCGCTGACGTCGACCCACCTGTCTTGCCAGGCATAGATCTGCAATATTTCGTTCGGGTTCGAGAAGCCGATCAGGTCGGGGACGACCCCGCTGGTGAGCGCCGCGACGATCTTCTGGCGTTCCGGGGCGAAGGGCGTGATGCTCAGCTCGATCTTGTTGCCGCTCTGCTTCTCGTACTCGGTGACCGCCTTACGCAGCGAGACGTCCTCGTCCTGGACGAACCCCTGCGAGAACCACATGCTCGCGGTCGTCGCCGCCGCCTTTGCGATATGGGGTGCCGCAAAGGGGCGAGCCGCGGCAAGAGCCAGGGATCCACGCAGCACCGAACGCCTGGTGAGGAAGGTCATAGCCGTCTCCTTCGCTGGCGCCCTGGCCTCGACCTGAGCGCCCCGGACTCGTCGTATAGTCGCGAGATACGACATTTGACGACACCTGTCAAGAAGATGCAGGCGTTGACGGCACCGCGCCGATCGTTTAGCGTCCGTCCCATTCAGACGCAGGAGGGAATCATGGCCGAGATCGATGGTGCAACGTTAGTCGCGAGGAGTCTCAAAAAGCAGGGTGTCCAGTTCATGTTCGGGATCGTCGGGTTTCCGGTGGGCCCGATCGCCACGGCCGCGCAGAAGGAAGGGATCACCTACGTCGGGATGCGCAACGAGCAGTCCGCCTCGTATGCCGCCCAGGCCGTTGGCTATCTGACCGGGCGCCCCGGCGCCTGCCTCGTCGTGTCGGGGCCCGGCGTCGTCCACGCCCTGGCCGGCCTGGCCAATGCGCAGCAGAATGGCTGGCCGATGATCCTCATCGGCGGCGCCTCGGAGTCCTGGCGCAACGGCATGGGGGCGTTCCAGGAAGAGCGCCAGGTGCTGATCGCCACGCCGTTCTGCAAGTTCGCGCATGCCGTCGAGCACGTCCACCGCATCCCGTTCTACGTCGAGATGGCGGTCCGGAACGCAATCTACGGCCGGCCCGGCGCGAGCTATCTCGACATGCCGGACGATATCATCACCGGAAAGGTCGACGAGCTGACGGTGGAG
>WNGB01003117.1_pt1 | contig 26327 bp, 19 predicted proteins | sample 5400681 | NCBI WGS metagenome assembly WNGB01 (sample SAMN13153367, study PRJNA577476) | soil metagenome | isolation source: 115 cm soil or saprolite under grassland replicate 2 | place: USA:California | collected 2016-06-15
CTCGCTGGTGTCGCAGGGCAGCTCCACCTTGCCGAATTATGACCCCCTCGGCGATGGCTTCGTCCACAGCCGGCTCAATGCGAACATTGTCGATCTGGATTATTCTGTGACCCCCTTCGAGGTGGCGCCGTTCTGGATCCTGAGCTGGAGCGTCGGGGCACGCATAGCGACCGCCTACTACGATTCGCGCGTGACGGGTCTGGCGGTGCAACAGCAGGTCAGCAACAACTACGTCAGCGGCGGGCCGCACGTCGGCATCGAAATCGCGCGGCAGCTGGAGGTGATGCCAGGGCTAGCGCTATTTGGGCGTTTGGAGGGGGCGGTCCTGTTCGGCGAGATTGGGCACAATTTCGGAGAGACGCAGACGCTTCCCGATGGCGCCGTGGTGGGCGGGGCGACGCGGCTGGAGCGCGGCCAGACCGTGCCGGTGTTGAGCTTCCTGACGGGAGTGAGTTACGCGCCGCCAGTGCAAGGCCGCTGGCTGCGCTTCTCCTTTGGCTACCAGTTCGAGCAGTGGTGGAGTCTCGGCAACCTCAACTCGTCGCACGGCGACCTGACTTTCCAGGGACTTTTCTTCCGCGGCGAGTTCAACTTCTGATGCACTGCCTGCTTGGGGAGCCCGACGCGCCAGCGAGGGCTGGCCCTCAGGTGGCATTGGCTCACGGCGGTTCTTTCTCCTGGATGCCCTCCTTGACAGAAGGCGGTGACGGGCCGGCGTCGTCAAAGGGTGGCACCTCCAGCGCGTCCGGTTCGCTCGGCGCCCAACCCTCGCCCCGCGGCCGCACCATCCCGCCCAGCACCCCGACCCAGCGCACCGCGGCGAAGAACAGCAGCGCCGCCACCGACACCATCACGAAGAGCGTCAGCACCAGGTTCAAAATGCCGGTCAGGACTTGCTCGGGCTGGCTCATCATCCTGCCGAACTGCCGCACCATCAGCACGCCCGCCGACATCGTCGTCATCGTCACAAAAAGCATCGGCAGCAGCGTCACCAGCGCGTAGCGCTGCCGGCCCGTGTTGATCAGCAGCGTCGTTACCAGGCACAGCGCGATCACCGCGAGGAGCTGGTTCGCGATGCCGAACATCGGCCAGATGGTGTCGATTGACCCCGTCGCCACGAGCAGGCCCCAGCCCGCCGTCACCACCGCCGTCGCCGCCACTGCCCCGGGCAACCAGTCGGTGCGCTCGAACTTCGGATAGACCTTGCCGATCGTCTCCTGGAGCAAAAAGCGGGCGATGCGCGTGCCGGTGTCGATCGTCGTCAGGATGAACAGCGCCTCGAACATGATCGCGAAGTGATACCAGTATTTCATCACGTCGTCGAACGGCAGGCCGAGCTGGTTGAGCGGCTTCGTCAGGATCAGGGACATGCCGACCGCGAGAGTGACGGCGCCGCCGGTGCGGCCGCGCAGCGATTCGCCGCCGACCTGTTTTTCGATCTGCGCCAGGTTCAGGTGCTCCAGACGATCCAGGTGGCTCATTTCCTGGTAGAAGCGATCGGGCCGCGGTTGCCAGCGCTGCTGCACGGCGGCGTCCTGGCTGACGTTGATGTCGTAGTAGACGCGCGGGTCGAGCGCCGCCGCCGCGATCAATGCCACCACGCCGACCAGCCCCTCAATGAGCATGGCTCCGTAGCCGATCGGTCGAATGTGGCTCTCCTTATCGACCATCTTCGGCGTCGTGCCGCTCGACACCAGCGAATGAAAGCCGGAGATGGCGCCGCACATCACGCAGATGAACACGAACGGAAAGATCCCCCCCGCCGGGAAGGTCGGGCCGCCGCCCGAGAACTCCTCGTTGATCGGCGGACAGCGGAGTAGCGGGTTGGCGAGTACCACGCCAAGGACCAACAGGGCGATTGTGCCGATCTTGAGAAAGCTGGAGATGTAGTCGCGCGGGCACAGCAGCAGCCACACCGGCAGGACCGACGCGATGAAGCCATAAATGCACAGCGCCCAAATCGTCTCTTTTTTATCCAGTGAGAAGACTGATTCCAGCGGCGAGCCGGGGATGAGACTGCCGGCAACGGTCGCCGCGAGCACGCCGACGGCACCGATGAGCGACGCTTCCACAACGCGCCCTTTGCGGATGCGATACATCCACAAACTGACGAGGAAGGCAATGGGGATGGTGCAGGCGATGGTGAACGTGCCCCACGAACTGCCGGGAACCGGCTGCATGCTGCCCTGCGGCAGAACGACCCCGGCCAGCGGCGGCAGCTGAGCCCGCCTGTTGAGGTAGCCCGTCCAGGTTCTCTCCGTGACCTCGCCGTCCTCGATGAAGCCGATAAAGTCTCCTGCCGGGACGTGGACGCGGAACGCCTCGGGCCGGGTGACTGTCGCGCCTTCATCGCCGTAACGGAGATCGCATTTCTCCGGAAAGAGAAAAACGTCGTGGGCCGCGGTAGAGGCGGCCGCGTCGCGCTCCAGCTTGCCGCCGGGGGGCAACAGGATGTGCATGCCGGCGCCGAAGCGAACCTCCTCGCCGCCGAGCGCCTTCACGACAACAAACCCGAGGCCGGCCAGGGCGATGATGACGATGAAGATAATGGCGACCGAGACGATGAGAGCCGGCCACTTACCCACTTCCGTCAGCGCGATCTGCGCCAGCGACTTGCCGCCGCGCCGCACCGAGGCGGCCAGTACGAGCATGTCCTGCACGGCGCCGGCGAGGCAAACGCCAATGACCAGCCACAAGAGACCGGGCATGTAGCCATACTGAATCGCCAGCACCGGCCCGATCAGCGGCCCGGCGCCGGAGATGGCGGCGAAGTGATGGCCGAACAGCACCCACTTGTTGGTCGGGTGGTAGTTCTGGCCGTCGTTGAGCGTGTGTGCGGGCGTTGGCCGCGAGTCGTCAAGGGCGGCGACCTTCGCAGCGAGGAAGGCGCTGTAGTAGCGATAGGCGATGGCCAGCACGCAGAGGACGAAGAGCATGATCGGCATGGCGTGCATCACGACATGGCCATCGATCTCTTCGTAGAAGATGTTCGCCCACAGCGGCCCGCCCATGCCTCCGCCCTCCAACGAGAAAAAAGGCCCACGGCCAACCAGCCGCGGGCCTTATCCTGCACCAGACCGCCGCTGCCCCCACCGCTGCCGGCGCGGAGACCCTCAACTGCGCAGGAAGGTGATCACGCCGGCAATCAGGAGGAGGCCCCCGATCGCCACCCCCGCGATGGTCCCAGCCGTGTAGGCAGCGCTTCCCCACTCGGCCCCCGCAGAAAAACGCCGGCAATGCTCAGCAACCCCAGACCGATCGCGATACCGCCCGCGATGTGCTTCCCTTCTATGCCCGATCTGGGCCGATCCCTGCCAGCACTGCTGCGCCGCAGGCGCTTACCTTTTCTCCAGGGCCGCAAGTCTGGAACATCGTCTTCGTCCTCGACCGGCTCCTCTCGACGACGCCGCGGAACCGCCGGAGGCGGCGCTGGCTTCCGCTTTCGTTCCGGGACTTCATAACTCACTCCGCAAGACGAGCATTCGGCAAGGCCTCCCGCTGCGGAGTCCTCCACACTCGCGATCACGCCACACTGCGGGCAGCGAACACGGAACATGCTACCTCCCACAAGGAGCACGCGAGACGATGGCAACCGCCCCGTGGAGAATGTGGCGCGGCGGAGACATCAGCGGCATCGGGTGCATCACGACATGGCCGTCGATCTCTTCAGAGAACAGGTTCGCCCACAGCGGCCCGCCCGTCGCCGACCCCCCAAAGCGAGAGTACCGAGTACGAAGTACAGAGTACAAAGTAGCGAGGGCTGCAGACAGGACCGCCCTCGCTACTTTGTACTCGGTACTCCGTACTCGGTACTTTGCTTTCTACCCCTCTGCTCAATGGCCTGCGGCCGCGGTCTCCGGCTGCTCATGCTTCGTTTTCGGCGCCGGACCCTCCTTCGGAATCCGCATCGCATAGAACGAGCGCCACACGAAGACGAGCGATACCGCCAGCAGCAGGGCGCCGACGATGCCGGTGTAGTCCATCGCCGTGCTGCCCGGGATGCGGGCCGCCTCCTTGACCGCGACCGCAATCTCGACGGCGAGCAGCCCGAACAGCGTCGAGAACTTGATGATCGGGTTCAGCGCCACCGAGGTCGTGTCCTTGAATGGGTCGCCGACCGTGTCGCCGATCACCGTGGCGGAGTGCAGCGGGGTGTTCTTCTCCTTCAAATCGACCTCGACCAGCTTCTTGGCGTTGTCCCAGGCGCCGCCGGCGTTGGCCATGTAGATCGCCTGGAACAGGCCGAACACCGCGATCGAGATGAGGTAGGCGACGAAGAAGTTCGGGTCGAAGAAGGCGAAGGCGAGCGTGATCGTCATCAGGGCGATGAAGATGTTCCACATACCGCTCTGGGCGTACTCGGTGCAGATGCGCACGACCGTCTTCGAGTCCTCAAGGTCGGCCGCCTTCTTGTCGAGATCCATGTTCTTCTTGATGTACTCGACCGCACGATACGCGCCGGTGGTGACGGCCTGCATTGAGGCGCCGGAGAACCAGAAGACCACCGCTCCGCCCGAGATGAAGCCGAGCAGCACCGGGGCGTCGGTCAGGGCCAGCTGGAGCATGCCGTGGCTCTTGAGCAGCAGGATGATCGAGAAGATCATCGTCGTGGCGCCGACGACGGCCGTGCCGATGAGCACCGGCTTGGCGGTCGCCTTGAAGGTGTTGCCGGCCGAATCGTTCGATTCGAGGTAGTGCTTGCCGCGCTCGAAGTCCGGCACGAAGCCGAAGTCGCGCTCGATCTCCTCCTTGATGCCGGGGATGTGCTCGGTCTGGGCCAGTTCGAAGACCGACTGGGCGTTGTCGGTCACGGGGCCATAACTGTCCACGGCGATGGTGACCGGGCCCATGCACAAAAAGCCGAAGGCGACCAGACCGAAGGCGAAGATGGAGGCGTACGGGCCCATGATGCCGGTCAGGCCCTGGCCTTCCCCCAGCCCCAGCTGGCTGACGAAGAAGGCGGTCGCCATGAGGCCCATGATGAGCATGCCCATCCAGAAGGCGCTGAAGTTCCCCGCCACGATCCCGGAGAGGATGGTCAGCGACGAGCCGCCCTCGCGGGAGGCGGTGACGATCTCATGCACGTGCTTGGAGTGGGAGCTGGTGAAGATCTTGGTGAATTCGGGGATGAGCACGGCGGCGAGGGTGCCGCAGCTGATGATCGTGGCCAGCTGCCACCACAAATCGGGCAACAGCCTTCCGCCCACCGACAGGTCGCTGATGAGCATCCAGCTCATGAAGTACGACGTCGAGATGCACATGATGGACGCGATCCAGATGAGGCGGGTCAGAGGTGCCTCGAAATTGAACTCCCGCAGCCCCCGGTACTGCCGTTCCGAAATCGCCTGGTTGATGAAGTAGGACACGCCGGACATGAAGTCCATCAGGAAGCGCATGGCGAAGATCCAGACGATTAGCTTGGCCTGAATCTCGATGCTGGGGACGGCCAGGGTGATGAAGGCGATCAGGGCGACGCCGGTCACGCCGTAGGTCTCGAAGCCGTCGGCTGTCGGCCCAACGCTGTCGCCGGCATTGTCGCCGGTGCAGTCGGCGATGACGCCCGGGTTGCGCGGGTCGTCCTCCTTCACCTTGAAGACGATCTTCATCAGGTCCGAGCCGATGTCGGCGATCTTGGTGAAAATGCCGCCCGCGATGCGCAAAGCCGAGGCGCCCAGCGATTCGCCGATGGCGAAACCGAGGAAGCAGACGCCGACGATCTGCCGCGGCACGAACAGCAGGATGATGACCATCATCACGAGTTCGAGCGAGATCAGGAACAGACCAATCGACATGCCCGAGCGCAGAGGGATGTTGACGACGTCCCACGGTTCGCCGCGGAGGGAGGCGAAGGCCGTGCGGGCGTTGGCGTAGGTGTTGATGCGGATGCCATACCAGGCCACCGCGTACGAGCCGCCCATGCCGACGACCGCGAAGAGCAGTACGAGGATCAGCTTCAGGACCGGGTCAATCGGCGTCGGCGCGGCAACCTGTGTGATGGTCGTCCCGTGCGCCGACCACTCTGCATCAGTCAGGCGTCCCTTGAGAAGTCCCAGGAACGCCGTCTTCGCGGCTTTCTCATCCTCGGCCCTGACCGGCGCCTTGATGCCCGCCAGCGGTTCGAGCTTCTTGACCACTTCCGTCGGGATCTTCGCGCCGAGTTGCTTCAGCGTCTCCTCGCTCAGTTGGTATTCGACTGCCTTCGTCGTTGCGACGACGCTCTTGATGGCCGGAGCGTTGGCCAGCCATTCCGCCTCGGTGAGGTGCGCTTGCAGGAAGTGGAGGAACGCCGCCTTCGCGATTTCCTCCTCGGCGAGTTTGCTCAGTCCTGCTTTCTTGGGGACCACTTTCAGGCCCACCAGCGGATCGAGCTTGTTGACAACCTCCGCCGGCACTTTCTCGATGCGGAATTCCTGGATCTCTCGGTTCGTGAGTTCGTACTCGGTCGTGTGTCCGAAACCGAGCAAGTAGTAAGAGATCGCCACGGAGATGAGCACGAACAGCATCAGCAGGAACTTGCCCTGCTGGATGAGGTAGGTTTTGCAGGTCTGGAAGATGATTTCGGCGACGTCGAGCATCGAGCGGTGCGCGGGCAGTTTGTGGACCTGCGCCCGCAGGTAGAGACTGATGCCGAGCGTGCCGGTGATGACCATGGCGCCCCAGAACAGGAGCCACCAGGCACTGACCTCGACTCCGAAGAGTGTGAACGAGCCTGCATGCAAATCCGGTATGGGCAGGTCCGCCTCACTGGCGTAGCTCGACGTCGCGCCCAGGAGCAAGACGACCAGGGCCCAGAAGACCGACTTCAGACTATTCATGACGACTCCATTTCCCTTCGTTCGATCATGGTTGGCTTTGCCGCTTGCCGCTTGCGGCTTAGCGCAAGGGACGGCGTGCAATGCTCCCGCTAAGCCGCGAGCGGCCGGCAGCGATGGTCCCGCACCCGGAGATGCGAATAAACATAGGGATGCCTCGCCGGCAAGTCCACCTGCGCGGATTAGGAAGTTAGTACGGATTGCAAGGGTCGTGCCGAATCTGACGAGCGGCGGGGTTTATCCCCGCCGTCCGGACGGCGGGGCTAAACCCCGCCGCTCGTTTGGCGGGACAACCGCGACTACCCAACGCCGAGGATTTGTTGACGAATGTTCAGTCCGATGGCATCGCTCCAGCGCTGCAGCAGCCGCTCGAACGTCGGGCCAGGGCAGCGGAGGGGTGTACTGTTGATGCGTGCGACGGGCGCCAGGCAGTACGGGGTGCTCGCGAGCATGGCCTCGTCGGCGTTCAGGCAATCGTGGACCGCGAGCGGTCGCTCCTCGAAGGGGATGCCGAGGTCAGCGCACAACCCTTCGACCATTTGCAGGCTGATCCCCTCCAGGATGGAGTGCCGCGGCGGGGAGAAGACGACGCCGCCGGAAACCGCCAGGAAGTTCGCGCCGGCGGTTTCGGTGACGTGCCCCTCGAGGTCGAGGAGCAGCGCCAGTGCGTGGGGATCGACGAGATGGGCTTCCCGGTCCGCCAGCCACCAATGCAGGCGGCTGCGCTGCTTGATGCGCGGATCGACGCACACCGCCGGGACATGCCGGGTTGAGGGAATGACGAGGGAGGCTCCCTGCTCAACCAGGAGTCGATAGCGGGCAAACGGGAGCGGGAATGTGTGCATCGCGAAGGTGACGGGGCCGGTCCCGGCGGCTCCGGGCAGGCCGGCGTAATAGCCGATCGGGCCAGGCGTGGCCAGCAGGACCAGTGCCAGGTCGTCCTCGCGCCGCAACCGTCCGGCGTTGTGGGTGACCAGGGCATGAGCGACCCGCGTCAATTCGCCCTCGGGCAGCGGCAGGGGAATGTGGGCCGAGCGGCAGCTCCGCCGAAAGCGAGCGAGGTGATCCGGCCAGCGATAGAGGCGGTGGCGCACGGTGCGGCACAGGTCGGTGATGGTGGCGCCGAGGACGAAACCGGCGTCGTGCAGGGGCAGGCGCGCCTGGCTCTGCGGCAGGAAACGGCCGTCCAGGTAAGCGAGCGGCTCAGACATGGTGGATGGTGGGTGGTGGATGGTGGACGGTGGATGGCTGGTGAAGCGGCCCTTCTTTTCACCACCCACCATCCACCACCCACCATCCACCGTTTACAGTTGCAACCCCGGCAACTCCGGCGGCGGTGCCGTCTTCCCGAGTTCCTGACCGACCGTCGTCGCCAGGGCGAGGTAAGCCTTCGCGATGGCCGAATCGGGGAACTTGCGCACGATCGGCTCACCGGTGTCGCCGCACTCCGCGACGCGCGCGTCGATGGGGATCTCGCCCAGGAACGGCACGCCCGCGTCGGTGGCCAGCTTGCGGCCGCCGCCGTGGCGGAAGATCTCGTAGCGTTTGCCGTCTTCGCCGATGAAGTAACTCATGTTCTCGACGATGCCCAGCACCGGCACGCGCACCTGACGGAACATTTCCAGGCCCTTGCGGGCGTCGATCAGGCTGACCTCCTGCGGCGTGGTGACGATGACCGCCCCGGACAGCGGCGCCGCCTGCGTCAGCGTCAACTGGGCGTCGCCGGTCCCTGGCGGCAGGTCGATGACGAGGTAATCGAGTTCGCCCCAGGGCAAAGCCATCAGGAACTGGCGGATGTACTTATCGACCATCGGGCCGCGCCAGATGACCGCCTGATCGGGCCGCACGAGGAAGCCCATCGACATGAGTTGAATGCCGTAGCGCTCGATGGGGAACGCGGTCGTCTGTGGATCGACAGCCGGCACGCCCATCATGATCGGGACGCTGGGGCCGTAGATGTCGGCGTCCATCAGACCGACGCGGCGGCCCTGCTGGTGCAGGGCGAGGGCGAGGTTGACCGCGACCGTCGATTTGCCGACGCCGCCCTTGCCGCTGGCGACCGCGACGACGTGCTTGATGCCCGGCAGCGCAATTTTCGGGGGCGGGCCACCGTGAGGTTGCATGTGGAATCTCCAAGGAAAGCCCACGGGTCGCAACCCGTGGGCTTGAGAGAGTTCAACGTGGTTTGGCGCACTCAGGACACTGGCACAACTCCCGGAGGTGTTCCAGCGTGTAGATGCCGGTGTCGTGGCCATCGCTCCAGGTGATCTTATAGGCGTAGTGACCAATCGGCGCCAGGGCGACGGGCCGCAGCGGCGTCAACTCAGCCGGCTGGAGAAGGCGAAAGGGGTCGGGCGGTTGCAAGCGCTCCTCGCGGCAGCTCGCGCAGGGGCAGTGATCGCGCAAATGCTGCCAGCGGTAGACGGAGCGATGGCCGTCGTTCCACTGAATGACGAGCCGATCGTCGCCTTCCTTGCTCAGGGCCAGCGGTCGCAACGGTTCCGGGGGCGAGACCGACATAAACAGGCACCTCGCAGTTGGTGATTGCTGCGGGAAAGCCGCCGACCAACATTATAGCAGCAATCGTTCGCGAGCCGGAAGTGCCAAGCGTACAGCAAGAGGCCGAGCGTAAGAGGCAGTAACAACAAGGCGAGCGGCGCGGCGTGAGCCCGCCGGTGAAGCCCTCATCGGCGGGCTCACGCCGCGCCGCTCGCCTTGTTGCACCGGCGGGCTCACGCCGCGCCGCTCGCCTTGTTGTTACTGCCTCGAAGCACTGGCCTTGACCAGCCAGCAGTGTAGAATGGCGAGCCAGGGCATGCGCGGACCGAAGGGCGGCCTACCGGGCAGCGTGGTCGATAAGGAGTTACCGGATGCGTCAACTGGGAATTGCCCTGACGGTGCTGGGGTTGTGGCAGCTGAAGCCGGCAGCCGTCGCCGCGTGGCACAACGCGGGGCACATGACGATCGCCCGCATCGCCTATCAGGAGTTGAGCGAACCGCAACGGTTGCTGGCATGGAAGTGGCTCAAGGCGCACCCGCACTACGCCCGCTACCTCGCCGCCGATCGTCCCAAGGAGATTACCGAGGGCGAATGGGCGTTTATGCGGGCAGCGACCTGGCCGGACTGGGTGCGCCCCCAGCGGCCGCCGCGGGCCGATGAAGAAGAACTCGTCAAGCGCTACCATCGCGGCGTGTGGCATTACATCAACTTTCCGCTGGTCCTGCCCGGGAGTGAGAATGTCAAGGTGCCGCCCGGCCTGCCGCCGCCGGACCTCGACGTCCAGGGCGAGCCGGGCCATGTCCTCGCGGCGCTGAAGAAGTGCGTGACCGTGCTGCGCTCGGCCGATGCCTCCGACGAGAGCAAGGGCATCTTCCTGTGCTGGCTGTTGCACCTCGTCGGCGACCTGCATCAACCGCTGCACGCGACGACGCTCATCTCGAAGCAGTTCCCGCAGGGCGACCTTGGCGGTAACCTGTTTCTCGTGTCGCTGAAGCAGGGCGGGCCGGCGGTCGGGCTGCACTTCTACTGGGATGCGTTGCTCTTTGAGGACAATGCGCCCTTCAAGGACATCGAGGCGAAGGCGGCCCAGCTGCGCCGCGCCGAGGAGTTTCGCCGCGACAGGCTACCCGAGCTGAAGGCCGTCGATTTCAAGGCGTGGGCCGACGAGAGCTTCGAGTTGGCGCGGACCGTGGTCTACAAGAACGGCCAGCTCAAGGGAGCGCGCAAAGGGAAGGGCGGGGAGGCGGTCAAGGCGCCGCTGGTGCCGGAGGGGTATCAGCGCGAGGCTGCCCGCGTCGCCGAGCGGCGCATGGTGCTGGCCGGCTATCGCATCGCCGATCAGCTGGCCCCGATCCTCAAGAAGCCGTGAGTCTGAGGGAGCACCCCTCCCCCCAACCCCCTCCCCGCAACGGAGAGGGGGAGAAGAGAAGACGCTGTTGTGCTTGCTCCCCCTCTCCGTTGCGGGGAGGGGGTTGGGGGGAGGGGTGCTCCCTCAGACACTGACCGGAGGACTGGTAACGAAACCATGACCATCGACTGGGCCCTCGCCAACTACATCACGGAATGGCTGATCCGCCTGGTAATGCTGGTCTGGGTGCCGCAGCGGCGCAGCCCCGCGGCGGCGCGCACCTGGCTGCTGTGCATCTTCTTCTTTCCCTATGCCGGCCTGCTCCTGTACTGGCTCATCGGGCGGCCGTACATGCCGCGCCGCCGCATCGACGGGCAAGCGCGCGTCTCGCACCTGATCCGCACCGTCGGCCGCGAACACTTCGAGAAGGCCGGCTACACCCGTCCCGAGGTCAAGCCGCAGTTCGCCCAGGCCGTCGCCCTCGCCGAGAACCTGGGCGATTTCGGCATCGTCGGCGGCAACTCCATTGAGTTCCTGGCCGACTACGCCGCCACCATCGACCGCCTCGTCGCCGACATCGACGCCTGCCACCATCACGCCCATTTGCTCTACTACATTTTCGCTGACGACGACACCGGCCGCCGCGTCGGCGACGCCCTGGCGCGCGCGGTCAAGCGCGGCGTGCAGTGTCGCGTGCTGATGGACTTCCTCGGCTCGAAGAAGAGTCGCCGCACCCTGGCGCCGCGGCTGCGCGAGGCCGGCATCGAGGTGCATTTCATGCTGCCGGTCGGCCTGCTGCGACGCGGCACGGCACGCTATGACCTGCGCAACCATCGCAAAATTGTCGTCCTTGATGGCCGCATCGGCTACGTCGGCTCGCAGAACCTCGTCAACGCCGACTTCAAGCACGACCTCACCTACGAGGAGTTAGTGGCCCGCGTCACCGGGCCGGCGGTCACGCAGTTGCAAGTCGTCTTCATGGCGGACCACTTCTTCGAGACGGGCGAGCGGTTCCACGAACCGGCATATTTCCCGATGAAAGAGGTGCATGGGACGTCGCCGGCGCAAGTGCTGCCGAGCGGTCCGGGGTATCCCCATGCGAACACGCACAACCTCCTGGTGACCCTGATCCACGGCGCCCGTGAGCGCGTCGTCATTACCACGCCGTACTTCATCCCCGATTCCTCCCTCCTGCAAGCGCTGCAGACGGCGGCGCTGCGCGGCGTCGATGTCCACCTCGTCGTCTCGCGGCAGGCGGACCAGGTGCTCGTCGGCCTGGCGCAGCGGTCCTACTACGAGGAACTGCTGGAGGGCGGCGTCAAGATCCACCTCTACCAGCGGCGTTTCCTGCATGCCAAGCACGTGAGCGTCGATGACTCGATTGCCCTGATTGGTTCGAGCAACATGGACATTCGCTCGTTCCGGCTGAACGCCGAGATCAGCCTGCTGATCTACGATCCGCAGGCGGCGGCCCAGCTGCATGCGGTCCAGGATCGTTATTTCTCTAATTCCCATCTCCTGACTCTGGAAGAATGGCAGCAGCGGCCGCGCTTGACGAAGATTGCTCAGAACATGGCGCGGCTAGTGGATTCGCTGCTGTAGCGTCCATACGATACTCGCTAGTGCCAGTGCAAGCGACTTCTGGTTCGTAGTACCGCCTTTAGGCGGCCAGACATCAAACCGCCTAAAGGCGGTACTACGAACCAGAGCTTTCTTGGTCCTGCACGAGGCGCTTGCACCCGTCGCCGAATTCCCTTCACACTGAGGGACGTATGAGTGAGTCAACCCTGTGGCCCCTGCGGTCAACGGCGTCCGCGGCTGGCCTGCTCGTGTTGCTATTCGCCGCCGGGCCGGCCGTCACGGCCCCGCAACAACCCGATAAGCCCGCTGCGGCCGTCGCCGTGTGTCAAACGGTCGCCGGCGCACTGCTCCAGCGCGAGCAGCCCGACAAGGACTGGCGGCCCGTCGCGCCGAAGGAAGGGATTCGCGATGGCGCCCTGCTCGTCGCCCTGCCCGAGGCGCAGCTCGTCTCCGCCAACGGGGCCGTGCAGCTGAACCTGCTGACGGACATCGGTAAGCGCGGGCCGTTCCCCGTGCTCGAAGCGGCGGTCCACTGCCATCGTGCGAGCGGCGACGCCGACATGGAGGTCAGCTTTGACCGCGGCATCGCGGCGTTCACGAACCTGAAGAAGAAGGGCGCCGCCAAGATCCGCCTGCGCGTCCAGGGCCACACTGGCGACCTGATCCTCAACGAGCCGGGCACGCAGGTCGGCATGGAACTGTACGGCCGGCAAGCGGCGGGCGCGCCGGAGTTCGAGAAGAACCCCAAGGGGGACTGGGTCGTCAAGGATCAGCCCATCGTTGACCTGTTCCTGATCGTCCGCAAGGGGTCGGCCTACATCCAGGCGGGCGACCGCGAATGGAAGGTCAACGCTCCCCCCGGACCGGCGGTCCTCCACTGGAACACCGCCGTCAAGGAGGCCGAGGTGATTCGCCTGGAGAAACTCCCCCAGGCCCTCCATGTCCTGACGCCGGAGGAGGAGAAACTGCACAAGGACGTCTGTCACTGTGCCCATCGCCTGGCGACTGAGCCGATCGACAAGGTACTGGACGAGATGCTCGCGTCGGACAGCGAACTGCAGCGCCGCGCCGCGGTCGTCATCCTGGGGGCACTCGACAAGATCCCGCGCCTGTTTGAAGCCCTCAACGACCCCAAGCACGCCGATGAGCGCGACCAGGCGGTGCTGGTACTACGGCACTGGGTCGGGCGCGCTCCCGGTCAGGCGACGAAACTCTACGACATGGGTGTCAAACTGAAGAAGGTCACCATGGTCCAGGCGAAGAATCGTCTGCACCTGCTCTACGGCTTCACCGAACAGGAGCGCAAGGAGGTGGGGACGTACGAATTGCTGCTGACCTACCTGCAGCACAGTCAGGTCGGCATCCGCGAGCTGGCCCGCTGGCACCTCGTCCGCCTGGTGCCGGAGGGGAAGGCAATCCCCTTCGATGCCGGGGCGTCCCCGGAAGACCGCGCACGAGCCGTCGCCCGCTGGCGCGCTCTCATTCCCGAGGGCCGGCTGCCGCCGGGCCTGGCACCCAGCCCGCCGGACAAGAAATAAACGCCCAGGCGATATCCGATGTCAGTATACCGCTATTAACCCTTTTCCGAGAATCGACTCATGAAGTCCTTCCGAACGCGACTGTTCCTCGCGGTGCTCGCTCTTGGGGGAGCAGTGCCGCCAGCCAGCGCCCAGTATTACCCCAATTACCCTAGCTACGGCCCCGGCGGCGCCGGCTACGGCGCTGGCCAGGTTCTGCAGGGCAACGCCGCGCTCGCCAACGCATACGGCCAGCAGGCGATCCAGGTCCAGCAGGCGAACCTGACCGCCGAGCAGGTCAAGCAGGCCAAACTCGACACGCAAAAACAATCCTTCGACCAGATGGCCTACGAACGCGAGAACAAGTACTGGTTCACCCAGGAGCAGTCCAAGAATCAGCAGATGCTCACCATTCGCCTGCTCAACCAGCCCGTGAAGGCGGAGATCACCAGCGGGTCGGGGTTGAATACGCTCTTGCCGTTCCTGAAGTCGCTGGTGATCCGCGGCGCCGGGGCGCCGGTGCCGCTCAATCCTGACGTGGTGAGCGCGATCAATGTCACCGTGGCCGGCAGTTCCGCGAACGCCGGCCTGCTCAAGGATGGCGGCAAGCTGACGTGGCCGTTTGTGCTGCGCGGCCCCGCCCAGAAGCACCTCGACACCGTTCTGCCCGTGGCGGTCAGCGCCGCTGTCACCGACAGCCTCGACGTCTCGCTGCTCAACGAGGTGGTCAAGAGTGTTGATGCCGTCGGGAAGGAGTTGTTCAAGCGGTTCCAGGACGAGGAGATCCTCGGCGGCGATTACCTCCAGGGCAAGCGTTATCTGGAGAGCTTGAACGGCTCAATAGCGGTGTTGAAGTCTCCCAACGCGTCGAAGTTCCTGGGCGGCTCGTTCAAGGCCGCCGGCTCGAATGTGCCGGAACTGGTCCAGAACATGACAGCGAAGGGGCTGACGTTCGCGGCGGCGACGCCTGGGAACGAGTCGGCGTATTTCTCCTTGTACAGTTCCGTCCAGGCGTTCGCTGCCGGCGGTCATCCGCCGGACTCCAGCAGTTTCCGCGTCCGCACCGGCGCGCCCCCCGGCATGCAAGCCCCGCTGCCCAGACCGTGACGTTCCACGCTCCCCTCGCCCCTTGCGGGAGAGGGGTTGGGGGTGAGGGGTGAGGCCAGGGAGCATTTCTTGGCTTTTCCCCCTCACCCCCAACCCCTCTCCCGCAAGGGGCGAGGGGAGCAAGACCACTTCATCATGACCCCTTTCTCTCAGAGGATACCGCATCCATGTGGACGACCCTGGCCCTGGCCCTGGCTTTGCAACCCGCCGCGCCGCAACCGGGCTCGACTGGCCTGACGATCACCAACCAACGTCTGACCCACGGACACCTCGGCGCCGTGCGCAAGGAGAATCAGTTCTTGCCCGGCGACCCCGTTTTCCTGGCGTTCGAGGTGCAGGGCATGAAGTTCGACGCCGCCGGCAAGGCATCGTGCAGCATCGGGATGGAAGTCCTCGATGGCACCGGCCAGAAGATCTACCGCCAGGCCCCGCGCCCGCAGCTGGCGCGGAACTTTCTCGGCGGCAACCGTCTCCCGTTTGTCGTTGACCTGAACGTGCCCCTGCAGCAGAAGCCCGGCGAGTACACGATCAAGGTGATCGTCGAGGACCAGACGGCGAAGGCGAGCGGCGAGGTCACGCAGAAGGTGCGCGTGCTGCCGGCCGATTTCGGGCTGGTGCAACTCCACACGTCCACCGATGCCGAGGGTCGCGCCCCGCGGGTGCCGATCAGCGTGGTCGGCGAGTCGCTCTTCGTCAACTTCTCGGTGGTGGGCTTCGGGCGCGATCCGAGCAAGAAACAGCCAAAGGTGGAGGTGTCGCTGCGTGTGTTGGATGAGAACGGCAAGGCGACAATGGCCAACCCGTTGCAGGGCAAAGTGGACTCGGACATCCCGGCGGAGTTGAAGTTGCTGCCGATGCAGTTTGCCCTGCTGCTCAATCGCGCCGGCCGCTTCACCGTCGAGTTGAGTGCCACCGATCAGGTGAGCGGCAAGACCGCCCGCCTGTCGTTCCCGCTGAAGGTGATCGCGATGGATTGAGTTGGCCGCGCTGGTCAGAGCCCGAGCGTCAGCGAGGGGGTAGCAGATGCCCTCGCTGGCGCTCGGGCTCTGACAACAAGTCCGCGGGAGGGTTCAGGAAACCAGGCGCTCCCCGAAACGGACCCGCAGCGCCTCCCGTCCGACCTGGCGCAGCGGATTGTCGGTCACGTCCAGAAGTTGCAAATTCGCCAGGCCAGGAGAGACGGCCAGGGCCTGGGCACCTGTTACCCGAATGAAATTGTGGGCCAACCGCAACTCACGCAGCCCGCCCAGATAGCGAGATTCAGCAAGGGCGACGGCGGCGGCGTCGTTCACGAAGTTGCAGGACAGATCGACTGCCCTCAACTGCGCCAGGCGGGGACAGTCTGGGAGTCGGTTGTTGTGCGTCGCACCGCCGCGAAAGTTGACCCGGCACACCGGCCCCAGAAGTAGCAGAGCGTGGGCGTGAACGAGGAAGCGCTCGACCGTCAGACTCACCTCTTCGAGCAGGCCACGCCGAAACCGCCACCACTTCAGCCCAGCGCGCAGCGGCCCCAGCCAAACCTTCTCATGCCGGCGAAGCAATTCGCGTTCGCGCGTCTGGAGGGAGTAGCGTTCAGGGGCCTGGGCGGAGAGGTGCTCCAAGGCGCATTGCACGCGGATCAGTTCGGACCTTGCGGGATCGCCATTCTCCTCTAGCCAGTCCGCGTACACCAGGCGCAACCCTTCGTCGTCGGGTTCGTCGCGAATGGCTTCGAGTAAGGCATCGCCCTGGGTCATGGGCTTCTCCAGCAACCGCCTGGGACTGCGACCAGTTCTCAATGTTTGTGCGACGGACTGGAAGCCGGGCGTGAGCGGGCTGGTGCGGCCGGGGCGCGCGTCGTCGAGACGGGAGAGGACCGCGCCACCTGGGCGACCGGCCTCGGGGCTGCCGTTTGTCGCGCGGGGCTTGCGGCCGGTCGCGGCTGAGCCGCAGGGGCCGGCCGATTCACGACAGCCGCTTTGGGTTGCGTCACCGGCGCGGCAACAGCCCGTGGTGAGACGGCAGCCGGTTTCGGGGCTGGCGCCTGAGTTCTTGGCTGCACGACGGACGGCCTCGCCGGCGCAACCGCCGGGGCAGAACGCACTGCCGGCGCCGGCTTCGTGATTGTTGGTTGAGCAGCCGCCGTCCGCGCTGGAGCAGCGGTCACGCGCGGCGCAGCAATCGGAGCTTTCGGCTGCACAACGGGCACCTTGGGCGGCGCGACGGCCGGAAGCGGACGGGCCGCGGCGGTCGGGTTCGTGACTGCGGGTCGCGGGACGGTCGGCGCGGGGGCGGCACGCACCACCGGGCCGGGCAACTTGAGGGCCCGAGCAGGGGCCGTCGTCGCTCCGGTCCGCGCCGTCTCGATGCGGTTCCGCGTCACGGCGACCTGCCGCAGTTGCTGGGCGTTGTTGCGCTGCACGACGAGTTGTGTCGCCGCCACCGTCTGCACCTTCACGCCCGTCTTCGCCACCTGGCTCAACGGCGTGACGACCTGCACGCTATTGCGCACAACGGTGTTCTGCTGCACCAGGGTCCGCGGCGGCAGCGGCGCCGTCCCCGCGACCCGGTTCGCGTAGGTCTGCTGCAGACCAGCGGCCCAGCCGGGGTTCGCCCGATTGGCCCAGCGAGCATAGGTGAACAGCGGATCGTGATAGCGCGGGCCGTAGGTGTGCCACGGGCTGAAGCCGAGTTTAGCATAAGCCGGGCCGTAATAGTCGCCGAAGTAGTAGTGCCTCCAGCCGGGGCGGACGAACAGCGAATCCACGAGTGGCCGATAGCCGACGACGTACGCCGGCCGGTAAGCCCAACCTGGGGTCTGCCACAACGGCCGCCGGAACGCCACCGGAGCGAACAGCAGGCCGCGATTGGCGAGCGGATAATCCCAGTAGCCGCGCACGAAGAGGTAACCGCGCGGCGTCCAGTGGTAGCACGCCGGGCTCCAGAGGAAGCCGGGCCGAATCGGCTGCCAGAAACCCGGCTGCCAGACGTAACGCGTCTCACGATAGACCCACACACCGGGCGTGTAGAAACTGTTATCGTCCGGCGGCGGGACACTTGGGCCGTTGTCCACCGACGCGGGGGGCTGTGGCAGGTAGGGGATTTCCGGCTGGTCCTGCGGTGTCCAGAAGCCGGCGACCCAGCGCCAGCCGTCCGGCGTCTGCTCCCAATAGCCCTCGACGTACCGCTGCCCCGGAGGAGCGTCGCGGTAGAGCCCGCTGATCCAGATAAACTCGTTCCGCTCGGCATCCCAGGACCAGTAGCCGTTGAGCCACTGGACATTCGTCCCTTCGGGCGCTTGCGGGGGCGGCTCCTCCGGGATCGGTTGGGGCGGTGCCTGGGGCACGAGAGGGGCGGGGTCAGGCTGGAAGACGACCGGCTGGGCGAAGGCTTCGTGGATGGGACCACGGGCCTGCACCTCGATGGGATCGGGGTCTGCGACCGGCGTTTGGGCGTCGGCCGACCAGGAGAGCAGTCCGACGCCGAGCGTCAGGCTGGCCAGCAACAGGGAGCGGTGCAGAGTATTCATGGTATCACTATTGTAAGGAGTCAAGTCCAGGGCTGCGATGCGAAACACCTCGTTCTCTCAGAGGGAACGCCGCGAGAGCGCCGGTCTTGCGCCTTTTTCCCCTTCGGAAGTATCGCAAGCGACAATTCGTAGCCCGACTCTCTGAGTCGGGTGGGCGCTCCCGCTCCCGGCTTGGCCACTCCTGGCGAACGGCTGGCGTCAGCCGGCTGGTGCTGGCCTCACCAGCCGGCTTACGCCGGCCGTTCGCCAAAATCGCGAGGGGCACCCGTTATCAGAGTCAACAAGGGCTGGGCTGAAGTAATCTCCCTCGGCGTCCGATAACGGAGAAGAAGCAACCTCAGTCCGTGGCGTGCCCCGTCCTGTCCTTCCGGCCCCGAGGCAAATCGATGAGCAATCCCATCTCGCGGCGTGACGTGCTCAAGGTACTGGCAGCGCAAGGTCTGGCCGTGCTGCCCACGCCGCGGGCGGGAGCTGGGCCGCTGGCGCGAGCGCTGCGGCCAGCGCCGGGCTGGGTGTCCGGCCACATGACCGGCGCCGCCGCCCTGACCGAGACGCTGCTGCAGGAGGGCGTTTGCTGCGTCTTCGGCATCCCCGGTGCCCAGCAGAATGAGCTATGGGATACTTTCAAGAGTAGACATCTCGGCTATCTCCTCGTCACGCACGAGTTTTCCGCCGCGACGATGGCCGACGGCTACGCCCGCAGCACCGGCAAGCCGGGCGTGCTGTGTGTCGTGCCCGGCCCCGGACTGACGAACGCCATCGGCGGCATCGGCGAGGCGCTGCTGGACAGTGTGCCGCTCGTCTGCATCGTCGGCGACGTGGCCCGCGGCGACAAGCACCACGCTTTCCAGGTCCACGATCTGCCGCAGGTCGGCCTGCTGCGTCAAGTGACGAAGGCCGTCTTCGAGGTGCAGGGAGCCGCCGATATTCCGCTCGCGGTGCGCGAAGCCTTTCGCCTGGCGGCGTCCGGCGAACCCGGCCCCGCCGGCGTGGTCATCCCGTACAACCTGCTCCTGGAGGCACATCAATATCATTCCGGTCCGCTGGGGCCGCTGCCGGTGCCCTTCGATGAAGCGGCCTTTCATCGCGCGTTGCACCTGCTGTCCGACCGCCGGTTGCGCGTCGGCATCTACGCAGGCTATGGCTGCATGGATTACGCCGAGGCCCTGGTGTGCATGGCGGAAACGCTGCAGGCCCCGGTGGCGACCAGCATTGCCGGCAAGGGAGTGATTCCCGAGACGCACCCGCTGTCGGTCGGCTGGGGCTACGGTCCGCAGGGCACGCATACCGCGGAGCAGGTCTTCAAGCACATCGACATGGTCCTGGCGATCGGCGTCCGCTTTAGCGAGGTGTCCACCGGCTTCTACAGTCAACCGCAACCGCGCCATCTTATCCATGTGGACATCAACCCGCACAACCTCGGCCGCGTGATGCGTACCGACGTGTGCGTCAATGCCGACTCCGGCCTGTTCCTCAACACACTCCAGCAGCACGCCGACCAGATCCGCCGCCCGTGCAACCCTCGGTTGATCGAGCAGATCCGCGCCCTGCACGCCGCGGAGCAGCGGAGTCACGCCGAGATCCACGCCCGCTGCGGCACGGACCCGATGGCGTTCATCCTCGCCCTGCGCCGCGCCACCTGCGCCGACGCATTGGTGTTTGTCGATGTGACCTGTTCGCAATACTGGATGACCGAGGCGTTCACTGCCTGCGGGCCGCGCACTTTCTTCAACCCGACGAACAACCAGGCGATGGGCTGGTCGATCCCGGCGGCCATCGGTGCGCAGCGCGTCCATCCCGGACGACAAGTCGTGACCTTCACCGGCGATGGGTGTTTTCTGATGTCGGCGGTAGAAATCTCGACGGCGGGCCGCGAATGTCTGCCGGTCAAGTTCTTCGTGCTCGACGACCAGGCGTATCACTACATGCAGTTGCTGCAATTGCCGGCGTACCTGCGAACAACGGCGACAATGCTGGCGCGGCTGGACTATCGGGCGCTGGCGCAGGGGCTGGGGGTGGCGTATCAGGAGATCAACACGTCGGACAACCTGGAGGCATGCATTCGCGGGGCACTGAGCCATGACGGGCCGGTGCTGGTGCGCGTCGTCACGGACTACCGCCGCCGGCCGATCCGCTGGATCGACGCCGCCCGGAATCGTTTCATTCGCGAGTTATCGTTCGAGCAAAAAGTGCGGTTCCTGGCCCGGATCGGTTCGCGGGCGCTGGAGTTCCATTCTCAGAACGACTGACCGGCCAGGTCAAGCGCCGCACCGCCGGGAAGCAGAAGCCCCGCGTACCGCTCTCTCGCTCTCCCTGCCGTTGACAGCCACCGGGTTTACCACTACTGTAAATTACACATTCCAAGGGGCCGTGGCGCAATTGGGAGCGCGCTAGAATGGCATTCTAGAGGTTACGGGTTCGATCCCCGTCGGCTCCACTTCACCCCGCGCGACCGCTGCGGGTACAATCACCAGGGGGGCGGTTGGCGGACGTAGATCACCGCTGGCCGTCCCCCGCTCTTTTCCCCACCGCTCCCCCAGAGCTCCAGCACCTTCCCGCCGGCGGCGCCTCAGCTGAGCCGTTCATTACTTTCAATCCCTGCCTGGGGGCTCTTCCCCGCCGCGATCGCGGTGATCGCGGCGATCGACGCCTGCCCCATCGTGCCTCACTGTGCGTCAAAGCGCTATTTTCTGTCAGCGCGCGCCTGTACACCTTGACGGCCGCGGCTCGCTCGGCGAGTGTATACACGCCTACGGCGTGCAAGAGCACTTCCTCTTACCACGTCCACGTGCTCGTGCTCGTGCTCGTGCTCAGAGGAAGAGGAATTGCACCGCCGCGGCCCGCGGACGTGCTCGCCGGCTGTGATCTACCCGCTGCTCGGGGCAGCGGCCCAGACCATCGAGCAGGAGGCCGCGGCCACCACCGAGGCGGTTCCCCATGCCCGTCTTCTGGGACGATGGTCCGTCCCCTTCCGACCTCCCACGCCACGGCCCCCAGGTCTTCAGCGTCCGCCCTCGCGGCGAGGCCGTCGTCTGCTTCCTCGGCCAGCCGGTCGGGGTCTGGGTTCACTGGATCCCTGACCCTGATGCGAAGCCGAAGGGCCGCACCGTGCCCTGCCTGCAGAGCGAATGCGTGCATTGCCCTGACGCCCGCTTGCGGCGCAACGGTTACGCCCCGGCCCTCCTCTGGCAGCGGGTCGAGGTGACCGAGCCCTCGCCGGCCCTCGACGACTGGCCCAAGCACCCGGACGGCACCCGCTTCACCTTTGCTGAGGCCAAAGCCGCCGGCTACCGGCCAGCTCCCAAACCTGACCCGCCGCCGCGCTCCCGCGGTCAGTGGGTGCCGATCGTTTGCACCCTGACGCCGGCTGTACTCGAAGAACTGGAGGCCCTCCAACTCCGCGGCCGTGTCGCCTCCCTTCGCCGAGCTGGTCCGCGCCACAACAGCCCGCTCGAGGTGGAGGTGCTGGAAAAGGCCATCGAGGGTTTCGACATTCTCCCGGCGGCATTCGACGTGCGGCCCTACTTGCTGCGCCTCTGGGGCCTGCGTCCGCCCGCCGGCAAGCGTCAACCCCACCCCGCCGCCCCCGAGCTCCTCGGCGAGCCGCCGGACCCGAAAGCCCCAGGACGGGACGCCGGGGCCAAGGATGGCCCCCCCACGCTTCGCTTTCGCCCGCGCCAGGCGGAAGGCGGTGGTGCATGATGCTGCGTGAGCTGGCCGAACTGGTGCGCGCCTGCAGGGCTGCCCAGCAGCGCGTGGGCGAGGGCGGGCGGACAGTTAAACTCGGCGAGGTTCGCGGCCGCGCTGAAGAGCAGCCGGTGACGGTCGCCCTGGTCGGCACCGTCTCGGATGAAATCGAGCGTTGCCCGGTTCAGGCGCGGCGTCCCGTCCGCCACGGTGGCGCGGCGTTGGGCTTGCCCTTCGGCCTCGCGCTCGACGGCCTGCAGCGCGACTTGCCAGTCGGCGGTGGCCCGCTCATCGGTCGCGGTGACGGACGGCAGACCGAAGGGTTCAGGAGCCGCGGCCAGCTGCTGGATGCGATCCGCGGACAGGTGCAACAACTCATCGACGGACAACCGACGCTTGTGTAGTCCGGTCTTTGGGTGGCGGCTATTTGGTGCCCGAAAGAGACGCACTTTGTCGTAAACTCCGGTGTCGATGCTTACCCCGGCCGGGGCGGCGAGGGCTTCGGCGAAGCGCCGTGCGACCCTGTTGAAGGTGACGGAGGGTACAGGCCCCCAGAAGGTCGGCAGCCCGACGTGAAAGCCCTTCTTTCCGCTGAAGAAGAGCATGAGGTCGTCTTCATCGAGGGCCGCGGGATAGCGATGCAGAGCGCCCGCGGCGAGCCGCCTGGCGTTGCTCAGGGCGCGTTCCGGGTTGTCGGGATCGTCGATGTCCCACCAAACGAACGGCGCCCAGCAGAGGCCGTTGTAGCCCTTGCAGGATCCCGTCTTCTCAAGATGCCGACGGAAGTCTTCGGGAAACCAGAAGGCGGAGAGGTAGCCCTCCCGCTCAACCTCGGCCTTTGGGTCACAAGAGGCATAGGCAGCGAGGGCGGCGCCGGCATCAACGAGCCGGCGCCTGTTCGTCGCATTGCCGAGTACCCGGAAGCCGAACGGCGTCCGGCTACTGGTCATCTTCCGGCCCCCCGTTCGTGCGCCAGAAAGCCGCTCGTCCCGCCGTTGGCGGCGTCTTGGGGGAATAGCTCCCCCGCTGGCGCAGCGTTGGTCTGCGGCGGCTTGGCGTCGGCCTGGCCGGCGTTCTCAGTCGGCGGAACGAAGTCTGCGCCCTGGTTGCCCTCATCAATCTTCGGCTCGAAGGCGTCGCCAGGTTCGATCCCGACGTACTCGAAATACTTGAGCTTGTTGACTTCGTTGCCGTCGTCGTCACGATGAATGACCAGCCGCCCCCGAATCAAGATGCCGGACGGCAAGGGCTGTTCGAGTTGTTCGGGCTTCGTCAGACCAATTTTGGCCAGGTCGCGCTTCGCCATCGGCAGCGCCGGGGCGGTGAGCCACAGGTCATGCCAGACACGGCGCCCTTCATGCTCGCCCCCAGTGACCTCGAGCGCTAGTTTATAGCCGGGCGTTTCCCGCTTGCTCGTGAACAACTCCCCCGACACGATCCGGAAGACGTAGTTCCCTGGTGGCAACGGCTTGAAATCATCAGCGGCTGTGGTGTTGTTCCACTTGTCGCGGAAATCGCCACCGTTGTCGCCACCGAGAATGTCAGAGAGTTTTCTGCGTTCAGTCATCGCCAATCTCCAAATTTAGGGCACGGCAGCTGGGGTGCTCGGCCGTCAGTGTCAAGAGTGTCAGGCATTCCGGAAAGGAAGCCGTTGCGCGTCGTATCTGACGTTTCCAAGATCGGGAACGTCAAACACAATCCCTCGGCACGGCAGCGGGGTCGTTGGGTTGGCCTCTGCCTCTCCAGGAGGCGCCATCGGTATCGTGCGGGTGACCACCTTCGAGCCGGCCGGTGGCGGGTGCGGGCGTCAGAGTCGCCCACACGGCTCACCCTCTCCCCGTCTGGCGGACTGGCTTGCAGCCCGCCGCGATCCAGCGCTCAAGTTCGTCCATATTCCACCTCCGCAAAGATCCAAGTTTGAGCCCCCAGGGCATCAACCCCCGGTCAGCCATGCGGAGCACATGCCGCCACGAGCAGCCGAGCCGAGCGCCAACCTGCTTGGCGTCGCCGAGGCGGTGGGAAGGTGTCGTAACAGTCGCCACCGATTCCGGCGGCACAATCGAGTTGGTCATGAGTTCATTCCTCCGATCTCTTGCACTGGAACTTGCTTGTTACCCAGGTCCGCTGGTCGATCAGGTCCAGCAGCGAAGCCAGCGAGGCCAGAACGTCGCCGGGCCTACGGAGGAATTATCGCCTGCTGCTATGGGGAAGGTGTGGCGAGGATCGAGGAATGTGCTGGGCGGATTACTGGGGATTACTGGGGATTCCTGGGGATCCTGGGGATTCAGGCCAGCGAAGTTTGTAACCGCCTTGCCCCTTATGGCCAGGGAAGACGATTACCTGTCGCCAATGCCCATCGGCTGTCTTGAGTTCCTCAAGGCACTTCCTGGCGTCAGGAACCCGGCTCTCACGATCAAGGACTGTTCCTGGGACTCCCTTTGGCCATGCTTTGACCAGCACTTCGATTACCTTGAACTCGCGCTGTGTCAGATGCTTCTCCTTGCCGAGAACCAGGGCTCGCCAGCGTTGTTCGCCTTGCTCATTGAGAATCGGGTTATGGTCGAGAACGACGGGTGGCCCATCGTGGGCGCTCGGGGCGGCACCCTTGCAGGGCTGCTCGGGAACGCTCTCGTCGGTGTCCGCCTCGGCTTTAGCCTCCACGGTGATCGGCGTATCCGCTTCGGCCTGCTGGGCGGCCTCGTGTGCTCCGTCGCCGTCTTCCTCTGTAGGCGACGGATCCCCTCGCTCCGTTTGGGAGGGCGCAGCGGCAGGGACGGGCGCTCTTGGGGCCAGGCACTCCCCCCGCCTCGCCTGAAAAAGTGCCCTCAGCCTCTTGGGTTCTGGGAGGCCAGCAACGACGAACCAATCGGCTGCGTCCTCATCGAAGAGATATAACCATCTTTCGCCGTCGTACCGTCGAGGGTGGAGGCACAACCACCAAACGCCGCTGCGGAGCAGGAACAGCGTGCTGTGTTCGCCGTACTGCCAGGTCTCTTCGACATCGTCGGTATAAAAGCAGAGGCGGCAATCGTCTTCGGTAAGCACGTCAATCCGTTTGGCGCTCATGGGTTTCTCTTCGGTCGGGCAGGTTCAGGCAGTGACCGCGGGAGTGAGGCGTCGCTGCCGCCCTCGCCGTGCGCCGTGGTCGCAACTCCGCCAGCGGCTACCCGGTCGTGCTGGTTTCAGGCGCTCAAGGGTAGAAAGTTGTCCAGGGCGGTCAAGCCCAGTTTTGTCGGCCTCGGCTTGGCGGTTGCCCAAACTCAAGCCCTGTTTTCGCGCAACAACCTCTTGGCCCGATTGTCTTTCAGGAAGTTCGCACTCGCATTCTGGCAGACGCTGGGCAAGGAAAGCTGGCGAACGATGGCGATTTCGCAACTGGAATTGCTGGAGCAGCGCCCGCTTACGCCGATGCGGTTGCTACGTACTTAGGAACCAGGCCGCGACGCTTGACGCGGTCCTGGACACGGCGCGGGACGGTTGCTACGTTCTCCCCCCATGCGCCGGTTGTACGAACGTGCTGCCGAGTTCTTCGTCGCCCTATTGCTCGGCGTGACTCGGGATAGTCTGAGCCAACGGTCTGCCATCCGCGTCAAAGTACATCTCCGGGAACCAGTCCCCAGGGGCCTGCGGGGAAGGTATCCGAACCGATGCCAGCATCGACCGCACTCGACGCCTGCATCGCTAAGTGTGTTTCCGATTTCACATTGCATTTCGCAACCTCTTCCCTCAATACACGAATGGGCTGCCCATTCCGCTTCGGAGTGCCGCCCAACAACCAGACCCCTTTCTGGGGAGCCGCTCATGGCGGATGTCGGCCTCGACGTTATCCGCTTCGTCTTCCAGACGATGCAGATTGACCCCGAATGGTCTGTCTGGTCGGATCGGGGCTTCACCTGGTGGGCCGAAAACCTGGCCCAATACGTCTGGGCGGAGCCGTGCTTTCAGGAGGCAGAGTTCACCGTCACGCGGATCCATGTCCGCACAGACCTGATCGACGGCTTTGCGGGGACCGATGCCCAGCTGCTCCACCTGATGGAGTTTTCCTACCTCGCTACTCTCAGCGGCCTGATCCGCAACCCCGTGAACCCGGCGCGCATTCAACTAGCGTCGAGCATCTACGTTCACGCCGAGACGGCCGACTGGCTGCAGCGCGTGCTGACGTGGGCGGCTGCCATCCAGAATGCGGAAGCTCATCGCCTCGCCCCCACCCTGGCGAGGCTTACCGGCACCCAACCCGCCCTGAGCAAGCATCCCCACTCAGGCCCGC
>WNGB01003120.1_pt1 | contig 26325 bp, 23 predicted proteins | sample 5400681 | NCBI WGS metagenome assembly WNGB01 (sample SAMN13153367, study PRJNA577476) | soil metagenome | isolation source: 115 cm soil or saprolite under grassland replicate 2 | place: USA:California | collected 2016-06-15
AGGCCGCCGGCGTCACCGTCGGGTCGGTGGCGGCCAGCCGGTCGTGCAGGCAGCCGCGGAACTGGGTGACGATACGCCCGGTGTAGGCGGCGGGCACGCCCGCTGACACCAGGCCGGCGCGCAGCTGCGGGGTGACCGCGGTGGCGGCGGCCCCGGACTGGCTGCCGAGCATCCCGAAGAAGACCACGCCGATGAGCGCGATGCCGATGGAGTTGCCGACCTGGAGCCCGGTGTTGAACACCCCGGACGCCGACCCGGCGTCCCGGTGCGGCACGCCGGCCAGCACGATGTCGGCCAGCGGCGCGATCACCGCGCCCAGGCCGAGGCCCGCGGCCACCAGGCCCGGTACCAGGTCCCCGGTGGTCACCGCGACCCCGTAGTGATGCACGGTGGCGATCAGCACGGCCATGCCCGCGGCGATGACGAGTGCCCCGGCCATCGTGACCCCCCGGCCGAACCGCGGGGCCAGCCTGGCCGCAGCGGCGGAGGAGACCAGCACCCCGGCGGAGAACGGCAGGAACGTCAGCCCCGCGTGCAGCGGGCTGAAGCCCAGGCCGAGCTGCAGGAACAGGGTGAGCACCAGGCCGAACGAGGCGATGCCGAGGAAGAACGTCACGGCCACGCCCATGCCCGCACTGAACGCCCGGTCGGCGAACAGGCTGAGCGGTACCAGCGGCGAGCCGTCCCGGCGGCCCTTGACCCGCTCATACCAGGCGAACGCGGCGAGCAGCGGCAGGCACAAGGCCATCGACACGTAGGTCCAGGCCGGCCAGCCGAGCTGGCGGCCCTGCACCAGCGGGTACAGCAGGAGCAGCAGGGCCGCGGAGATCAGCGCGACGCCGAGGGGGTCCAGCCGGGGCGGCCTGGCCGCTTTCGACTCCCGGACCAGGACCGCGGACGCGGCGAAGGCGATGATGCCGACCGGGACGTTGATGAGGAAGATCGTCCGCCAGCCCAGCCCGAACAGGTCGTGGGTGATGAGCAGGCCGCCGAGGAGCGGCCCGCTCACCGTGCCCAGCCCCGCGGTCACGCCGAAGCCCGCGAGGGCCTTGATCCGCTCGTGCGGCGGGAAGATGACCTGGATGACGGCCAGCACCTGGGGCACCATGATCGCCCCCATCGCGCCCTGCGCGACCCGGCAGCCGATCAGCATGCCCGGCCCGGTCGCGGCGCCGCACAGCGCGGACATGATCGTGAAGCCGGCCACCCCGATCAGGAACAGCCGTTTGCGGCCGAACGTGTCGCCCAGCCGGCCGCCGGTGATCAGGATCAGCGCGTACGCCAGGGTGTACCCGGCCAGGGCCCATTGCACGTCCGCGTAGCTGGCGTGCAGGTCCCGCTGGATGGACGGGATGGCGATGTTGACGATGGACACGTCGAGCAGGTTCATGAACCCGGCCAGCAGCAGGATGACCAGGGTGAGCCAGCGGCGCGGGTCGGCCTGGCCGGACGTCGCGGGTGGTGCCAGGATCTGTGCATCTGATGACATGATCAGTCTCCGCCTCGACAGGAGGTCTGCCCTAACTACTGGCACGAAATTAGCATCTAGGAAAGCTATCGTCTAGGTTGCTTAGATAATAGGGGAGTTGAAGCATGCCGGAGCCCGAGGATTCCGCAGATCCGGGCGACCGCGCCTGGAACCTGCCCTGGGCCGAGCCGTTCACCGCCGCGGAGCCCGAGCGGGCGGAGCTGGCCGGCGCCTTCGGGGCGGCCATCCGGAAGACCGGCTCCCTGATGCAGCTCATGAACCAGGCCGCCGCCGACCGGATCGGCATCAACCCGACGGACCTGAACTGCCTGAACATCCTGAGCTTCAGGGGGCAGATGACGGCCGGGGAGCTGGCCCGGGCGACGGGCCTGACCACGGCGTCGATCACCGGCGTGGTGGACCGGCTGGAGGAAGCCGGGTACGTCCGGCGCGAGCGCGATCCGCGCGACCGGCGCCGGGTGGTCATCCGCCTGGTGCTGGAGACCGCCCTGCGCGACGTGGCGTCGGTGTTCCTGCCGATGATGCGTGACTGGCAGCAGATGGCGGCCCGCTACAGCGATGACGAACTGCGGCTCATCGTGGATTTCTACGGCCGGATGGAGGAGGTCCTGCGGGATCACCTGACCCGGCTCCGCGAGGCCGCCCGGGACGACGGCTGATCCGCGCCCGCGGCCCCGGCCGCCTGCGTCCCGGGCACGAGCGGTCCGGTCCGTCCAGGACCGGGGCGGGCCGGACCGGGGCGGGCCGGACCGGGGCGTGCAGGACCGGGGCGTGCAGGACCGGGGCGGGCCGGACCGGGGCGGGCAGGAAGGCGCCCCTGGTCCGGGGGGAGGGATCAGGGGCGCCGTGGCCTGAAAGTGGCAGTCAGCCTGCCCTGCTGCACGTTAGCCGGATGAGCGGTCCGGCCCGCCGGGGTCCGGGGAACGGGCGCTGGCCCGCCGGGCAGGGCCAGGGGCCGCGATACGGTCCGCGCACCCGGTGACGGCCCGGCGGGAGGACACCCGCCCTGGCCGGGCAGCTGCCTGGCCAGGGCGGGCCTGATGAGCCGGTCCCCCGTATCATCGTTGGGTCCCCCCAGACATGATCGCACGCCAGCCCACCGCACCTCCGGCGGGGGCACGGCGAGTCGGGCCGCTGATTCGCGGCCGTCCGGGAATGTCGGCATACGTCAGGTGAACCCGCGCGACCTGGGCCTCCGCAGCGGCCGGGCACCTCCGCCCGGCACGCGGGAATCGCCGCCGGGACCTGCGGTGCCTGGCCCGGCGGGCAGCTGATCGAATAGGGCCATGCGGGAACTGGATTCTCACCTGCGCTTCCTGCGGGAAGCAGACCGGCTCAAGGGCGTGCTCAGGCAGAGCAGCATCCTGGACGGCACCCGCAAGGAGAATTCCGCCGAGCATTCCTGGCACCTGGCGCTGATGGCCCAGGTCCTGGGCGGGTACGCCTCGCCCGGTACCGACCTGGGCCGGGTCACCGCCATGCTGCTCATCCACGACCTGGTGGAGATCGATGCGGGCGACCTGTTCGCGTACGCCGACGCCACCGCGCAGGCCCGCCAGGAGGCGGCCGAGCACGCCGCCGCGGACCGGATCTTCGCCCTCCTGCCCCCGGGGCAGGGACGCGACATGCGGGCTCTGTGGGACGAGTTCGAGGAGCGCCGGACGCCCGAGGCCAGGTTCGCCCGGGCCCTGGACCGGCTCCAGCCGATGCTGGCCAACTACTACCTGGGCGGCGGCACCTGGCAGGCGCACGGGGTCCGGGCCGGCCAGGTGCTGGACAAGGTGGCGCTGATCGCGGACGGCTCCGCCGCCCTGGGGGAATTCGCGCGCGACCTCATCGGCTCCGCGATCCGGCAGGGCTTCCTCAGCCAGTAGCCGCCCAGCCGTCCCCCGCGGCGCTCAGCCCGCCGCTGAGCGCCGGCCAGGCTGGCCCCCGCCCCTTCACCCGTGGATCACCCTGCGGCACTCTCGATGACGTCCGCGGCGCGGCGCAGCCCCTGGCGGCCCCGGATCACGGCGGCCGCGCGGGCCAGCCGGCCCCGCAACGCGGTGTCCCCGAGCAGCCGGTCCAGCGCGCCGTGCAGCTGCGCGTCGGTGAAGCGGTAGGTGTCCAGGCGCACCCCCAGGCCGAGCTCGTCGACCCGCTGGGCGTTGTCGTGCTGGTCCCAGAACAGCGGCAGGACGATCATGGGCTTGCCGAAGTGCAGGCACTCGGTGGTCGTGTTGTTGCCGCCGTGGGTGATGACCAGGTCGGCGCGCGGCATGACCGAGGTCTGCGGCAGGAACTCCGCGCCGTGCATGTTGGGCGCCAGCTCCAGCTCGGCGTGCAGCGGCCCCTTGGACACCACGTAGCGGTGCGGGGTAGCGGCGAGGCAGTCGATGACCCGCCGCATCAGGGCCACGTCGGCCGATCCCAGCGAGCCGAGCGAGAAGTAGATGAGCGCCCCGTCGCCGGACGCCAGCGGCTCGGGCAGGGTGAACGGCTCGTCGGTCTCCCGCACCGAGGAATCCAGACGGTGCCAGCCCGCCCCCAGCGCGCGGGATCGCCGGTAATCGGCGAGCTCCGGATAGATGTACAGGTTGACCCGCCCGGAGTGGATGAATTCCAGGTCCGGCAGGGGCGGCGCCCCCTGCGCGGTGACCCAGTCGCCGAACTCGGCCCACATGTCCCGGTGCACCCGGTCGTATTCGGCCCGGAATTCCGGCCACCCAGCCTGGTTCCCGGCCGGGTAGCCGGAGAACGCGGGCGGCAGCGCCGGGTCGGTGATCTCGAGCGGGTTGCAGGAGACGATCCTGACGAACGGGACCCCGGCGGTCAGCAGCGCCGGGAAGCTGATCACGTTGTCTTCGACGATCACATCCGGGCGGGTGCGGGCCACGATCTCCGCCAGCTGCTCCTGGCAGTACCGCGCACCGCTGATCAGTTCCGCCCAGACCGGCCTGATCCAGGTGCCCAGCTGCTCGATCGTCGGCTTGCGGAACTCTGGCGCGGTGCTGGCGATGAACTCCTTCCAGAACGCCCCGGCGTCCTGGTCCCGCTTGTCCTGCTGGCCGGGGCCGACCTGCTCGCCGGGCTCGGCCTGCCCACCGGGCTGGGCGGGCGGGGAAAGGTCGACGAGGTCCTCCTCGAAGCCCAGCGGCTCCAGCCGGCCCTTCCAGGAGGCCTCGGCCGCGAACACCACCCGGTGCCCGCGGCGGCGCAGCACGTCGCCGATGCCGATGCAGTTATTGGTCGGCCCGTACGCGCTTTCCGGCATGAACAGGACGGTCAGGGGCCTGCCGGGCATACGTGCTCCCTCGCGGACGACGACAGGTGGTTCAGCCCAGTATGTCCGGAGCGGCCGCCCCCGCGCCGGTATCCCGGCCGGGCGAGCCCTTGTCCGCCGCGGGGTGCTCCACCAGGGCCAGCACCCGGTTGGCCATGAACCGCGCGGTCCGCACCACCGTGCCGCCCCGGGTCACCTCCATGACCTCCACCACCCCGCGCCCGGTAACCACCTCGACGCGGCGCCCGGCCCGCGTGGCGGTCACCTCGTAGGTCCGGGACGTCCCGCCGGCGTCGATGACGATCTCGACCCGGTCCCCTTTCACGGCGTGACCCCCTGGGCGCACATGCCAGTTTTGTACCCACCGCACCCCCAGCCGACTCCCCGCTCACCAGCCCCGGACCGGTGCCGGCCGGATGGCGACCGGATGGCTCAGCGGATGGCCCGCGCCGCCCAGCGGGCCCCGTACCGCTCCACGACCAGCGGGAGCCCGAAGCACTTGGACAGGTTCGGCTCGGTGAGCACCTCCGTGACAGGGCCGGCGGCCAGGACCGAGCCCCGGCGCAGCAGCATCGCGTGGGTGAAGTCCTCGGGAACTTCCTCGACGTGGTGGGTCACCATCACCATCGTGGGCGCCAGCGGGTCACGGGCCAGCATCGCGATCCGCTGCAGCAGGTCCTCACGGCCGCCGAGGTCCAGCCCGGCGGCGGGCTCGTCCAGGAGGAGCAGCTCGGGATCGGGCATCATCGCCCGCGCGATCTGCACCCGCTTGCGCTCCCCCTCGGACAGGGTGGTGAACCGGCGCCTGATCAGGTGGGCGCAGCCGAGCGCGTCGAGGAGCTCGACCGCGCGGGTCACGTCGGAGGATTCGTAGTCCTCTTTCCAGCGGCCCACGATCGCGTATGACGCGGTCAGCACCAGGTCGATCACTTTCTCGGCCGGCGGCACCCGGTCCGCGAGGGAGGCACTGGCCAGGCCGATCCGCGGCCGCAGCTCGAACACGTCGGTCTCGCCGAGCCGGCTGCCCAGGATCTCGGCGCTGCCCTCGGACGGGAACAGCTGGCTGGCGACGACCTGCAGCAGCGTGGTCTTCCCGGCTCCGTTGGGGCCGATCACGACCCAGCGCTCGTCGTCGTGGACGGTCCAGTCCACGTCCCTCAGCAACATGGACCCGCCGCGCCGGACGCCGACCCCGCGCACCCGCACCACCTCGTCGGACATCCAGCTCCCTCCACCACCGCACACGTGTGAGTCTGAACTTACGTCATGCCGGGCCGGCCAGCCCAACCGTGCGCACCCGCCACTCCGCCCCGGGTAGCGTGGGGCAGCGATGGACGCCGCGCAGCACACCCTCCTGGTGACCCTGACCGGCCGGGACCGGCCCGGGGTGACCTCACGCCTGTTCTCGGCCCTGGCCAGTCACCAGCTCAGCGTGCTCGACATCGAGCAGGTGGTGATCCGCGGCCGGCTGGTGCTCGGGGCCCTGCTCGGCTGCCCGCCCGATCCCGACCTGACCGCGATCCACCGGGCGATCCGGGCCGTCGCCGCCGACCTGGGGCTGGACGCCGAGATCACGATGGGCTCCGGGGAGCCCGCCCGGCGCCGCGGCCAGCTCCACGTCACGGTCCTGGGCAGCCCGCTGACTCCAGCGGCGGTGGCGGCCATCGCCGGCCGGATCGCCGCCAGCGGGGCCAACATCGACCGCATCGACCGGCTCGCGCACCGGCCGGTGACCTGTATCGACTTCGACGTGTCCGGCGCCGATCCGGAATCGCTGCGGGTGGACCTGGCCCGGGAAGCGACCCATCAGGGGGTCGACGTGGCCGTCCAGCGGGGCGGGCTGCACCGGCGCGCGATGCGCCTGGTCGTGATGGACGTGGACTCCACCCTGATCGCGGCCGAGGTGATCGACCTGCTCGCGGCGCACGCGGGCTGCGCAGGCCAGATGGCCAAGATCACGGAAGCCACGATGCGCGGCGAGCTGGACTTCGCCACCTCGGTCCGGGAGCGGGTGAGCATGCTCGCCGGGCTGGACGAGTCGGTGCTCGACGTGGTGCGGGGCGAACTGCGGCTCGCCCCGGGCGCCCGGACGCTGATCCGGACCCTGCACCGGCTCGGCTACCGGTGCGGGATCGTCAGCGGCGGCTTCAGCCAGATCACCGACCCGCTGGCCAGGGAACTCGGCATCGACTACGCGGCGGCCAACACGCTGGAGGTCAGCGGCGGCAAGCTGACCGGGAGGCTCGCCGGGCCCATCATCGACCGGGCCGGGAAAGCCGACGCACTGCGCCGCTTCGCGGCGCAGGCCGGCGTGGCGGTCAGCCAGGCGGTGGCGGTCGGGGACGGCGCCAACGACCTCGACATGATCGCGGCAGCCGGCCTCGGGGTCGCGTTCAACGCCCGGCAGGTGGTCCGGGATGCGGCCGACGCGTCGGTCAGCGTTCCTTACCTCGACACGGTGCTGTATCTGCTGGGCGTCTCCCGTGACGACGTGGAGGACGCGGACGCGGGCGATCTCGCCGCCGGGCGTCAGGCCCGCGGGATCACCGAACCGCCCTTGGGAGTCCAGTAGCCGTCCAGCGAGCCGGAGCCGGGCCCGACCCGGTCCCAGCGATGGCGCACGCCGATGACGGCCAGCGCCGAGGTGGGCAAGCTCAGCCCGGTGTCCCCGGCGTCCCCGGTGAGCCCGTGGTCCCCGATCAGAAGGTGCACCAGGCCCTCCATGGCCGGGTTGTGACCCACCAGGGCCAGGGTGGCCACCTTGGGCGGTGTCTCCTGGATGATCGCGATCAGGTCGCCGGGATCAGCCTGGTACAGCCGCGGGTCATACCGGACCACCCCGCCGTCCTCGTCCGCCCAGACCAGCTGGTCGCTGACCAGGTCCCAGGTCTGCCGGGCGCGGGCCGCGGCCGAGCAGACCACGAGATCGGGGAGCAGCCCCTGATCGCAGATCCAGGTGCCCAGGGTGACCGCGTCCCGCAGGCCGCGGGGGGCGAGCGGCCGGTCGAAGTCCGCCGTTCCCTCGGGGTAGGCCGATTTGCTGTGCCGCAGCACCAGCAGCGTGCGCCGGGTGGTGCTCATCACCCGAGTATGGCAACTGCCGGGGGGCGCCTGTGACTGATCCCCCGGCCACCGGCCGGCCGGGGGATCAGCCGGGCTGCGGGGCGGGTCAGCCCGTGGTCTTCGCGGCCGTCTCGCCCTCGGCCCCTCCACCCGCGCCGGCGGCGGGGCTGGCCGCACCCGCGGCCGTCCCGCCCGTGGCGGCCGGCAGGCCGGGGGCGCCACCCGCGCCCGCCACGCCCGCCGCGGGCGGGCCGCCCGCGGCCACGCTGGTCGAGCGCCGCTTGGAGATCACGACCGCGGCCACCACGATCCCGATGGCTACCACGGCCACGCCCGTGCGGAGCCCCGGGTTGTGGCTGTACTTGACCACGCTGGTCGCGATCAGCAGCGAGACCAGGTTCATGACCTTGATCAGCGGGTTGATGGCCGGGCCCGCGGTGTCCTTGAACGGGTCACCCACGGTGTCACCGATGATGGTCGCCTCGTGCGCCTCCGAGCCCTTGCCGCCGTAGTTGCCGTCCTCGACGAGTTTCTTGGCGTTGTCCCAGGCCCCGCCGGAGTTGGCCAGGAACACGGCCATCAGCGCCCCGGCCGCGATGGCCCCGGCCAGGTACGCGCCCAGCGGCGCGTAGCCGAACGCGAAGCCGACCGCGATGGGGGTGAGGACCGCCATCAGGCCCGGCGTGGCCAGCTCACGGAGCGAGTCCTTGGTGCAGATGTCCACCACGCGCCCGTACTCGGGCTTCTCGGTATAGTCCATGATTCCCGGGTGGGTGCGGAACTGCTCCCGGACCTCGTAGACCACCTGCCCGGCCGCCCGGCCCACGGCCATGATCAGCAGGCCGGAGAAGAAGAACACCACCGACGCGCCGACGATGATCCCGACCAGGACGTTGGGCCGGTCCACGGACAGGCTGAACGTGCCCGCCGCCTTGCCGAGCGCGTCCTCCACCGTGGTCCGGAACGAGCCGAACAGCGCGGTGGCGGCGAGCACCGCGGTGGCGATCGCGATGCCCTTGGTGATGGCCTTGGTGGTGTTGCCCACCGCGTCCAGCTTGGTGAGCACCTGGGCGCCGTCGCCGGTCACGTCGCCGGACATCTCGGCGATGCCCTGGGCGTTGTCGGACACCGGCCCGAACGTGTCCATGGACACGATGACGCCGACCGTGGTGAGCAGGCCGGTCCCGGCCAGCGCCACCGCGAACAGGGCGATCGTCGCGTTGCCCGTGCCCAGCAGGAACGCGGCGTACACGGCCCCGCCGATCAGCAGCGCCGAGTAGACCGCCGACTCCAGCCCGACCGAGATGCCGGACAGGATGACCGTGGCCGCGCCGGTCAGTGAGCTTTCCCCGATCTCCCGGACCGGCTTGCGGTTGGTCTCGGTGAAGTACCCGGTCAGCAGCTGGATGGCGCTGGCCAGCACCAGCCCGATGACCACCGCGCCGATGGCCAGCCACTGCGGGCTGCCGCCGTGCGTGAGGATCGCGCGGGCCCCGGTGCCGGAGACACCCTTGAGCTCACTGAACCTGGACGGCAGGTAGAGGAACGAGGCGCCGATGACCAGCACCAGCGAGATGATCGCGGAGACGAAGAAGCCCCGGTTGATCGCGGTCATCCCGCTGCGGTCGGTTTTGCGGGGCATGACCACGAAGATTCCGGCCACCGCGGTGATCACCCCGACCATCGGGACGATCAGCGGGAAGACGAGACCATCATTGCCGAACGCCGCCTTGCCCAGGATGAGCGAGGCGACCAGCATGACCGCGTAGGACTCGAACAGGTCGGCCGCCATCCCGGCGCAGTCACCCACGTTGTCCCCGACGTTGTCCGCGATCGTGGCGGCGTTCCGGGGGTCGTCCTCGGGGATCCCCTTCTCGACCTTGCCCACCAGGTCGGCGCCCACGTCGGCGGCCTTGGTGAAGATGCCGCCGCCGACGCGCATGAACATGGCCAGCAGGGCGGCGCCGAAGCCGAAGCCCTCCAGCACGTTGGGGGCGTTCTCCCTGTAGATGAAGACCACGAGCGCGGCACCGAACAGGCCCAGGCCCACGGTGAACATGCCCGCCACGCCGCCGGTGCGGAACGCGATCCGCATGGCCGGGCGCTCACCCTCGAAGCCGGCCCGCGCCGCGGCCGCCACCCGCACGTTGCCGCGGACCGCGAGCGACATGCCGGTGAAACCGGTCAGCCCTGAGAACAACGCCCCGACGAGGAAGAAAATGCTGCGGCCCCAGCGAACACCCGACCCATCGGCCGGGAGCAGCAGCAGCACGAAGAAAATGACCACCACGAACACACCGAGCGTGCGGAACTGGCGCCGCAGATAGGCGGCCGCCCCTTCCTGGACCGCCTGCGCGATCTCCTGCATCCGCTCGGTTCCCTGGCTGGCCGCGAGCACCTCACGGACCAGCAGGGCTGCCACCGCGAGGGCAAGCAGGGCGATGACGCCAACGACGACAACCCAGGTTAGGTTGGAGCCGCTGACGCTTACCGCGCCACTTCCGGCGGCAAGACTAGAGCTGAACATCTGTCCTCCTAGACAGTGGCACAAGACCTCCCGAGCGTGGCTCCGCTGTCCCGGCTATCTTCCAGCCGGCCTGGACGCAAGGGATAGGCACCGTGCCCAAAAGCAGTGCCGGGAGTCTACGCACGTCGTCCACCGGACCGGAAGCGGGGGTCAGGCCCGGAGCGCGCGAGAGCAATTCACCCTGCACAGGTAATCACATTATGGCCGCCGGTAGCAGGCAGGCCGCGGTTCCGGGTGCTCAGCCGGGGCCGCGGGGCGTCCGTCAGACGGCGCCGGCGGACGGCCAGCTCATCGTGATGCTGAGGCCGGCCGGGGTGCGGGCAAACTGGACGTCGTCAGCGAGGCCCGCGATCACGGCCAGGCCGAGACCCTGCGGGGGGTCCGGATGATCCAGCGGGGTGGTCCCGTCCGGCACGCCGTTACCGGGCGCCGGCCAGCCCGCGGGGTGCGCGGGCGGGCTGCCCCCGTCGTCCTGCCCGGCCGCGGCCGCGTCCGTGACGACCACCTCGAAGCGCCCATTCGCCCCGGTCAGGCCGACACGGACCGGCTCACCGGGGCACTGCGCCTGGTGCGCCTCGACCGCACGGGAGCAGGCCTCACCGACCGCGAGGCGGACTTCGTCGAGGAGTGCCTCCTCGACGCCGCTCCGCCGCGCGACCGCGGTGGCGACCAGCCGCGCCGTGCGGACATGCACGGGCAGCGGCGTGAAGCTCATTTCGACAGTGGCCATGGCCGGACCCGGGGCTCGATCAGCCGCTACTTCTCCGACTTCCGGGCGGTGATGGCCTCGTCGACCGTGTCATGGATGCCGAAGACCTTGGTGAGGCCGGTGATCCGGAAAATCTTGAGGATGCGCTCCTGGGTGCACACCAGGTCGAGAGACCCGTCGTGCGCCCGCACCCGCTTGAGCCCGCCGACCAGGACACCCAGCCCTGTCGAGTCGAGGAACTCAACCTTCTCCATGTTCACCACGAGCTGGAAGTGCCCGTTGTTGACCAGTTCGATGAGCAGCTCGCGCAGCCGTGGCGCGGTGTAGACGTCGATTTCGCCCTCGACGTCGACGACCTCGATCCCATCCCTGGTGTGGTGGTCAAGCTTCAGGTCCACAAATCCTCCTGCGCCATACAGCCTTCGTCTGTCCGGGCGATCCGAGCGTCAGCGCAGCGCCCTCAGGGGAGGGCAGCTGGTCCCGTCGCGCATTCAACCACGCTCTGAGGTCATGTCTACACGAGTTCACGCTTCGAGGCACCTCGCGTACAGATGTCACACTGGGAGCCAATGACTGCGCTCACTCCGCTCGTTCCCGGCGAGCCTCCGGTCCGGCCGGGTCCTGCAGGACCCGGTCCCCTCGGACCGACCCCGCAAACACCAGGCCCGGCTGCCTCGTACCCCGCCAGGCGAAGCCGACCCGTCCAGCTCGCGGCGGCCTCCCCTGCAGACCTTGTGCTGCGCCACGGCGCCCGGTCGGGACGACTGATCCACGTAGAGTACATGCCCGCTCGCGAAGGGCAGCGGGCAGCCTGGCCCGGATGGGTGCCCGCCGCGGTCACCGAGGCGTTCTCCCGCCGCGGCGTGCCGGCTCCCTGGGCCCACCAGGCCGCGATGGCCGACCGCGCCCGGGCGGGCCGGCACGTCATCATCGCGACCCCGGCGGCGTCCGGGAAGTCACTGGGATACCTGCTGCCCGCCCTCACCGGGATCCTGGAGGGCGGCACCGCGCTCTACCTCGCGCCCACCCGGGCCCTGGCCGCGGACCAGCTGCGGGTGATCAGCGAGCTCGCCGTGCCGGGCGTCCGCCCCGCCGTGGTGGACGGGGACACGCCCGCGGCGGCGCGGGACTGGGCGCGGTCCCACGCCAATTACCTGCTGACCACGCCGGACATGCTGCATCAGACGCTGCTGCCCCGGCACGCACGCTGGAACGGCTTCTTCCGCCGGCTGCGCTACATCGTCGTGGACGAGTGCCACACCTACCGCGGGGTGTTCGGCTCGCATGTCGCCCAGGTCCTGCGCCGGCTGCACAGGATTGCCGCGCATCACGGCGGACCCGATCCGGCCCGCGGCGAGCCACCCGGCCCGGGGCCGCTCTTCCTGCTCGCTTCCGCCACGGTCAGCGAGCCCGCCGGATGCGCGTTCCTGCTGACCGGCCAGCAGGCTGAGGCGGTGACCGAGAACGCCGCGCCCTGCGGGCCGGTCACGTTCGGCCTGTGGGAGCCGCCGCTCACCAGCGCGCGCGGCGAGGCCGGCGCACCGGTCCGGCGCAGCGCCACCAGCGAGGCCGCCACGCTGCTGGCTGACCTGGTGGCCCAGGCGGTCCCGGCGCTGGCGTTCACCCGCTCCCGGCGCGGCGCCGAGGCCGTCGCCCTGGGCGCGCGGCGGGCGCTGCGCGAGGCGGGAGCCGCCGCGCACAGCGGCCGGGTGGCGGCCTACCGGTCCGGCTACCTGCGTGAGGACCGGCGGGCCCTGGAGGAGGCGCTGCGCAACGGCGACATCACGGGCCTGGCCACCACGACGGCGCTGGAACTGGGGGTGGACATCAGCGGCCTGGACGCGGTCCTCATCGCCGGCTGGCCCGGCACCCGGGCGGCGCTCTGGCAGCAGGCCGGCCGCGCGGGCCGCGCGGGGCGCAGCGCGGTGGTCGTCCTGATCGCCCGGGATGACCCGCTCGACACCTACCTGGTTCATCATCCGGATGCGCTGCTGCACCGCCCGGTTGAAGCCACGGTCCTGGATCCCGGGAACCCGTACGTGCTGGCCCCGCACCTGTGCGCGGCCGCGGCGGAGCTGCCGCTGACCGAGGCGGACCTGGCCTCGTTCGCCCCCGGAGCCCGCGAGGTCGCGGAGGCCCTGATCCGGCGGGGGATGCTCCGCCGCCGCAGCGGCGGCCTGTACTGGACGCGGCGCGGCCGCCCGCCGCGCGCCGGGCTGCGCGGATCGGGCCGCCATCCGGTCAAGATCGTCGAACTTCCGACCGGGCGCCTCGTGGGCACGGTGGACGAGCCCTCCTCGCACCTGCTTGTGCACACCGGGGCGGTCTATGCCCATCAGGGCGAGCTGTACCTGGTGGATGAGCTGGACCTGGCGGCCGGGGTGGCCCTGGTGCGCCCCGCCGATCCCGGGTACTCGACGGCGGCCCGCCAGGTCACCGCGATCGAGATCACCAGGGAACTGCGCCAGGCCAGCCTGGGCAGCGGCGGCGCCGTGCACTTCGGCGACGTCCAGGTGCTGCGGGAAGTGGTGGGGTTCGTCCGCCGCCACCCGGAAACCGGGCGGCCGCTGGGCGAGTTCCCGCTCGCCCTGCCGCCGCAGACGCTGCGGACCAGGGCGGTGTGGTGGACCGTCCCGGCGGACCGGCGCGCCCGTCTGCTGGACCTGGGCGTTGACCTGCCCGGCGCGGCCCACGCCGCCGAGCACGCGTCGATCGGATTGCTGCCGTTGTTCGCCGCATGCGACCGCTGGGACGTCGGCGGCGTTTCCGCTGATCTGCACCCGGCCACCGGGCAGCTCACGGTTTTCGTCTATGACGGGCACGATGGGGGGGCCGGCTTCGCGGAACGCGGTTACGGCGCGGCGCGTGAGTGGCTGAGCGCGACCGCGGACGCGATCCGGGGTTGTGAGTGCCAGGCGGGATGCCCGTCTTGCATCCAGTCGCCCAAATGCGGGAATGGCAATGAGCCCCTTTCCAAGGTGGGTTCAGTCACCCTGCTGGAGCGCCTGCTGGCCAGCGGCGGAACCGGCGCGGCCGGGTCCGGGCAGCCCGGGACATCCGGAAAATAAGCCAGGACCAGGAAGATTATGCGGGCGGTGCCCAGGAAGGGGGCGACCCCCGCCGGGGGGGAGAGCGGGGGTCGCCAAACGGTCCGGCCCCGGGGGGGCAGAGCCGGGCCGCCGCACTGCGAATCCTACGTGTATCCGGGCCAAGTTACCAATCGGTCACGCCACGCAGACAACGGAAACGTGCTCTCAGCCATAAGCTCGCTTGCCGTGTCCAGTTCCGCCGACGCCGGGCGCAGGCCGGCCGCCGCGTTCTTTGACCTTGACAAGACGATCATCGCTAAGTCGAGCACCCTGGCTTACGGACCGTCGTTTTACCGGAATGGCCTGATCAGCCGGGGTGACGCGGTGCGCGGCGCGGTCGCGCAGCTGCTTTCAGCCGGCATGGGCCAGTCACGGCCGGATGGAGCAGATCCGCGCGCACGTCAGCCAGCTGTGCCGCGGCTGGCCCGCCGACCTGGTGCGCGAGATCGTCGCCCGCCACCTGGATGAGCTGATCGTCCCGTATGTCTACGACGAGGCCCGGGCGCTGCTCGACGCGCATCGCGCGGCCGGCGAAGACGTGATCATCGTCAGCACCTCGGGGCTGGAGATGGTCGCCCCGATCGGGGCCCTGCTGGGCGCCGCGCTGGTGATCGCCACCCAGATGGAGATCGCGGAGGGGTGCTACACGGGGCGCATCGACTTCTACGCCTACGGCCCCGCCAAGGCGGAACGGGTCCGGGAACTCGCCCGGGAACGCGGCTACCGGCTGGCCGACTGCTCCGCCTACAGCGACTCGATTACCGACCTGCCGATGCTGGAGGCGGTGGGCCACCCTCACGCGGTGAACTCGGACCGGGCCCTGCGCCGGCAGGCCCCGCTCCGCGGCTGGCCCGTCCTCGCCTTCAGCGCCCTCCCGCCGGGCCGCCCGTGAGGTTGCCCACGTGGGTGCCGCCCAGGAATGTGACGCGGCGGATCGATCAAGATGAGGAATCGGTCACGCCCCGGGCTTGGCCCGCCAGCGGATCCGCCGTACAAAGGTCACAGGGACGTCCTGACACGGCGGCCGGGTACCCACGCGACCGAGGGGCCCAGGTAGGCGGCCGAGGTTGGGCTGCGGCGACGAGCGCGCGTCCGAGGACGCGGGGTAGCCGGCGCGGCCCCCTGGCATGACGAGGTGCGCGCTTTGGTAGCCCGGCACCGTGTCAGGCTAGACCCCCGCTGATCATGTTTCCCCGCCCGCCGGGCCTGCCCACGCCCGGATCCGCGCACCTCCCGTGGCCACCCGGAAACCGCCTTCGCCGGGTCCATTCGGACGCGCCCGCAGAAAGCGGAAGGCCGCGCGGAGTGGTCCCGCGGTAATCCCGTAAGATCACTTGCCGGGGGAAACTGATGTTGCCGGGATAAGGAGCATTTCCTGGCGCCCCGCGCCCGGGACGGCCCGGGCGCGAACCCCCGCACGCACGCGAATCACCGGTGCGGAAGACTGAACGGCAGGATTGCGCGCGAGGGGAGTGTGCATGTGATGGCCAGATCCGCGGCACCGCAGTCGCTCGGCAATGACAGCGAGCCGTCAATCGGTGATCTCGTCTCCCAGGCCATCAGGGACGTCACCCAGTTGGTCAAGTGTGAACTGGCGCTGGCGAAACTGGAACTCCGCGAGGACGCCAAGCGGCTGGGCCTGGCTGCCGCGCTGCTCGCCATCGCGGCGTTCACCGGCTGCCTGATCCTCGTGCTCCTGTGCTTCGCGTTCGCGTACGGCCTGGTCGCACTGGGCATCTGGACCTGGGCCGCGTTTCTCATCGTGGCCGGCGTGTGCCTGCTGCTGGCCGCGGTGGCAGTCCTCATCGTGATCCTCAAGGTGCGCGGCGTCAGCGGCCTGGGGAAGACGAGGCAGACCGTTCAGCAGGACCTGGCGCTGCTCAAGCGCGACGACGACACCGCCGCCCGGCCGGCGGTCGAGGCAGGCTGATCCGGTGACTTTCCGGGGCGAGTCGGCGGTCTACGTCGAAGGCCCGTGGTCGCATCGTGCGGTGAGCGCGAACGGGACACGGCTGCACGTCGCGGAGAGCGGTGACGGCCCGCTGGTGCTGCTGCTGCACGGGTTCCCGGAGTTCTGGTGGACATGGCGGGAGCAGCTGACCACGCTGGCCGCGGCCGGTTACCGCGCGGTCGCCCCGGATCTGCGCGGCTACGGGGGCAGCGACAAGCCGCCCCGCGGCTACGACCTCGTCACCGCCGCCTCGGACGCAGCGGGCCTGATCCGCGCGCTCGGCGAGGCCAACGCGGTGGTCATCGGGCACGACTGGGGCGGGCTGGTGGCCTGGACGATGGCCGCCTACTACCCCAAGGTGGTGCGCAGGCTGGGCGTCATCTCGATGGCGCACCCGCTGCGGATGCGGTCCTCGATCGTCACCGACCCGCTGGGCCAGGGCCGCCGCAGCGGCTACGCGTTCGGCTTCCAGGTGCCCGTGTTCCCCGAGCACAGCCTGGTCCGGGACCACGCCGAGCGGGTGGGCCAGATGCTGCGTTCCTGGTCCGGGCCGGGCTGGCCGGATCCGGAAACCGAGCGGCGCTACCGGACCGCGATGTGCATCCCCTCGGTGGCCCATTCGGCGCTGGAGTACCACCGCTGGTTCGTCCGCTCCCGGGTCCGCCCGGACGGCGTCCACTACGCACAGCGGATGCGTGCACCCATCCAGGCCCCCACCCTGCACCTGCAGGGCGCGCTCGACACGTGCGTGCTGCCCGCCACCGCGCGCGGCTCCGGGCGCCACGTCGACGGCCCGTACCGCTGGCGCCTGCTCGACGGGGCCGGCCACTTCCCGCACGAGGAGCAGCCAGACCGCTTCGACCGCGAACTCCGCGGCTGGCTGGCGGACCCCGAACCGGAGCGATGAGCGCGGCCGCGGCCCGGGACCCGGGGGCGGCCCGGGACCGTGACCCGGCCGGGCGGCCGCGGAACGCGCGGCCCCGGGACGCACTGGGGCGCCCGCTGCCGCGCGGCGCGGCCGGCGCCGACCGCGTGCCGGATGACCTGGCCCTTGCCCCGGCAGAGGCGCTGGCGCTGGCCCAGCACCTGCTGGACACGGGCCGGCCGTTCCACGCCCACGAGGTGCTCGAGGCGTCGTGGAAGCAGGCCCCGGACGCGGAACGGGAGCTATGGCGCGGGCTGGCCCAGATCGCGGTGGGGCTGACGCACGCGCAGCGCGGCAACGCGCGGGGGGCGGTCGCGCTGCTGCGCCGAGGCGCGGAGCGGGTCGGCGGGTACGCCGCGGACCCGCCCCATGGCATCGACGCCGCGGGCATCGCCCGGGCCAGCAAGGACCTGGCCGCCCAGATCGAGGCGGCCGGCGACACGGCCGTGATCGCTCCCGGCCCGGGGATCAGCCTGGCCCGCGGCGGGAGCTAGCCGCAGGCCCGCCTGCTGGCCCCCTGCTAGTCGCAGGCCTGGGTGGAAACCGGTTGGACCGCGGCGGCGGCCGCGCGCGCGTCGCTCTCCACCTCGGAGGCGGTCAGCGCGTACCCGGTATCTTTCACGCCGACGGCGGCGGCGAAGACGACCCCGTCCACACGGCCATTGGGCGCCAGCAGCGGGCCGCCGGAGTTGCCGGGTTGGACATCCGCGCGGATGGAGTAGATCTGCCGGGTTACTTCCTTGGACTGGTAGATATCCGGGGCCTGGGCGAGCTGGTCGTCGCCGATCCGGGCGGGCACCGCGCTGAACGGTTCATCCCGCGGGTAGCCGGCCACGATCGCCTCGTCGCCGAGGTTGGCCGGCCCGGCGAAGTCCAGCGTGCCGGCGTTCAGGCCGCGCACGTAGAGGACCGCGAGATCTCGCTGCGGGTCGAACAGCACCACCCTGGCCGGGAGCTTGGCGCCGAGCCTGGTGGTCACGGTCTGGTTCTGGGTGACGCCCGCTACCACGTGCGCGTTGGTCAGGATGTGGTGGGGTGAGATCACGAAGCCTGAGCCCTCGATCCGCCGCTGGCATGTCGGCGCGACTCCCCTGACCTTGACGATGCTGTCCCGGGAACGGGCCAGGCCGGCGGAGGCCAGGACGGCCGGGTTGGGCGGGCCCACGGTCAGCGCCGGCTCGGCGCCGAGCGCACCGAACACCTGGACATACGGGCCGCTGGCCAGCAGGCTGCGGAAGTCGGAGAACATGGTGCGCGCGCCGGACGGCATGACCCCGTCCACCGCGTGCAGCACGGCCGAACGCTGGACCTGGGCGGTGACCATGGCAAACGGCGCGTTGACCACCGCCGAGCCGATCAGCCAGGCGATGAGCAGGACAGAGAGCACGCTGACCGCAGCACCCGCCACCGAGTCGATCAGGGTCGCCGGGCGCCAGTGCACCCGGGAGCGCACCGCGGCGCCGATCGCGGAGGCGAGCAGCTGGCCGATCATGGCGGCCACGAACACCGCGACGATCGCCACCAGAGCCTGCTGGGCCGACCCCTGGACCAGGGACCGGGCCAGCGCGGGCGCGAAGGAGGCACCCACCGCCGCTCCGCCCAGGAACCCGGCGAAGCTCAGAATTCCGACGATGAAGCCCTGGCGGTAACCGGCTACGGCAAATGCCGCGGCGAGCGCAATCAAGATCAGGTCAAGCAAGTCACCCGACACCAGCCCACCGTATAGCGCGCGGCCGGATGATTCGTTCGCAGTGCGGTATTAACCGCGTCCCGCGACGGTATTAACTCCCGGCGGCCAGGGCTTCCGGGGGCAGCTCCTCGACCCGGCCGCGGTCCCACGGCCGCTCCCATCCGCCCAGCGTGAGCAGCCGGTCCACCAGGGCCGCGGTGAACCCCCAGACCAGCATTCCACGCACCCGGAAGGCTGGCCCGGTGAAGCCCGAAGGATGCCGGATCGTTAGCCGGCGCCGGGGATCGCAGAGCTCGGAGAGCGGGACCCTGGCCACCGCGGTCACCTCCGGCGGGTCGGCGGCCGCCACCGGGACCGGCCTCCGCCACCAGGCCAGGACCGGGGTGACGGCGAACCCGCTCCGGGGGATGAACAGGTCCGGCAGCACGGCGAGGACCTCAACCCCGGAGGCCTCCACGCCCGCCTCCTCGGCCGCCTCCCGGAGCGCGGCGGGGACCGGGCCCCCGTCGGCCTCGTCGATCGCGCCACCGGGGAACGCGGGCTGCCCGGAATGACGCCGCAGCCCGGGACCGCGCTGCACCAGCAGCAGGTCGGGTCCGTCCGGGCCCATGCCGAAGAGCACCAGCACCGCAGACGGTCGGCCCCCGCCCGGCGGCGGCCGCAGGCGCGACGGGACGACGGCCTCACCGGCCGCCAGGGCCAGGTCGCGCAGCCAGCGCGGCGGGCCCAGGGTGCCGTCGATGCTCTCCACGGGGTCCACGGCGCTCATGAGAACGGGCCCGTCTTCACCAGCGCGCGGGCCGTCTTCTCATCCGTAGGGCCTTCTCCGTAGGACGGGCACCACCGGGCGACCCCGCAGGCTCCGCAGGCGGGCCTGCGGGCGTGGCAGACGCGCCTGCCGTGCCAGATCAGCCGGTGCGACAGGATGGTCCACTCCGACCGCGGGAAAAGCGAGCCGACTTCCTGCTCGATCTTGTCCGGGTCGGTCTGCACGGTCCACCCGAAGCGCCGGGCCAGCCGGGAGAAATGGGTATCCACGGTGATACCGGGCACGCCGAACGCGTTGCCCAGGACGACGTTCGCCGTCTTCCGGCCGACCCCGGGCAGGGTGACCAGATCCGCCAGCCTGCCCGGGACCTCACCGCCGTACCTGTCGCAGAGCGCCTGGCCCAGGCCGATGAGGCTGTTGGTCTTGGCCCGGAAGAACCCGGTGGACTGGACGATCTTCTCCATCTCGGCCCGGTCGGCTGACGCGTAGTCCGCAGCGGTCCGGTAGCGGGCGAACAGCACGGGTGTCACCAGGTTGACCCGCTTGTCCGTGGTTTGCGCGGACAGGATCGTGGCGACCAGCAGTTCCAGCGGGGAGGTGAAGTTCAGCTCGGTGTGGGCATCAGGGTAGAGCAGGGCTAGCTCGCGGTTGATGCGCCGCGCCCGGCGGACGAGCGCGGTCCGGGAAGGGTCAGGGGTCACCCTCCCAGCCTATTGAGCGGCCACGCCATCCAGCGCACGGCGCGGTGCTCCGGGGGTGCCGCGGCGACGGCCGCTAGGCTGCGGCCAGGGCATCACGATGAGTTCCGTTATGCTTACGAAGAGCTTCCGGGGGGGGGCATGGCAGCTGCACGAGTCGCCTCAGGCGCGGCGACGCCGATCGCGTCTGGGGCGGGCCTGGCCTCGATGGTGCGGCGGAACTGGCTGCTGGCCGTCCTGCTGGCCGCCGGGCTGGTGCTGCGGATCCTCACCCAGCTGGCCTACCATCCCGCGCTGCTGTTCATCGACTCGATCAAGTACCTGTTCGGGGCGTACGCGGGAAATGACCCCCCCGGCTACCAGCTGGCCCTGAAGCTCTTCCTCCAGGCGGGCACGCTGCCCATGGTGGTGGCGGTGCAGCACCTGCTCGGCCTGGCCATGGCCGTGGCGCTGTACCTCATCCTGCGCCGCCGCAGCGTGCCGCGCTGGCTGGCCGCCCTGGCCACCGCGCCCGTTCTGCTGGACGCCTACCAGCTCCAGATCGAGCAGTCGATCATGCCCGATACGGCGTTCGAGGCCCTGATCGTCGCCGGGCTGGCCTGCCTGCTCTGGCAGCCCAGGCCCCGGCTGTGGATGGTGCTCGCCGCCGGGCTGGCCCTGGGCGCGTCGGCGACGGTCCGCCAGATCGGCGAGATCTTCATCCTGCCCGCGCTCGCCTACGTGCTGATGGCCGTCCCGGGCTGGCGCGGCAAGCTGGTCAAGGCCGTCGCGCTGGGTGCCGCCTTCGCCCTGCCCATCCTGGTGATCAGCTTCCGGAACTACGTGGCGATCAACCATTTCTCGCTCGCTCCGTACGCCGCCGGGACGATCTACGGCCGGGCCGCGGCCGCCGCCGACTGTGCCACGCTGACCCTCCCCCGGTACGAGCGCGCGCTCTGCCCTTCTCCCGCCCAGCAGGCCCGCGGCCCGGACTGGCTGGACCACGGGGCCACGTCGCCGATCAAGTATGTGGCCCCGCCGGCGGGCATGCACCACGTGCCCATGGCGGCCGACTTCAGCCGGCGTGTGTTCGAGCAGCAGCCGCTGCGGATGGCCAGCGCGATCAGCAAGGACGCGGTCAGGCTCTTCGCCGCGGCGCGGGTCACCTTCCCCGGCGACACGCCCGTCACGCGCTGGCAGTTCCAGCGGGCCTTCCCCCTGTACCCGCCCTACATCACCGATGCGCACGGCCACCTGCGGTTCGCCCAGCTCAATCCGGCAGGCAAGGTGAAGGTGATCGCGAAGGGGCGGCGCTTCCGCGACCAGCCAGCGGTGAACACGGGGCTGGCCGGGTTCCTGCGCGCCTACCAGCTCGGCGGCGGCTACACCCCCGGGCCTTTGTTCCTGTTCACCGCGCTGGCCGGCCTGGCGGGCACGATCGGCGTGCTGTGCCGCCGGGCCTCCCCCGCGCAGCGGGCGACGGCCACAGCCTGCCTGCTCACCTTCCTCAGCGCGGTCGCGGTGCTGCTCGCCTCGGACCTGTTCGAGTTCAGCTGGCGGTACCAGCTGCCGGCCCAGGTCACCCTGCCCCCGGCGGGGGCGCTCGGCATCACGGTGATCATCGGATACGCCGCGGCCCGGCGCCAGCGCATCCCGGGGCAGGTTCCCGGCCGGGCACGCCAGCCCGCGTCCGTGCCCGGGGCAGGCCGCCACGGGCCGCAGCGCAGGGAGTCGCCGCGCAAGGACCGGGCGTCGGCCGGCTGAGCCAGGCTTATTCAGGGTCCGGCCAGCCCGGCCGGGGCCCGAACCGGGCCGAGGCGAACCACACGACCAGGGCCAGCGGAACCAGCAGCACGACGGGAAGCAGCGCGGGTGCGTGGGCGGTGACGAGGGCGGAGGTACCGGCCCCTACGATCACCGCGGCGAAGATACCCAGGCTGCGGCCGAGGCCGTTGGGCTTGCGCCCGGTGACCAGCGCCGAGACCACGCCGGTCATCGTGCCGGTCAGGTACGTGGTGGAGATCTCGCCCAGGTGGCGGATGGTGGCCGCCTGGATGCCCATGGCGATGCCCGCGTTGGCCAGCAGCATCTGCTCGCCCACCCCGGACGGGTGGCCGCGGGACAATTCCCAGCCCACGCAGAACACCGCGAGCACGCAGAACTCCAGGCCGAGCGCCACCGTGAGCCACGACGGCCAGATCTCGCGCTGCGCGATCACCGCATGGGAGCGGCGGCCCCACCAGTGCCCCAGCCAGCGGCCCGCCCGCCGGGCCGATAGGCGCGCCCCGACGGCCACGCCGGCCACGTAGCTGGCCAGCGCCACGCCACAGTTTTCCGCCAGCGCCCCGTCGTGGGTACCCGCAGCGACGCCGAGCAGGACCAGGGTCCCGGTGATCACGCTGCTGAACACGTGACCCAGATGCAGGAATGCCGCGGCGTCGACTCCGCCGGTGGTTACGGTGAGCAGGACGACCAGCAGATCCCGGGCGCGTGAGCGCCACTCCTTAGCCACGGCCGGGTCCCTACGCGGCGTGCTCGCCGCTGATCGCCCGCCGTAGGTCGGCGGCGCGGTCGGCCAGCTCGCGGGCCTCGTCGCTGCGCGGCAGGGGCAGGTCCGCGGGGAGCTGACCTTCCCGCACGCTGCGGGCCATGTCGCGCAGGGCGGCGGCCAGCTGCCCCACGTCGCGCGGGAGGGGGCGCTGGCCTGTGACGTCGCCGCGCACGGCGGTGGCGGTCACGGTGTCCGTGACCTGCTCCAGCGCGGCGACGGCCGGCCACAGCCGGGCCGCCCGCCTGCTCACCGAGGGTGGCTCTGCCATCGTCCGCTGAAACTCCGTGCGCAGGTCGGATAGGGCCCGGTAGGACTGGCGGCGCAACGCTGAGCGGCCTGGCTGGCCGGGGAGCGCCTGCTGCGTGTAACGGGCCACACTATCGAGCGCGATGGCCAGCTGTTCCGGCAGGTGCGCATGCCAGATCGAGGGCCAGGGAGCGTACCCTGCCGGACCACCTTGGCGAGCCACGGCGGGACTGCCGTCGCAGCGGACGCGGCGGACGCGGCCGCAAGCTTGCCCGGCTTCCTCACCCGGGGCCGGCCAGGATGGTCTGGGAACGGCTCACCAGGTAATCGTGCCAAACGTGCCGGGACCAGGCACACCGCTGCATCCTTGCGGACCACCGCTCGTCGTAAACCGTCGGCTGGGTGTTCCAGAAATTCTTCTTCCCGAGCGGGATGAGCACCTCGTTGACGAGCGGGTTGCCGAGCCGTGAGACCTGCCGGAACGGGCCGCTCCCGGTGCTGGTTCCCTGTAACTGAACGTGACCCGCCCGGCCCCGAGGACGTGCGTGCTAGCCGGCTGCCCCCAGCGGCTCGACCTCGTCGGGGGCGAAGTACAGGAAACGTCCCTGCCCGCGGTGAATGTCCGCGTCCGGGTCGTCGTCAGGCAGCAGCGCCAGGTGGGCATGGCCGTCCACGTCGAACAGCACGGCCTCGACTAGCGCGGTCCGCCCGGCGAGGAACAGGTCCTGCGCGTCCGCCCGGCGGGCACCCGGGCGCATCCGGACCCGGCTGCCCCGGGCGACGCGGGTCCCCGCGATCACGACGTGATCCGTTTCCGGTGACACGGAGCTGTCCGCGCCCGGATCCCACCAGGGGGCCTGGCCTGCGATGGCCGGATCGCCGGGCGCCGCCCCGGACTCGCCGGGCGCCGGTACCGCCGCTCCCCCGGGCCGCACCTCCGGGGGTTCTGTCCACTGCGGCACGGCCGCGGGCCCGGCGGGAGGCCCGGCGGCCGGGTTGAGGTACCGGATGGCACCGTGCATGCGCTCGAGCATCTCGGGCGGCAAGTGGTCGAGCCGGTCCATCAGCTCCGCCGCCCGCGGGTCGGTGGCCCGGGCCGCGCGCTTCTCCTCGTCGGTCAGGGTCAGCGTGCGGAGGGTGAGGATCTCGTCGATCTCCGTGGAGTCGAACAGCTGCCCGGCGCTCTCCGCCGCGATCTCGGCATGGTCGTAGAGGATGACCGGGGAGGACAGCATCAGCTCCGCGCAGTCCGGCGGCCCGGCCAGCACCGGCCAGGTGCCGGTGTTCACGCAGCGGCCTACGTCGGCGGCCGCCCACTCGGGCGGTGCGGTCATGGACAGGAACCGGCCGCCGGGCACCGCGATCAGGCAGTGCGCGGCGATCAGGGCGTAGGGCAGCCCGTCCGCCCGGCGGGCCAGCGGCCCGGCCGGCTCGGTGCGGTTCTCCAGCACCACCCGCAGCCGCAGCGCCCCGTACGGCCCGGGCATCCGCTCGGCGCTCATCCGGATCACGCCGTGCAGGGTTTCCCGCTGCCGGACCAGCCGCCCGGCGGGCACGCCTCCGGGGCCGGCCAGGTCCTCGTGCCCGGTGCCGCCCGGGATGGTGAACTCGGTGACGGTTCCCCCGCCGACCATGTCGCCCAGCGACCCGGCTGCTTCCTGCTCGCACTCGGCCGCCTCGTCCCACGGCGTGTGCTCGACCCCGCCGGCCTGCAGCGAGTCCACCGCCCGGAACCCGGCCCCGGGCGATCCGGCCAGCACGGTGCGCCGCCGCAGCTGCAGAAACCGGGCCAGCACAGTGACCGTCGCGCCGGCCGGTGCTTCCAGGACGCACTCGGTCTGCGCGGCGGACGGCTCGTGCTCATCGACGACCCGGTAGGCCGGGGGCATGAGCACCCCGAACTGGAAGCGCTCCCGGTTCTTCTGCGCCGACGCACGGTAGGGGTAGAGCAGGTAGCCCTCGTACAGGATGGCGTCGGCGACCTGCCGGGCCTGCTCGAGATGGGCGGGGTCGATCCGGCCGCGGGATTTCACGATTCCTCCTGGCCGGCCCGGGCGAGCAGCGCGAGCACGGTCGCGTCCCAGGTGGGCAGCGCGTGACGGCTCTTGAACTGGCCGAGCTCGTCCAGCGTCTGCCGGCTCATGGTGATCCACGCGGTGTCCGGGAAGTGCGCGTCCACGGCTTCCCGCCACTGGCTCACCGGCAGGCGGAACGTGGTCTCCTTGCTCCACGGCACCTGCTGGACCCGCAGCCGCCCGTCGGCCGAGCCGAAGACGGTGCCGCTGAACAGCAGCAGCAGCGGGACCTCGCCGTCGTCCAGCGAGCTGAAGTAGCGTGTCGAGGCGATCTGCAGGTCGTAGGTGAACGGCACCGGCAGGGGGACCTCGATGCTCCCGGTGAACCCCGGGACCATCGTGGAGATCGTGGTGAACTGGAGCGGCTTGAGCGTGTCGGCCCAGCGGGCCCGCTCGCCGAACAGGTCGTGCAGCCGCTCCGCCTCGGCGTCCGTGTAGGGCCGGCGGAAGGGCTCGATGCGGATCTGGGTGCGCAGCGCGATCGCGTCGATCTTCTCCCCGGACGTCTCGCTGATCCGCAGGTCCAGGTCGAACAAGGGCACGGCGGCGTACCGGTCGACCCGGGCGCCGATGCAGTCGAACACGAGCTCAGCCATTCCCGGAGCCCTGCCCGCTCGCCGGTGAGGTGGGGCCCGCCGCAGGCGGGTCTCCCCGAGCCGACGACTCGCGGGGGGGTCCGGGGGGTCGCCTCCCCGGGCTAGCATCCCGTGCGTGCTTGCGCACCCCAGCCAGGAATTCATCGATGCTGGCCCGGGCCTCGCTGCCGCCGTCGAAGCCTTTCCACAGCATCCGCATCCGGCCCGCCAGCTCGTAGCACACGTCGATGGGCACGATGAAGTACTCAGCCTCGGCCGCCGGGCCCTCGCGGCACAGCAGCACCGCCTCGACGTCGGGCTCCGCCGCGCCGAGCAGCGGATGCGACGCAGCCAGCCGGCCCCATGCATCCAGGTCCAGGGTGCATTCGGTGGCGCCTGCCGGGCTCGGGTAGAACCCGCCTACCGTGCCGCGCTCCGAGCTGTACAGGAAGAAGGCCAGCCCCACCGGTATCTGCAGCTCATCCCACTCGGCCGCGGACAGCGGCCGGGACGAGTCGCGCAGGTACCGGTCGGGGACGGACCGGTACCGCGCCGAGCGCCGGCGAGGGGAGGCGCCCCGCAGGGGTGCTCTCCCCGAGCCGGGGCTCTCGGGGGGTTCCGGGGGGTCGTCCCCGCGGGAAGAAATGGCGGGGGGTTCCGGGAGGTTGTTGCCCCGGGAAGAAATGGCGGGGGGTTCCGGGGGGTCGTTGCCCCGGGAAGAAAT
>WNGB01004588.1_pt1 | contig 26314 bp, 23 predicted proteins | sample 5400681 | NCBI WGS metagenome assembly WNGB01 (sample SAMN13153367, study PRJNA577476) | soil metagenome | isolation source: 115 cm soil or saprolite under grassland replicate 2 | place: USA:California | collected 2016-06-15
AACCCTAACGCAGCCTCTCCGCCATGCGGTCCGCGTGCGCCTGCGGAGCACCATCGGCGACGATGCGCAGGGTCGCCAGCCCGGCGGCGGTGGACAACGGATTGGCGTTGAACGTGCCCTGGTGCGAGACACGCTCGAAGCGATCGTGGTGGGCGTCGCCGGTCAGCGTGAACTGGTCCATGATGTCAGCGCGGCCGACCACGGCCGCGCCGGGCATGCCGCCGGTGACGATCTTGCCGAGCACGGTAAGGTCAGGAGTAATACCCACGCGGCCCTGATAGCCGCCTGGACCGTAGCGGAATCCGGTGATGACCTCGTCATAGATCAGCGGCACGCCGTAGCGGCGGGACACCTCGCGCAGTCCGCCATTGAAGCCTGCGTCTAGCGGCACCGTGCCCCACGACGCGCCAGATGGCTCGAGCATCACAGCGGCCATGTCCGAATCGGGAGTGCTCAGCGTTGACTCCACAATGTCCAGATCGGCCGGAATGACCGTGATCGTCTCGAGCGTCGCCCTGGGGATGCCGAGTGATACCGAGGTGTCGAACGGCGGCGACGTACCGCGGCCCACGGCGTCGTGCCAACCACTGAAATGGCCCTCGAAGCGCAGCACACGCGTGCGACCGGTAAACGCTCGTGCCAGACGCAGCGCGAGCATTGTGCCCTCCGTGCCGGAGTTGGTGAAGCGCACCCGCTCTGCCGATGGGATCAGGTCGCAGATGAGTTGGGCCCACTCGAGCATGGCCGGATGGTCGTTGCCGAAGTGCCAGCCGCGTTCGACGACCTCGGCGATAGCTGAGACCACGGCCGGGTGGCCGTGGCCGAGGAGTAACGCGGCATTGCCCATGCCGTAGTCGATGTACTGGTTGCCATCGACGTCCCACTTGTACGCGCCTGCCGCCCGCACGACATAGGTTGGCGCGATGGCATTGTGGCGCAGATCGTGGCCGACCCCACCCGCCAGTACGCGTTGGGCGTCGGCATACAGAGCTCGCGCGCGGGCGCTGGTCGGCGAGAACACTGCTTGGATCGGCTATCCGCGGCGCCGCGTCTGTGCTCATGAGGTCGCTATCTTGCCACGCGGGCGTGTAGTCTTCAGCCGTATGACGGCGGTGGAGGGCGTCGGGGCCGCCGGGGCGCCACCGGCGACATACAACGTTCAGTCACTCGAGCGAGCCGCCGCGCTCCTCAACTGCTTCAGCGCGAGCGAGCCCGAGCTCACCATTGGCGAGTTAGCACGGCGCAGCCACCTGCCCCGCAGCACAGTGCATCGACTGGTGGTCAACCTCGTCCGGCTCGGGTTTCTGGCGCGCGATCAACAAAGTGACCGCTATCGGCTCGGATTGCTGCTGGCCGAACTTGGCACGATCGCGCTCAGCCGCATGGGGCTGCGTGAAAAGGCGCGGCCGATAATGGACCGCCTCGCCGATGAGACCGGTGAAGTGGTCTGCCTGGCCGTCCTCGAGCAGAACCGCTCGGTCTATGTTGAGGTGGTCGAAGGGCATCACGGCTTGCGACTGCGCGCGACGGTGGGCAGCGTGGCGCCTATCCACTCGTCGGCAACGGGGACCATGCTGCTGGCGCACATGCCCGAGGTCGATGTCCGCCGTATCGCCGGCCAGACGCGGTTACCTCGCCTCACCCCGCGCACGCTTACTTCGATCGAGCCGTTACTGCAGCGCCTGGCCGAGATCCGTGCACGCGGGTACTCGATCGACGATGGTGAGTCAGAGGAGGGGCTAACCGGACTCGCCGCGCCGGTCCGATCGCCCACTGGAGTCGTGCAAGCAGCCCTGGTGATCGCAGGGCCGGGCGCACGGGTACTGGCCGACGAAGGGCGACGGTGGGCGGCGACTGTTGTTGGCGCGGCCAATGAGATTTCAGCGTCGCTCGGTCCGCGCGGTCGTTGATCAGCGTGGGATTATCGGCAGCAGCACGTGCGACGGGTACTCCGCGGTGTGGAAGACCATCTGCTGCGCGGTGAGAATGCGCGTGCCGGTGCCGATGTCGTCACCCGTGTTGAGGTTGCGATCGAACCGCGGAAAGTTGGAGCTTGTGATGTCCAGACGAATCCGATGGTCGGCTTTGAACACGTTAGCCGTGGGCGCAAGATCGAGATCGTAGCGGTAGACCTCGCCGGGTTGGATGAGCTCGGGCGGCACACGGCCGCCCCGATAGCGGGCGCGTCGAATACCGTCGGTGGGATCGGTGTGTGACCACGGCCCCATCAGCACACGCTGCTGGCGCTTGACCAGTGGATCCGGCGCATTATCCACAGCGCCGCGCCACGACTTGAACGTGGCCAACGGATACGCGTCGTACCACCCGCACTGGTTGCGCGTGGGCACGTGTACGCGCTCGTACTGGTTATCCCACTGAAACTGCTTCCAGTAATCGTCGTAAGTCGGATGCTCGTACCAGTCCTGGAAGTAGTCGCACCGGCGGCCAATCATTTCGAGGTCGGCATCGCGCAGTGGCAACGTGCGGAAGATCCGGTCCCAATTGTAGAGATCGGGTCGACCTGCCGCGCGCAAGCTGACACTCCAGACCGGAACGATCAACGTATTCAGGCCCCACTGCGACGCGCCGTTCACATAATGGGCGCTTTCCCAGTTGTCTGCTGGCGTCACCTGCGGCGACGTCGAGGAGATGCGTGGATTGCTGCGCGGCATCTGGTACCACTGGTTGACGCCACCATACGAGCGGCCCCAGGTGCCGATCTTGCCGTCGCACCAGGCCTGGTTGGCGATCCATTCGAACGTGTCATCACCGTCGTTCGGATCGCTGATCCACGGGTAGAAATCACCATCGGAGTCGTACCGGCCACGCGTATCGCCGAGCACCGCCGCGTAGCCATGCTGCGCCCACCAGATGCCCCAGTTCATGAAGTTCTCGCCCGAGTTCTCGTATGGCGTGCGCGTCACGATCGTCGGAAACGGACCGGGTGCTCGTGGCAGATAGATGTCATTCGACAGCAGGACGCCGTCGCGGGCCTTCATCTTGATGTCGAACAGCACGCGTACTTCGTATGCCGCGGGAGACAGTAACTGGTCGGTTTCACGCGCGGAGAGGACGGTCACAGGTGCACTTCTCCTCGACTGGGTTTACCTGGCGCGGCGCAGGACCGCGCCCGACCGATCGTCGGTGAACGCGCCGTCGCGCATAGCAAAGCGACCATTCACCAGGACATGGCGTACGCCGGTCGCGTACTGGTTCGGCGCGCGCAGGGTGCCCTGCTCGGCGATGGTGTCCGGATCGAACACCACCAGGTCGGCCCACGCGGCCTCGCGCAGCACACCGCGGTCAGTCACTCCGAGACGGCGCGCCGGCAATTGCGTCAGTCGATGGATGCCCTCCCGGAGCGTAAGCGCGGCGCGCTCGCGGACGAAGCGACGTAGATAGTAGGTCGCCCATGTGTAAGCGCCGAGAAAACTCTGGCCGGCCAGCGGTCCATCAGTCGCGAGCGCGGTGGCGTCGGATTCGGGCATGCATGACGGATGGACGAACGTCTGCTCCAACTCCTCTTCCTTATGGACCAGGCCGGTCATCAGCACGTTCGGTGCATCGTCACCCGCCTCGATCAGGATGTCCATCAGGGCATCGAGCGGATGTTGACGACGTTCCTCGCCAATCGCTTTGAAGTCTTTGCCAACCCAGTCCGGCGAATGTCGCGCTTCGAACAACGCGATGCGTTCCCACTCGTTCATCAAGCCCATCTTGAACAGTGGTTGGGGGAAGGCTCGATATTCAGCGCGGACGTCGGGATCGCGCAGGCGCCGCAGCAGCTCCGGCGTCCCGCCTTCGAGCGCCGTAGGCGGCAGCATTGTCACCACTTTGGTCAGGCCGTGCAGCCGCGTGTGCTGGTCGCACGATACATCTTCACCGTGGGCACGAGCGTCGTCGATCGTTTGCAAGGCGCGGGCAGCGGCATCTGGCGGCGCACCGTAGCGTGGCGTCAGGTGCGAGACCTGGAGCGGCACTTCAGCGCGCCGACCGACCTCGAAGGCTTCGTCGAAGGCCTCGACTGCTTTGAAGTCGCGGTCGCGGGTGTGGATGGCGTAGTAGCCGCCGAGACGGCCGGCAGCGCGGGCCAGGACGATTAGCTCCTCGGTGGTGCAGGCGAGGCCGAGTGGATACTCCAGGCCTGACGAAAAGCCGTAGGCGCCAGCAGCGAAGGCCCCTTCGAGTTGCTGCACCATATGGTCCAACTCCGCTGGTGTGGCCGGACGGGGTGCACGGCCGAGGGCGGCCAGACGCAATGGGATGTGGCCGGCGAGCGTCGCCACGTTGACGGCCGGCTTCGCGGCCTCCAGCGATTGTAAGTAGCCGTCAACGGTTGTCCAGTCGACCTGCAGGGCTGGGTTGTAGCCAAAGACCAGGTCCGGTACGTCGGAGCGATTGACCAGTGGGGCTGGCGCGTGGCCGCAGTTGCCGACGACTTCGGTAGTCACGCCCTGGGCAATCGAGCTGCGCGCGCGCGGGTCGACCAGAAGGGTGGCATCGGAGTGGCTGTGGATGTCGATGAAGCCGGGCGCGACGACGAGCCCGCTGACGTCGATCACCGCCGCTGCATCGGACGGGTCGAGCGTGCCGATGGCCACGATGCGGCCATTCTGGACGCCGAGGTCTGCGCGGCGCGGTGGCGCCCCGGTACCGTCGACGAGCGTCCCGCCGCGTAGGGCAACGTCGAGCATGCCGCCTTAGAAGTTCGGCCGGCGAGCCGGTTTTCTGCACGAGTCGAAGTCGGCCGAACTTCGTGTGACAGATTGCACCTGGAGGGCGGCAGCAATTGGTGTCTCGATCATCAGCGGCCGCCTTCCAGGTGCTGCCCGTTGCGTAGCGCAGCGGTCGCGGCTTCGTCGACCGCACCGTGGTCAGTCAACACGACACCGTACTCGCGCCGCGCGTAGTCCGAGGACAGTTTGCCGTTCCACACGTCACGCGCCACGTCTTCCGGAGCGCGCTCGCGCGGATTGCCCCAGCCGCCTGCGCCAGCCGTGAGGTGGCGAAACACATCGCCCGCTTTGACCAGCTCGCCGAACTTCGACGGCAGCGTGCGGGGCGCCGTATCAGGATTCAGGACGTTGCTCGACGGCGTCCCCTGCGCGCCGCCTTCGATGCCGTACGGCAGGATGCGCTGGCGGTCGGCGCGTACGGTCAGGATCGCGTCCTGGAGCATGCGGTAATCACGGATCGTCGACAGTCCGCCGCGGAACTTACCCGCGCCACCCGTATCCGGGACGAACCCGTATTGCTCGATACGCACCGGGTAAGCCGACTCGAGCATCTCGATAGGAATGTTGCTGATGTTGGCGCCGAGGTTCGGCACCCCTTCGAGGCCGTCGCGATCGGAGCGACCGCCCCAGGCACCGGAAAGCAGCTCGAGCACGGGGAAGGGATCGCGGCTCGCGTGCCGTCCGGCGATCCCGACCTCGCCGCGGGCAAGATGCAGTTCAGGATGCTGCCCTGTGGCGCGGTCACCGTGATCGCGCGGAAGAAGCCGGCGTTATGCGGGATATCGGTCTGCATGATCGTGCGCAGCGAGTAGTACACGCAGGATTTGGTAAATGACAGGGTGCTGTTCAGCGGCACTGGCAGTTGCGGTGAGGTGCCTTCGAAGTCCGCTTCGATCTCGTCGCCGGCAATAGTCAGTTTGACCTGGATTGGGATGTGCTCCAGATGAACACCGTCGTCGTCCATGTAGTCCGTGTAGCGGTAGACGCCGTCGGGCAGCGAGCGGATCTCGGCGCGCGTGAGCGCCTCGGTGTAGTCGAGCAGATCGCGTAAGTGATCGAGCAGGGGCTCCAGTCCATACGCCTCGACGAGCTTCAAGAAGCCGGCTTCACCGGTGCGGCAGGCGACGACCTGGGCGGCAAAGTCGCCGAGCACCACGTCCGGAATGCGGCAGTTGGCGCGAATGAGCGCGTGGACCGCCTGATTGGGCTTGCCGCGTACATAGAACTTGACCGGCGGAATGCGCAGTCCTTCCTGGTAGCATTCCTCCGCGTGCGGGGACATGCTGCCGGGCGCCATGCCGCCCAGGTCGGCGTGGTGCGCGACAGTGGCGATCAATGCGACGAGTCGGGCTTGATAGAACACCGGCGCGATGACGTACACGTCGGGTAGGTGGGTGCCGCCGGCGAATGGATCGTTGAGCATGAACACGTCGCCGGGCTGCATGTCGTCGCCGAAGGTGCGGAAGATGGAGGCCATGGCATCGGGAATGGCGCCCAACTGGTTCGGCAGCGTCACGCCTTGTCCGACCATTTCACCGGTCGCATCGCAGATCGCCGTTGAGAAGTCCATGGCGCTCTTGACGGTTTCGGAGTGCGAGGTACGGATCACCGCCAGCGACATCTGCTCACATGTTGCGACGATCGCTTCGCGGATCAGCTCACGGGTGACCGCGCCCAGCGAGCCCTTCTTCACCGTGCTCGTCACGACTCGACCTCGATTACGATGTTGCCGAGTGCGTCGCGGGCTGCGCGACAGCCGGGCGGCACGACCACAGTCGCATCGTACTCCTCGATGACCAGCGGACCTGTCAGGGGCTCGTCGCTCAGTTGCTCGCGGCGCAGCACCGGCGTTTCGCAGACTCCGTGCTCCGGGCCGAAATACGCCGGGCGGGCATGCTGCGCGTGGGCACGGCCGTTGCTGGAGGCGGCTTGCGGGAGCGGCGGCGGCCCGGAGTTCGGGACACGGCAGACGACGCGCAGATTGACGATCTCCATCACATTGTCCGTGCGGTGCCCATAGGTCCGCTCGTGCACGGCGTGGAATTCCTCTTCGAAGCGCGCCAGGTCGCGCGACTGCAAGCCGCCGAGCGGTGCCGCGACTGGTAGCTCGTACGCTTGTCCGACATAGCGCATCTCGACCCAGCGCTCGACCTGCACGTGCTCCGATTGCAGGTCCGATCGGCCCAGGTCCGCCCGGCAGCGCTGCTCGAGCGCGTCGAACGCCTGGCTCAATTCAGCCAGATCGACCGTCGCGGTACGCCGTAAGAACGTGCGCACCGCGTGGTGCTCCAGGTCAGCTGCGAGTAGACCAAATGCCGAAAAGAAGCCCGGCGCGCGCGGCACGATAATGCGGCCGATCTCGAGCTCGCGTGCGATGCCCGCGGCATGCACCGGCCCACTGCCACCGAAGGCAAACAGCGTGAACTTGCGTGGATCGCGGCCGCGTTGGCTGGACACGGCCTTGACGGCCCGGATCATGCTCGCATTGGCCAGTTGATGAACGCCGTATGCGGCGTCGTGCAGCGACAGGCCAAGTGGCCTGGCGACCTGTTCGTCCAGCACGCGCTGCGCGGCAGCGGCGTCGATCGGCATGGCCCCATCCAGGAGCGACGTCGGATTGATGTAGCCGAGGATGACGTTCGCGTCAGTGACTGTCGGTAAAATGCCGCCTGTGGCGTAGCACACTGGCCCGGGCCGCGCGCCGGCGCTGTGCGGCCCGACTTTGGGCGCCCCACCCGGATCCAGCCAGACGATGCTGCCGCCACCGGCGCCGACCTCGGAGAGATCGATGAACGGCACGCTGAGGGCATAGCCGCCGCCGCTCGAGAGCTTGCTCGACAACGAAATGCCGGCCGCGACTTCGAACTCGGACGTGAAGTCCGGTATGCCGTGCTCCACGACAGATGCTTTGGCCGTGGTGCCACCCATGTCGAACGTGATGACGTTGTCGATACCAAGCTGGCGGGCAAGTCCAACCGAAGCGATCACGCCGGCGGCGGGTCCGGACTCCACGATATAGGCCGGCTTGACCGCCGCCGCAACGTCCGACATGACGCCGCCGTTGGATTGCATGATCAACAGCGGCGCGGTCACATCGGCGGCATCGAGCTGGGCGCGCAACGACTGGACATAGTGCGCGACGAGTGGCTGCACATACGCATTGATGACCGTGGTGCTGGTGCGCTCGTACTCGCGAATGATGGGCAGCACCTCGTGTGAGAGCGATACGCATAGCTGCGGCCAGCGTCGGCGGAGGAGGTCGCCGATCGCCTGTTCGTGGGCCGGATTGGCGTACGCGTGCAGCAGAGAGACAGCGATAGCCTCGACTCCCGCGCCGACCAGGTATTCGGCGGAGCGCTCGGCCTGCGCGAGATCGAGCGGCACGAGCACGGCACCGGTGTGGTCGATGCGCTCGTCGATCTCGAGGCGGAGCGCGCGTTCTACGAGCGGCCGCGGCTTGTCCCAGAAGAGGTCGTACAGCTTGGGCACGCGCAGCCGGCGCAACTCGAGCACATCGCGGAAACCGCGGGTGGTCAGGAGTCCCGTCAGCGCGCCCTTGAATTCGAGGATGGTGTTGGTGGCCACGGTCGTGCCGTGGACGACGTCGCCGATGGCGTTTGGCGCGACGGCGTGCGTGGACAGGAGATTGGCAACGCCGTCGACGATGGCGCGGCCGAAGTCATCCGGCGTGGACGGGAGTTTTTGCAACATGATGCCGCGCTCGGCGTCGACGAGTACGATATCGGTGAAGGTGCCGCCCACGTCGGCGCCCACACGAGCGGTCGTGTGTCTCATGTCGTGGACACCCCTGCTCACCATGTGGCGAGCGACAGTATTGCGCCCGACCCCGGGTGTGTCAAGCCAAGGCAGCGTCGGCCAGCCAGCGCGCGATGTGGTCCGCGAACGACGCGCGGACCAGGATGCGGTACGTCGGCGCGGCGTCGGTCTGCCACAGGATCACGGCCGCCCGCGCCAGCAGCGTTTGCGCACACTGACCAGGGCCGAACACGCGCGGATGCAGGTCCAGTGGGCAGCCATGCGCGAGCAGCTCGCGCGCGGTCGGACCTATGAGGTCGAATACCACGCGATTCGCACTGACATCCACCGCCGAACCCCACTCCGGGGCAAACGCCGCGCGCACGTCGGCCTCGCTGGCTGCCGGACCTTCGTCGACGATCAGCCATTCGTCGGGCCCGAGCCACAGTGCGCTGCGTTGGCCTGCAGTGCTGACCGTGTTGGGTTCCGTTGGCAGGGCCACGCCCAGTGCCGCGCCGACGCGCTGGATGACGTCACCCGAGGCGCGCACGTTGAGCTGCGGCAGGCAGCGCGGGTTAGCCATCGCGCCGCTCATGCTTCCGGTCGTAGAACACCGGCTCGGTGATGGTTGCCCGCACCGTGCGGCCGTCCAGCAGTGGGATGTGCACGACGCCACCGAGTCGCTCGCGGCCGCGGCGCAGGAGCGCCAGGGCAAAGGTTCGCTCGAGCATGGGACTGTAGTAGCTCGAGGTCACGTGGCCTTGGGAGCCGTCGGTGGCCGTGACAATGAGTTGGGCGCCTTCGGGCAGGAGTTCCGAGGCGTCCAACGGCAGCAGGCCAACGAGCTGTTTGCGATCGGGCCGTGCCGTGTCGGCCCGCGCGAGCGAACGGCGCCCGACGAAGTCGGGCTTCTTCATCGACACCAGCCCGCCCAGCCCGAGATCGAGCGGGCTCACCGTGCCGTCGGTGTCCTGGCCGACGATGATGTAGCCCTTCTCGGCGCGCAGCACGTGCATGGCCTCGGTGCCGTACGGGGTGATGCCGAACGGCTCGCCTGCCGCCATGACCGCATCCCAGACCGTCTGGGCGCGTGGTCCGGGCACATTGATCTCAAATGCCAGCTCGCCCGAGAAGCTGACGCGGCACACCCGCGCCCAGACGCCCGCCACGCGACCCTCGCGCAGCGTCATGAACGGAAATGCCGCGTTGTCGACGGCGATATCCGAGGTGAGCGCGCGCAGAACGTCGCGGGCGCACGATCCGACGACAGCAACCGTGGCGAAGTGGTCGGTGACCGAAGTCAGCCGCACCCGCAGGTCGGGCCACTCGGTCTGCAGCCACTCCTCCATCCATTCCAGGACTTCAGCGGCGTTGCCGGTGGTCGTGCTGGTCAGGAACCGGTCGGGTGCAAGGCGCATCACCACGCCATCGTCGAAGACCATGCCGTCGGCGCGGCAGATGAGCCCGTACCGAATCGAGCCGACGGCCAATCGCTCGAAGGTGTTGGTGTACAGGCGGTTCAGGAACTCGGCGGCATCGGGGCCCTGGACGTCGATCTTGCCCAGCGTCGAGGCGTCCATGACGCCGACGCCTCGGCGCGCGGCGAGGCACTCGCGTACGACGGCCGCGCGCATGTCCTCGCCGGGCGCCGGGTAGTACCAGGGTCGCAGCCACTGGCCGACCGGTTCGAACACGGCGCCGCGCGCAATGTGCCACGCGTGGAGCGCGGTGGTGCGGATCGGGTCGTAGAGATCTCCGCGATTGCGGCCGCCGAGAAGTCCGAAGCTGACCGGCACGTAGGGCGGCCGAAACGTCGTGGTGCCCAGGGCAGCGACGGGCTGGCCGAGCAGGGTGGCGGCCACACCAGCGGTCAACACGCCGCCTGTCTTGCCCTGATCCGCACCGGTGCCCGCGGTGGTGAAGCGCTTCAAGTGTTCGATCGAGCGCAGCCCAGCGTCCAGGCCACGGGCGATCTCCGCGACCGTGGTATCGCGGTGCAGGTCGACAAAGTGGCGATCCCACTCGAGATTCGGCGCTTCGACGAGCCACTGCGCGGAAACCGCGCCGGCGAAGTCGAGCTCGCCCGCCGCCGCGCCGACGATGCGCAGATGCGCGCCGGGCGATTCGGGCACGAAGCACTGCAGTTTCTCGTCGAAACGGAGGCGCGCCTGGGCCTGGCTGGCCAGGTGCACGACCGGGTTGAAGCCACCCGAAACCAGCAGCAGATCGCAGTCTATTCGCTGGCCATTGCTGAGCTGCACGCCAGTGAGCACCGGATCGCCGTCCGTTGCGACCACAGCCTGGCCGCGCAGGGCCTCTATGCCGGGGGCGGTGACGGCCGCGTCTGGTCGGAGGTCGACAATCGCTGCCACCTCGAGGCCCGCTGCGTGCAATTCGGTGGCGACGGTGTAGGCGCTGTCGTTGTTGGTGAACACCACGCAGCGCGTGCCGACCGCCACGCCGAAGCGATGCAGATACGTCTGCGCGGCGTCCGCGAGCATGATCCCGGGTCGGTCGTTGTCCGCGAACACGAGCGGCCGCTCGTGCGCGCCGGTCGCCAGGATGACCGTCTGCGCGCGGACCTGCCACAGCCGGGTCGGCTGCGCGACCATCACGCAATTGGCCTCGTAGAGCCCGAACGCGGTTGCGCGCCGCAGCAGGCGGACCTCAGGCAGCGCGGCAAGCTCAGCAACCAGCGCCAGGATGTCGGGCTGGCCGAGCCGCCAACCGCCAGGCTCGGGCTGATCGTCCACGACCAGTACCCGCGCGCCACCGCGGCCAGCCGCGAGCGCCTCGGCCAGACCGGCCGGCCCACCGCCGACGACGAGCACGTCGCAGTGCGCCCACACCTTGTCGTACCGCCGCGCATCAGGCTCGTCCGTCAGTCGCGCCTGGCCGCGCGTCGACCACGCTTGCAGCCCGGCCACGAGCTCCACCTGCGTCGCCCGCACGAGCGGCTCGATCGCTCCGTCCACTTGCACGCGCACGAACGCATTCGGCTCCTCAGCCCCCGCCGCGAACACGCCCCGCGGCCGGCCGAGCTCCGTGCTGCGGCCGACGATCCGCACGCCATTGGCCAACAGCGCGGACGCCAGCGTGTCGCCGGCGAACCCGCTCAGGGCTTGCTCGTCGAACTCGAACGCGAGCGAGCGCGTGCGGTCGATGCGGCCGCCGGTCGGCAGCCGTTTCACTCGCCCACCCGGTACACGCGCAGGATCCGATTAGTGGTGGTGTCGCGCTCGACGTTGAACCAGCGTCGGCAGCCCGAAGCGTGGCGCCAACGCTCACGGAACGGGCCTTTGGGGTTGTCGCGCAGGAAGACGAAATCGGCCCACGCGCGATCGTCGATGGCGCGCGGATCGCTGGGATAGGCAATATGCGCCTGTCCGCCGTAGCGGAACTCGACCTCCTCGCGCGGCCCACACCACGGGCAGGCAATGAGGAGCATCGCTCAGTGGGCCACCGCGGCGGCGCCGTGCTCGTCGATCAGGGCTCCCGTCGTGAATCGCTCCAGCGCGAACGGCTCGACTAGCGGATGCGGCGTGTCGTGGGCGATGGTGTGCGCGATGACCCAACCCGCGCCCGGCGTGGCCTTGAAGCCGCCGGTGCCCCAGCCGCAGTTGATGTACAGCCGGTCTAGCGGTGTGTGGCCGATGATGGGCGACGCATCCGGCGCAACATCGACCAGGCCCGCCCACGTCCGCAGCACGTGGACGCGGCTGAAGATCGGGAACAACTCCAGCGCCGCGGCGATCTGCTGCTCAATGACGTGGAACGAGCCGCGCTGGGCATACGAGTTGTAGCTGTCGATACCCGCACCCATCACCAGCTCGCCCTTGTGCGCCTGGCTCACGTACACGTGGACAGCGTTGGACATGACCACGCAGTTCAGGACTGGCTCCAGCAGCTCCGAGACCAGGGCCTGGAGCGGATGCGTCTGCAGCGGCAGACGGAGACCAACCATCGCCGCCAGCACGGAGGTATGGCCGGCCCCGCATAGCAGCACGCTGTTGGCGCCGATGGCCCCGCGGGTTGTTTGCACGCCGGTGACCTTGCTGCCCTGCACGTCGATGCCGATGACCTCGCAGTTCTGGATGTGGTCGACGCCCAGCCGATCGGCGGCCCGCGCGAAGCCCCAGGCCACGGCATCGTGCCGCGCGATCCCGCCACGACGTTGGAGCGTGGCGCCCAGGATGGGATAGCGCACCTCGGACGAGGTGCTCAGGATCGGGCAGAACTCTTTGATCGCCTCGGGCGACAGCCACTCGGCATCGACGCCATTCAAGCGATTGGCGTGCACCCGCCGCACACCCTCACGCACATCGTGCTGGTTGTGGGCCAGGTTCAACACCCCGCGTTGGCTGAATAGCAGGTCGTACTCGAGCTCGTCCGTGAGGCGTTCCCACAGTTTGAGCGAGTGCTCGTACAGCGCCGCGCTTTCGTCCCACAAGTAGTTCGAGCGAATGATGGTCGTGTTGCGGGCCATGTTCCCGCCGGCTAGCCAGCCACGCTCGAGCACCGCGACATCCGTGATGCCGTGGTTTTTAGCCAGGTAATACGCCGTGGCCAGGCCGTGCCCGCCACCGCCGACGATGACCACGTCGTACGCACGCTTTGGTTCGGGCGTGCGCCAGAGCACGGCGGGCGGAGACACCGCGGCGGATGATATGAGCGTTATGCTCTCGGCCGTCAATGCACGTGCGCGTAATCGACTCGGCCCAGGGCGCCTGGCTGACCGTTGGCGGGCGCTCGGTGTTGAACCTGTGCTCGAACGACTATCTCGGCCTGGCCGCGGCGCCGGAGCTCAAAGCCGCCGCGATCCATGCAATCGAAACCGCCGGTGTCGGCGTGGGTGGTGCGCGCAGCATCTCGGGCACACAACGCCTGCACCTGGAACTCGAGCAGCGGCTGGCGTCGTTCAAGGGTGTGGACGCGGCGATGTTGCTGTCGTCGGGCTTTCTGGCCAACTTGTCGGTGGTCCCGGCCCTGGTCAGCAAGGGCGACGTGATCTTATCGGACGATTTGAACCACGCCTCGATCGTGGATGGCTGCCGCCTGTCGGGCGCTGAGATCGTGCGCTACCCGCACGCCGATGTCGATGCTGTGCGTGCGGCGCTGTCCGAGCACCGGAATACGGGCAAGCGCATGATCGTCACCGATGGTGTGTTCTCTATGGACGGTGACCTGGCGCCGCTCGACCGCCTCGCGGAGCTAGCACGCGCGGCGGACGCCATGCTGGTGATCGACGATGCGCACGGCGAGGGCGTGGTGGGCCGAGGTGGGCGCGGCATCGTCGACCACTTCGGCGTGCGCGACGCCGTCACTGCCGAGATCGGCACGCTGTCGAAAGCGTTCGGCGTGGTCGGCGGTTATGTGTGCGGATCTGGTGCCGTGCTCGAACAGTTGCGCGGCCAGGCGCGGCCGTATCTGTTCTCGACGGGTCTGTCGCCGGCCGACACCGCCGCGGCACTGGCCGGTGTCGAGGCGCTGATCGCCTCCGACGAGCCCGTGCGCAAACTCTGGGACAACACACGTGCATTCCGCGTTGCGCTGGCTGCGCTGGGGCTGCAGCCACTCGGTGACGGTCCGATCGTGCCTGTAGTGCTGGGTGATGAAGCGCGGGCGCAGGCGGTCGCCCAGCGACTGTTCGAGGCGGGCGTGTTCGTCGTGCCGATCGGCTACCCGATGGTGCCGCGCGGTCGGGCGCGCATCCGGGTCATGATCTCGGCTGCCCACAGCGTGGCCGACCTCGAGTCCGCGGCGCGCGCGATCGCGGCCGCGGTCGGCGGCTCTTGACAGCCCGTGGAACGGGGGCAATACTTGGGCCCACCGTAATCTGGATTCGTGTGTCCACATGGTGAGACAGTGCGGAGTGGTGTAGCCGCCGTTTTCGCGTACGTCATGACGGGAAAGGGTTCCGCATGGAAGCTCAACCTGCACGCATTTCAAGGCGAGCCTATCTAAGGCGTTCGGCACTCGTCGTCTCCGGCCTCGTCGCAGCCGGACTGCTCCAGGCGTGCGCGTCGCCCGCCCCGCCGGCTAGTCCGACCAGTCCACCGGCTGCCGCGCCGAAGCCCACGACCGCCCCGGCCGCTGCGCCAACAACCGCGCCTGCCGCGGCCGCGCCAACCACGGCGCCGGCAGCCGCTGCCGCGGCGCCGACGACGGCACCCGCGGCGGCCAAACCAGCCGCCAGTGGCGCCAAGCGCGGTGGACAGCTACGCCTCGCGCTGAACCAGGAGCCAACCGCTGGCTTCGATCCGCAGTTCTCGTCGCCGATGGTCTCCCAGCACCACTTCGAGCAGGTCTACGAGCAGCTACTGGTGACGCAGCCCGACGGTTCGGTCTTGCCCGGACTGGCCGAGTCCTTTGAGCAGACCGACCCGCGGACCTACGTCTTCAAGCTGCGCAAGGGCGTCAAGTGGCACAACGGTCGCGAGTTCACCGCTGAAGACGTCAAGTACAGCTTCGAGCGGCAGATCTCCAACGGCAGTATCAACCAATCCATCTACGCGCCGGTGCTGGACAAGGTCGAAACACCCGACGCCGCCACGGTGCGCTTCACCACCAAAGAGCCGTTTGCTCCCTTTATCAGCTACATCGCCGGACCGCGCGAGGGCAACATCGTCCCCCAGGAGGTCGTTACCGAGAAGGGCGACTTGAAGGCGACGATGATCGGCACCGGTCCATTCAAGTTCGTCGAGTACACGCCCGGTAACGAAGCCAAGTTCGTGCGTAATGCGGACTACTGGAACAAGGATCAGCCGCTGCTCGACGAGCTGATCATCAAGTACATTCCCGACGATACCTCGCGGCTGGCGGCGTTGCGCAACAACTCGGTCGACTTCGCCTATTTCGGCTCGGCGATCTTCGTCAAGCCGCATCTGAGCGATCCGGCCATTCAATGGGCGCAGGGTAAGGCGCTCAACACGCGCCACTTCGTCCTGAACAATTCGATTCCGCCGCTCAACGACGTTCGTGTGCGTCAGGCGATCAGCCTGTCGATCAATCGCCAGGAGATCGTCGATACAAACCTCCTCGGACTGGGCGCCGTCTCAACGCATATTCCGCCCGCGGACGAGTTCTGGACGCTGCCCAATCCGCAGAACGAGGCCAAGTACAAGAACGATATCGAGCAGGCCAAGAAGCTCCTGGCCGACGCGGGCCAGAGCAACCTGAAGCTCCAGACCAAGATCGGTCCAGATGCCAGCTACACGGCAGACTCCGAGCTGGTGCAGTCGCAGCTCAAACGTGCTGGCATCGAGCTCGAGATCGTGAAGAAAGAGCAGGCGGCCTGGATCGACGATTTCCTGAAGGTCAACCATGACTCGGTGTTGATGGGCTATTCCTCGTACGTCGATCCCGATGGGTACTTCTACCAGTCGATGTACTCCAGCAGCTCATCCACGCGTACGGGTATCAAGAGCGAAAAGCTCGACGCGCTGCTGAACAAAGGCCGCACGACGACCGAGCGCAATCAGCGCCAGCAGATTTACTACGACGTCCAGAAGCTGGTCGTCGAAGAAGCAATGGAACTCATTCTGTACGCACAGATCGCGTCGTTCGAGGCACTGCAGCCGTTCGTCAAAGGCTACGTACCACTGGGCAAGACCTTTGGCCGTGGTCCGCAGCTGCGTGGAGTCTGGATCGACAAGTAAGAGTGCGCGTCAATACGGTTCTCGGGCCAGTCAGCCCGGATGACCTCGGCGTCACGCTGACGCACGAGCACATCTTTATTGACCTTCGCTTCGATGGCACCGGAGTCGACGGCGTTCTGGACGACGTCGACCTCGCGATCGATGAGCTACGGCGATTCAAAGACGCGGGCGGCGGGGCCGTTGTCGACGTCACGAACAAGTACCTTGGTCGGAACGGGGCCGGACTTGTGCGCGTCGCGCGCGAGACCGGACTACAGATCATTGCGTCGACGGGTTACTACCGCACGGTCTATTACCCGCCGCACGTGAACGAGCTGACCATCAACAAGCTGGCCGAGGTGATGGTCGACGAATTGACGAAGGGTATCGACGGTATGGACGCAAAGGCCGGCGTCATCGGCGAGTTGGCGACGCAGCGCGATTTCATCACTCCGCCCGAAGAGCGCGTCTTCCGTGCCGCGGCGCGCGCGCACAAGAAGACTGGGGCCCCGCTCAGCACGCACACCTGGCTGGAGACGCTTGGCCAGGATCAGCTCGACCTGTTCGAAGACGAGGGTGTGGATCTGAGTCACGTGATCATCGGCCACATGGGCGACCTGTCGCATCTCGATAACGTGCGCGCGGTGCTTGCGCGCGGCGCCAACGTGCAGTTCGATCACGTCGGCATGGAGCATTTTCAACGCGACAAGCAACGCGTCAAGAACGTCTGCCAACTCGTCCAGGAGGGGTTCGCCGGCCGGCTGCTGCTATCGCACGACGTTTGCTACAAGCACTTGCTGCACTGGTACGACGGGCCGGGCTACGACCACATGCTGACGTCATTCGTACCCGCGCTGCGGTCCGCTGGAGTATCAGAGGCCGACATGACGACGATCCTCGTGGATAATCCGCGGCGAATTCTGGCGTACGACGTATGACGGCTATCCGCGTGTTGAGCAATCAGCGCGTGCCGATGCGCGATGGCATCCACCTTGCCGCCGACGTATATTTGCCCGCCGGAGTATCGTCCGCGCCGGTTATTCTGAGTCGCACTCCATACGAGGCATCGTCCGATCGGTTCGCGAGTCTGGGCGTGTACTTCGCTCAGCGCGGGTACGCCGTCGTCGCCCAGGACTGTCGTGGCTGCTTCCGCTCGGAGGGCGAATTGTTCACGCCGTGGGTCCATGATGGCGTGGACGGCTACGACACCCTGGACTGGATTGGTCGGCAGGCCTGGTGCGGCGGTCGCGTCGGCATGTGGGGCCCGTCGTATATGGGCTTCAACGAGTGGCAGGTCGCGCCGCTGCGGCATCCGCTGCTCAAAGCGCTAGCCCCGCAGGTCTCGCCATCCAACTACTGGCGCCAGGGCGCCTGGGTGACCGGCGCGACGTTTCTGATGCACAACGAGCTGATGATGCTGCTCTGGGCGAGCAGTCGAGCCATGAGCTTGCGCCCGGACCTGTACGACCACCAGGCCATTCTGCGCTCGTTGCCGCTGGTCGATGCGGACATCACCGCGGTCGGACGACGCGTGCCATGGTTCCAGGAGTGGCTGGCTCACAACACGTACGACGACTACTGGCGGGCCATCAGCAACGAGGAAAAGTTCGGCGAGATGGAAGTCGCGGCCTTCAGTCAGTGCGGCTGGTACGACGCGTACCCTGGGTCGGCCTTCATCAACTTCAACGGCCTGGTGCAGCAAGGCCGCACGGAGTTCGTACGCAACAATCAGCGCGTGCTGATCGGTCCCTGGTCGCATACGCTGAATCACTCACCTGGCAATCTGCAGCACGATGTGATCAGTCGCACCACGCTCGGCGACTACGACTTCGGGCCGCGCAGCCTGTATCCGCTGGCGGAGACGCAGACGCGCTGGTTCGACCATCACCTCAAGGAGATCGACAACGGGATCGACCAGGAGCCGCCGGTCGAGATCTTCGTGATGGGCATCAACGAATGGCGGACTGCGCCGTGCTGGCCACTGCCTGGTACGTCGAACGTCGCCTGGTACCTGGACAGTGGCGGGGCCGCTAACTCGCTGCATGGCGACGGGCGCCTCGTGGCCGAGCCGCCCGAGCACGGCACGACGGATCGCTTCACCTACCATCCGGAGCGACCGGTGCCCAGCCTGGGCGGCAATCACAGCATGCAAACCTGGGAGAGCCTGATCACCGTTGGTCCGTACGATCAACGGCCACTCGAGCGCCGCGACGACGTGCTCGTGTACCGCTCCGCGCCGTTGGAGCGGGATCTGGAAGTGACCGGCCCGGTGCTGGTCGCGCTGTTCGTCTCGACCAGCGCCCGCGACACCGATTTCACCGCGCGACTCATCGACCACTATCCGAGCGGGTATGCCCAGAACATCTGCGAGGGCATCGTGCGCGGGCGCTACCGAGACCCGTGGGTCACGCCGTCGCTGCTCGAGCGCGGCTCGATCTACGAAATGACCATTGACCTGCAAGTGACCAGCAATGTGTTCCGTCGCGGCCACTCCATCGGGTTGGACATCTCGTCCAGTAACTTCCCGCGCTACGATCGCAACCTCAATACCGGGCTCAACAACAACACGACCACGGAGATGCAGGTCGCCCATCAGACCATCTACCACGATGCCGAACACCCGTCGCGAGTCGTATTGCCCGTCGTGGGCTAGCGCGAGGCCGCATACCAGCCGCGGCAATCCATGCTGAAGTACTTTCTGAAGCGCCTGGGCCTTTTGATTCCCATCGTCTTCGGCGTGAGCGTGGTGGTCTTCGTCACCATGCGCCTGCTGCCGGGCGACGTGGCGAGTGCGATGCTCGGTAACTCGGCCAGCGCTTCACCAGAACGCCTTGCGCAGCTCCGCGCACAGCTCGGCCTCGATCGGCCGATGCATGAGCAATACGCGGACTGGGTCATCAAAGCCGTCCGCGGCGACCTGGGCGCGTCGATGCTGTCCTCCGGCCCGGTCAGTCCAGAAATCATGCGCCGCGTACCGGTCACCGTCGAGCTCGCGCTCTTCAGCATCGTCACTGCCATCGTCATCGGTGTGCCGCTGGGCGTGCTTTCGGCGATGAAGCAGAACACTCGGTTTGACGTCGTCACCCGCCTCGCGTCCCTTATCTGGCTTTCCGTGCCGGGCTTCTGGGTCGCCACCATCCTGGTTCTGCTGGCATCCCTCTATGTGCCCTCGTGGCCGACCCTCGGCTACGTGGAGTTCAAGAACGACCCGATCGGCAATCTCAAGACGATGGTCTTACCGACGATCGCGCTGAGCGCCTACGTCGTCGGCGGTACGCTGCGCATGACACGCTCGGCCATGCTCGAGGTACTCCGGCTGGACTACATCACCGCGGCGCGAGCCCGCGGCGGACCGGAGCGCGTCGTCGTTTTCAAGCACGCCCTCAAGAACGCCCTGATTCCTGTCATCACGCTGATCGGCCTGTACCTGGGCAGCCTGCTCGGGGGCGCCGTGCTGATCGAGACGATCTTCACCCTGCCTGGTCTGGGCAAACTGCTCATCGACGCAATCCAGGGCCGCGACTACCCGCTCGTGCAGGGCACTGTGCTGTTCCTCGCCTCGAGCGTGGTGCTCGTGAACCTGTTGGTCGACATGCTCTACGGGGCCATCGACCCGCGCGTGCGGTACGACTAGATGGGGACCGCGTCCGCCGTTCTGAACGCCGAGCCCAGGACGGCGCGTCGCGCCTGGCCGGCGTCGACACACGGCTTCGTGCGCACGCTCAGCCAGAATCGACTCAACTTGTGCGGCGCCGCGCTGACGGTCGTACTTCTGGTCGGCGCTGCAATCGGTCCGACCTTCCTGGCCGACCCATTCGCCACGACGCCAGCGGACCGGTTCCAGGCGCCCTCGCTCGCGCACTGGGCCGGCACCGACAATCTCGGCCGCGACCAACTCGCACGCATTACGCTCGGTCTGCGTCTGAGCATCCTCGTCTCGCTCGGTGCCGTGGCCCTCGGCCTGGTGGTCGGCGTGCTGCTCGGATTGATTTCGGGCTACTACGGAGGCGTCGCCGACAACCTGATCATGCGCGTGCTCGACGTGTTCTTCGCCTTTCCTGGCTTACTGCTCGCACTGGCGATGATCGCCGCGCTGGGCTCGAGCATTCCGAACCTGGTGCTCACGATGGGCGTGCTCTTCGCCCCGAGCATGGCCCGGGTCACGCGTGGTCCCGTGCTGTCGATTCGTCAGAAGGAGTTCGTCGAGGCGGCGCGGGCGCTCGGCGTGCGCGAATCGGTCATTGTGCGCACGCATATCTTGCCGAACGTCGTTGCGCCGATCATCGTCGCCGCCACGCTGCAGCTCTCGGCCGCGATTCTTATCGAGGCCAGCCTGGGCTTCCTCGGGCTGGGCATCAATCCGCCCAACCCGTCGCTCGGCGGGCTGATCAATGCGAGCCGCACGTTCATGGGCCAGGGCCCGTGGATGGCCATCTTTCCAGGTCTCGCTATTACGCTGCTCATCATCGGCTTCAATCTGGTTGGCGACGGCTTGCGGGATGCGGTCGATCCGCGCCTGCGCGACGTGCTCGACAGTCGGACCGCGATCCGCTGATGAGCTCCGAAGCGCAACTGCTCGACGTACGCGGCCTGCGCACATCGTTCTTTACGCCAGGCGGCGAGGTCACCGCTGTCAACGGCATCGATTTGCAGTTGCGGCGCGGCGAAGCGCTGGGCATTGTCGGCGAGTCCGGGTCGGGTAAGAGCACGGTTGCCTTGTCGCTGATGGGTCTGGTGCCGCCGCCGGGCCGGACTCTAGCCGGACAGATCCTCTTTAAAGGAGAAGATCTGCTGCGGAAGACGCCCGAGCAGATGCGCCAGCTGCGCGGCAATCGCATCAGCCTGATCTTCCAGGACCCGATGACCTCGCTCAACCCGGTGCTCACCATCGGCGAGCACGTGGCAGAACCCTTCAAGTTCCACCAGCCGGTCAGCGCCCGACAGGCGTGGCGCATGGGTGTCGAGATGCTCAAATCCGTCGGCATTCCCGCCAGCCAGAAACGCGCTCACGACTATCCGCACCGCTTCAGCGGCGGCATGCGCCAGCGCGTGGTGATCGCGTCGGCGCTGGCCTGTCGTCCCGATCTCATCGTTGCCGACGAGCCAACGACCGCCCTCGACGTCTCGATTCAGGCCCAGATCCTGGTCATGCTGCGCGAGGCGCGTCAGCGTGACGGCGCCGCGCTCGTGCTGATTACGCATAACCTCGGCGTGGTCGCCGAGTTGTGCGATCGCGCCGCGGTGATGTACGCCGGACGCATCGTCGAGGAGGCGCCGGTCGACGAGTTGTTTGGCGCGCCGCGCCACCCGTACACGCGCGCGCTGCTCGGGTCGCTGCCCAGTCTTGGCCGCCGTGAGCGGCGGCTGCTTGCGATCGAGGGCGCGCCGCCGAGTTTGATCGATCTGCCGACGGGGTGTCATTTCGCGCCGCGCTGCCCGATCGCTGCGCCGATCTGTCGTGAGGTAACACCTGCCCTGGAGCTCGCCGCGCCCGACCACAAGGTGCGCTGTCTCGCGCACGAACCACAATGGCAACAGCACTTCCAATCGTCTCAGCTGCCGGTCTGACCAAGCACTTTCCGGCCGGCGGCGGGCTGCCGTTTGTGCGCCCGCCGGCGTGGGTGCGGGCGGTCGACAACGTGTCGCTCGAGATTGGCGAGGGCCAGAGCGTGGGCCTGGTCGGCGAGTCCGGCTGCGGCAAGTCCACGTTGGGTCGGCTGCTGCTGCGGCTGATCGAGCCGACGAGCGGCACGGTTACTTTCGAAGGCACGGAGCTGACGTCCCTCGGTCCGGAGCAACTGCGCCGGCTGCGCAGCGGCATGCAGATGGTCTTCCAGGACCCATATGCCTCGCTCGATCCGCGTAAACGCGTGCTCGACATCGTCGAGGAGGGCATGCTTGCCCATGGCCAGCGCGATCACGCTTCTAACCGCGCGCGCATCGTCGGTCTGTTAAGCCGTGTCGGCCTGGATGAACGCGCTCTGTATCGTTATCCGCACCACTTCAGCGGTGGTCAACGCCAACGCATCGGCATCGCTCGCGCACTTGCCGTCGGCGCCCGCTTCATCGTCGCCGACGAGCCGGTGTCCGCCCTGGACGTGTCCATCCAGGCCCAGGTGCTGAATCTGCTGGCCGATCTGCGCGATGACCTGCAGTTGACGGTCCTGCTCGTCTCGCACGACCTGGCGGTCGTCCACCACTTCACCGAGCGTGTGCTGGTCATGTATCTGGGCAAGATCGTCGAGGACGCTCCGAGCGAAGTCCTGTACGCCCAGCCGCGGCATCCGTACACGCGCGCCCTGCTCGACTGCATCCCGGCGATCGACCCGGCCCGCCGCGGCCGCATGCAACCGCTCGCCGGCGAAATCCCGACTCCGCTGAACCCGCCCAGCGGCTGCCGGTTCCACCCGCGGTGCCCACTTGCCCAGCCCATCTGTTCGGAAGTCGAACCCGCGCTCGAGCCGAAAGCGGACGGGCACCTCGCCGCCTGTCACTTCGCATAACGGGCTCGTACGCGGCATGCCCCGGCGCATGCGTGTATTTTGCTGGCTCGTGGCTGCTCTGTTACTGAGTGCGGCAACTCGTCACCGGGCAGCCGAATTCATTGGCTCACATCTCGTGGAACGCCTGCTGGCGGAAGGACACGAGGCCGTCGGAATCGATTGCTTCATCCCGTACTACCCGCGCTGCATCAAGGCGGCCAATATCGCGAGCTTCGAGAAGAAGCCGCGCTTCCGATTCTGTGAGCTCGACTTGCGCGCGGGTGACCTGACGGGTGCGCTCGAGGGCGTCGACACGGTCTTTCACCTGGCTGCGATGCCAGGCCTCAGTGCGAGTTGGAGCGACTTCGAGTTGTACATGACGTGCAACATGCTGGCGACCCACCGGCTGCTGGAGGCGTGCCGAACGCGCGACTTGAGCGCGTTCGTGCACGCATCCACCTCCTCCGTCTATGGACGCGAAGCGACGGGCAACGAACAGACGCCACTCAACCCGATCTCGCCCTACGGCGCCACCAAGCTTGCCGCCGAGCGGCTGGCGCTGGCATACCACGCCGAATTCGGCGTCCCGAGTGTGGTGCTGCCTATTTCTCGGTGTACGGCCCGCGACAGCGGCCCGATATGGGTTACTACACGTTCATTCGGCGTGTGCTGCGAGATGAGCCGGTCGTGATCTACGGCGATGGCGAGCAAACGCGCGGCAACACATACGTCGACGATTGCGTCAGCGCGACATTGCTTGCGGCGGCTCGGGGTTGTCCAGGCGAGGTTTACAACGCCGGTGGCGGCGAAGCGCGCTCGGTGAAGTGGGTGCTTTCAACAATCGAAGAGCTCACTGGCCGGGCGGCGATCGTCGAGCACGCTCCGCGTCGGCCCGGCGACCAGCAGCGCACCATGGCCAACATTGCCAAGCTGCGCCGCGATGTCGGGTTCGAACCGCGCACGCCGCTGCGTGAAGGCTTGGCCGCGCAGGTCGCGTGGCAGCGATCAGGTTGCGAGGTGAGCAACGGCGCTCATACGGCTGACGCGGGCGTGGCGGTGATTGCAGAGCAGGCATAGAAGGTCGCGCCACGCGACCAGTTCGTCGGGTCCATCAAGGCGTGATGGAGCATGATGCCGACGGTTCGAGTGCTCGCGATCCGCTGCGCAAGGAGGTCGCCACGTTGGGCGCGGCTGAGTAGCTCACCTTTGCGTTTGGCAAACCAGTCGAACGTGATGGGCACCTCGGCTAATCCCGGCAGCACCAACTCACCCGCGCTCGAGTCACGAGACAGCACTCGGAATCCGAGCTCGACGAGGCATTCGGCTGTTGACAAGGTGCAGCGATTCCAGGGCGGCGTGAAGATCGGCCGCACGCTGGGGCCGAGGAGCACCTCGTCGGGCAGGGGCGCTTGGTCCGCCAGCTCGCGCTCCCCTCCGATGAATCTGGCTGGCCACCGACCGATGAGGTGAAGCTGGGCTCGCGCAGCTGGCGCTGGCGCATGCGGCGCGCCTCCCGGCTCGCGGTGGTCACGATCCAGGCGCGGATACGCTCGGGCTGGTCGACATGGTCAAGCCGCTCTACGAGCAGCGTGAAGACGCGCTGAAACTCCTCACCCGCGAGGTCCTCGTCCAAGCCGGCGCGCACGGCGACGCATAGACCAGCCGCCGATAGCGGGCCACGAGCACTTCCCACGCGTCGGCGTCGGCAGCGCGGCAGGCGCGCACCAGCACCTCGTCGCTTGCGCTGTGGTATTGACTTGCCGCCAGCCTGACGCCCACAAGACTCAAACCTCGTCTGTAGGAGTACGAGTGGGCCCTCGCCCCCGGATGGCGAACTAGCCTGCGTTCTTCTCTGAGGGGACGATCGGCGCGTGTTAGCTGGAAGTGCGGCGGCGGAAGAGCCATGATGCCAGCGGCACCGCGACCAGCAGGATGCCAACGCTCCACGCGACTGAACGCCAGCCGTAGTTGCCGATCGGCTCACCGAGCATCAATGCCCGAACCGCCTCGACGATCTGGGTGATCGGCTGATTCTCCGCGAAGATCTTCAGGATCGGGTTCATGCCTTCGGCCGGCACGAACGTCGTGCTGGCAAAGGTGAGCGGAAAAACCAACACGAACGTGAGCCACTGCACGGCCTCGACACTCCTGGCCACCAGCCCGACGATGGCCGACAGCCATGAGAAGGCCAGCGTAAAGAGCAGGACGATGCCGACGATCGCGAGCCAGTCGGTAAAGCTGGCATTGCTGCAAAAGCCGATCACGAGGCCGACCACTAGCATCACGACCGTGGAGATGGTGTTGCGCAGGAGGTCCGCCGCGACATGCCCGTTGAGCACCGCCAGGCTCGACATCGGCAGCGACCGGAAGCGGTCGACGATGCCCTTCTGGAGATCGTTACAGATAGCCACGGCGGTGGTGGTGGAGCCGAAGGCGAGCGTCTGCACGATGATGCCGGGCATCAGGAAATTGAGATAGCTGACGTCGGGCGGCAGTGCTTTCGAGATAGCGCCGCCGAAGACGGCGGCGAACAGCACCAGGAACATGATCGGTTGAAAGAACGCGCCCAGGAGTTGGTCGGTGTTGCGGATGATGTGCGTGCAACTGCGCCTGATCATGATCAGCGAGTCGTTCACCGCCATCACCGCCCGCGGCCGTCGATCGAACACCAGTGGAGTCGCCATCTACTTGACCTCTACGGCTTCGGTCGGCTTCGGCTTGCCGGTCAGCGATAGGAACACATCGTCAAGTGTTGGTTTGTGGACGGCCAGGGACTGGACCGCGATGCCCGCCTCGGCCAGCATATCCAGGGCACGCTTCACGTCCGAATTGGTGTCCTTGATCACGACGGTGGCCGAGAATTCCTTGGCGTTCGAGTCGATGATGTCCTCGCCCAATTCGGTGACGGCGCGACTGAACGACTCGTCGTCCAAAAACGTAAGCTCGAGCCGGTCGTTGCCCACCTTGCTTTTCAGCGCGCTCGGGGTGCCCTCAGCGATCACCTTGCCGCCATCGATCACCACTATCCGGTCAGCCAGTTGGTCGGCCTCGTCGAGGTACTGAGTGGTCAGCAGGATGGTGGTGCCGCCCGCGAGCAGGTTCTTGATGATCTCCCACATAGCCAGGCGCGAGCGCGGATCAAGGCCGGTCGTGGGCTCGTCGAGGAACAATACCGGTGGCGTCGCAATCAGGCTGACCGCCAGGTCCAGCCGCCGGCGCATACCGCCCGAATAGGTCTTGGCCGGCCGTCCGGCGGCCTCGACCAGATCGAATTCCTCGAGTAGCTCTTGGGCTCTGATCCTGGCGCTGGCGGCGGTGAGGCGGTACAGCCGGCCCATCATCACCAGGTTCTCGCGCCCCGTCAGCAGCTCATCCACCGCCGCCGCCTGGCCGGTCAGGCCGATCACGGCGCGGACCTTGTCAGGCTCAGTCCGCACGTTGTGGCCGTCGACCAGAACAGTGCCGCCGTCGAAGCCGAGCAGGGTGCTCAAGATTCGCACGGTGGTGGTCTTGCCGGCGCCGTTGGGGCCAAGCAGCGCGAGCATGGTGCCGCGCTCGACCTGCAGGTCGATGCCCTTCAGGACCTCAGTTTTGGCGTAGGACTTGGTCAGGCTGCGCGCTTCGATAACGTAGTTGGGGCCAATCATCGGCGTTCTCTGACTATGCCGTACGTAGGCGAATCGAGGCGAATTCCCATTGCATG
>WNGB01005878.1_pt1 | contig 26307 bp, 24 predicted proteins | sample 5400681 | NCBI WGS metagenome assembly WNGB01 (sample SAMN13153367, study PRJNA577476) | soil metagenome | isolation source: 115 cm soil or saprolite under grassland replicate 2 | place: USA:California | collected 2016-06-15
GCGCGAAATTTATCAATGGGACCCCGAGGACAGGTTGAGTGAGCCGTGGTCAATCAGATCCACTAACGGCGGAACCAAACCCAGCCTTCCGCCGGTCCGATTTCGCATCGTCGCTTACGATTATGGAATCAAAGAAAATATTCTGCGGCTTCTGCGGCAGAAAGGCTTTCGCGTTACGGTTGTACCAGCAACCACAACTGCCAAAGAAGTGCTCGCGCTAAATCCGGATGGCGTTTTTCTTTCGAATGGACCGGGAGATCCCGCAGCCCTGTCTTATGCGCACAAGTCGACGCGTGATTTGATGGGCAAGAAGCCGATTTTCGGCATTTGTCTCGGCCATCAGATTCTTGGATTCGCGTTCGGCGGATTGACGTACAAATTGAAATTTGGGCATCACGGCGCGAACCAGCCCGTAAAAGATTTGAGCAGCGGTAAGGTGGCGATCACGGCGCAAAATCACGGGTTCGCAGTCGATCCCGACTCGCTGCCGTCCAACGTTGAAGTGACGCACATAAATTTGAACGACGGCACCGTGGAGGGAATGCGGCACAAGGAACTCCCGATCTTCAGTGTACAATATCATCCCGAAGCCGCGCCCGGGCCGCATGACGCTTCCTACTTCTTCGATCAGTTCGCGGATTTGATCGAGAAGCAACGCTAGAGCGCGCTCGCCGAGCGCCCCGAAACGCACGTCCCGTCTATTCGGCTGCGCATTGACCGACACGCTGAGCGGCCGACATTTATCTCATGTTTAATTCAACAACAAACAGACACACGATTCTTAAGATCGCAGTCGCTGCGACACTGGTCGTTACACTGACAGCTGCTCCGCTCGCTATTGCGCAGGAACATGAGCATGGCAACGACACAGCCGCTTCAAAAGAAGTGACTGGCGAAGTGATCGATATGATGTGCTACGTCGATCATAATGCGGTCGGCGAAAAACATGGTCAGTCCTGCGGGGCGAAGTGCATCAAGAGCGGTGGGCCAGTCGGTATTGTAAGCGAAGGCAAAGCCTATCTGGTCGTTGGCGAACACAAGCCGATCAACGATCAACTCGCCGAATACTGCGGTAAAAACATCACCGTGAAAGGCAAGCTCGCCGAGCGTGGCGGCATCGCCATGATCGAGAATGTCGAAGTCGTGAAGAAATGATGAGCGCCTGGTCGCTCTTCATCCTGAGCGACGCGAAGCGGCGTCCAAGGATCCCGCTGAACTGCCGGGCAGTCCTGCAACGGATTCCTCGACTTCGCTTAGAACGACCGATCGCGGTCACTTATAGTACGGCCGTAATGACGGACGTAGCTTTCCGACCTTAAGAGCTGTCTCAACTTGCAAATCAGAAACCGGCGTACCCGCGAATTTGTGAATTTCGCCTGCCTCGAGCGCCGCGATTGGCAATCCGTCCAAAAATAAAACCCGATTTGCAGTCAGCGCCGCAATTCGCGGCCCCGGCGTCAGAATGCCTTGCAAATTCAGCGGATCGGCACCGCTCAGTGTAATCAGCTCGCCATTTGGCGATGCCTTGCGAATGGAACGCAACAGGCCGATGGCCTCAGGCAGCGCAAATTGTTCGCCGCTGGTTCCTCCCACAAAATAGCCTCCGCGAATCTCGCCGCGCGCCTCCCACCGGCGATAAATTCGCCCCAGCTGATACCAGGTCGCCGGGAAACTCTCGCGTTCGAGCAAACGGCGAAATACCACGCCGTACCGATGCAGCAACACCCGCGCAAATTGCTCGATCGCCGCATCGCGCACGGAACTTTCCGCTCCATTTCCCGACGGCGAAGAGGCGGCGTCCGTTCTTAGAAGCGACCAACGTCCTGCAAACTCGATACTGGCAAGATTGGCTTTGCGCCGCCGTTTTCCAGCGTTACGGCCAAACGTGGGACGTTTATTTGAAGGCACCAGAAGAGCTCGCAATCCGTCGAAACTATCCGAAGTCACCAGACCAACTGCGGCAAGTTGCGACAAGGCTTCTTCAACTTGAGAAGGCAGCAGGCCGCTGCGGCGCACCAGTTCGCTGAAGAAGAGCGCCCCGCCATCTGCAAGTGTGTCGAACAGTGTTCGGCTGGCGCCGGAGAGTTCCATCCCCGAATTCGCCTGCGTCAGCATCAGCCAATGCCGGAGGTTCTCGCGTTGATAAAGCGCGACAGGGCTGGTTCGTAACGGAGCGCTCGCCCGCGTGTTTGGATTTTGCGGCGCGCTGAAGCGTGCCCAGCCAATCCGGCCCGAAAAACAAAGGCGGTCGAGCCATTCGGGATCGTAGTCAGCAACACGCGCGGCGAGAACCGCGGATTCCCACGCCGCCAACGGAAGCTCGCAACCGTCGAGCTGCTCGAGAACAGATTGCAGACCTTCAAAGCCTTCGACGCGATGTCCCCGATCAGCGCGCTGCCATGCGAAGAGAAAGCGATAAAAATCCTGCGGTGAGACCGGCTGAATTTCCGCGCGCAACCGATCGATCGTGAGCCGATGAATTCGCGCCAGCAACCGCCGGTCGCACCACTCCCGGTCAGTCGCGTGCGGGCGAAACTTGCCACGTAAGACAAATCCCTCCGCTTCGAGGGCCAGTAAAGCCGCGTCGATGTCCGATCGTGGCAATACCAACACATCTGACAGCTCGCCAACAGTGATCGGTCCGCAAACTTCCATTCGACCCCGAACCACTTCGCGAACGGCGTTTTCGCGTTCCCATGTTTTTCTGCGCACTGAGTCGGGAACAATCAATTCAGGCTCAACGCGCGCGCTCGGGTAAATCTCCTGAAGCATTGGAAGTTGTTCGGCAGCGGCCCAAAAAGTTTTTTCGCCGAATCGGACTTTCGTTGCTCGATCGGAGGCAACGAGTTCTTTTAGCAAATGTTCCGCAGACCCGTCGTTTCCGTCATGATGCGTGGAAACTGCGACTTCTTCTTCGGTCATCACGCCAAGCAGCATGAATGCGTCGTGCAGTTCGTCAGCATTCGTTGCTTCGGGCCATGCTTCCTTTTGAACTTTCCCAATCGCTGCCGCATCAAGAACCCCTAAGCCTTCGCTGCCGTTCCGCTCGGACGCACGACGCGTGTACACCGCCTGGGTGCGGCGTTCTTCCAAAGGCGCGTTATCCAGAAACGCATATGGCCGCGCGTTGAGAATCTCAGACGCAAGCGGCGATGGCTCGGGCAAATCGCGTGCGATAAAGCGGATCTGGCCGTGTTCGATCTTGCGCAGCACTTCCTCCAGACCCTCGATATCCATCGCTTCGGTCAAACAATCGTCAATTGTCTGCTTCACTAGCGGATGATCCGGAATTTCGCGATCACCCACGATATGTTCCAGACAAGCGAGCTGATCGGGAAAAACTGCCGCTAAGAGATTTTCCGATTCCATGCGCTGCAGTGGCGCGGCGATTTTTGCGCCGCCACGAAAACGAGGCACCGCAAGTGAACGCGTCGCGTTCCAACGCCAGCGAATGGTGAACATCGGCGCGTCGAGCAATGCCTGAACGAGCAGGTCGCGAACCGTTTGCGAATTCAGATAACGAAAAACTTCTTCGAGCGGAAACGAATGCTGGGTGCCGAGCGAAATTACGATCGCGTCGTCCGTGGCCGCCGCTTGAAGCTCAAAATTGAACGAGCGGCAAAAACGCTTTCGCAAGGCAAGACCCCAGGCGCGATTGATTCGATTGCCGAATGACGAGTGAAGGACAAGCTGCATCCCGCCCGATTCATCGAAGAAGCGTTCGATCACCAGAGTTTGCTGTGAAGGAATTGCTCCAAGCGAACGGTAAGCGTCGGAGAAATAGTCGCCTAACTGTTCGGCAGCGTCAGCTGGTAACTGCATTTCCTGGGCGAGCCATTGAGTGGGATTTTGTCCATCAGCGAGTCTCCTTTCGATCGCCATCCGAAAATCGGATACGGCATTCGACAATTCCGATGTGCGTGCCGGAGCTTCGCCGAGCCAAAATGGAATTCCAGGCGGCTGACCTTTTGCATCTTCGACACGGACGACTCCGGAGTTGATTCGCAGAATTCGCCACGAGGCATTGCCCAACTGGAAGATGTCGCCCGCCAAACTTTCGACCGCAAAGTCCTCGTTCACCGTGCCAACGAAAGTTTCCGACGGATCGAGAATGACTCGATAATCGGCGTTGTCGGGAATCGCGCCGCCAGACGTAAGCGCAACCAGCCGTGCGCCGCGTCGTCCACGCAAACGATGATTGACTCCATCATGATGAATCAACGCTGAGCGCCGGCCGCGCTTAGTGCTAAAGCCTTCGGCGAGCATTTTCACTACGCTTTCGAATTCTTCGCTAGTGAGATTGCGATAAGGCCAGGATGAACGGACAAGCTCAAAGAACTCATTTTCATCCCAATCTTCAGCGGAGGCCGCAGCGACAATTTGCTGGGCCAGGACATCCAGCGGCTTTTCAGGAATGCTCAGGCGATCAAGCTCGCCACGATGAACACAACGAAGTAACGCAGCACATTCGACCAGCTCATCGCGGCTCAACGGGAAGATGCGGCCCTTCGGCAAACCGCCACGCTTGTGTTCGGCCCGCCCCACGCGCTGCAGCAGGCTGGCAATCGATCGCGTAGTGCCGAGCTGGCAAACGAGATCCACCGAACCAATATCGATGCCCAGCTCCAACGAAGCCGTGGCAACGAGCGCTTTCAGTTCGCCTCGCTTCAATCGATCTTCCGCATCCAGGCGCAGCTTTGCGGAAAGACTCCCGTGATGGGATGTCACCGCGTCTGAACCGAGCAGTTCGCTGAGATGATGCGTCACGCGTTCGGCCATTCGGCGCGTGTTCACGAACACCAAAGTGGTCCGGTGCGCCTGGATCAACTCCGCGAGGCGATGATAGATTTCCTCCCAAACTTCATTCGACATAACCGCCTCAAGCGGCGACTTCGGAAGTTCAATCGCCACATCCAATTCGCGGCGATGACCGATATCGATGATTTCGCAATCCGGATTGCCAGCCTCGTCCACTGAATGGGCGCCGACTAGAAAGCGTGCCACCTCTTCGATTGGTTTTTGCGTCGCAGACAAACCGATTCGTTGAAGCGGTCCACCTGACATGGATTTCGTTAATGCGGCTAACCGCTCAGCACTCAGGGCGAGGTGTGCGCCGCGCCGGTCGTCCACGACAGCGTGAATCTCGTCCATGATCAGCGTTCGGACGGTGCGCAACATGTTCCGGCCCGATTCGGAAGTGAGCAGGAGATATAGAGATTCCGGCGTGGTAACGAGAATGTGCGGCGGTTTTTTGATCAGCGCCTGACGTTGCGCGGCAGTTGTATCGCCAGTGCGAACTTCGGCGCGCACATCGATGTCGTGGTCTTCGGTTTCACGCAGCAACGCGCGAATTCCACTGAGCGGTTCTTGCAGATTTTTCCGGATATCGTTGCTCAACGCTTTGAGGGGCGAGACGTAAACGACCCGGGTTTCATCGGGCAAATCAGTCCTTGCGCCTTCTCGGAACAACACATCCAGCGAACCAAGGAACGCAGCCAGCGTTTTTCCCGAACCCGTTGGGGCAGAAATCAGCACGTGCCGGCCGGATTGAATTGCTGGCCAGCCGCGTCGTTGGGGTTCTGTTGGTGATTCGAAGGTTTGTTCGAACCACCGTGCGACCGCAGGATGAAATCGGAAGGACTGCATGGAAAGAAAAGCGCGAGACGCGGCACATTTAATTTAGGCAAAGCCACGAGAAAGAAAAGTTGCAGCAAATCCTTCAGCCGCGTCTCTGCGAGACGCGTTGTGCACGCGTCCCGAACACCTCGCTGTCCACCTCGCACAGCGAAGCGGCTACAGATGCCCATCGAAGAAGCTACCTCGTGCTCTCAGCGCGATCACTTCGCGTAACATTCGCAAGCTATCCTTGAAAAACTGAACTTTGCTACCCTCGGCGTGATTCCAGCGCACCGGAATTTCACGAATTCGCAATCCGGCGTGCTGTGCGAGATAAAGCAGTTCGACATCGAAGGCGAAGCCATCGAGTCGCGCGGCCTCCAGAATCGGGCGGCAGACATCGAGGCTAAACGCCTTAAACCCGCATTGAGTGTCCCAGAACGGCAGACCGGTCGCAATGCGCACGAGCAAGTTGAACGCGCGACCCGCCTGCTCGCGTCGCCAGGGTTGATGAATGCCAATCAATCCGCGATCCAGAGCGCGAGATCCAAATGCAATGTCGACCTCGCCATTTGCAATTGGCTCGATCAATTTCGGTGTCTCCCCCAGAGGCGTGGAAAGATCCGCATCGAAAAACAGGCCGATCGGTTTTCGCGCGGCAAGCAATCCGGACCGCACGGCGGCGCCCTTGCCGCGATTTGGAAAATTCTCGAGCAAGCGTGTTTCGATCCTGGCATCTTTCAATCTTTCACGCGCGATTGCCGCAGTGGCATCAGTCGATCCGTCGTTCACGACAATCAATTCACTCTCCGGCGCATTGGCGGTAAGATACTCGAGGGTGAGGCGAAGCGTTTCTCCAATGCGCCCCGCTTCATTGAAACAGGGAATTACGACGGAAAACGGCGGAAGCATGAGAGCGTAAACAGTTGAAGCGGGTCTCTATTTCAAGCCTCAACGCTTCAATACTTCAACGATAGAATTCGATAACAAACTTCCCGGTTGGATCGGCGTAGCCGCGATACATTCCAGCGGTGTTAAATGGCAAAGTGACATTGCCCTGATGATCGATTGCGATCAGTCCACCGGTGCCGCCAAGTTTGGCCACCTTGTCCAAAGCAGCCTGTGCAGCCTCCTTGAGAGACATCCCGCGATATTCCATCAACGCTGAAACATCACGCGCAATCGTTGCGCGGATAAAATATTCACCGTCGCCTGTCGCGGAAACGGCGCACGTGGCGTTGTTCGCGTAAGTGCCGGCACCGATGACCGGCGAATCGCCAACGCGTCCCGGTCGCTTGTTTGTCGTGCCGCCAGTTGAAGTCGCTGCAGCGAGATTCCCGTTTTGATCCAGCGCTACTGCGCCCACCGTCCCATGTCGGTCCTGATCAGTAATCGAAAACTTTTTCCCGGCACCGCTCGTGCGACTCTTTTCAGCAGCTTTAATTTTCTGCAAAGCATCCCAGCGTTCCTGGGTGAAAAAATATTTCTGATCCACTAGTTCGATCCCATTTTCCTTCGCGAACAATTCTGCGCCGTCACTATCCATCATGACGTGTCCGGATTTTTCCATCACCAGCCGGGCAAGGCTGATGGGATTTTTGATATGCTTCAACGAAGCAACCGCTCCGGCAGCGAGCGTTTTCCCATCCATGATCGCCGCATCCATTTCGTTCGTCCCCGCGCTCGTGAACACTGAGCCCTTGCCTGCGTTAAAATGCGGATCGTCTTCGAGCACGCGCACCGCGGCCTCTGTTGCATCGAGACTCGAGCCGCCGCGCTCGAGGATTTCGTAGCCAGCCGTAAGCGCGCGTTCAAGTCCCGCGCGATATTCGCCTTCGCGTTCCGGTGTCATCTTGCTTCGCTCGATAGTCCCGGCGCCGCCGTGAATGGCGAGTCTGACTGTCTGTGTTTCCATGTTTGGCTGATGATCCGGGTTTCGTTCGCCGGAAACCCTCGCCGGAGGTGATTGCCCTGGAGCCGCCGCCAGCGCCCCCGCATTAAATAGCACGATCGCAAAGAAGCAATTCGTTATTGAAACGCGTCTCATATTGGTACCGCAATGCTAGCAGGAATAGCCGTCCATCTTTTTTGATATTCGCATTAAATCAAAGCGGCGCGAGGACGCTCACCCGCTCCCAAAGCTGCCGCGAGAACATTGCAAGTTTTCCGGCAGAGCTCGCGCGAGCTCTCCTGGAGCGAGACCCATCCTTGCATCGTTTTTGCAACGCCGAACTTTGCGCTTTTCCCGACGACGAAGTGGGGCACCTTCTCGGTCATGGCGAACGCTGAACCGCCGCCCGTGGCGATTGCTGAGGGAATCGGCCATATCACGCGCTATTTCCTCCGCGAAGTAGGCAGCTTGTTCTGGTTCATCGTGAACACGTTCGAAGAAACGTTTGAGCGGATTCAGCACGGACGCGTTCCTTTTCGTGCCGCCAGTTTCTTCCGCCACACCGAACGCGCCGGTGTCGATTCGGTGCCGCTGGTGGGACTGGTTTCCTTTTTCCTCGGTTTGACCATGGCGTTGCTGACCGGTTACCAGTTGCAACGTTTCGGAACGGAGCGGTTGATCCCTGGTCTGGTGGCAATTGCTTTTACGCGCGAGCTTGGGCCCTTGCTCACTGGCATCATGCTCGCCGCGCGCATCGGCGCGGCGTTTACAGCGGAATTGGGAACGATGCAGGTCTCCGAAGAAGTCGAGGCGATTGAGGCCATGGGCATCGGGCCGCTGCGCTTCCTGGTCGCGCCACGAATGCTCGCCCTGGTCTTGCTGATGCCGTGTCTCTCTACGGTTTCGAACGTTGCGGCCATATTCGCGAGCAGCATGGTCTGCAAAGCCTATTTCAGTATCGCCTTCCCCTATTTTCTCGATCTCGTGAAAGATTCATTGCTCATTCGCGACATTATTACCGGCATTTTGAAGAGCTTTCTGTTCGGTCTCCTCATCGCCGCGATCGCCTGCTACCGGGGACTGACAGTGAAAGGCGGCGCCGCTGGAGTCGGTACTTCGACGACGTCCAGCGTTGTTACTGCAATCACCGCAGTGATCGGCTTCGATACGCTCTACAACGTCATTTACACCACCTTTTATCCGACGTGAGCACTCCGCTCGACATGGTCGAACTGCGCGATGTGCACATGCGGTTCGAGGAAAAGAAAGTGCTCGACGGTGTTTCGCTTAAGGTCGAGCCGCAGGAACGTCTGGTGATCATGGGCCAGAGCGGCAGTGGCAAAAGTACAATTTTGCGGATGATTCTCGGGACGCTCCGCCCGGATTCCGGTTCGATTTTTTTCAAGCAATTTGAAATCACGCGGTTGTCCCGCCGGAAGCTTCAACGAGTACGACAACACATTGGCATGGTCTATCAGTATTCGGCGCTGCTGAGTTCGCGCAATGTGCGCGACAATGTTGCGTTGCCACTGGAAGAGCTCACCGATAAATCCCAGAGTGAGATTGACGAGACAGTCGATGAAAAACTCGAGCTCGTTGGCATGGAGGATTCCAAAGACCTGCTGCCGGAGGAGCTAAGTGGCGGTATGCGAAAACGTGTGGCTCTGGCGCGCTCGCTCGTGCTTGAACCCGAGTTGCTTCTACTGGATGAGCCCTCAGCCGGCCTGGACCCGGTCATTGCCTCGGTGATTGACGAATTAATTATCAGCCTCAGCGAGAAATCGAAGGTCACATCCATCACCGCAACGCACGAAATGGACAGCGCCTTTCGCATCGCCACGCGAATGGCTATGTTGTATCAGGGAAAAATCATTGAAGAAGCCGAACCCGACAAATTCAAACACTCCAAAAACCCGGTCGTCGCGCAGTTCGTGAGCGGGAGTACCGAAGGTCCGATTCTGGAAGGCAGCCTCGATGCAATTACAAAAAAATGAAATCCTGACTGGACTGCTCGTGATCGGCACGATCGCGGTAGTCGCTTTCCTTCTGGTTCTGCTCGGGGCGCCCGGGCTGTTCCGACCGCTGGTGACTTACAAGATTTACTACGATAACGCGGCCGGACTTAAACAAGGCGCGCCGGTCATGCTGGCCGGTCGCAAGATTGGACAGGTCCAAAAATTATTTTCGCCGGTATCGCCAGAAGAAGAAAAACAGGCGGAAGAAGCAGAGGCGGCAATTCATCCGGCTGAAGCAAATCCTAGTCCAAGCCCTTCAACCGCGCCGGGCAAACCGCGATTCGAGGTGCGCGTTGATGTGCAGGTGGACAAAAACGCGAGGGTGTATCGCGACGCGAGGGCGCGAATGATGCAGCTCGGGTTGCTTGGAGACCTCGCTATTGATTTCACGCAAGGAACCGGAGCGTCAGGCCGCGCGAAAGATGGCGAAATGTTCGCCGGGGAGCGCACACCCGATCTGGGCGAAGCCGCGGCTAAAATGCTGGAAGTAATCAAGCCGGTCGCAGCCGAAGCGACCACCACCATGAAAGACCTTCAGCAGACAGCTCAAAATCTGAATCGTCTCACGGACGAAAATTCTGAACTCACACTTGCGCTCGGCCAGTTCAAGACCTTCGGCCAACATCTTGTCGATCTGACTGCGCCTGAGAGCGCGCTTTCGCATTCGCTGGCCAATATCGAAAAAATCAGCACCAGTCTTACGGACAACGACAATATCGAGGTGACCTTGCGAAACCTGCGAAACTCGTCAGAGAAACTAAAGGTCGCGACTACTGAGCTCGAGCCGGCCGGCGAGAACATCAAACAATTCAGCGAAACAATTAAGACTCAACCGTGGCGTTTGATCTGGCCCACGACTAAGAAATATGCCGAGGCGTCGCCGACGCCCGCGGTCGCCGGTCAGAGAACCGTCACCGTGCGCAAAACCGCGCGAGCAAAATCACGCCCACGCTCCACGCCCGCTGAGCGGACGAGCCAACGCTAGGGTAGAGCGCGCGTCTGGGCGACGCAAAGCGAGCCGCCGCCTCAACATGCGCGGTCATCCTGAAACGGAGTGAAGGATCCCACACTGGGTGTTTGAGCACGCTAATTCCATTTGTATACCACGCGCTTCGATTGTGAGGTCCCTCGCTGCGTTCGGATGACAGCGAAGTAGATCGGCGGACTATGGCCCGTAGCTTTTGGTGAATTTCTTTCTCGATTCTGTCTCGGGCTCGGTGGAGCTAGCGGGCGCCGATGGCTCCGGCTTAGCTGTCGATGGTTGCTCCGACGGCGTTGATGGCGGCGCGGCTTCTGGCGTCTCGGGCTGCGCAGCCTCTTTGGGCTGTTCGCGTGAAACTTCCACAAACGCCATCTGCAAATTGGAAAGCGCGTTGCTCAACACTTTTGCCTCTTCGCTGGTCAGGTTGCCGCGTGTTTTTTCCTGAATCATTGCCAGTTGATCGATAAACATCCTGGCCAGGTCCAGGTTGACGTCGGCTTCGCCAGTTCTTGGATTTGGAATTTGGCCAAGGAACAGCGCGGCGTTTTGCGCGTGCATCACCACGAATTCAATAAACCGCTGCGAAAGCTCGCCGCTCAGTGTGGTTTTTTGGACTTCAGCCATGGCTCATTTCTGTTTCGCGGCTGCGGAACCTTCCGGGGGTCGCACCGTTGCCAAAACATACGGTTGATCGCGAAAATATTTCGCAGCCACTTTTTTAATATCTTCAAGTGTCACCGCGTTCACGTCGTGCTCAAGTTGTTTGTAATAATCAAAGCCTAGTGCGTAGAGCTCGTCGAGCGCACAATGGTAACCGAAAGCGTCATTGCTTTGATTGGCGATCTCTTGTTGTCCAATCAATTTCTTTTTCGCTCGGGCCAGCTCTTCAGGGGTAAGTCCCTCATTTGCGAGCTTGTGAATCTCATCGAGGAGCGCGGTTTTCACCGGCTCGATCTTTTGCGGATCCGTACCGAGATAAAATGAAAACAGTCCGGGCACCAGGCCCTGCATCTGGCTTGCTCCGACATAATAAGCCCAACCTGGGTCGCGAATGCGGATGAAGAAACGCGAGCCGAGATCGCTGCTTGCTTCATCGATCAATTCCAAGGCGTAGCGATCCGGACTCGACATGCTCGCGCCGCGAAATCCAACCATGATCACGCTTTGTGCCTTCTCTTTGCGGCTTTCAACGGTTTCCGGCTTGCCCAGAGGCATAGAAGGCTTTGCATCAGTCAGAGCAAGCGCGCCAGGTTTCATCTTGCCGAGCGCCTGCTCAACAAGCTGCTTTACTTCAGCGGCTTTAACGTCTCCGAAGACGTACATCACACCATTTTGCGCGACCACGTAACGATCCCGAAATTCGAGTAAATCTTTTTGCGTCAATCGCTGCACGGATTCGACCGAGCCATTTGAACGCAGCGCGTAAGGATGCTGGGGGAAAAGCGCCTGTCGCATGATGTTGCGCGCGACCGTGGTCAGTTGCTCTTCCTCCTGTTGGATCGCTGCGATCTGGATTTCTTTTTCACGCGCGATCGCCTTCTCCGGCATGGTCGCGTTGAGCAAGACATCCGAGAGCAAGTCTACGCCGAGTTTTAGGTCGGGCTTCATTACATCGAGCGACACACCAAAACTGTTGTTGCCCGACTCGCTCGAAATGGAGCCGCCTACCGCTTCGATCTCATTGGCGATTTGCTCAGCGGTGCGCGTTTTGGTGCCCTTCAGGAGCACCTTCGCCATCAGATGCGTGATGCCGTTGTCCTGCGGATTCTCTGCGAGAAGACCGCCACGAAAAACCGCGCCCATCGCCACGAGTGGCAGGCGAGGATCTTCGCGAACCAGAAGGCGCAATCCGTTCGATAATTCAAACTTCTGGATCTCACCCGCGGCAACTGCCTTTGGACCCTCTGCCTTAGTGGCAAGCGAACCCTTTGGATTCAACGAGATGACTGTCAGGTTTTGCTCTGTCAAATAAGTTGCGGCGACGCGCTTGATATCGTCGACGGACACTTTCTGGACAGCGTCAAGATAATCGCGGCTAAAATTCAGATTGCGCGTAAGCAACCAGTTCGAGCCGACGTCGGAGGCCTGGCCGCGCATGGTCGTGAGCGCGCCGAGATGATGACTGAGCATGATTTTTTTCGCCTTGGCCAGCTCATCCGCGGTGACGCCACTCTGTTTACCTGGTCAACAATCTGCAGGGACAGTTGCTCAGCTGCTTCGCGTTTCTTTGGATCGACCGTAGCATCGATGCCGAACAAACCGGGATCGCCCGGCGTGTAGGAAAATGCCGAAATGCCAAACGCCAGACCGGCCTCTTCGCGAACGCGCCGGTACAGCCGCGAGCTGCGTCCCTCACCGAGGATCGTCGAGAGCAGATCAAGCGCGGGCACGTTCGGGTTCGTGACCGCCGGAATGTGCCATGCCAGTGTGAGATGCGATAGCTCCGTGGCAAATTCCTGGTGCACCTCGCGCCGGCCAAGTTGCGGCGGTTCCGTGGGAATGAATACCGGCTGGAGCGATTTCTCCGGGTACGGCTTGAACAAGCCGGTGAGTTGTTGGTGCACTGTTTCTGCATCGACATCGCCGACTATGATGAAGGTGAGATTATTCGGGACGTAACGCGTTTTGTAATACTGCATCACCTGCTCCTGGGTGAGCTGGTTGTAAATTTCGATGTCGCCGATGACCGGGAAGCGATAGGGATGCACCTGATACGCGGTTGAAAAAAGGAGCAACCCGGCCATGCGGTCGGGATCATCCATGCCCATGGCGAACTCGCGCCGGATTACTTCCTGTTCTTTCTGGTACTCCTCCGGTGGCAAAGTCGAATTCATCATCGCGTCCGCCAGAATATCGAGCGCGGTAGCGACACCATATTTTGGCACGTCGATCCAAAAAACCGTGCGATCGAAGGATGTGTAAGCGTTAATGTAACCACCTACGTCCTGGATTTTTTGGGCGATCTCATTTTTCCCACGCGTTTTCGTCCCTTTGAAGAGCATGTGCTCGAGAATGTGGGACAACCCAGCTCCGAGATGCTGATCCTCGTCGATGCTTCCCGTGGCGCACCACGCCTGTACGCTGGCTACGGGGGCACTGTGATCTTCCTGCACAATCATTGTCAGCCCGTTAGGCAAAATCCATTTGTGCGCCGAGCTCGGCGGAAACGTGATGACAGCCGAAGACTCCGTCGGCGCTGCTTTCAGATTAACCATCATAAATAATAGAACTGCTGAGAAAAACTTTGCTAGTGGTATGCGAACCATTGCAGTGACGGCGGCGTCCCCGGCGATCAGTCGTTTCTGATCACTTTCTCGACACAGTAGGCTTAGGCGCCGGCAACTCGGCTCGTGCCCTCGTCACCGCTGGTTTTTCCGGCGCGAACGGCTTCACGAAAACCTCTTCGAAATCGTAAATGTTCCTGAAATCTTCGATCGAATCCTCCTCGGTCTTTCCGAATATCCCGGCACCAATCAGATTAAAAACCATGTTTCCGATGTCCTCGGATGAGTGAATGCCCCAGCTATCGAAAACCGTCACGACCAGCGGCCCGAACTCCTTCAGCGCGTACTGCCGCAAGCCCTCCAGTAGCTCCGGCCCGCTCACATGGCGTACGCTGGTACCTTTCGCTTTCTTCTGCCGTTTGGTCGTGAAATCGAGCGCGTCACGCAGAAAAACATATGCATCTCGCTGGTACCGCGGGTCGCTCCTGACAATGGAATCAAGCGCTTCAGCAAATCCAATTTTTTGCATGGGATGAAAAAGGCGCGTTTTAAACGCGCTGTTAAGCATAATAGCCAAACTCGGAACCGGCAACTGCGCGCAGCGAAGGGAGTATTCCACTGCGGAGTGGTGCGTCTTTCCATTATTCCAAAGCTGCATCGCCCCGGTCCAGACTGTGGCCACTAGTTCTCAAAATGGTCAGCCAGTGCATCCAAATAGACTGACAACGGATCGCGCCGCCTTGGCGCGGAGACCTCCGATTGGGTTGCCGCCTTGAGATAATCGTTGAAAACACCGCTCTCCCTTTCCATTTGTGTCGCCTCGAACCAGTTCATGTAATCATCGATCTCGCCTATTCGAGCGGCGAGTTCCTTGCGGGTACCGTCCAGATGCGATAAGCGCTTCGCGATTCCTCTTCGCTTCCCGCGTGCTAGGAGCGCTGCGATTTGCTGATACTCCCGCGCCACTGGACGCAAAACCGGATGCTCCGTCCCAATAAGCAACAGCAACGCCTGGCTGAGTTGGTTGACCGCGGCTCTTTCATCTCGTGACGCTTTCCGGCGCGCAAGTTCGCTAAGATCGACTGTTTTTGACTGCTCGCGATTGCGCGAGCCATTTGAAATTTGGATCTGCAACGACTCGTCGAGACGTCGTTCGCTCTCGGCAAAAGTCAGTAACTGGTAAGTTTGATGCCCGCTGAGGCGAGCCACCGCCAATCGCCATTTCTTTTCCAAATCCTCGCGCAATTGTGGAAACCGCGCCTTCAAATCAGCAACTGGATCGTTCGACGCATGAGAAAGATTCGCAATGTACCGCGCCAGACGCGCGGGGCCACCCTCATCAAGGAGCAATTGAACGAGCGCGATGGAATAGGCTCGGTAAAGCATGCGTCCGGCGGAATCGAGCAGATCGAATCGCTGGCCGAGAAACTCCTCCAGCGACTTTCCTTTATCGGTTGCTGAAAGCGCCTCTACCACGACTTCGCGCTCTCGTCCCGGCGTTAACGCCAGCGCACCTTCCACCAGCCAATCCGGCGGTTCGACAAGCGTCGCACCGGGTGCGAGGTCGCCCTCGTTTCGATAAATCATCTCGAACAGAATGCCGCGCAGCAGTTGGCGCTCGATCAATGAACCGTCCAGATTTTGGCCAACGGTCAAATCGAGTTGCAGCTTCGCGCCAAAGCCAGTCTGGCTAACTCGTAAGTCGGTCGGCGGAATTTCGGGAAGGTTCGCCTGTTGGGGTTGCAAATTGATTATGACGGCCGTCTTCCATTCGTCGCGCTGGCGCAAAAGCGCGAGGAGATTGGTCTTGGTCTGCTCTGCCAGTTCGGAGATCGTCCCGCGAAGCGCCGCGTCTGCTCCGTAAATGGCGAATTGTCGCGATGGACTCACACTGTGTGCCGGTAACGCGGCGCGAACCGGTTGCCAGACGAAGATCAATGATGTGAGGATCGCAGCGGGCCGCATCGCCTTCATCAATCGGGCATGATAACCGCCGTGGCCGAGCGCTGGCGAGCATGAATCAGCGCGAAACTCGGCTCCGGTCCCGGTTCAAAAGCGCACAGATCCCATCCGATTTATTCTTATCCGCCGTAAAAAAATCGAGACTTTCCGGCGCGTCCGGTGTCTAATAATTAGAAACCCCACCTAACATGAATCATTCAAAACTTGTAATTTCCCTGAGTTGCTTTGTTGCCGTAACCCCGGCTTCCCCATTAGCCACAGCCGCACCGCGCGGCGGTGGTGGTCATGGTGGTGGCCATTTTGCTGGGGGTCGTGGTTTCGCTGGACGCCCCGGAATGGGGGCGTCGGGCGGCCGCAACTGGAATGGACGCAATTGGAGCGGCCGGAACTGGAACGGTCGAAACTGGAGTGGCCGCAATTGGAACGGTCGAAACTGGAGTGGCCGCAATTGGAACGGCGGCAACTGGAACGGCAATTGGCGTCATCACGGTCATAATAACGTTATTTTCATCGGCGACTTTGGTTTTCCGGGCTGGTGGGGCTGGGGCTGGGGCGGGTATCCTTACGGGGGTTATCCCTATTACGGATACTATGATTATGGCTACCCGTATGGCTATGGATATGGAAATCCGGGCTACGGATATGGATATTCCGGCTACGGAAATGGTGACTATGGGTACGGCAACGGCAATGGATATGGCAACGGCAATAGTAGCCAATACGGCTCCGCTACCCGGTCGAGAGTAGCTGAGCTACAGCGCCGACTCGCCCGGGCCGGCTATTATCGCGGATCAGTCGATGGACTTCTGGGTCCTCAGACACGGCGAGCGATCCGGGCCTACGAGGCGGACCACGGTTACGCAGACGCAGGCTGACCAATTTCCTTCACTGATTCATCACGGGCCAGTTGCTAGATTTTCGGTTGGTTGACCGGCGGAATTCGCAAGGGCGCAAAGGGGCGAACCGCCGGTCGCCATTTTCTACTCCTTCAGTGCCAACTTTTTAGTCTTACTAAAGGCCTCGCTAATTTTTTTCCTTTCATCCACAGATTTTTTGGCATACGAGTCGATCCCGGAGGAAATTTATCTGTCCGGTTAGTCATCGAATCCTGCTCGGCATCGCCATTTTCGCGTGGGTTGTTCCATCAGCAATAGGCGATCTTTTTCCAACCTCTGGACCTGTTGTGTCTGGAAAAACCGCGCGTATACGCTTTGGCAAAGCAGCTGCGCCAAAGAATGCGCCGCTTGCAGTAAAGCGCGCGATCTGGGCAGCCAATCAACTTCGCCACAAGCGATATCGTTACGGTGGCGGTCACAAATCGTTTGATGATCGCGGCTACGATTGTTCCGGAACGATCTCTTATGTGCTGGGCGCGGCTGGCTTGATCAGCTCGCCGATGAGCTCAACGGAGTTTCGCAGCTACGGTGACCGCGGCCCAGGCAAATGGATGACCATCTACGCACGGGAGGGTCACACGTTCGCGGTGATCGCCGGCCTGCGACTGGATACAACGCCGTACGACCGTTACACCGGCAAATGGGCGCCGCGCTGGCAAACGATTTATCGCCCGCCGCGCGGGTTTGACGCGAGACATCCGATCGGCTTGTAGCGAAAACTCCAAATCTCAATCCATGCCTAGGAAAGGTGCAAAATAACACCCAAAACGCTTCGTAAATCATGAATCAATACTCACACCCCACACACTCGATTCACTGTCCAAAATTCGCTACGGTATTCGTGTCGATTCTGCTGATGCCATTGTCCGTGCCCGCAGAGGAAAAATCTCACATCACTTATGAATAAATAACTCGAGCGATTCAGTCACTCGAAAATTCGCGGAAAATCCATTGGCTCGTTCGCATTGCGCATACACGGATTTTGGCACAACCGAAGCAGGTCACGGTCGCGGAAAGCGTACGGCTTGGGCTGGGAAAAGGCGTCCGAAGAAAAGTTGTACCGCCCACTGGGCATGACCTCGACTAGCTCGCGCTATGCAGATTCGCGAGGGCAACGCCGATCTTCAAGCCAGCAGCATGATCACGCACCAGCCGCGACCGCTGAGTCTTTCAAGCGTTCCGCGGCATCGGCGGCTTGCAACGCGCTGATCAACTCGTCGAGATCGCCATCGATCACCCGGTCAAGATTATGCAGCGTCAGGCCGATGCGATGGTCAGTCACGCGATTCTGAGGGAAATTGTAGGTGCGAATTTTTTCTTCACGTCCGCCAGTGCCGATCTGGCCGCGACGTTGTGCACTGTATTTTTCGGCTTCCTCGCGCTGCTTTCGCTCTAGTAACCGCGCGCGCAGGATCGAGAGCGCTCTTTCTTTGTTTTTGATCTGACTGCGACCATCCTGACAACGCACAATTGTGCCCGTCGGAATGTGCAACACCTGCACAGCTGAATCGGTCGTATTTACGCCTTGCCCGCCGGGACCGCCGGAGCGCGAGACTTCAATTCGCAAATCTTCCGGCTTCAATTCAAGATCGACATCTTCCGCTTCGGGCAACACCGCGACTGTCGCGGTCGATGTGTGGATGCGCGAGGTCCTCGGTTTTCAGGCCTGCAGATTCTGCATGGCGATGATACATCCGGTAAAGGTCGGCCGCGAAAATGGCCGCTTCGCTTCCGCCCGTTCCGGCTCGGATTTCCACGATCGCGTCGCGGTCTTCATTTTCGTCCGGCGGCAGCAAGGCGATCTGAACTTCGCGTTCGAGATCGGCCACCCGCTTTTCGAGGTCCGGAATCTCGTCGTCAGCGATCGCGGCGATCTCAACATCGCCTGACATGGCCAGCTCGCGATTGTCGTCCAATTGCTTCCGCGCAGCTTCGAGCTCATCCCATTTCGCCAGCAGTTGTTTGATGCTTGCATGCTCGCGCATGATCGCCTTGGCGCGCTGGCGATTAGAAAAAAGCGCTGGGTCGGCAATGTCGCGCTCGAGTTGATCGAAGCGCTCGCGTTTGAGTTGAATTAGGGAGTTAAATTCCATTGGTTTCCTGCTACGCGGCATTGCGTCGCAGGTGAATAGCGCCCCGGCAACGCGAGGCGGCAACAGCTCAGCTAAGCTTTCTTTTCAGCCCGCGCGGCTTTGGTGCTGCCGTAGCGGCGGGCAAATTTCTCGACGCGCCCGGCCGTATCCACGAACTTCTGTTCGCCGGTGAAAAAGGGATGACAAGCAGCGCAAATACCGATCTTAATATCGCGGCGCGTGGAGCGGGTATGATACACCGCACCGCATGCGCACACCATATCGGTCTCGTAATACTCTGGATGAATACCGGCCTTCATTTTTGGAAAGGAGCGCGGAACTTACTCCCGCAACGAGCTTCGCGCAAGAGATGAAATCCTCAGATCCATTGCTGAAAGCTTGGGAAAGAACGCTAGCACAAAAGCGCGACGCGCCCGCGATTTTAGCGACCAGCGGTGAGGTGATAAGAACATTCCTCGGCATCGAGGAACACGCACGCGCGGTGCAGACAAAGATGGCTCCGTTCAAGCCGTTTGACGTCAACGCGATTCAGATTGGAAATCATGCTGATTGGCCTTCTCTTTTTCTGACGTGTTTGCGGACACAGCGCATTGTTCTTCCACTCGATGAATCCATCAGCAAGCAGCAAGCGGAGGCAGCGTTTTCAATCGCCGCAAGAAGCGGGACCACGGATTGGGGCGACAGACCGCCGACGCTTTTCAAATTAACCTCCGGAACGACGGCCGCGCCGCGGCTCATTCGCTTTCGCAGCGAGGAGCTTCTGGCTGATTGTAATCAGATTTGCGAGACGATGGGAATTACCGATGCCGATCTGAATTTCGGCGTTATTCCGATCTCGCACTCCTACGGTTTCAGTAATCTCCTTACGCCACTGATCGCGCGCGGTGTGCCGATGGTCATCAGTCGTGACAGAACACCGCGCGCCATCCTCGCCGACCTAGCGCGCAGCAACGCAACCGTTTTCCCGGGAATGCCTGTTTTCTATCAGGCATTTTGTGAAATGGAACACGTTCCCGCGCTGCCGAAGCTTCGGCTTTGCATTTCTGCGGGTGCGCCTCTCTCGATCGTGGTCGCCAAGAAATTTTGGGAAAAGTTTAATCTGGCAATCCACTCATTTTACGGTGCATCGGAATGTGGCGGGATTTGCTACGATCGCGAAGCAACTAACCCCAGTGAAGGGTTTGTTGGCGAGTTAATGAAAGGTGTAAATCTTGAAATGATCGACCCAAATGGGTCAGCGACCCAGGTTCGCGTGCGCAGCGCCGCTGTCGGCGACGGCTATTTCCCGGAACCGGACAACGAAAAGTTGGGCGATGGAATTTTCGTTCCCGACGATCTACTGGCGCAAGAGGATTCCGGGTTCAAAATCGTCGGCAGGATTTCGGACGTCATTAACGTCGCGGGCAAGAAGGTGAACCCGGCAGAAGTGGAAGCGCATTTGCTGCGCTTCAGCGGCGTCCGGCAAGCAGTCGTTTTTGGTCGTCCCGCGGGCGCGGGAGCATTGCGCAATGAAGAAGTAGCGGCCTGCGTGGTAACGGCGTCAGACGTAAGCGAGACTGATCTCCTGCGGTTTTGCCGTGGCGGGCTAAGCACCTGGCAGGTGCCCAAGCAGATTTTCATCGTGGACGCAATCCCGGCGAACGAGCGGGGAAAAATCAGCCGGCGCGAGCTCTCGCGACGGTTCTCAACAGACCGCCAGAGACCCTCATTGGCATGATTGGGTTCTTGATAAAGCCGTTATATAGGATTTGCTTACAGGGAGAGGAACATTATGCGGAAATCATCCGGTGAACCCAAGTCAATAGAAGCTGAAATCGAATCTTCGAACAGCGAAGAGCAAGAACAAGAACAAGAACAAACGGAAGGTTCAGACGTTCCGCAGGCGGATGAACCGCCCCGAGACGTCCCTACGAATGCGGAGGGTGCGCAGTCCGACGATTGGTGGAGCGCGTCGCAACAACCTGCCGACTGGGGCGAACCTGCCACGAGCGATCCGCCCAAAGACACCATTCCTTCAAAGGAGCCTCGCGCAGCCGACGTCTATTTCTGCGGTCACACGAGCTTCTTTCCGTTGAACCGCGCCCTGCAAGCAATCTCAAGAGAGAAACTTACTGGATTGCTGCGATCATTTTGGGAGCAGGAGCCAATCGATCTTTTGGCGCGCGATGGCGAAATCATCTTTGTCACTACCCGGGATCCGGAGCTTTACTGCCCGGAGACGCCCGCCTTCCTCGCTGGCGTTGACGAAGGGAGTGCGGCCAACGCACGCGATCAACAGAGAGAAACTGGAACCCCATTCTTTCTTGCTCTTGTTCGCCAGGAATTGATGGCCCGCGAGTCAGCATCGGAGCTGATGCGGCAATATGGGCAAAAGCTCTTCTCGCAACTTTGGACAGCCCCGCGGGTATGGATCATGTTTGAAAAAAATGCAGACGTGTTAACGAGCGCTGCCGATCTACCCGGGGAGCCGAATGTCCGCGACTGGGCCTTGGAAACCTTGCGTCTTGTTGAGAATATCGATGAGAGCGCCCACTTTGAACCGGCGTCGATTCCGGCTTATACAAAGGACGGCTTCGAGCGTGTCCAAAAGCTGAGTCTGACGCCAGATGAGGCACAGTTCGCGTCGCAATTCAATGGCGCGCGCTCCGTGCAGCAAATCGCGAAGAACCTGCGACTCGATTTGAAATCTGCGCGGCAGATGCTCTTCCGCTTTGTCGCCCTTGAAATAGTAGAATGCTGGCCAGCAACCACGGCGGCAAAACCAGAACAGCAGACCATCTTCCAGCGTTTTGGGCGAAAGACGCGACGTGACCGCTAGTACTCCCGAACGCGTCGGGGCCGTCGCTCATGAAGAGAAAAGTTTTGGTCGTCGACGTCGGCGGCACATACGTAAAACTGCTGAGGTCGTCTCGCGATGAGCGTGAATTTCCTTCCGGCTCGCGACTCAAACCGCAACAACTAATCGCAAAACTCAAGGAAACCGCGCGCGGTTGGAAATTTGACCGGGCTTCCATCGGTTTTCCCGCGCCGGTGCGCAAGGGACAAATCGCAAAAGACCCGAAGCACTTGGGCAAGGGATGGATTGGTTTCAATTTTGCGAGAGCGCTGGGCATTCCGGTGCGTGTTGTGAACGATGCTGCGCTGCAGGCGCTCGGCAGTTACCGAGGCGGGCGGATGCTCTTTCTGGGGCTCGGCACTGGACTGGGATCCGCATTGGTCTGGGACAAGACTTTGATGCCGCTTGAACTCGGCGATCTGCCATATCGACACGGACATATCATCGAAAATTACCTCGGCATTCGAGGCCTGTCGCTGTTGGGGGAAAAAAAATGGAAACGAGAAGTGGCTTACGCGGTCACCCAACTCAGAAAATCCTTCGTTGCCGATTATGTCGTTCTTGGTGGCGGTCTCGTGCACCGTTTGGGTCGCTTGCCGGAAGGAACGGAACGCGGGCAAAATGAGAACGCATTCCTCGGTGGTACCCGTTTGTGGGAAGCCAAGAAGCATTCGCGCGAACTGAAGTGGCTTGTGCTTTGACAAGGAGATTCAATGTCCAACGCCCAACTGGCACAGTCTGAATTGGACGTTGAGCGTTGGGCGTTGGCTGCTTCTTAAGCCGTGCCAGGGAGGGGACTCGAACCCCTAAGGATCTCTCCACCAGATCCTAAGTCTGGCGCGTCTGCCAATTTCGCCACCCTGGCAATCCGATTTCGGATTGTAAATTTTTCGGTTAGCGATTGCAAATGACGCTGGACAGCCCCGAAACGGCCAGCAGGCTGCCGACGACCCTGTGTTTCTCCGGAATTTCCGGATCACTCGCCGAGAGGACCGAACCCATCGAATTGCTGAATGAGAATGCGATGGGGTCCGTGCGTTTCCTCCACGAAATCGGGGCTCGTCGTCACTCCATATGCCACAAGCGCCTGTTTGTAGGCATTGTACTGCGTTTGATTGCCAACCAGGATCCGGTCCTTGGTCGCAGTCGGATAGACGTAATACAATTTTCCCTTGTATCCAACGGTGGAAACCTTGCCGGCTGGCAGTGCGCTAACTCGTTGCTGCTGCTTGGGCGTGGTCACGGTCTTTGTCCTGAATCCGGAGCGCAACAGCAGGTTTTCCTTCTGAGATGTCGTGCTGGGACCGACGGCAGTGCTCTGGTATCCCTAAGTCAAGCCCAGCGATAGGATCACGACAAACATATTCGCAAATAGAAATGTCTTTTTCATCTTTCTCATTTTTCTGTTGGGCTGCGCTTTTGCCGTTTTGTTTGTTGGACGTCAAAACAAATCTTGGAAGGCGCCGCCTTTACCAAAGTAATTCTCGCTCAGCGTTGACAATCCCGTCTATGATGAAGCGCGAGTTGGGGCGGGCGACACGACCGTCGTAGAAGGTTTCGCTGCAGGCGCCGCAGCTTTCTTTTTTGCAGCGGCCTCTGCTGCAGCGGCCAGCTTTGCATCGACTTCAGCCGCATCGGTTGGCGAGGTCCGGCGATAATAGTCGTTAGACTTCGCCAGATCATCCTTGCGCATCAACAACGCATCGAAACGTTCGCGACGACTAAGCTCGAACTCTTTGTCCATCTTAATCGCTTCAAACGGGCAAACTTCGACGCAAATCTGGCAGCTCATACACACAGAGATATCGATGTCGAAGATCTTCGGGTAAAACTGCGGTTTACCCATGTAATCGGGTTTTTTGTCTTCGCTTTTAACGATGTAAATGCATTGCGGCGGACATTCCTTCTCACAAATCTTGCACGCCACACACCTCAACCCCGCTTGCGGATCGTCCCCGTCATAAACCAGGAACGGAAAATTCCGGTAGTTCTCGGGCAACGGATTCCGCTCCTCGGGGTACTGCACCGTAATCAACCGTTCCTTGTCGAAATAACTTCCGACAAAGTTGCGCGCCGTAACCGCCATTCCCTTGAGTATGCCTGTGCCAATCATTTGGAATCGTTAAATTAAATTTCAACTCTCCCGAATAACAGCGCAAACTCGGTTTCGAACTGGAGTTCCGAACTTTCCCGGCGCAAGGCGCTTGCGGAGTTGAAGGAAGGGCCGCTCCACCGCGAAGAAGAGAATCGTCGCGGCAGCGTAGACGCAGAACTGGACGCCGATGAGCGCAGGTGCCGACATGGAATTTAGGTTATGAGTTGCACAGAATTCGCCTGCGGCGTGGATGACGAATTTCTGGATCAAGTACGCGCTGTAAGCGATGCTGGCAATAAAAGCTGCTCCAGGAATTGCAACTCGCCGAAGCGGCAGTCGTGGGCTCACCGCACAAATAAGCAACGCCGCCATACCAACTGCAACCAATGGAAATTGCCAGACGCAGGCAGCAATTGTGAGGTGTTCGCCTTCGCCCAACCAAAGCGCGTAACTGATCAGCGCGAGCGCGGGCAACCAAACCCACGGCGCAAGGTTTGTCAGGCTTTTCCACCAACTTGGTCTGAATTTTTCGATCGCGGCGAGAGCAACCCCAAACACAAGCGGATCGAGCCGGGTCCAGGTCGGATAATAAATCCATGCCTGGAAACCGCGGAAGGAAACTCCCGTGTCGATGAGATTATGAAACGCCAGGATTGTGCGAAGGGCGATTCCGCCGAGAACGATGATGCAGGCAATGATCACGGCCGCGCGCGGGCGTGGATAGAGAACGAGTAAAAGCAAAGGAAGTACGAGGTAAAATTGGTCTTCAACCGCAAGCGACCACGCGTGTGAAAATGCCGTGCCGCCATGAAGTGCGATGTTTTGCACCGACAACAGAAATTTCCAGAGTGGCTGCGACATTTGGGGATATTCGCGCCACGACGGCAACAAAAAATAAATCGCTAGCACGACAAAATACGCCGGCATGATGCGAAACGCGCGCCGGGCAAAGAACGTCCCGAGATTGATGCGTTGACCGCGCGCGAGGGGCGCGAGCAATTGGCCGCCGATCAGATAACCGCTGAGCACAAAGAAAAGATCGACACCGATCCAGCCGAAGCGATGCACATCACCAGACAGCGGAAACCCCATAATGCCGGCGTGATAAACTCCGACTATCCCAATCGCGAGCGCGCGTAGAAGGTCGAGACCCGGTTGACGTTCGCGATCGGTGAAGCGCGGATCGACTCCCAGCGCCGGTGTTTGCGGTGGCGTTGCGACCTTAGGAATGCCCGGAATCTAACACGACGCCCGCAACAGGGAAAAGCCACCTTACCGATCGACTTCTCCCATGACGATATCCACACTCCCGAGAATTACCATCACATCGGCAACAGTATGGCCAAGGCACATATCTTCTAAAATCGTCAGATTGATGAAACTCGGCGGACGCACCCGATAGCGATACGGGTTGGGCCCGCCGTCACTGATCAAATAGAAACCGAGCTCACCTTTCGGCGCTTCAATGCGCCCATAAGCTTCGCCAACCGGCGGACGAAAGGCGCGGATTTTCACCTTCGGGTTGATGATCGGGCCGCCAGGAATTTGTTCGAAGGCCTGCTTCAAAATTCCGACGCTCTCGCCCATCTCCAACACGCGCATCATTAGTCGATCGTAAGTGTCGCCGTGTTCCCCTAATGGAATCCGGAATTTGAAGCGTGGATAGAATCCGTAGCCGTCCACTTTTCGCACATCATAATTGACGCCGCAGGCGCGAAGCATCGGACCGGTAATACCGGCACTAACCGCGAGCTCCGGCGAGACGTTTCCAACGTTCTGCGTTCGCGCGATTACTACTTCATTGCCGACGATCAATTGTCCCAGCTCGTCAACGAACCGCGGGAAACGGTCGACAATTTTCCGTGCATGCGCGAGCCATTCGGGACTGGCATCGACCCGGCAGCCGCCGAAGCGCATGTAATCGCACATCATGCGCGAACCCGAAAGCGATTCGAATAGATCGAGAATTTTTTCACGCTCGCGGAACGCGTACATCAGCGGCGTCCCCCAAGCGCCCATGTCGTTAAGCAAAAACCCCAGCAGCGACGCGTGATTCTGAAGGCGCGTCAGCTCGGCAAGAATGACGCGAAGATATTCGGCGCGCTCGGGAACTTCGATGCCGGCCAATTTTTCCACGCTGAGCGCATAGGCCCAGTTATTGGTCATGGAGCAGAAATAATCGAGCCGATCAGTGTACGGCATTGAGCCGAGATAGCTCACGTTCTCGCCAATTTTTTCATGATTGCGATGCAGATATCCGAAGACCGGCTTGAGCTTGCGCACGATCTCGCCCTCGAGCGCAACGTTCATCCGGAACACGCCATGGGTGGACGGATGTTGCGGCCCCATCGAGACTTCGAGTAGCTCGCCCTCGAGTCGCGAGCCCATACTGACGGGCGGTCGCTCCATTGCTTCGAGTGTTTCGATCGTCGCACTCATTCCACGTCAACCGTTTAACGGTTCAACGATGCTTTCGGCACCGTCGATCTGCGGTCGCGGTGTGTAATATCGCTTCGCTCTCTCCAGCACCTCGTCGTGCGGTGTCGGTTCGTATTCGTAATCGTCCGGATCCCGATAATCCTTGCGCATCGGATAATCTTCGAACTCGTCCCACATCAAGATCCGGCGCAAATCGGGATGGCCGTCAAACCGGATTCCGTAGAGATCAAAAATCTCGCGCTCCTGAAACTCTGCACT
>WNGB01007555.1_pt1 | contig 26288 bp, 26 predicted proteins | sample 5400681 | NCBI WGS metagenome assembly WNGB01 (sample SAMN13153367, study PRJNA577476) | soil metagenome | isolation source: 115 cm soil or saprolite under grassland replicate 2 | place: USA:California | collected 2016-06-15
CGCCGCCGCGCACCGCCTCGTTCGCGCCCGCGCCGCTGCCGACGGCGGTCACGGTGTAGCCCTCGTTGCCGAGGGCTTCGCGCAGGAGCTCACGCATCTCGCGGTCGTCCTCGACGACGGCGACGCGCACGCGGCCGGTATCACTCGAAGGCATCGGGGTCAGAAGACGACGTTGATGCCGATGCCCAGCCCGGAGCCGTCGGGGGCGGACGCGGGACCGAGCCACACCTTCGGCTCCCCGGGCAGGGGCTTGCGCGAGGGCTTGGCGTCCCAGCGGGCCACGCTCTTCCCCACCACGACTCCGAGCGCGGCGCCCCCCACGACGTCACTGAGGCGATGCTTCTTCAGGGCGAGGCGCGACCCCGCGACGAGGCCCGCGGCAAGGTATCCCGGCACCGCGGCCTTCCAGCCGTACTGCTCGGTCCACACCGCGGCGCAGGCGAACGCGTTCGAGGCGTGGCCGGAGGGAAAAGCCAGGTGGTCGCTGTGATCCGGCCGATCGCGGCGGATCGATTCCTTGATGATGAGCGTGTAGAAGAAGTTCACGACCACGGCCTGGCTCATGTCGTAGGTGGCGGCGCGGAAGCGATCGCCGTTCGCGTAGCGGCCGGCGCCGAGGATCGCCGTGGACACGCCGGCGGCCACGACGCCGGTGCCGAGGAACTTGCCGACGTCGCCATAGGTCTTCATCGGGTGGCGATCGAAGTAGCGGATCGCCGAGGCGTCGCCGACGAACGAGATGGCGGTGGCGCCCGTCCCGATCAGGAACGGAAAGAGGCTGGGACGAGTCCAGACCTCGACCACGTTGTGACCGAGGTTGGCGGGATAGCTGCGCACCGTGCGATGGTCGCGCACGACGATCGGTTCCTTCGGGCCATGCTCGGTGGGCGGGACGGAGGGAGACGGGCTCGGAGACGGAGGCGGAGGCGGAGAGGGCTCCTGCATCACCTCCGCCCACAAGGGGCCGGCCAGGCCGCCAGCGAAAACCAGGATCGCGGCGATCGTCCGCGGCCGACGGCTCTTGAGCGGATTGGACATACCGAACACCCCGATCCCCTTACTTAGTCGCCGGGGCTGAACCGGGCCTGAACGCCCCCCTCACCGCGTCTCCAGCGCCTTCTTGACCCGCGCCGTGAAGACCTCGAAGAAGCGGCGTCCCGTGTCGGTCTCCCGGGACACCCACTCCGCGTTGCGGAACGCGACGGGGGAGACCTCCGCCCGGAAGCGCTCGAGGTACGGAGCCACCCGGGCGAACAGGAACAGCCCTTCGCCGTTCGTCTCCAGGAAGTAGTCCGCGTGCACGATCCCGTGCCGCGCCATGCCGTACACCATCTCCCAGTAGCTCCCGACCTGGCGGTAGGCGGTATTGAGCGGGCTGGTGGGGCGAGTCACCGCCACCACCTCGTCGTAGGTCTTGGGCCAGAACGTGGAGAGGAGCTCGTGGCGCGCCTGGCGCATGACCGGCTCGCGCCGCAGCTCGTACACGCGGAGCACCAGCTCCGCGTCGTGGTGGTCCGGCCGATCCTTCCCCATGCGATCCTCCTTGCCCGTCTTCTTCTGACTTAGGATGGATGGTGCAACCGGACAGCCATCACGTGTGGAGGCTAGCATGCTTCGAACGGCACCCCGCGCGGCGCTCCTCGCCGCGGCCGCGGTCCTCTTCCCCCCGTACGCCTGGGCACAGGTGAAGCCCGTGTCTTCGGCCAGGGCCGGCGCCCCGGCGGCCGCTCCCACCGCGGCCCAGGCCCGCGCGTTCGTCGAAGAGGCGGAGGCGCGGCTGCTCGACCTGAGCAACCGCCAGAGCCGCGCGGACTGGGTGTCGCAGACCTACATCACCGACGACACGGAGAGGATCTCCGCCGACGCGAACCAGGCCCTCATCGCCGTGACCATGGAGCTGGCCAAGGCGGCCACGCGCTACGACAAGCTGAAGCTGCCCGACGACGTGCGGCGCAAGCTGACCCTGCTCAAGCTCGCCGCCATCCCCTTGCCCGCTCCCTCCGACCCCAAGCTGCAGGCGGAGCTGACCCAGATCACGAAATGGATGGAGGGCACCTATGGCAAGGGCAAGTACTGCCGGGGCCCGAACAAGACCGACTGCCTGGATGTGAACGCGATCACGAAGATCATGGCGGAGAGCCGCAACGAAGGCGAGCTGCTCGACGTCTGGCGAGGGTGGCACGCCATCAGCCCCCCCATGAAGTCGAGGTTCGAGCGGTTCGCGCAGCTGGCCAACCAGGGGGCGCGCGACCTCGGATACAAGGACCTCGGCGCCTACTGGCGATCGAACTACGACATGCCCGCCGACGCGTTCTCGGCCGAGCTGGACCGGCTGTGGAACCAGGTGCGGCCGCTCTACGAAGCGCTCCACGCCCACGTGCGCGCGTCGCTGGCCAAGGCCTACCCGGGCAAGGTCCCGGAGCGCGGCCTGATTCCCGCCCACCTCCTCGGCAACATCTGGGCCCAGCAGTGGGGGAACGTCTATCCGCTGGTGGGCGTGCCCGCCGCCGGCCCCGGCTACGACCTCACCGAGCTGCTCAAGGCGAAGAAGGTCGACGAACGGGAGATGGTCCGCTACGGCGAGCGCTTCTTCACGTCGCTCGGCTTCGAGCCCCTGCCAGAGGCGTTCTGGGAGCGGTCGCTCTTCCTCAAGCCGCGCGACCGCGAGGTGGTGTGCCATGCCAGCGCCTGGGACGTGGACAACGACCAGGACCTCCGCATCAAGATGTGCATCGAGATCAATGGGGAGGACTTCGTCACCATCCACCACGAGCTGGGACACAATTTCTACCAGCGCGCCTACCGCACGCAGCCGTTCCTCTTCCGCGACGGCGCCAACGACGGGTTCCACGAGGCCATCGGCGACACCATAGCCCTCTCCGTCACCCCCGGCTACCTGCAGAAGGTGGGGCTGCTCGGCACGCCCCCCGGCAACGAGGGCGACCTCGAGTTCCTGATGCGCATGGCCCTGGACAAGGTCGCGTTCCTGCCCTTCGGCCTCCTCATCGACCAGTGGCGCTGGAAGGTGTTCTCGGGCGAGGTCCCGCCCGCGCGCTACAACGCGGCCTGGTGGGAGCTGCGCCGCAAGTACCAGGGCGTCGACGCGCCGATGCCGCGCACGGAGGCGGATTTCGACCCCGGGGCCAAGTACCACGTGGCCGCCAACGTGCCCTACATGCGCTACTTCCTCGCCCACATCCTGCAGTTCCAGTTCCATCGCGCGGCCTGCCGCGAGGCCGGCTTCACCGGCCCGCTGCATCAGTGCTCGGTCTACGCCAACAAGGCGGTGGGCGCCAAGCTCGACAAGATGCTGGCCATGGGCAAGAGCCGGCCCTGGCCGGAAGCGCTCTACGCCATGACCGGCGAGCGGCAGATCGACGCCACCGCGATCCTCGACTACTTCGCGCCCCTCAAGAAGTGGCTCGACGAGCAGAACAAGGGCCGGACGGTCGGATGGCCGTGACACGCCCGGCCGCCCTCACCGTCCTGGCCGCCGCCCTCTTCTCCGCCGCTCCCGCCTGGGCCCAGAAGCCCATCCCGGAGACGGTGCGCATGATGGAGCCGCATCGCCTGCGCATCGGTGACTACGTGCGCGCCTGGCCCACGGTACCGGGGCCCATCGTCCAGGGACCGGTGGTCGCGGTCTCCTCGACCACCTTGACCATCGCCGGACGCGAGGAGGCGGTGCTGGTGGACCTGCAGGCCATGTCCCGCATGGAGGTGCGCCGGGTCCACCAGCACGTCCGCCGCGGCGCCCTCATCGGCGCCGGTCTCGGGCTGGTCGCCGGCTCCTTCCTGATCACGCGCGAACTCCTCGGTCACGAAGTCGGCGCGGGCGAGCGCATCGGCTGGATGGCCGGGCTGACCGCGGCGGGGGCCGGAGCGGGCGCCGGGATCGCGCGGCTGGCCAGGTCCACGACCTGGCCGCCCGTGGACCTCGTCACCCTCAAGCCGCAGCCGCGCGCCACCGACGCGGGGCCCGGCTTGCGCTTCTCCTGGACGGTGCGCTTCTAGACGTCTTCAATGATTTGAAGTTATACTCGGTCGTATGACTCATCGTGTCGGCCGCAAAGGGCAGGTCGTGATCCCGAAAGCGTTCCGCGACGCGGTCGGACTGGAGCCCGGAGACGAAGTGGTCTTTGCCCGTCACGGCAATGGGATCCGTGTCGAGCGCGTCGTATCCCCCGACCTATTAATGGGACGTCTGGCCGGGCACGACCTCTTGGCCGTACTGGAAGCGGATCGTCGTCGCGAGCGGCGCCGCTGATGTCGCGAAACCCTCGAACCTATTGCCTCGACTCATGGACCGTGCTGCGGTTCCTCGAGGGCCGCTCGCCCGCGGCGCGGCGGGTCCGTCAAGTGATGCGTCAGGGCCGTCCGCTGATGAGCTGGATCAACTTCGGGGAGGTGTTCTACACCGTTCATCGCGCGGTCGGCGGCCAGGAAGCGGCGGCAACGATCGAGCTGCTGCGGCCGATGGTCGCGCTGGATCTCGCCACCCCGGAGCGGGTCATGGCCGCCGCGCGGGTCAAAGCAGACAACCCTCTCGCCTATGCGGACGCATTCGCGATCGTGACCGCGGCCGCTCACGATGCCGTCCTGCTCACCGGGGACCCGGAGATCACCCGCCGACCGGTCGGGTGTCGCGTGGAGGACCTCGCCCGTCAGCAGTAGCGAGTCAGTAGCGGGCGAGCAGGCGGGCCGCCCTCTCGACCTGCGCCTCCGAGGGCAGGAAGGCCTCCTCGAGGGGCGGCGAGTACGGCACCGGCGTGTCGAGCGCGCCGATCACGCGCACGGGCGCGTCGAGGTACTCGAAGGCTTCCTCCTGGATGATGGCGGCCAGGCTCTCGCCGATGCCGCCCGTGCGCGAGTCCTCGTGCACCACGAGCACCTTCCCGGTGTGACGGGCCACCGCGAGCAGGGCCGCGCGGTCGAGCGGGGCAAGGGTCCGCAGGTCGAGGACGGCGGCTTCGATCCCGTCCTGGGCCAGGCGCTCCGCCACGCGCCGGGCGACGTGCACGTAGGCGCCGTAGGAGATGATGCCGAGGTCGCTGCCCGCCCGGCGGAGGGCGGCGCGGCCCAGGGGCAAAGGGCCCGGCGCCGCCTCTTCGAGGGCCTGCTTGACGCGCGGATCCCGGTAGAGCGCGATGTGCTCGTAGAAGAGGACGGGATCGGGATCGGCGACCGCCGCCGCCATCAGCGCGCGCGCGTCGTACGGCGTGGAGGGCGTCACGATCTTCAGGCCGGGCGTGCGGTAGAACCAAGGTTCCGTGTTCTGGCTGTGGTAGGGACCGGCGTGACGCAGCCCGCCCCAGGGCATGCGCACCACCATCGGCACGGAGCCGCCCCAGCGGTAACGGATCTTGGCCGCGTTGTTGACGAGCTGGTTGAACCCCGTGGCCACGAAATCGTTGAACTGCATCTCGCCGATGGGACGCTGGCCCGCGAGGGCGGCGCCCACGCAGACGCCGAGCACGCCCCCCTCGGCGAGCGGCGCGTTCAGGATGCGGTCGCCGAACTCCTTCAGCAGCGGGCGCAGGAGCAGGAAGGCGTTGCCGTACTTGCCACCCACGTCTTCGCCGTAGACGAACACGCGAGGGTCGGTCCGCAGCGCGTCGCCCACTCCGAGCATGACGGCATCCAGGAACGTCCGGCCGCGCGGATCGACGGGCGGCCCGGGATCGAGCGGCGGCAGCGCGGCGGCAAGGCCGGCCGCGGCCCGCTTCTCCAGCACCTCGACGTGGCGGCGTGGGGATTCTCCCGCCAGCACCCCGACGCCCACGAGGCCACCGTCGGGCCATGGCGCCTCGATCACCCGGCGCGCCTCCGCCTCCACCATGGCCTCCGCCTCGCGCTGCAGCACGCCCAGGTCCGCTTCGCCGATCGTGCCCTCCGCGGCCAGGCGGCGCGCATAGCCCGGGATCGGGTCGCGGGCCGCCCAGAAGGCGTAGGCGGCGGGGTCGGCATAGCCCTGTTCCGAAGGCGCGGGATAGGACCAGGAGGGCTGCGGGTCGCGCCCGAGGTACAGCATGTCGTCGTGGTGCGCGTGCCCGCACATGCGCATGGTCACGAGCTCGACGAGCGTGGGACCGCGGCCGGCGCGCGCCCGCTCGGCGGCCCAGGCGAAGGCCGCCGCGACCTGTTCCGGATCCGTGCCGTCGATGGTGATCCCGGGGATGCCGTAGCCTTTCGCCTTGTCCGCGAACACGCGCGCGGCGGACTGGTGCGCCACCGGCGTGGAGAGCGCGGTCTGGTTGTTCTGCACGCAGAAGACGGCGGGCAGCCGATGGGTGGCGCAGAGGTTGATGGCCTCGTGCCATTCCCCCAGCGAGGATCCGCCTTCGCCGATGAACGAGACGGCCACGCGGCCGGAGTCTTCGCGGGCGAACGCCATCGCGATGCCGGCGATGGTGAGGGTCGAGATGCCGAGGGGGGCGGTGGCGGGCAGGATCCCCCATCCGAAAGCGCCGATGTGCAGGTCGCGGCCGTCCATGGGCGGGCCCGACTTCCCCATCTGCGCGCTGAGCACCATCCGCACCGTCTCCGCCTCCGGCCGCATGGCGAGGGCGGCGCCGAGATCGCGGATGAGGGGCGCGATCACGTCGCCCCGCCACGAGCCGTCCGGGGCGCGATGGGCGAACCCGCGGCGCAGCCGCAAGGGCGCGGCGTAGATCGCCTCCTGGCCCAGCGAGCGGAAGCCCTTCCCCTGGAACCCCACGCCGCGATACTGCACCTCGCTGCCCATGAAGAAGGCCTTGAGCCGGTTGTCGACCGCGCGCGTGAGCACCATCCCGCGCAGCAGCTCGCGCCGCTCCGCGGGGGTGAGGGAGGCGGCGATGGCTTCGCGCCGCAGGAACCCGTCGCACACTTCGAGCAGTTCGGCCGCGGCGCGGGCCAGGCGCTGGCCCGCCTCGACCCCGGGCGTGGTCTCGGCGAGGCCGGGAACGGCCGGACGGACGAGCCGCCGCCGCAGCGACTCCCGCAGGGGCGCCCGCAAGGCGTCGATGGCCACCGCCTCGCGCTCGTCCGGCGCGGCGACCACCGCCTCCCCCCACGCGTCGAGGGCGAGAGGAAGCGCGTGGGGATCCTGCTCGGCCACGAACGCCCCGAAGCGCGCGCGGAGTCCCGGCCGGGCGGGGAGGCGGGGGCGCGTGTCGCTCAGGGTTCGGTGTTCCAGGTCTCCACGCTGCGGAGGCGTTCGATCAGCTTCTCCTGCTCGGCGCGCAGGCGACGGATCTCCTCCACGAGGCGCAGGACGGCGGGGGGACCGACCTCGCGGATGAAATCGAGGACCTCCCGCTGCGCCTCCAGCGCGAAGCGGTTGGGCCCTTCGCCCGGCGAGAGGGTCGGGGGGGCGGTCCGGAGCGCCGCGCGGGCGCGCCGCTCGGCCTCCTGGATCTCGGCATCCGGCAAGGCGACAGGCATGGATGGGTACCTTCGCAGCGTCCGCTGACCGGAGGGTCGAGCCACGCGCCGCTCCCCGATTGTAGCGGGCCGTACCGCCGGTGGTGGTACCTTTGAGGCGGGAGGCGAGCATGAGGGGTCGAAGGGTCGCTCTACTGGTGGGGCTGGCGGTCGTCGCCGGCCTGGCCGTCGGCTCGTGGGGCTGCAGCGCGGCGGACGTCGCGCAAGCGGTCAACAGCGCCCTCGAGGATTGCTCCACCCTCGGGCGGGTGCAGTTCGTGCGCACGACGCTGCGCGACATCTACTACTGGTACAAGGAGCTGCCCGATCCGGATCCCGCGTCCTTCTCCTCCCCCGACGCCTACCTCGAGGCCGTCCGCTACAAGGCGCTCGACCACACGTACAGCTTCATCACCGACCGCGCGTCCAACGACGCCTTCTTCTCGGACAGCCAGTTCATCGGCTTCGGGTTCGGAACCATGCTGGTGACGAACGACGACTGGCGCGTGACCGAGGTCTATCCGGCCAGCCCGGCCGCGGAGGCAGGCCTGGAGCGGGGCGCCCACATCCTGGTCGTCAACGGCCGCGCGCTGGCCAGCCTCGTCTCCACCGGCGACATCAACACGATCTTCGGGCCCTCGACGGTGGGCACGGTGGGCACGATGCAGTTCCGCGACGTCGGGGGGACGGTGCACGACGTGCAGATGACCAAACGCGTCGTCACCATCCCGACCGCCTCCCTCACCCGCACCTTCGCCAGCGGCGGGCGCGTGGTGGGCTACATCAACTTCCGGAACTTCGTGACGCCCGCCACCGCCGCCCTCGACCAGGCCTTCGCCCAGCTCGAGAGCGCGGGCGCGAACGAGCTCGTGCTCGACCTGCGCTACAACGGGGGCGGGCTCGTCTCCGTGGCCCAGCAGCTCACCAGCCTCATCGGCGGCTCGCGGACCAGCGGCAAGCTCTTCGTCCAGTTCATCCACAACGACAAGAACAGCAGCAAGAACAGCACGCTCAACTTCACCTCGCCCGCCCACGCGCTCAACCTGGAGCGGCTGGTGGTGATCTACACGCGCGGCTCCGCTTCGGCGAGCGAGCTGGTCTGGAACGGCCTGCGGCCGTTCATTCCGGTGACCACGGTGGGCGACCGCAGCTACGGCAAGCCCGTCGGCCAGTACGGCTACAACTTCTGCGACAAGGTCCTCTACCCGGTCGCCTTCAGCACGCAGAACGCGCGGGGTGAGGGTGGCTACTTCGACGGCATCGCCCCCGACTGCGCGGCCGCGGACGACCTCGAGCACCCGCTCGGCGACTCCGCAGAGGCGTCATTGAACGCGGCGCTTGGTTACCTGCGCACGGGATCGTGCAGCGCCTCCGCCATCGCGCAGGCGCACGCGCAGTCCGCCCGGCGTCCGCCCGTCGAGCGCCAGCCGCGGTTCGCGAACGGCTGGCAGGCCCTGCTGGGCGCGTACTGAGGACGACGGCATGAAGTCGCTTCCGTCGGCTCGGGCCGCGGTCCTGATCCTGGCCCTCGGTGCGTCCGCGGGCGCGGGCGCGGAGCCGCGCTGGCCCGCGGCCAGGGCGAACGAGTGGTACCACGCGCAGCGCTGGCCCGTCGGATGCAACTTCATCCCGAGCACCGCCATCAACCAGCTCGAGATGTGGCAGGCGGAGACCTTCGATCCCGCCACCATCGACAGGGAGCTCGGCTTCGCGGAGAGCCTCGGGATGAACAGCGTGCGCGTCTTCCTGCACAACCTCCCCTGGGAGGAGGACGCGGCCGGCTTCACGAAGCGCATCTCCGAGTACCTGGCCCTGGCCGACAAGCATCACATCAAGACCGTCTTCGTGCTGTTCGACTCCTGCTGGAACGACAACGCCAGGCCCGGCCCGCAGCCGGCGCCAAAGCCGGGCGTGCACAACTCGGGCTGGGTGCGCGCACCGGGCACCCTGCGGCTGTTCGACTCGCGCACCTGGGGCGGGCTCGAGAGCTACACCAGGGGCGTGGTGGGCGCGTTCGGCAAGGATCCCAGGGTCCTGGCCTGGGACCTCTTCAACGAGCCGTCGAACTCCGGGTACATGGACGCGGTGGTGCCGCTGTTGCGCTCCGTCTTCGCGTGGGCGCGCGAGGTCGATCCCTCGCAGCCGATCACCTCCGGCCTCTGGAACGACCATCCGATGAGCAACGAGCTCATGCTCGCGAACTCGGACGTCGTGACCTTCCACGACTACGATCCGCCGGAAAAGCTGGAGGCGCACATCCAGCGGCTGGCCGGATTGGGCCGGCCCCTCATCTGCACCGAGTACATGGCGCGCACGCGCAACAGCCTGTTCGAGACCTGCCTGCCCGTCTTCAAGCGCCACGGCGTGGGCGCGATCAACTGGGGGCTCGTAAAGGGCAAGACGAACACGATCTTCGCCTGGAACGCGCCCATGCCGGACAAGGACGAGCCGTCCGTGTGGTTCCACGACCTCTTCCGTCCCGACGGCACGCCGTTCCGTGCGTCGGAAGTGGAGTTCATCCGGTCGATCACGCGCGACCGCGCGCCGCGGTAACGCGCGGGAGGGCTCATGGTGGATCGCTCCTCACGTTCGTCGGCCGGCTTCCCGCTCGCGCTCGCTGTGGCAGCGGCCGTGCTGGCGGCCTGCGGCGGACCCAAGCCTGCTCCCTCGCCCGAGGCGAGCCCGGCCGCGATGACGCTGGCCCCGGAGCGCCCGGCGGATGCCCCGGCCGCCATCGCGCCCGCGACGAGCGCAGCGGCATCCACGGCGCCGGCGGCGGCGCCCGCGGCGCCGGCCGCCCCGACCTCGCCCGCGGCCAGCGCTTCCCCTTCGCCCACTGCCGACCCCGAAGAGGCGAAGCGGGTCGAGCAGGAACAACGCCTTCGCGCCGAAGTGGCCGCGGCCAAGGCGAGGGCGGAGGCCTTGACCGCTCAGGCCAATGCCGAGTGTCCCGACCTCAAGCCGGGTGAGCTGCGCCATCCCGGCGCGGTCGCCCGCTGCCGGCTCCTGAAGGAGCAGGCCGCGGAGGCCGTCCGTCAGTACGAGCTCGCGAAGAAGGACGCGCAGGCCGCGGGCGTCACCGTTCAGTAGCCCGCGCCGTGGACTACGGAGTCGTGGCCTCCGCCAGCGGCTCCAGCTTGGCCATCGCGTTCGCGCTCACGTTCATCGAGCAGAACTTCGGCCCGCACATCGAGCAGAAGGCCGCCGTCTTGTAGCCCTCCGCGGGCAGGGTCTCGTCGTGCATCGAGCGCGCCGTCTCGGGGTCGAGGGCGAGGCGGAACTGTTCGTTCCAGTCGAAGGCGAAGCGCGCGCGGCTGAGCGCATCGTCGCGTTCGCGCGCGCCCTTGCGATGGCGGGCCACGTCCGCGGCGTGGGCCGCGATCTTGTACGCGATGACGCCCTGCTTGACGTCTTCCTTGTTGGGCAGGCCGAGGTGCTCCTTGGGCGTCACGTAGCAGAGCATGGCCGCGCCCGCGTAGCCGGCCATGGTGGCGCCGATGGCGGACGTGATGTGGTCGTAGCCGGGCGCGATGTCGGTGACGAGCGGCCCCAGCACGTAGAACGGTGCCTCGTTGCACTCCTGGATCTGGCGCTCGACGTTCATGGCGATCTGGTCGAAGGGCACGTGTCCCGGCCCCTCCACCATCACCTGCACGTCCTTCTCCCAGGCCTTGCGCGTGAGGTCGCCGAGGGTCTTGAGCTCGGCGAACTGGGCGGCGTCGCTGGCGTCGGCCAGACAGCCCGGGCGCAGGCCGTCCCCCAGGGAGAGGGTGACGTCGTACTTGCGCGCGATCTCGAGGATCTTGTCGTAGTGGACGAAGAGCGGGTTCTGCTTGCGGTGGTGGACCATCCACTGCGCGTGCAGGGCGCCCCCGCGCGACACGATGCCGGTGATGCGGTGCTGCACGAGGGGCAGGTGCTCGTAGAGCACGCCGCAGTGCACGGTCATGTAGTCCACGCCCTGCTGGGCCTGGTGCTCGATGTTGTCGATGAGGTCGTCCGCGGTGAGGTCCTCGACGCGCGTGACCTGCTGCACGGCCTGGTAGACGGGCACGGTGCCGATGGGCACGGGCGAGGCCGCGATGATGGCTTCGCGGATCTCGTCGATGCCGCCCCCGGTGGAGAGGTCCATCACGGTGTCCGCGCCGAAGTGGACGGAGTAGTGGAGCTTCTCCAGCTCCTCCCCCACGTTGGATGTCACCGCGGAGTTGCCGATGTTCGCGTTGATCTTGCAGCGCGCGTTGATCCCGATGGCCATGGGATCGAGGGCGGCGTGGTTGACGTTGGCGGGGATGACCATGCGCCCGCGCGCCACCTCGTCGCGGATCGTCTCCGGCGCCGTCTCCTCGCGCTCGGCCACGCGCTTCATCTCCGGCGTGATCAAGCCGCGGCGCGCGTGGTGCATCTGCGTCGCCGTCTCGCCGGTGAACTTCGTTCTCTCCATCGCCGTCCTCCTGGGTCCGAAAGCGCAAAGGGCCGACCACCGGGAAGGTGTCGGCCCTTGGGCTTCGCTTCCCTCCGCTGGTCCTAACCAGGTCAGGTTCAAGGGGTCGGTGGCGTCGCCCACCCTCTCAGCCCTCGCGCGGGCCCCCCCAGCGTCCGTTCGCTTGAGCTGATTCTACTCCAGGCCGTCCTCCTCGCGCAGGCGGACCCGCGACGTCTGCTCCACATAGCGGGCGACCATGCCCGCGTAGAAGGCACGGATGCCGTCCATGTCCGCGACGACGTTCCCCGTCAAGCCGGGGTCAGCTCGGGCAGTGCGCGGTGACGATCTCGTCGCGCTTCTTCTTGAAGACCGCGACCCACTCGGACACGGGCAGGTTGCGCTCGGGGTGGACGTGGAAGCGCTCCACGCGGGCGGCCGTGAACATGTCCGTGATCTGCTTGTCCGAGAGCTGGACGAGGAGGTCGGCCAGGAACTTCCGTCCCGCCTCGCTGATCCGCGGATCCGCCTTGAGCGTCCCCGGCAGCGACTTCTTGAGGTTGCCCATGCACTGCGCGGGATCCTTCCAGATGGGCTCGCCCTTCCAGGACTCGAGGTCGTTCTTCTTGGTGTCGAACAGCGTGGCCTCCCCGAACGCGTACCCGAGGTCCTGGACGTAGAGGAGCGCACGCCCGCAGGTCTCGTTGCCCGCCGCGTCCGTCTTCACTTCCTCGGGCGGGCAGAGGATGCGCTGGTTGTCGGGCTTGGTGTCGCTGTTCTGGATCAGCACCATCAGCAGCTTCAGCGCATCGCGGTGCGCGCGGGGGGCGCCGCCCTCCTTCTCGTCCACGGTGTCCAGCTCCGGCCACTTCCAGCCCTCGTCCTCCTTGCTCTCGATGCGCTTGCCGGACAGGCGGCGCTCGATGCTGGCGATCTCGAACGTCTTCTCCGGGACGCGCTTCTCCGTGCTCCAGTACCAGGGCTCGATGGGGCAGTTGTGGCAGGTCACCTGTACGGGATACATGCGGTCGGCCCCGAAGCCGAGGGCCCAGAACAGGCGCGTGGCCGCCACTTCCGCGTAGACCTCGCCGTTCTTGCGCCCGTACTTCACCTTCACCACGTCGTCCGGCTTCAGGGCGCAGTCGAACTTCGGCGTCGTGCCCTTGAGCGGCGCCAGCGGCGTGATGTAGTCGCAAGCCACCGACTCGTCGAACTTGAACGCGTCGTCTCCGGCCGGGCCGGCCAGGAGATCCTTGGCGGCGACATTGGTCGGCTGCCAGACGATGGCGCGGCGCACGTAGGCCGCGCGCTCTTGCGGCGCGACGTGGCTCAGATCGCGCGCGGCGGCCGGGGAAGGCGACGGGGCGGGACGGCCCGCCGTCGCCCCGGCCGCGAGCGCAATCGTCACCAGTCCCGCCCGTCGAAGCGATGCCTTCATGCCGCAGCCTCCTGCCTCCATCATGACGTGAGAGGGGCGCCGCGGCGGCGGCGGACGCGACTTTCGGTCAGCGCGGCCCGGCCGCGGGGCGGACGCAGCGGAAACCGAGGTTGTTGAGGCCCGAGTCGGGCGGCGTGTGCTGGCGCGCCGCCACACGGTAACCGGTGCAATAGTTGGAGCTGCACAGCCAGGAGCCGCCGCGGATGGCCTTCTCCGAACCCGTGGCCGGACCGGTGGGATCGACGGCGCCGCTCGTGCTGCGGTAGTAGTCTTCCGAGAACCAGTCGCTCGTCCACTCCCACACGTTGCCCGCGATGTCGAGGAGGCCATAGCCGTTGGGGGGGAAACGGCCGACGGGCGCGATGCGCGGATAGCCGTCGGTCCCCGCGTCGTGCTCCGGGAAGTGGCCCTGCCAGGTGTTCGCCATCTGCCGCCCGCCGGGGTGGAGCGTGTCTCCCCAGGCGTACTGCGCGCCCGCGCGGCCGCCGCGCGCGGCCCACTCGAACTCCGTCTCCGTCGGCAGCCGCTTGCCCGCCCACTTCGCGTAGGCCGCGGCGTCGTCGAAGGAGACGTGGACGACCGGTTGGTCGTCCCGTCCCGCGACCGAGGAGGAGGGTCCCTCGGGATGGCGCCAGTCCGCGCCCTTGATCGGCTGCCACTCCTGGGCGCCGGGGACGAAGACGCCGGAGAACCCCTGCTTCTCCGATTCCGTGCGATGCCCGGTGGCGGCGACGAACCGCGCGAACTCCTGGTTCGTGACCTCGCAGCGGTCGATCCAGAAGGCATGCACGGTGACACGGTGGACGGGTCCTTCGAACGGCATGCCGCGATCCGTGCCCATGTCGAAGGCGCCGCCGGGCACGAGGACCATGTCGCAGGTGGGGGCCTTGGGGGCCGCGGCCGCACGCAGCGGGGCGGACATCGCGACGAGCACGAGCACGAGTCCGGAGGGCCGCCTCACTCCGATCTCTCTTCGGTCGTGGCGGCCATGGTCGGTCCGGCCGCGCGCAGCGCGCGCAGCTCACCCAGCGGCCCCGCCGCCGCCGGATCGCGGACGAGGTTGCGGGTCTCGCCGGGATCGGAAGCGTGGTCGTAGAGCTCCTCGCTGCCGTCCGGCCACTCCGTGTAGCGATAGCGGGCGGTACGGACGCTCACCCCCAGCGGCGGCGCCTTGGCCTTGCGGAACGAGAGCGCGCCCGTGCGGATGCGCTGCTCGGGATCACGGATCAGGGGAGCCAGGCTCGTGCCGTCGAGCCCGGGGACGCGCGGCACGCCCGCGAGGTCCACGAGCGTCGGATACAGGTCGAGCAGCTCGACCTCCGCCCTGGCGGCCTCCCCCGGCCGCTGGACCTGGGGCGCCGCGATGATCAGCGGCGTCCGCAGCGTCTCTTCGAACAGGGTGTCCTTGCGCCAGAGGCCGTGGTGCTCGCCGAGATGGAAGCCGTGGTCGCCGAGCAGGACGACGACCGTGCGGTCCCAGAGGCGCAGGCGGTCGAGCGTCTCCATGAGCACGCCGACCTGGGCGTCGATGAACGAGACCGACGCGTGGTAGGCCGCGATGGCCTCGCGGCGGAACTTCGGGTCGTCGATCATGCCCGGCGGCTCGCGGCCGGCCAGGGGAACTCCCGGACGCTCCTGCGGCCGGTTCTTGATGGCGATGGCCGGGATGTCCTGGAGGTCGTCGGCGGGCTCGGGCAGGACCTTCACCGACTCCGGCGGGTACATGTCGAAGTAGCGCTTGGGGGCCACCCACTTGAGGTGCGGCTTCGAGAAGCCGAGGGCCAGGAAGAACGGCCCCGCCTTGTGCTGCTCGATGAGCTGGGCCACCCGGCGGGCACGCGCCCCGTCGGGCTCGTGCGCGTCGTCGTTGGCGGTCGCGATCCACCACGCCCCCCGCACGTTGTCGTCGTCGCGGCGGCCGTCCTCGCTCGGAGTGGCGGCCTCGTCGTCGAGGTCCCAGTCGAACTGGTCCGACATCGCGCCTTCGTAGATCTTCCCAATCCGGCCCGCGAAGTACCCGTTGGCCCGGAAGTGCTCCTGCAGCGGCCGCGCCCCGTGCAGGTGTTGACGCACGGGGGTGAGGTTGTTCCAGATGTCGGTGCGCTCCGGCCCCCATCCGCTCAGCAGCGAGCTGCGCGAGGGACTGCACATCGCGACCTGCGCGTAGGCATGGTCGAACCGGCGGCCGCGCGCGGCCAGGCGATCGATGTTGGGCGTGGCCACGTCGTAGCCGTAGGCGCCGATGTGCGCGTTGAGGTCGTCGGCGATGATGAAGAGCACGTTCAGGCGGCGACGAGGGGTGGCGGACCCGGCGCCCACGGGCGGCGTGGCGTTCTCGTGGGCGCTCAGGAGCCGGCGCATCTCCGCCCGCGCCGGTGCCTGCGTCATGGTCGTAGAGCTCCTCGCTCCCGTCCGGCCATTCCGTGTAGCGCAGGCGCGCGGTGCGGAGGCTGCGGCCGATCTGTCCGGCGGCGCGAAAGGCGGACGAGAAGGCGGCGGACCGGACGGCGGCCGCGGCATCGTCCAGCAGCGGCCCCAGGCTCAGCCCGTCGAGCCCCTCCACCCGCGGCAGGCCGCACCGCTCGATCAGCGTCGGATAGACGTCGACGAGCTCGACCAGCCCCGTGGCCGGGGTTCCGGGGGCGGCGATCCCGGGATCCGCGATCACGAGCGGCACGCGCAGCGTCTCCTCGAAGAGCAGGTCCCCCCGGCCGAGCGCGCCGTGGGCGCCGGTCGGAGCGGCGGTGTCGCCGGCCAGCACCACGATCGTCCGCTCGGCAAGGCCGCGCCCTTCGAGGGCGGCCAGCACCATGCCCACCTGGGTGTCGAGCGCGGCCAGGCGTCCGTCCTCCGCCGCCCTCAGGGCTTGCCGCTCGACGTCGGAGAGGCGGCGCGGCCGGGCCGTGCCTCCGGGCCGGGCCAGCGGGTCGAGCGGAGCCGCCGCGATCGCGGGCACCTCGGCCGCGGCTTCACCGGGCGTCGAGCGAGCGGCGCTGGCGGGGAGCATGGCCGGCGCGGAGCCGAGGGAGACCGCGACGAAGAACGGCTCACGCGCCCGGGTCACGGCCGCCGCCGCCCGCATGGCCACGGGCGCGCCCGCACGCGGGGCGCTCACGGCGTCCCAGCGGAACTGCGCTTCGCCCGGCCCGTGGAAGATGGGGCCCACGCGCTCGGTGAAATAGCCGTTCGCCCGGAAATGCTCCTGCAGGGGCGTCGCGCCGTCGACGCGGCCATCGGGCTCGCCCCAGACGCCGGTCTTCTCCGGACGCCAACCCGTCATCAGCGACGTTCGGGCCGCGCCCGCCAGCGGGTACGGCGTGTACGCGGCGTCGAAGCGGCGGCCACGCTCGGCCAGGCGGTCGAGGTTGGGAGTGCGGATACGGCGCTCGCCCGATCCGAACCCCTCCACCACGAGGAGAAGGACGTTCGGCCGCGAAGACGACGGCGCGGCGGCGGGGAGCAGCTCGTGCCGCACGGGGGCAAAGGCGATCAGGGCGGCCGCGGCCGACGCGGCCGCGGCCATGATCACGACCGTCTTCATCGGCCCCCGTCTCCGGATCCCCAAAGGGCCGATTATACGGTGGGCACGAGGTACGCGAACAGCCCGGCCTCGCGCCCGAGCAGGCGCACGCCGGGCCGCGCCGCCAGCTCCACGTCCTCGGGCCCGACGACGATGCGCGCGTCTTCCGTGCCGTCCGGCGTCCAGTGACCACCGAGCCGGAACGGTCCGAACGGCCGCACCGCGCAGCGCGTCCCGGTCTTGTCGAGGGCGAGCAGGACGCCGAGGACGAGGTTACGATCAGTGTGGGGCGCGATCTCGAGAAGAGGCCGGCGGCTGGTGGTGGCGATCCCGGCGTCGATGGCCTCGGCCAGCCGCGCCGCGGACTGCGACTCGGGCGCCGCGACCGGCGGCGGGCCCTGGAGGACCGATCGCGCCAGGGCCAGATTGCGTCCGCTCACCAGGGCGAGGGCGATGAGGCCCGCACTGCCGGCCAGCCGTGGCCGTCTCCACTGCTCGGCGCGCCGGCGCCAGAGCGGGCCCAGGCCCGCGGCCAGCGCGGCCGCCGCGCCCACCCCCAGCATCGCCATCCAGCGCAGGAGGTACGGAAACAGCGCGCCCGTGACGCGCATCGCGGAGAGGAGGGCAGCGGCGATGCCGGCGAACGTCACCAGGCTCAGCGCCACCGGGAAGGCCTGACGCGTGACCCGCCCCGCACCGTGGGCGACGGCCAGGGCCATCACCACGACCACGAGCAGGCCGGCCGCAAACCCGTCGCGTGCGCCCATCAGCCATCCAAGGGTCGCGGCGCCGGAGGCCACCAGCGCCTCGCCGGCCGAATGGCGGTCGTCGGGCAGGGACGAGAACCCGAGGATGTGAGAGAGGTTCCCGCCCTGGGGGCTGAGCTGCTCGAGCAGCGGCGGCGTCCACAGAAGCGCCGCCACGGCCAGGGCGAGGAGGAGGGGGCGGCGCTCCATCCTCCCCCGCGGCGGCAGGCCGGCCGCGCGCCGTACCCGCGGCACGAGCAGGGTCGCGGCCGCGAGGGCGAGGGCCAAGGCGGCGGGCAGGGTCCCGAGATGCGTCTGCGCGGCGAACGACGCGGCCAGCACCGCCAGCGGGAGCGCGCGCACGTTGCCCGCGGCCACCGCGGCGAACGAGACGAGGGCGACCCCGAAGGGAAGGACGGCCACGTTCGGATTCCAGGCCGAGAAGAGCCAGCCTGGTCCCCGCCACGACAGGAAGAGCGCGATCACGAGCGCGCCCGCGAGGAGCCCGGGCATTCCCCCTTCGCGGCCGCAGCGGCGCAGCAGCAGCGCGGTCGAAACGACGTTGATGAGGGCGGCCGTCAACAGGATGCCGGCGAAGCGCTCGCCGGACAGGACGTAGAGGGGCACGCTCGCGTAGAAGTACGCGGGGCCGGGATGGTGGAAGCCGAACCGCGAGTACGGCCCCAGGAGCTGGCGGCCCTGGGCGGCCAGCCGGGTGTACAGCTCCAGCACCGCGTAATCACCGGTCGCGGGGAGGTCCGTCTCCAGGCCGGGACCGGTCATCGCCGCCCCGAGAAGGAGGAGGGCGGGCGCGAGCACGACGACGATGATCAGGACGACGGACGCGCGCGGCGCCGCTGCCGACGCGCCCGCGTCCGGCTCCGGCGCGGTCAGCTGATCGCCAGCATCCGGTCGAGGGCGATGCGCGCGTCGGCGGCGATCCTCTCCGGCACCGCCACCACGTTGACGAGCCGCCCGTCCCGGAGGTTCTCGAGGGCCCAGAGCAGATGCGGAGGGTCGATGCGGAACATCGTGCTGCAGACGCAGAAGCAGTCGTCGAGGCTCACCACCTCGCGCTCCGGCGCCGTTTCGCGGGCCAGCCGGTTCACGAGGTTGAGCTCCGTGCCGACGGCCCAGCGCGATCCTTTCGGGCTCTCCTTGACCGTCTTGATGATCCCTTCGGTGGATCCGATGGCATCGGCCTTCTGCGCCACCTCGAACCGGCACTCGGGGTGCACGATCACCTTCACGCCCGGCATCTGCTGGCGCCGCTTGTCGACCATGTCCGGGGTGAAGCGGTTGTGGACGGAGCAGTGTCCCTTCCAGAGCAGGATCCGCGCGTCGCGGATCCCCTCGTCGGTCAGGGAGCCGCGATCCTCGTAGGGATCCCAGACCGGCATGCGCTCGAGCGGGATGCCCATGCGGAACCCGGTGTTGCGGCCGAGGTGCTCGTCCGGGAAGAACAGCACGCGCGCGCGCCGGCGGAAGGCCCAGTCGAGAACGGCACGCGCGTTGGAGGACGTGCAGACCGCCCCGCCATGCTTGCCCACGAAGGCCTTGAGACTCGCCGTGGAGTTCATGTACGTGACGGGGAGGACGTCCTCGCCCACCACCTCCGTCACGACGTCCCAGCAGTCCTCGACCTGGTCGGTCTCCGCCATGTCCGCCATGGTGCAGCCGGCGTCGAGGTCGGGCAGCACGACCTTCTGGTGCGGCGCGGACAGGATGTCCGCGGACTCGGCCATGAAGTGCACGCCGCAGAAGACGATGAAGTCCCCCTCCGGGCGCGTGGTCGCGAGCTGGGCCAGCTTGAACGAGTCACCGGTGAAATCGGCGTGCCGGATCACCTCGTCCCGCTGGTAGTGGTGGCCGAGGATGAGCAGGCGGCGCCCCAGCGCCTTCCGGGCGGCCAGGATCCGGTCCTGGACCTCGGCGGGATCGGCGGCGGTGACGAGCTCGGGCAGCGCGACCTGGGCCATGGGCTCTCCGTCTCCGATTCTATCGGCTGTTATCATCAAATTCCCTGCCCATGCGCCACTGGCTCATCCCCGAAGGACTGCGGGTCCTTCCCGACGGATCCTGGCGGGCCGGCGACCATCAGGTCCTTCATCCGCCGACGCTGCGTTACCTGAAGGCCCATCTGATCGAGGATGCGGGGACGCCGTTCGTGGCGGACGGCGAGCAGCGGTTGCCCATCCAGGTCGAAGGGCCGCCGTTCGAGGTGACGACATTGGTGCTCGACCAGGCCGGAGGGACGGCGACGGCGGTACTGGACGACGGGTCCACGGAGCGGGTCCGCGACGCCTCCCTGGGCATGGACCAGGAGACGGGCCGCTTCGAGTGCGCGGTGCGCGGTGGCCGTTTCCGCGCGCGGCTCTCGCGCAACGCCCATCAGATGCTGCTCGACCACGTGATGGAAGAGAACGGGGCGTTCTTCCTCCGGGTCGGTCCGCGGCGCATCACGCTGCGCACCTGATGCACCTCGGGGCGCACGTTCCCATCACCGGCGGTGTCTTCAACGCTCCCGGCCACGCGCAGGCCATCGGAGCCGAGGCCATCCAGATCTTCACGCGCAACCAGATGCAGTGGGCCTGCCGGCCGCTGCGCGAGGACGACGCCGCCGCCTTCCGCGAGGCGGTGGCGAAGAGCGGAGTGAAGCGCGTGCTCACCCACGGCTCGTATCTCATGAACCTGGCCAGCCCCAATCCCGAGTTCCTGGCCAGGAGCCGCGACTGCCTGGTCACCGAGATCGAGCGCTGCCATCAGCTCGCGATACCGTACGTCGTGCTCCACCCGGGCGCGCACATGGGACAGGGAGAGGAGGCGGGCCTTTCCGCGATCGCGCGCAGCCTCGATGCCGTCCTCGAGCGCACGCAAGGGAGCGACGTGATGCCGCTGCTCGAGGCCACGGCCGGGCAGGGGTCGTGCCTCGGCCATCGGTTCGAGCACCTGGCCGCGATCTTCGACCGCGTGCGCGACCCCGATCGCCTGGGGGTCTGCCTCGACACCTGCCACCTCTATGCCGCCGGCTACGACCTGGCGTCGCCCGAAGGGTACGAGCGGACGCTGCGCGACTTCGCGCGCATGGTGGGGCTGCGCAGGCTCAAGGCCATCCACCTCAACGACTCCAAGCGGGAGCGCGGCAGCCGGGTCGACCGCCACGCCCGCGCCGGAGAAGGCGTGATGGGCCTGGAGACGTTCGCGCGGATCGTCAACGACCGGCGCTTTCGCGGCCTTCCCCTGGTGGTGGAGACGCCGGGACCGCTCGCGGAGTGGAAGAAGGAGATCGCGCGACTGCGCGGACTCGTGCGGCCGGAGGGGAAGAGCCGCCGCCGGCCGGCCGCCGTGCGGCGGAGGCGACGGTGACGCCGGGCCACCGGGCGGCGCGGGCGCGCACCCTGGCCCTGGAGGCCGGGTTCGACCTGGCCGGCGTGGCCTCCGCAAGCGCCCCGCGCGAGCTGGGCTTCTTCCAGGAATGGATCGCCCGCGGATACGCGGGGGAGATGGCGTACCTGACTTCGCAACGGGACCGGCGCGCCGACCTCCGGACGGCCTTTCCCTGGGCGCGCTCGCTCGTGTGCGTCGGGCTGCAGTACGACACGCCCGGCCCGTACTCGACCGCGGCCGCGCCGGAACGCGGCTGGATCGCGCGCTACGCGTGGGGCGACGACTACCACGACGTCGTGAAAGCGCGCCTGGAGGACCTCCGCGCCCGCCTGGCCGCGGAGCTCGGCCCCCTGCAGTCGCGCGTGTACGTCGACACGGGACCGGTGGTGGAGCGCGCCTACGCGGCCGCCGCCGGCCTCGGGGCCTGGGGCAAGAACACGTGCCTCCTGCATCCCGAGCACGGGTCGTGGTTCTTCCTGGGCGAGGTCCTCACCGACCTCGAGATGGAGGCGGACGCGCCGCGGACCGACATGTGCGGCTCCTGTACGGCCTGCCTGGAGGCGTGCCCCACGGGCGCGCTGATCGCGCCCTACGTGCTGGATGCCACGCGCTGCATCAGCTATCTCACGATCGAGGTCAAGGGCGCGATCCCGGAGAGCCGCCGGGCCGGGGTCGGCCGCCACGTGTTCGGCTGCGACATCTGCCAGGACGTGTGCCCCTGGAACGGCAAGCGCCGCCATACGGCGGAACCGGCGTTCGCGCCGCGCGAGGGGCTGGAGGCGCCGGATCTCGAGACGCTCGCCTCCCTCGACGACGAAGCCTTCCGTGAGATGTTCCGGAGGAGCCCGGTCAAGCGCGCCAAGCGCCGGGGCCTGCTGCGCAACGTGTGCGTCGCCATCGGCAACTCCGGCGATCCGTCACGCCGGCCGGTGCTCGAGCGGCTGCTCGCGGACGAGGACCCGATCGTCCGCGAGCATGCGCAATGGGGCCTGGAGCGGCTGGGCTAGAGCGCGACGCGGTCCTTCACCCGCACCGTCCAGTTCGAGCCGGCTGGGATCTCGACGTCCTTGCCGCGCGTAGCGAGCACGGCACCGGCCCCACCCACGGCGCCGACCACGGCGCCTTTCTTGGCGCCGCCGCCGCCCCCGAGGATGCCCCCGATGATCGCGCCGCCGACCGTGCTGCCGCCGATGATGGCGGCGTCGCGGCCGTGGCTGTCCGGACCCTCGACGTCGATGGCGGTGGTGTCGAGCCGATGCTCGACGCCACGCACGACGATGCGATCGAAGTCCACCGCGAGGCGGGACTTCCCCTTCACGCGTCCGGCGGCGTCGGCGCGGTAGACCCGGCCCTTGAGCACGGTCCCGCCGGGCAGCAGGACGCGGCCGTCGGGAGCGGTCGCGCGCGCGACCCGCGCGGTGACGGGATCACCGACCTGCGAGGTCGCGGACGAAAGGCCGCTCTCCAGCACGAGCTGCAGCTCGGTCCCGGCCGGAATGGTGAGGCGATCGCGGTTGGGCTCGCGCGCCATCGTGGCCTCGGACTCGGCGCGGCGAGACTCGTCGGTCGGGATGTCGATCGGCTCCGCGGCCGGCGCCCGATCGACACGGTCGCTGCGGGCACTGCCCGTCCGGGCGGTCGTCGTCCCGCGTGAGGCCGGCGCAGTGCGCGGCCGGCTGGAGGCATGCGGCGCGGCGGCGGCCGTCTGACGCTCCCTCGCGGCGGGCGCGGGGGCGGTGGGCGCGGGGGCGGTAGGCGCCAGCGTGTAGGGCGCCGGCTCGGCGCCCGGTGCGGTGCCGGGAGCGGCCGCGAGCGTCGTCTGGCTGACGGTCGTGTTGGGCGACGGCGATGCCGCCGGTTCGGGCGCGCGCTGGCATGCGGCCACCGCGGCGGCGAGAAGGACGGCGAGAGGGACTCTCGAACGGATCATGGCGCCTCCTGCATCAAGCGGCCACCACCGAGTCAGTGGCTGCACAAGCGGCCACCATCGGGCGAGTGGCTGCAAAAGCTCCGGGATTTGAGATGCAAGCGCCGTGCCCCCCGCGCGGCGCAGACGCCAAGTCACTGCACTCAGCGACTTTGGCTCCCGCGCGGACGGCGGTCAGTGCGTGGGATCACCTACGCGTGGGGCTCACATTGTCCTCCTGCCGCAACGCCGCCTCCGCGATGAGACGGTTGTTCTCGCCGAGCACGCGCCATTCCCGCTGCAGCGTGAAGAGGCAGGTCAGCAGGGTGAGCCAAGCGAGGCCTTCGTGGATGCGGGCGGGGACGGCGCGCGTGTGCGCGGCCGCGCCGAGGATGAAGTTGGCGATGACGAGCAGCAGCGCGAACGTCATGGCCGGGAAGACTTCGGACTTCATCTTCACCGTCCGCCGGCGGAAGGAGTCGCCCCACCCGCGCTCCTTCTCCATCTCCTTCATCTCCACGCCGGTGGCGATGAGGAAGAACATGATGAACGAGTGCGCCATGACGAGCAGCGTCGTGCTTAGCAGGCCGAGCAGGAAGTGGGCCTTGAGATGCGCGACCTGGGCCGGCACCTGGTAGCCGGCGACGATCGACGCGAGCAGCGACAGCGTCCCGGCCAGGGCCAGGGCGAGGAGGGCGATGGCCATCCGTCAGGCCCTCACCGAGGGCTCGCGCGGCAGTCAGCCGGGGCGGCGGGCGGGCACGCCCGCGTCCGCCTCCGTGAAGAGCGGTCCCACCATCCCGATCGCGCGCGCCATGGCTTCCAGCTCGTCGCGCTTGAAGCCCTCGCAGGTGCGCGCGATGAGACCGTCCGTCCCCACCAGCATCACCGTGGGCACGGTGCGGAGGCCCATCTCGGCCGCTACGGGATAGGGATCCGCCTCCAGGCGCACGGGCAGGTCCAGCCCCAGGTCGTGACACAGCTCGCGGACCGACTCCGCGTCGTCCTGGAGGATCGCGATGACCGAGGTGTCGGGCGGGCGGCGCCGGTGGATGCGGTCCACGAAGGGCAGGGCCATGCGCGTGGTGACGCAGTCGCGGTGGCCGAAGACGAACAGGGCCGGCCGGGCGGCCCAGGCCGTCACGAACGGACGCTCCGCGCCTTCCAGGTCGGGCAGGGACAGAAGCGGGAACGGATGGGGCGGCTGGAACCTCAACGTCACGTCAGGCGGCCACGAAATCCGCGCGCATGGCGCGCGGGATCACCCCCGCGGCGTGGCCGCGGTCCAGGAGCTCCTGGACGGCCTGGCGGCCGCGGTCGCCGATGTCGACGGTCATCTCGTTGACCCACATCCCGACGAACCGATCGGCGATGCGCGGGTCCATGCCTCGCGCGAAGCTCATCGCGTAGGCGAGGGCCTCCGCGCGATGCGCCAGCGAGTAGCGCACGGTGTCGCGCACGATGCGGGTCAGGCGGCGCATGAGGTCCTCGCCCAGGTCACGGCGGACGGCGTTGGCACCCAGAGGGAGGGGAAGGCCGGTCTCTCCCTTCCACCACGCGCCCAGGTCCACGACCTTGTGCAGGCCGTGGCCGCCGTAGGTGAGCTGCCCCTCGTGGATGATCAGGCCCACGTCCGCGCGGCCCTCGTGCACCTCCTCGAGGATGCGGTCGAAGGGCACGACGCGCGTCTGCGCTCCCGGCGCGAACAGGCGCAGGGCCAGGTATGCCGTGGTCAGGAGACCCGGCACCGCCACCAGGCGACGGCCGATCTCGGAGGGGGCCAGCGGCTCGCGCGCGACGAGGAGCGGGCCATAGCCGTCGCCGATGCTGCCGCCACACGGCATGAGCGCGTAGTGGTCGGCCACGTGCGGCCAGGCGTGGAAGGAAATGGCGGTGACTTCGTGCACGGAGGCCCGCGCCTCCTCGTTGAGGGTCTGGATGTCCTTCAGGACGTGCGTGATCTCGAGGCCGCCGGTGGGCACGTGGCCGGAGGCGAGGCCGTAGAACATGAACGCGTCGTCGCTGTCGGGGCTATGGGCCAGCGAGACCTTCATGCGCGCACCGGGGCGAGGTCCCGCATCAGCTCCGGCGCCCATTCGGACGGAGCACGCGTGACGTCCGCGATCGTCAGGTGCGGCGAATAGCGCCGCAGGGCGTCCATCACCTCCGGTGACGGAGGACGCGCCTCGGATTGGGGCCGGTTGACCACGACCACGTCCGCCTGGGCGATGCAGGCGGCGGACGTCGGCTTCCAGCGCTCGGGCGAGAGCCAGGGATGGGCGACGAAGACCTGACGATGGGGACGGGCCACGGCCGTTATCGTCGATCCCTCCATGACGACCACGTCCGCTCCGTCCAGGCGCGGTTGCACGGCCGCCCACGCCGCCACGACCGCCGATTCCCGCGCGATGGCCCAGACGACGCGCGCGGCTCCCGCGGCCCGCAGGCGCGCGGTGTCCGTGCCGGCCTCGTCCAGGACGGCGGGATCGTCGACGATCCGGAACGGCACGTCGATGTCGCAGACGATGCAGGTCGTGCCGCGCGGACAGCGCTCGAACACGTCCTCCGTGGTCGTGAACTTGACCGCTGCCACCCGGCCGGCGCGCAGGGCGCGAAGGAGCGAAACCGCGGCCGCGGTCTTGCCGGATCGGCTGCACGCGCCGGAGATGGAGATGAGGGTCATGCGTGCTCTCGCTGCGATCTTATATCGGCCGGGAACCTGCTAGACTTCGCGCCGTGAGGCGGTCTCCCGGTTCCGGAGTCCTGGCCGCGCTGGCGCTGGTGTGGCCGCTGGCCTCGTGCGCGACCGGCGGCGTGAAGTTCGACCTCGATCCGGCCCGCACGGCCGTGGCGGAGGCGCGCCAGGCCGGAGCACCCACGCGGTCCGCGGAAGCGTTCGCCCGCGCCGAGACGCACCTCCAGGAGGCGGAGGCGCTGGAGGCCGGCCGCAACGGTCATCGGGACCGCCGCGGCGCGCAGAGGGCCGCCGATCTCGCCATCGTGGAGGCGCATTGCGCGACGGCCTTGTCGCGCGCTGTGCGCCAGACGGAGCAGACGACGACCAAGGCGGCGGCCCAGGTCGCGGCCAGCACGGCCGAGGTGGATCGCCTGACCGCGCGCATCAAGAAGATGGAAGAGGACCAGCATCGGCTCGAGGACCGGGTGGCCGTCCTCACCCGCGACCTGGAGGTGACCGAGACCGAGCTCATCCGGACCAAGGCGCGGCTGAAGGGGAACGAGACCAAGGCGGAAGCCTCGGCCGCCATTGCCGAGGCCCACATCCTGGCCGGCCGCCTGGCCGAGGACAAGACGAAGGCCTTGGTGCTCGCGCGCAGCGAGGAATCGCTGGCCAAGGCCGAGGAGCAGCTCAGCGCGGGAAACTTCGGGGCCGCGCTGTTCTTCGCCTCCAAGGCGCAGGACCTGGTCGCGCGCGTCAAGCAGGGCGGGGGCGCGGATGAGGCCCA
>WNGB01003126.1_pt1 | contig 26286 bp, 27 predicted proteins | sample 5400681 | NCBI WGS metagenome assembly WNGB01 (sample SAMN13153367, study PRJNA577476) | soil metagenome | isolation source: 115 cm soil or saprolite under grassland replicate 2 | place: USA:California | collected 2016-06-15
GCTACGCGCCCACGCGCACCACGGACGTCGCCTTCACGGAGCCGCACATCATGGTGCCGTTCACCTTCATGGTGCCGGCCGGCTCCGCGATCCGCGTGGTCGGCGACGCCGACAAGCCTGGAATCAGGATCGCGGCGGTGCGCAGCCATACCTCGACGTTGGCGCTCGGCCGCTTCATCAAGCAGGCCGAGATGGTGGACGTGGAGATTCCGGACGAGGCCTTCGAACTGTTGAAAGCTGGACGCGCGGACGCCTGGGCGTCGCCGCGCCCGCCGCTCCTGGAATACGCCTCGAAGCTTGCGGGCGCGCGCGTGCTCGACGACCACTACGGAGCGAACCTGCAGGCGATCGCGCTGCCGAAGGAGAAGACAGCGCGGCTCGCCTATGTGCGTGAGTGGGTCTCGGCCGCCAAGACGTCGGGCCTGATCCAGCGCGCGATCGAGAAGGCCGGCGAGCGCGGGATCGAGGTGGCGCCGACCGAGGTGCTGACCGGGACGACGCCGACGCGGTGAGCGGGTGACGTCGGGGCTCTATTCCGGCAAGCCCGCTTTTCTCAGCCCTTCAACAAGGTGCTCGAGCGTGCCTTGCGACCTGATCCGCATGTTCGGCCACTGCAGCAGGCTGGTCACCGTCACGTTCGGTCTCGTCCGCCGCATCTCGGCGATGGCGGCGGTTGCTTCACTCGTCTGGCCGAGCTGCGCTGATGCCCCGGCCAGGTAGATGTTCGGCCAGAGAGAATCGGCGGTGGGGTGCCGCGTGGCCTCACGCGCCCATCTTGCCGCCTCTTGGTATCGCCGCAACTGATAGAACGCGCTGGCTCTCAGGAAAAAGATGCGCCAACTCCTCGGGTCTCTCGGACTGAGCCGGAGCGCGGCCTCGCATTGCTCCAGCGCCTCCTCGAACCGGTCGGTCCGAACGAGCACTTGCCCAAAGCCCCAGCGCGCGAACGCCGAACTGGGATTGACCGTGCTCCCAGGCACGGTCAGCCGATTTTTCGGCAAGTCCATCGCCGATGAACCCGAGACAGGGGGCAAGGTCATCCGGGCGGTCGGGCACATGTATCCTCGCGCGCCAACGGGCCCAAGGATATCGGAGCGCACGGCTGCGAAGAAGGACAAATCAAGCCCGCCTCAAGCGCTCTCAAGCACCCTGAAGCGTATGCCAAGGCCGCCTCAAAGCGCCCTTTGACGCCTGCTGGCACCTTCGCTGGCGAACGGCGGACTACTCCGCCGCCCACCAGGGAGGCACCGATGGCATCCAGGATTGCAATGTCGCATGGTCGCGTGATCGCCTGGCTTGCGCTCGCAGCGCTGGCCACAGGGGCGGCGTCCGCATCCGCGGCTGAGGACTACCCGAACCGGTCATTGCCTTTTGTGGTTCGGATCGCCGCCGGCTCGGGCGCAGAATTCCGTGCTCTGCCGCTCCAGCCACACATGGAGGAGTCCGTTGTGCAGCCGGTCATCGTCGAGAACCGAACGGGAGCGAACACAGGCAGATCGAAAGCCAAGTCGCTCGAAGCCCATGTGGTTGAGCAAGAGCGGGATCGCACCTGCTCCAAGGTCTACGAGTGGACCGAGCGCTTCCACTGCATCTACGAGTTCACCGTGCTCGCCAGGCGGGTCCGCGAGTTTCCAAATTACTCTGGTGTCGAGTCGAAAGAAGACGTCGAAAGAGACATCGAGCTCACCTTCGAACAACTCAAGCAGCAATACGCGGCCCGCAGTTAGCTCACCGGTCGAGCAGATCAGGAGGGACACGAACCTCCTCATCCCGTCCCTCTCCCCTTCGGGGTTGCGCCTTCAGCTACCGCTACGCCCTGTGGCAGAACAACCACATTCGAACGAATTGTCGCGGATGCCACGATCATGGCGCGATCAAGCCATGGTTCCCTCGCACTCATCGGAGGTCGATCAGGGGTGCGGGGATGTCCAGGAAGGCACTCTTTGTTGCCGCCGCGCTGACAGCGATGACGCTTGCGGGCTGGGCGCAGTCGCCTATTGCCGTGAACACGCCGGCACCGTTCGCGGACCGGTGGCCGGTATCCTTCGCCGACAGATGGGGAACGTTGCCGGAGCCGGTCAGTGCCGCGCCTGCCGCCAACCAGCAGATGGCGGCCCTTTCCCTTCCCGCCGCGGTCAGCGAGGAAACGCGTGCGTCGCTCACCCCGAGCAACAAGCAAACCGAGCGCGCATCGTATGGACTCGCCAGCTATTACTGGCAGGGCTCGCGGACCGCAAGCGGAGAGAAGTTCGACAAGCACGAATTGACCGCCGCGCACCGGACGCTGCCGTTCGGCACGCGAGTGCGCGTCACCAACCTCGCCAGCGGGCGCTCGATCACTGTCCGGGTCAATGACCGCGGGCCGTTCGTGGCCGGACGCGTCATCGACGTCTCGCGGGCCGCGGCCGAGGAACTGGGGATGGTCGGGCGCGGTGTCGCGAAGGTGAAGCTCACCGTCGTGCAATAGTGGACTTACTGGCGGTTAGCGCTACTCCGCCGCCTTCAGATAAGCCGGAGCGCCGGCGCGGAACTGGGCGAGCAGCGCGGCTTCGTCGGCCTTGACGGTGGCGAGGGTGCGCGCCTTGACGTGGCCGAAGCCGCGGATCTTTTCCGGCAGCGCCGCCAGGCCGACCGCGATGGCGTGGTTGTCGGGCGTGAGCCGCTCGACGATCTCGGCGAGCAGCGCCTCGTAGTCGGCGATCAGCGCGCGCTCGGTGCGGCGCTCGGCGGTGTAGCCGAACGGATCGAAAGCAGTGCCGCGCAGGCCCTTGAACTTCGCCAGCACGCGGAACGCCGTCATCATCCAGGGGCCGAACGAGAGTTTCCGGGGCAGGCCGGTGATCTTGTCCTTGGGCGCGATGAGCGGCGGCGCCAAGTGGAATTCGAGGCTTAGCTTGTCATCGCCGAAGGTCGCGCGCACCTGGCGGGCGAACTCCTTGCCGGCATAGAGCCGCGCCACCTCGTACTCGTCCTTGTAGGCCATCAGCTTGAACAGATAGCGGGCGACCGCTTCGGCGAGGCCGTGCTTGCCGGGCGTGCACGCGGCCTCGGCGGCCTTCGCCTTCTCGACCAGCGTGCGGTAGCGCTCCGCATAGGCGGCGTTCTGGTAGTCGGTGAGGAAGGCGACGCGGCGGGCGATGGTCTCGTCGAGCGATTGTGAGATGCGGCGCGCTTCGTCCACGACCTTCGGCGCCGCCAGCGCCTCGACCGCGGCACGGTCGACGACGGCGTAGCGGCCCAGGCGAAAGGCCTTGAGGTTCATGGCGACCGCCTCGCCGTTGAGTTCGATCGCGCGCTCGATCGCCGCGGCGGAGAGCGGCAGCGCGCCGATCTGATAGGCGAAGCCGACCAGGAAGATGTTGGCGGAGACCGAGTTGCCGAGCAGCTCGTTGGCGAGCCGGGTAGCGTCGACGAAGTGGCACTTGTCCGGCGAAGAGGCGGCGACGATGGCGCGGCGCAGCCGTTCGGTCGGCAGCGAGAAGTCGACCTGACGGGTGAAATCGCCGGGCAGGAACTCGGAGATGTTCACCACCATGTCGGTGAGGCCGGGCTTGGCGGCGGCGAGCACCTTGCGGGTGCCGGCGACCACGATGTCGCCGCCGATCACCAGCTCGGCCGAGGCAGCCGCGACCCGGATGGCGTGGATGTCGTCGGGCTTCTGTGCGATGCGCATGTGGCTGTAGACGGCGCCGCCCTTCTGGGCGAGGCCCGCCATGTCGATGACGCCGACGCCCTTGCCGTCGAGATGCGCCGCCATGCCGAGCACGCCGCCGATGGTGACGACGCCGGTGCCGCCGATACCGGTGATGATGATGTCGTAGGTGCCGTCGATCTTGGGCTGGGGCGGCTCAGGCAGCGCCGGAATGGCGTCGTCGGCAGTCATGGCGCCGGCCTTGCCCATGTTGAGCGTGGCGCTGTGCACGGTGACGAACGACGGGCAGAAGCCTTTGACGCAGGAGAAGTCCTTATTGCAGCTCGTTTGGTCGATCGTGCGCTTGCGCCCGAACTCGGTCTCGAGCGGCTGCACCGACACGCAGTTCGAGACCACGCCGCAATCGCCGCAGCCCTCGCAGACCAGCTCGTTGATGATGACGCGCTTGTCGGGGTCCGGATAGGTGCCGCGCTTGCGCCGCCGGCGCTTCTCGGCCGCGCAGGTCTGGTCGTAGATCAGGACGGTGCAGCCGGGCGTCTGTGCCAGGTCGACCTGCACCGCGTTGAGCTCGTCGCGGTGATGGATGGTGAGGCCCGCCGGCCAGTCCTCGCGCCACGGATACTTCTTCGGCTCGTCGGTCACCACGACGACGCGCCTGGCGCCTTCGGCGGCGACCTGGCGGGCGATCTGCGGCACCGTCAGCCCGCCGTCGTTGGGCTGGCCGCCGGTCATCGCCACCGCGTCGTTGAAAAGGATCTTGTAGGTGATGTTGACGCCGGACGCGATCGCGGCCCGCATCGCCATGTAGCCGGAGTGGTTGTAGGTGCCGTCGCCGAGATTCTGAAAGACGTGCGGACGCTTGCTGAACGGCGCCTCGCCGATCCAGTTGGCGCCCTCGCCGCCCATGTGGGTGAAGCCGGACGTGTTGCGGTCCATCCACTGCACCATGTAGTGGCAGCCGATGCCGGCATAGGCGCGCATGCCGTCGGGCACGACGGTCGAGGAATTGTGCGGGCAGCCGGAGCAGAAATAGGGCGTGCGCGTCGCGACGTCTTGGATCTCCGCGAGCGTGTACTGGGCCTTCTTGAGCCGCGCAACCTCGCTGGCGATCAGGTCGTTGTGACCGCGCTGGAGGATGCGCTCGCCGATGCAGATCGCGATATCGTTGGGGTCGAGCGCGCCCTTGACCGGGAACAGCCAGTTGCCCTGCTCGTCGCGCTTGCCGATGCAGACCGGCTGGTTCGCCGTGCCGTAGAGCTCTTCGCGCACCTGCACCTCGAGCAGCGAGCGCTTCTCTTCGACCACGATGATGAGGTCGAGCCCTTCCGAGAATTCCTTGAGCTCGCGCTGCGACAACGGCCACGGGCACGCCACCTTGTAGATGCGGATGCCGAAGTCGTTGCACTTGACCTCGTCGATCGAGAGCTCGTCGAGCGCCTGGCGCACGTCGAGATAGCTCTTGCCGACCGTGATGATGCCGATCTTGGGGTTGCGGCCGCCCGAGGTGATGCAGCGGTTGAGCTTGTTGGCGCGCACGAACGCCAGCATGGCGTCGCGCTTGTAGTCGTGCAGGCGCGCCTCCATCCCCAGGATGGTGTCGCCAAGGCGGATGTTGAGCCCGCCCTCGGGCATGCGGAAGTCGTCCGGGATCACGATCTTGACGCGGTCGAGGCTGCCGTCGACGACCGCAGTCGATTCCACCGTCTCGTGCATGCACTTGAGCGCGACCCAGGTGCCGCAATACCGCGACATCGCCCAGCCGTAGAGCCCGTAATCGAGGAACTCCTGCACCCCGCCGGGATTCAGGATCGGGATCATCACGTCGACGAAGTGGTACTCGGACTGGTGGGCGGTGGTGGAGGATTCGGCAGTGTGGTCGTCGCCCATCAGCGCCAGCACGCCGCCGTGCTTGGAGGTGCCGGCGAAGTTGGCGTGGCGGAAGACGTCGCCGCAGCGGTCGACGCCCGGGCCTTTGCCGTACCACATGCCGAACACGCCGTCGTACTTGCCTTCGCCGCGCAGTTCCGCCTGCTGGGTGCCCCAGAGCGCGGTTGCGGCGAGGTCCTCGTTGAGGCCGGGCTGGAACAGAACGTCGGCCTTGTCGAGCCAGCGCTTGGCGCGCACGAATTGCTGGTCGAGCCCGCCGAGCGGCGAGCCGCGATAGCCCGACACGTAGCCCGCGGTATTGAGCCCGGCGCGGCGGTCGAGTTCCTTCTGCATCAGGCAGAGGCGCACGAGCGCCTGATAGCCGGTCGAGAAGATCCGGCCCTTGCTCAGGTCGAACTTGTCGTCGAGCGAGACGTTCGCCAGCGCCATTCGCCAAGGCCTCCGCGTCCAGTCTGCCCTCGCGGCGCCGCTGCCGCCAGAGCCAAATGCGGGCCTGTGAGAGATATATGCCTGATGCCCGATCAGCAATGCTAATCGCCTGAAGAGACTGGCTGTTTCGTCCGGCACGGGCGGACTGCAAGGAAATGTCGCAAACGCGCGCGGGCGCGCATTTTGGCGCAAGGCACGCACCTGTTCCGAGGGGGTGCGATCCGCCAGAATGCCGGCGGCGCGGAGGGATTTTGGGGAGCACGGAATGTCCGATTTTGCCGAGCGGCTGATCAGCCCGATTTCGACCGCCGAGCTCGAGCGCCGCTGGAAAGCGGTGCGCGCCGCCATGGCGGAGCGCGGGATCGACGTGCTGGTGATGCAGAACTCGAACGAGTTCTCCGGCGGCTACGTCAAATGGTTCACCGACCTGCCGTCCGGGAACGGCACCATGACCACGGTGATTTTTCCCAAGGACGACCTGATGACGGTGGTGGCGCCGGGGCCGTTCGGTGTCGACACCAAGCCGCCGGCGGGCGATCCGGTGCGGCGCGGCGTCAAGCGGTTCCTGGCGTCGCCGAACTTCATGGGCGCCTCGTTCACCACCGCGCTCGACAACGCCAACGTCGAGAAGGCGCTGGCGGAATTCTCCGGCGCCACCATCGGGCTGGTGGCGCAGGGCTCGATGGGGCACGCGCTCGGCGAGCATTTGAAGCGCGGCAAGCTCGGCAACGCGAAATACGTGGACGCGACCGAGCTGGTCGACCAGCTCATGGTGATCAAGAGCGACGAGGAGATCGCGCTGATCCGCGCGACCGCGCAGCTGCAGGACCGTGCCATGCGGGCGGCCTTCGACGCGGTCAAGCCCGGGATACGCGACATCGAGGTGACGGCGGCAGCGGAGAATTTTACGCGCGTCGCCGGCGCCGAGTACGGGCTCCTCATGGGCGCCTCCTCGCCGATCGGGGCGGCGGTGATGATCCAGCCGCGCCATCTGCAGAACCGGGTGATCCGCGCGGGCGACCAGTTCGTGCTGCTGGTCGAGACCACCGGGCCGGGCGGCTTCTTCTGCGAGCTCGGCCGCACCTGCGTGCTCGGCAAGGCGACACAGAGCATGCAGGACGAGTTCGCCTTCGCGTTCGAGGCGCAGACGCTCACCGCCTCGATGCTGAAGGACGGCGCCTCATGCGCCGACGTGTGGAACGCCTACAACGATTTCATGGCCAAGAACGGCCGCCCGAAGGAGAACCGGCTCTATTGCCATGGCCAGGGCTATCACTTGGTGGAGCGGCCGCTGGTGCGCTTCGACGAGACGATGCGGCTCGCCGCGCGCATGAACATCGCCGTGCACCCGATGTACCACTCGAAGGACACCTACACCTGGATCTGCGACAATTTCCTGATCGCCGAGCACGGCGCCGAGCGGCTGCACGCGTTCCCGCAGGAGATCGTGGAACTGGGGTGAGGCGGGCCATCACTTCCGGGGTTGCTCGAAAAATTTCAAGTCCGGCGGGGCCTGCCCCTTCTTGGCGGGCATCAGGAAGCCGTCCGCGCTCAGGAAGTAGTTCTCTTTGCCGATGACAATGTTGGCGTTGTACTCGGGGCAAATGGATTCCGGCCACTCCGCGCGCGGATCGGCATTGCGAACGTAGCGCTTGTCGACCGTCCAGGGCCTGGTCAAGGCGTTGTCGATCACCGTGATCTCGTCATGCAGGATGTTCGGATTGGCCTTGTCGAGGTAGATGCGCTCCTTGAACACGGACTGATTGTCGCGGTGCAGCGGCAGGCCGCTGATGTCGAAAATGCGCGGTCCCTTGAAACCGCGGGTCTCGACTTCGAGCAGGTCGTATTTGCCGTCGCCGTTGGTATCGATCCATTTGCCGATCGAATAGCCCTGGAAGGTCGGCTCGATCTGCTCGGGCCAGTCGCGTCCATCGGTGAAGATGCGACGCAAGGGATCGTAGTCGGCAATGATGATGTAGGTCGTCTCCGGCGTGACGATGAATTCCAGCGGCCGGAATGCAATCATCATGAACGGCATGCCGGCGGCGACACAGCGGGCGTGGTCGCTGCCCAGGCCAAGTCCGCCGGCCTCCTGCTCCTTGAGGTTCTCCTCGAAGATTGCCTTATATTCGGGCGTGAGCGGCGCTTGCTGGAAATGTCCCCAGCCCTTGGTCTGGTCGAATGACGCCTGGCCGGGAAGCCCGCGGACGACGAAGCGCTCCCACTGGCCCTTCAGGCTGGGAAACTTGGTGTCGTCGTCGAGGGCCTGCGCGCCGCCGATGGTTGCCAGCAGTGCCCCGGCCTGTGCGAGTGTGCGGATCGAGCTGCGGAAAAGCATGGCTGTCCTCCCCAATGCGTTCCGTCGAGACGAAGCGGAGGTGATGCGGTACGAGCCAGAAAAAGCGTGGCAATTGAGACGCGTGCCTGCCGACGGCAGAGGCGCTGTCGGTAAGGGCTAAGGCAGGACCTCGGCACGTCCTGCTGACAGCTCTAGGACGAGGCTACCGCGATCTTGGGACGAGGCGGAAGAGGGATTGCATGGATGATACGGTTCCATCCCGATCGCGGACCGTGAAAGCTGCGCGCGTCACCCAATTCGGCGGCTTGGACGCCATCGCAGTCGAGAGCATCGAGATACCGCAGTCGAGCGATCGCGAGGTGCGCGTGCATGCCGCCGGCGCGAAGCTGTCGAAATCGGTTGAACCTTCTGGCGCGCTGGTGCGTCTAACAGCCATTCCGAGGCCACGCTGTCCCCCCGCAGCCCGCCTCGTTGATTGAGCCTGGCGCCGCCCCCCTCGGCGCCAGGCTCCTTTGCTTTTTCCTGTGCGCTTGCGGCCGCAGGGCGAACCGGCGGCGAGGAACCGAGCGCTCCCGCCGCACGTTTTCATAGAAACAGAGGATTTCGAAATGTCGACGGCTTTGCTGATTGCGATCATCGCGCTCGTTTCAAGCGGAGCGCTGTTCGTGATCTTGAGGTGGATCGGGGTGATCGGCACGAAGGTCGCGGCTGAAGTCGAAGGCGATGAGCCCAAGGCGCCAAGATAGCGTCTCTTGGCAAGCACGATCACGACCCGCCTCATGCTGAGCATCGCAGCGCCCACGGGTTGGAGCCTTCCAACACGCCCGGTTGCGCTGCGATGCGTCTCGAAGCACGAGGCGGCCCGGGCGGTGGCCGCCCCCATCCTTCGAGACGCGCGCGCCGTGAAAGATTTCCGGCGTTGCGTGGTGGTGCCCGGCGCGGACCTCAGGATGAGGGCGGAGATAGGGCTCGCATGTCGCGTGAACTCGCGGCGATCACAATCGTCAGGAACGTGACATGCGCCGCTACTCGATCTTGATGTTGCCCTGCTTGGCCACATCGGCCCACTGCTTGAGCTCGCGGGCGATGAGCGCGGCGAACTCGTCCGACGTGCTGCCGACTGGGAACATCTCATGGGCGCCGAGCTTGTCGCGGAAGTCGGGGAGCCTTGCAATCTCGATCGCCTCGCGCTCGAGCCGCTTGATGATCGGCTGCGCGGTGGCGGCGGGCGCGACCAGCCCCTGCCAGAACTCGACCTCCATGTCCTTGATGCCGGCTTCCGCCATGGTCGGCACGTTCGGATAGGACGGCAGGCGCTGCTTCGAGGTGACGGCGAGCGGGCGCACGCGGCCGTCCTGGATCGGGCCGGTGGCGGGGCCGGTGTCGGAGAGCGACATCAGGATGTCGCCGCGCATGAGCGCGATCATCGCCTCGGAGTTGGCCCGATAGGCGATGTATTGGAACTTGGTGCCGGTGCGCAGCTCGAACATCTTCTGCACGACCTGAAAGATCGGCCCCGACGCGCCGGCATTGGCCTTGTCGGGGTTGGCCTTCGCATAGGCGACGAGCTCCGCTACGCTGCGGATCGGCGCCGCCGAATTCACAGTCAGGATCAGCGGAAATTGCGCCATGATCGAGATCGGCGCGAAATCGCGCTGGGTGTCGTAGCTGAGGTTCTGCACCACCGCCGGATTGACGGTGAGCATGCCGATCGAGCCCATCAGCAGCGTGTGGCCGTCGGGCGGCGACTTGATGACGGCCTGCGCCGCCAGCATGGAATTGGCGCCGGGCTTGTTCTCGATGATCACCGACTGGTCCACGCGCTCCGACAGCTTCTGGCCGATCAGGCGCGCCAGATAGTCGGTGCCGCCGCCGGCCGCGTTGGCGACGATGATGTGGATGGTCTTGCTCGGGTAGTTGACCTGCGCCAGCGCGCCAACGCCGGCCAAGCCGGCAGACAGGAGCGCGACCAAAAGGGTGACGCGATGATAGGTCATGACCGGCACCTCGTTGCTCGGCGGATTCGGATGCAACTGAGGACAGGTCGGCGGCCTTCGTCAAGGTGACCCGTGATCGCGCCGCGGTCTCGGTCTGCTTCCTCTCCCTTTGGGAGAGGGTGGGGTGAGGGGTTCAGGTCTATCGATGGTTTGGAACCCCCTCACCCCAACCCTCTCCCCTGCGGGGAGAGGGAGCACACCACCATCGCCGACAGGTCATCTCCCGAACATGCGTTGCACTGCATGCATCACCGGCACAGGTCCGATGCCGGTGCGCCGCTGGTTCAACGACCGCCGGTCCTCTACAACGTGAGGGCCGGCCAAACCCGCCTCTGGGAGGCAATCCGCAACGGACAAGAACCTGACCGCCGATGGACGCCCGTACTGATCCTGGTCAGGTGAAGTCGCTGACCCACAATGAGGCGCGGCTGATCGTCATCGGCATGCTGCTGCCGGTGTTCATGGGCTCGCTCGACAACACCATCCTGGCGAGCGCGCTGCCGACCATCGGCCGCGACTTCGGCGATGTGCACAGCCTGCCGTGGCTGATCACCATCTACCTGCTGGCGTCGACCGCGGTCGTGCCGCTCTACGGCAAGGTCTCGGACATCCACGGGCGGCGGTTTGCGCTGCGCATCGCTATCGCGATGTACATGCTGGGCTCGCTCACCTGCGCGCTCGCACCCAACATGCTGGTGCTGATCCTCGGACGGGCGCTGCACGGGCTCGGCGGCGGCGGGCTTGCCTCGATCGGCGCGGTGATCCTCGGCGACGTGGCCGCCCCCAAGGAGCGCGGGCGCTACTATGCCTATTTCGCGGTCGTCTATACGACCGCCGGCGCGTCAGGGCCGGTGCTCGGCGGATTCCTGTCCGACTACCTGCACTGGTCGGCGATCTTCTGGCTCAACATCCCGCTCGGCCTCACGGCCGCCGCGGTGACCACCATCCTGCTGCGCGGGCTGCCGCGGCACGAGCGCCCGCACCGGCTCGACGTGATCGGCGCCGTGCTGATCGTGACCGCAAGCGTCGCGTTCATGCTGGGCCTCAATCTCGGCGGCCGCAGCTACGACTGGCTGTCGCCGCCGATCCTCGCGTTGTTCGCGATCGCGCTGGTGATCGGCGCGGGCTTTCTCTGGCGGCTCGCCACCGCGCCCGAGCCGCTGATCCCGATCGACGTGCTGCGTAACCGAAGCGTGCTGTGCTCGGTGATCGCGCATTCGTTCGGCTGGGGCTCGATCATCGGCCTCAATATCTTCTTGCCGATGTATCTGCAGAACGTCGTCGGGCTCACGCCGACCGACGCGGGGCTGAGCCTGATGATCCTGATGATCGCGCTCAACGTGAGCGCCGGGCTCTCGGGCTACATGCTCGGGCGCATGATCCGTTACAAATTGATCCCGATCGCGGGACTGCTCATCGCCATCGCATCGACCGCGACGCTCGCCTGGTGGGTCGACCGCGTGAGCCTGATCTGGTTCGAGATCCTGCTGATCGTGATCGGGCTCGGATTTGGCCCTCTGCCCGGCCTCACCCAGGTCTCGGTGCAGAACAGCGTCGGGCGCCACCAGCTCGGCATTTCGGTCGGCACCATGAATTTCGTGCGCAATCTCCTCGCCACCATGCTGGTGGCGACGTTCGGCGCGATCGTGGCGGGCGCGGCCTCGGTCGGTCCAGGCGGCGGCGCGCTCGGCGGCGCCCTCGATCCCGCGGCTGCCGAGGCCTTCCGCCGCGTCTTCTTCAGCGTCGCCGGCACCCTCACGGTCGCGCTCATCGCGGTGCTGCTGCTCGAGGAAAAGCCGCTGCAGACCGGCATCGCGCCAGAGCGCAAGTAGAGGCCGGCGATGGACGCGCAGGTCTCCGCCAGCGGACCAAGATATCTGTCCCACCGGGAAACCCGGCTGATCGTGTTCGGCGTGCTGTTGCCGCTGTTCATGGGATCGGTCGACAACACGATCCTGGCGAGCGCGCTGCCCACGATCGGGCGCGACTTCAGCGACGTGCGCGGGCTGCCGTGGCTGATCACGATCTACCTGCTCGCCGCCACCGCCGCGATGCCGCTCTACGGCAAGATCGCCGACATCCACGGCCGCCGGTTTGCGCTCTATATCGCGATCGCGCTGCACATGGCGGGCTCGCTGGTCTGCGCGTTCGCGCCCTCGATGATCGTGCTGATCCTCGGCCGCGCGCTGCAGGGGCTGGGCGGCTCCGGGCTTTCGGCCGTGGCCGTGATCGTGCTCGCCGACGCCGCCGCCCCCAAGGAGCGCGGCCGCTACTACGCCTATTTCTCGGTCGTCTACACCACCGCCGGTGCGGTCGGGCCCGCGCTCGGCGGATCGATCGCCGACCATCTGCACTGGTCGGCGATCTTCTGGCTCAACGTGCCACTCGGTTTCATTGCGCTGTGGATCACCTCCACGGTGCTGCGCCGGCTGCCGCGCAACGAACGGCCGCACCGCCTCGATGTGCTCGGCGCGATCCTCATCGTGGCCGCCAGCATCGCGTTCATGCTGGCACTCAATTTCGGCGGCAAGACCTATGCCTGGCTGTCGCCGCCGGAGCTCGCCCTGTTCGCGGCCGCGCTGGCGGTGGGCTCGCTGTTCGTGTGGCGGATCCTCACCGCGCCCGAGCCGCTGATCCCGCTCGCGATCCTGACCGATCCGGTGGTGCGCTGGGCTGTCATCGCCAATTCCTTCGGGTGGGCTTCCATTATCGGTCTCAACATCTTCCTGCCGATATACCTGCAGAGCGTGATGGGTCTCTCGCCGACCACCGCGGGCCTCGCCCTGATGGTGCTGATGGTGAGCCTCAACAGCAGCGCCGGACTGTGCGGCCAGCTTCTCGGCCGGGTGACGCACTACAAGATCTTGCCAATGTGCATGCTGGTGATCGCCTTCGGGGCGGTCACCACGCTGGCGCTGTGGGCCGATCAAATGTCCGTCCTCTGGTTCCAGGTGCTGCTGTTCCTGATCGGCGCCGGGTTCGGGCCGGTTCCCTCGCTCTGCATGGTCGCGATGCAGAACGCGGTCGCGCATCATCAGCTCGGCATCGCGGTCGGCACCATGGCGTTTTCGCGCAACCTGTTCACCACCATTCTGATCGCGCTCCTTGGCGCCATCGTGCTCGCGGAGACCACCTCGCTCGCGCCCGGCGGAGCAGGCGAGTTCGGCGGCGCGCTGCCGCCCGGCGCCGCGGAGGCCGCGCATGCCTTCAGCCGCGTGTTCTTCACGGTCGCGACCTGCCTCGCGATCGCCTTCGTGGCGATCGTGCTGATCGAAGAGAAGCCGCTGAAGACGGCAGCGATGGAGGACGGGAAGGCCTGACGGATTCACAGTCGTCGCGCCGCGTCCTTGATGAATTTCGCAAAGAGCGCGGCGCTAGGCGTGAGGGGAGAGTCCCGCTTTGCAAACAGGCACACGCTGGACATGGCCAGCTTCTCACGAACCTTGACGACTGCCAGAACGTCGCCGGCAAAGCTCAGGTTCGACAGCGGCTTTGGAATCGTCGCAATGAGATCGGTCTGAGCCACGATCGCGATCAATCCCGTAATGGACTCGCACCGAACGGCCCACCGGGGAGGCAGCAGCCCGGCCTCCCGGAACATCTCGTCAACGAGCGACGTGTCACGACCTAGACCGGCGGTGATCCAGTCCTGATCCACGAGCGACGCGAGTGTCCGCGCCTTCGCCAGCGGATGTCCGCGACGAACCACGATTGCGATCTCGATGCCGACCAACGGTGTCGTGACGAGGTCGGGGGGAGCCGGGTTTTGCAGCAATGGTCCCAACGCAAGATCAACCGAACCGTCGCGGACCCGGGGGAAGCTAGCGTTCGGCATTGCCTCCACGATCCTGACTTCGATCGCCGGCGAGTGGCGGCGAAGCCGCACCAAGGCCGGGGGCAGCAATACCGCCGCGGTTGCGGGCGCAGACGCAACCGTGACGCTCTGACTCATTCCGGCATGGGCCAGCTCCTGTCGTGATCGCTCCAATTCCCGGCTGACGATGCGGGCGCGGGTCAGAAACAACTGCCCGGACGCGGTGAGCTCGATCCCATGGGCACTGCGGCGGAGCAGAGGCACGCCCAATTCCGCCTCCAGAGAACGAATGTTCTTGGTTACGGCCGGCTGTGAAAGGCCCCGCAAGCGGGCGGCCGCGCGGATGCTACCGGCTTCCGCAACGGCCAAGAATTCTTCGATCTGTGTCAGTCTCATGGTGATAACCGATTGGAATACCCGAAAAGAACATACCATCTTTTGCCCAAGTCAGCTTCGTGTTTTCCTGCCCTCATCGGATGCACGTGATGTCGTGCGAGCCAACAAGCAAGGGACATAGCCATGAACGGCGCAAAGAGTGGATTGCAGATGATGCAGCGGCTCGCCGTGGCGGCGTTGTTGGCTGCCACCCCGAACGTCGCCTTTGCACAAAGCAGCTATCCCAATCGGCCGATCAAGGTCGTCCTGCCCTATGCTGCCGGCGGACTGGTGGACGTGCTTGCACGACTCGTGACCGAGAAGCTCGGGATCAGTTGGAGGCAACCCGTCATCATCGAAGCCCGCCCGGGCGCGAGCGGCAACCTCGGAGCCGAGACCGTATCGCGTGCCGATCCCGACGGCTACACGCTGCTCGTTACACCCCCGCCGCCGCTCGCGATCAATCAGCATCTGTATCCGAAGCTCGGCTTCGATCCACTTGCTCTCGTTCCGGCAACGGTGATTGCCTCGGCGCCCAACGTCCTCGTGGTGCGACCGGACTTGCCGGTATCAAGTGTCCAGGACCTGATTGCATTCGCGAAAGCAAATCCCGACAAGCTCAGCTACGCATCGACCGGAAGCGGCGGCACGCCGCATCTCACGGCCGAAATGCTCAAGGCCGCGACCGGCACGCGGATCGTGCATGTGCCCTACCGGGGAATGCCACCCGCATTCGTTGACCTGCTCGCCGGGCACGTCGACATGATGTTCGCAAACCTCGGCGACTCGCTGCCGCACATCAGGAGCGGCCGTCTCAAGGTCCTCGGCGTCGGCAGTCGTATGCGCTTGCCGGTGCTTCCAGACGTCCCTGCCATATCGGAAGTGCTGCCGGGCTTTGTCTCGGACACCTGGTACGCCATCGTCGCACCGCCGAAGACACCGTCCGAGATTCCCCAAAGGATATCAACCGCGGTCGCCGAGGCACTCAAGCTTCCGGACGTCGCGAAGCGGCTCCAGGAGCTTTCCGTCACCCCGGTCGGAACCTCGCCGGCCGAAACCGCGGAATTCATCCGGCAGGACAGCGAACGCTGGCGTCAGGTGATCGTGTCGGCAGGAATCAAGCCCGAGTGAATTTTGACGGTGCGGCGCACGGACGAAATCCGGGGGAGCCAACCATACTGGGCAAAGTCACGCTCGAAGATCATTTCGCGATCGAAACGACGCTCGGCGAGCCGCACCCATACTGGGCCCATGCCTGGACCGAGGTACGGCATCGACTCCTCGACTTTCAAGACCGGCGCCTGCGGTTGATGGACGAATCTGGCGTGGAGATCATGGTGGTGTCGCTCAACTCTCCCGCGGTCCAGGCGATCGCCGACGTCAAGCAGGCCGCGGAGGCTGCACGCCGTGCCAACGACCTGCTGGCGGCCGAAGTGGCCAAACGGCCGGACCGCTTCGTCGGCATCGCGGCCCTTGCGATGCATGACCCTGACATCGCGGCGCGAGAGCTTGAGCGCTGCGTCAAGCAGCTCGGCTTCCGGGGCGTGCTCGTCAACGGCTTCTCGCAGATCGGAAGCTCCGCCCTCTATTACGACCTGCCGCAGTACCGACCGTTCTGGGACGCGGTCGAGCGCCTCGACGTTCCGTTCTACCTGCATCCACGCAATCCGCTGCCGGGCAGTATTCCCGGCTATGACGGGCATGCGTGGCTTAACGGGCCTAGTTGGGCATTCGCGGCCGAGACCGCCGTGCATGCGCTGCGCCTGATCGGCAGTGGCCTTTTCGACGTGCATCCGCGGCTGCGGATCATTCTTGGGCATCTCGGCGAGGGCCTGCCGTACTACCTATGGCGCCTCGACAACCGCAACAACTGGATGAAGGCGCCGCACCAATACGCCGCACGCGGGCGAGTAGCGGACTACATGCGCGCCAACTTTCACCTGACGACCTCCGGCCACTACAGCACTCCCGCGCTGACCAACGCGATCGCCGAGATGGGCATCGACCGCGTCATGTTCTCGGTCGACTATCCGTATGAAGCCATCAGCGATGCGGCGGACTGGTTCGACAACGTCCCCCTAAGCGAAGCTGACCGCCATAAGATCGGCCGCACCAACGCCCTCAGATTGTTCAAGCTGTCGGACGGCTGAAAAGACGTGGATGCCCGGCACAAGGCGCACAAGGCCGGGCATGACGAGTGGTGAGACTACGGCGCTTGCATCCAAGAGTAACGCCGCGGACGTGACTAGTCCGCGGCGTCCAGCACCGCTGTCTCAAATTGGACGCGACCTCAACCTCACGGCACCGGCTGCGAGCGGTCCACCATGGCGCCGCGCAGATACACGGCCGAGATCTTGCGTGTGCTCTTGATGTCATCGAGCGGGTTGGCGTCGAGCACGATGAAATCGGCGCTCTTGCCGGCTTCGAGCGTGCCCGCATCGTTGATCTTCAGAAACTGAGCGCCGTTGCGCGTCGCCGCCACGATGACCTGCGCCGGCGTCATTCCAGCGAGCACCATGTCTTCCATCTCCTCGTGCGCGGCCCAGGCCCGGTTGCCGTCGGTTCCCATGGTGATGCGCACGCCCGCCGCGTTCATCTTCTTCAGGTTGCGGGCCTGGATGCCGTGGAATTCCGCGACCTTCGGCCGGTCGATGTTGTCCTTCTCGAGCTTCTCGAACTCGTCGGCTGGCAGGCCGGCCTTGAGCCAGCTGCGATCAACCTTCACGCCGCGATCCGGCAGATTGGGCGTGAGAACGATGTTCGGACGCGCCTTGAACATGGCCACGGTTTCGTCGCTCACGTCCCGGTCGCGGACGCCGTGCGCGAAGGCGTCGAGGCCGGCGTTCATGAGCCCCTTGGCGTCTTCCTCGTTGAAGATGTGCGCGGTGGCGCGAATCCCGAGCTTGTGCGCCTCGTCGATGGCGGCGCCATATTGCGCGGGCGTCACTTTCTGGACCTTGCCTTCACGATCGTCGACCCAGATCTTGATGATTTCGACCTTGTTGGCCACGTTCGCCTGCACCGCCTTGCGGGCTTCCTCCTCGCTGTTGATCTGGTAGGTCGGGCGCATCGGCTCGGGCCGGGTGATGCCGCGTCCGGCGCTGAGGAAGCGTGCGCCGCCGGGAATCGTTTCGAAACGCACCGGCAGCAATTCGAGGTTGTCGGTGCCGAGGCTCATCGCGGCGCTCACGCCGAAGTAGGCGCGACGCTTGAGGTCGTTGATCAGCTTCTCGCGCGTGGCGCTGAGATGCACGTGCGTGTCGATCAGCATCGGCATCACGGTCTTGCCGGCGAGGTTCACGCGCGTGGCGCCGGCGGGCACCTGCACGCTGGCGGCCGGGCCGGCCTGCACGATCTTGTCGCCCTGCACGACCAGCGTCCCGTTCTCGATCGGGGCGCTTTCGTTACCCGTGATGATGCGGGCGCCTTCGTACGCCGTGACGGTCTGCGCCTGCGTTGGAACGGCGAAACCCGCAAGGGCAGCGAGGGCGACGGTTGCCGCAAAGGCGGCTTTCATTCGGCGCATCAGATCCTCCCTGTGTTTATCGTTGAACTGGCGTTGGACGACGCCAGTGTAGCCCTTCTCGGGCGGAACGGGGAGAGGGGGAAGTGCGACCAGGGCCTCAATAGTTGAAGCCGAATTTGAGCCTGACCTGATGGCGCTCGAAGTTCACGAGGTCGAGCGACCCCAGCTCGTCGACTGCCCGTCCCGCGACCTGCACATTCCAGGCAGCCAACAGCCAGTATCCGCCCGGCAGTCTTGCAGACACCGTTGGGCCAAGGTAGAGCGCGTGACCGGCGAAATCATCAAGCGAGAGTCCTTCGTACTTGCGCAGATATCGCGCTTCCATCCCGAAGAGAATATCGGGTCGCGCCTGCGCCATGATCGCAGTGGCGACGCGAACGGTCGATTCGCGCGACCAGACGCCGGTGATACGAGAGCGCGACGCCTCCGGCTCATAGACGAGATTGAAGGCCGAGATGATCCGGTTCGGGACGAATTCGCGGTCGAGCGAGACCGAGTACTGGCCGCCGATTTGATCCACCGGCGCTCCGCTCGTTTCATCCCTGCGACGCCATTGCGGTTCGGCTTCGATTGCGAGCCCGAACGGTCCGCGGTCGCGATCAAGCAGACGATATTTCAATCCGAACGCCAAGCCGTCGAACGCTCCACTTCGATTATCGTCGAGGTCGGGAACGCCTGCTATGCGATGATGGGTGACATAGGTTGCGAGCGACACGCGAAGGTCCTGCGCCGGCACAGACTCCCACTCGAGTTTGTTGGAGAGCGCGGTGTAATGGCCCGCGCGCTTGCCGACGCGTCCGGTCAGCCGGGACTGAATTTCCTTCTCCCCGACTTCACCGATGCTGGTCCCTGCGGTGAAACCGAAATGATACTCTGTCCCGTCATTGGCAAGGCTGAGCGCCGGCAATGCCGCCAATCCAGCCACAAGGGCGAGCGTCGGCGCCATCAATGCGGTGAGCCGCTGCCACGCTCTCATCGGAGATGCCCACCCGTGCCTGGGAATCTCTTTCATAACAATCTAGATGTTACGGCCGTAACATTGAGCTTGCGATCATGGTTGTCAAGGCTTGGTTGCTGCTGACCTACAAGGTCCCGCCTGAACCCGCCAAGAAGCGCATCGCGCTCTGGCGGAAGATCAAAGGCTTGGGCGCCGTCTACCTCCAGAACGGCATCTGCCTGTTGCCGAAGACCGATGACCATCTGCGGCGGCTCAAGATGATCGAGAACGAGATCACCGAAATGGAGGGGGAAGCCGTGCTGCTGGAGACGGTGGGGCTTGATCGCGCCCAGGAGGAGAAGCTGATCGCGCGCTTCAACGTTGATCGGAACGAGGCCTATCAGGAATTCCTAGAGCGATGCGCTGCCTTCGAGGCGGAGATCGCACGCGAATCCGCCGCCGGCAAATTCACCTACGCCGAGCTTGAGGAAAACGATGAAGACCTCAAGAAGCTGCGAACCTGGCTCGACAAGATTCGCAAACTCGACTTCCATGGCGCATCGCTCGGAGACCAAGCCGGAAAACGGCTCGCGCAATGCGAGGCTTCTCTCGACGCCTACGCCCAGCAGGTCTTCGAGGCCCAGGACGAGAACCGGCCATCGTCTGGCAAGCGGTCGTGATGGGGTTCTGATCGCCTGGCAGCCCTATGTGGGCTAGTGTCCCGGTTCCGACGTTCGTATCCCCTTGCAGCACGCGCTCGTACGAACGTCGGAACCAAAGGGACACTAGCAACTCTATGATTCCAGTGTGGCTTTGGATTTGACGTTCCTATGAAGGACTGGCCGCAATGCTGATAGGAATGTCAAATCCGCCACACTAGCGGCCCTCGCCCTTCCCCCACGCCCAGAAATCGCGGCCCTCGTCGCGCATGAAGCGCGACAGCACCATCTTGTGCACCTCGTCGGCGCCGTCGACGAGCCGGGCCTGACGGGCGTAGCGGTAGATCCATTCCAGGATCGTGTCCTTGGAATAGCCGCGCGCGCCGTTGAGCTGGATCGCGGCGTCGGCGGCGTGATGCAGCGTATCGGCGACGTGCACCTTGGCCATCGACACTTCTTTGCGGGCGCGGCCGCCCTGGTCGAGCAGCCAGGCGGCGTGCATCACCAGGAGCCGCCCGATCTGAATGCGGTGGGCGACCTCGCCGAGCTTGATCTGCACGCTCTCGCGCTCGGCAAGCTTGATGCCGAAACCCTCGCGGTCGCCGACATAGGCCTGCGCGATCTCGCAGCAGCGCTTGGCAAGGCCGAGCCAGCGCATGCAGTGCGTGAGCCGCGCCGGGCCGAGCCTGATCTGGGTGATGCGCAGTCCGTCGCCGACCTTCATCAGCACATCCTCGTCCGGGACTTCGAGCCCGTCGAAGATCAGCTCGCAATGGCCGCCGTGCTCCTCCGGACCCATGATCGGGATGCGTCGCACGATCTGCCAGCCGGGCTGGTCGCGATGGAACAGGAAGCCGGTGAGGCCGCGGCGCGCGTCGTCGGAGGTGCGCGCCACCACAATGAAATGATCGGCGACGCCGGCGCCGGTGATGAACCACTTGTGGCCGTGGATCACCCAGCGGCCGCCGCGGCGCTCGGCACGGGTGCGGATCATGCCGGGATCGGAGCCGCCGCCGGGCGCCGGCTCGGTCATGGCGAAGGCGGAGCGCACCTCGCCCGCAACGATCGGCCGCAGCCATTTCTCCTTTTGCGCGGGCGTGCCGACGAGCGCGAGCAAATTCATATTGCCGTCGTCGGGGGCGGCGCAGTTGAACGAGACCGGGCCGAAGATTGCGCGGTTCGCCTCCTCGTACATGGCGGCCCAGCCGACCACCGGCAGGCCCATGCCGCCGAATTCCTTGGGCGCCTGCGGCGCCCATAGGCCGGCTTCCTTGGCCTTCTCGCGCACCTCCGCGAGCAGGTCGAGGCGGATGTTCTCGTGGCGGTCGTAGTTGTCGCGATCCGATTCGAGCGGCAGCACGTGCTCCTCGACGAAGGCGCGCGTGCGCAGGCGGATGTCCTCGATCTCGGGCGGGAGCGTGAAGTCCATGGCCGGCCTTTCGACGTTGCGGCTGCGGGCACGCGGCAGCATAGTGTGATGGCGTTGCGCACGCGAGATGAGGATCGTCGTCATGGCCAACTTTACGCCGGTATCGGCCGCGATCGGCGGCGCGCTGATCGGGCTTGCCGCCGTGCTGCTGATGGTGGCGACCGGCCGCATCGCCGGCATCAGCGGCATCTTCGGCGGCCTGATCAACATGCCCGGCCGCGGCTGGCGCCTGGCCTTCATCGCCGGATTGATCCTGGCGCCGCTCACCGGGACGCTGGCCGGCTATCCGCTAACCGAGCCGCAGATGCCGGCGAGCTGGGCGGTGATCGTGATCGCGGGCCTGCTGGTCGGCTTCGGGACGCGGCTCGGCGGCGGCTGCACCTCAGGTCACGGCATCTGCGGCGTGGCGCGGCTGTCGCCGCGCTCAATCGTGGCGACCGCGATCTTCATGGCGGTGGCGGTCGCGGTGGTCGCGATCACGCGTCACGTGCTGGGAGCCTGAGCATGCTGCCGATCGCGGGTTTGGTCTGCGGATTCGTGTTCGGCTGGGGGCTGCTGATCTCCAGCATGATGGAGCCCGCCAAGGTGCTCGCCTTCCTCGACGTGTTCGGCGCGTGGGATGCGAGCCTGCTGGTGGTGATGGCGGCGGCGCTGACGGTCAGCAGCGTCGGGTTCGCATTGGCGAAGGGGCGCGCGCGGCCGCTGTTCGCGGCGAAGAGCCTGTGGCCGGACAAGACCGCGATCGACGCGCCGCTGGTTGCCGGCGCGGCGCTGTTCGGGATCGGCTGGGGCCTGTCCGGGCTGTGCCCGGGCCCGGCGCTGGAGAATCTCGCGACGCTGTCACCGCGCCTCATCGTGTTCGTTATCGCGATGGCGTTCGGCATGGTCGCACACGATATGTGGCAGCGGCGGCGCGCGACAGCGCCGACTGGGCCGGTCACCGCCGGCACCGACGGGTAGCGCTACCCGCGCAGCGCCACCATCTGGCCGCCGTCGACCACGACGGTCGTGCCGGTCATGAAGCGGCCGGCGTCGGAGACGAGCAGCAGCAGCACGCCGTCGAGATCGCGCTCCTGGCCGAAGCGACCGAGCGGAATCTCCTTTACGATCGCGGCGCCCTTTTCACTTGCAAGGTACTCACGATTGAGGTCGGTGACGATCCAGCCCGGCGCGATGGCGTTGACGCGGATGCCGCGGCTCGCGAGCTCGAGCCCGAACGCGCGGGTGAGCTGGATGACGCCGGCCTTCGCCACCGCGTAGGCGGCGACGCCCTTGGAGACGCCGAATCCGAGCACCGACGAGATGTTGACGATCGCCCCGCCCTTCTCGATCGCGATCAGCCGGTTCGCCGCCTCCTGCGACCAGAACAGCACCGCGTCGAGATTGGTGCCGATTACGCGCCGCCACTCGTCCTCGGTCAGCTCCACGGCGCGAGTGCTATGGGCCACGCCGGCGTTGTTGATGAGAATGTCGACCGCGCCGAACGCCTGCTCGGCGGCGTCGAAGGCGCGCGCCATGGCGGCGCGGTCGCGCACGTCGGCGGCAAGGGGAAGCGCCCTGCCGCCGGCCTTGGCGATGCGCGTCGCGAGCGCGTCGAGCCGATCGGCGCGGCGGGCGACCAGCACGACCGAAGCGCCAGCCTCAGCCAGCACCTCGGCGAAATGCGCCCCGATCCCGCTCGAAGCGCCAGTGACGAGCGCCACCTTACCGGTGAGGTCGAACAGGTCGGCTGCGGCCATGGGTACTCTCGACTCGATCAGCGGCGCGAAGGATACTTGCCCAGAAACCTCGGGACGGCGGAGCCCTAACCGAGGCGGAACAACAGTGCAATAAGGGCGAAGGCTCGCATGGCCGGCAAGGACGATCACGATCACAGGCACGACCATGAGCATGGCTCGGAACTGTCCGAGACGCAGCTGCGGGTGCGCGCGCTCGAGACCATCCTGACCGAGAAGGGCTACGTCGATCCGGCGGCGCTCGACGCCATCATCGAGGCTTACGAGACGCGCATCGGCCCCCACAACGGCGCCAAGGTGGTGGCCCGCGCCTGGGTCGATCCCGAGTTCAAGCGCGCGCTGCTGCAGGACGCGACCGCGGCGGTCGGCTCGCTCGGCTTCGTCAGCCGGGTCGGCGATCACCTGGTCATGGTCGAGAATACCGAGCGCCTGCACAACATGATCGTCTGCACGCTGTGCTCCTGCTACCCGTGGGAGGTGCTCGGCCTGCCGCCGACTTGGTACAAGTCGGCGCCCTACCGCTCGCGCGCGGTGATCGACCCGCGCGGCGTGCTCGCCGACTTCGGCGTGACGCTGCCGGCGACGACGCAGATCCGGGTCTGGGATTCGACCGCCGAGACGCGCTTCATCGTGCTGCCGCTGCGCCCGGCCGGCACCGACGGCTGGAGCGAGGAGAAGCTCGCCACCTTGGTCACGCGCGACGCCATGATCGGCACCGGGCTCGCCAAGCGGCCCGAAGAGACTCGGTGATGGCTTATTCCCTCACTTGAGGTACGAGCGCACCACGTCGATCAACTCCTCGGCACCGCGCGCACGCTCGGCATTGGGCTCGCAGGCCGGATCAACCACGTGCATGCGAATGTGCTCTTCCAGCACCTCCGCCATCAGACCATTCATGGCGCCGCGGGCGGAGGCGATGAGCTGCAGCACTTCGGCGCATTCGACTTCCTGCTCGAGCGCGCGCTCGATGGCTTCGATCTGCCCGCGCAGACGGCTCACGCGATTCAGCAGCTTGCCCTTTTCGCGAATCGTGTGAGACACCGACTCCTCCCCCCGCGGATCCATAAGATAGTGGGGTACAGTATAGGCGGTCGGCATTTTCTTGCAATGAAGCGACGTTCCTGTTGTCGCGTCTTTGGCTCGCGCGTTAGGCTTGGTTTACGGGGACTGGCCGCAGGAAACGGCGCCCGGCGGGCATCCCCTGATCCGTGCCCCGCGTGGACTAACGCGGGAAACAGCAACGGCACTCGCGCCCAGGCGCGGGAATGCCGTGCAGGACAATGGGGAGGCGTGTTGTGACAACCTTGGGAGTAGAGAGTTTCGATTTTCTGGCAGGCCAGATGCTCAATGCCGAGACGCAGTGGAGTCTCGGGACCTTCGGCGCGATCGCGGAGTTCGCGCGCGACCTGGACGAGCCGTTCACGTTTCACCGCGGCAAGGCGTCGCTGACCCTGATGACCGGCCGCGGCGGCCTGCGCATCAAGCCGCCGGCGGAGATGCGGCTGGTGGCGTTCGAGACCACCACGCGGGAAAGCTGGAGCAACCGCGTCGCGCTCTGCCTGCCGGACGAGCGCTGCAGCATGAGCCGGCGCACGGTGCTGACCGAGCTTGGGCCGGACGACGGCGCGCTGCGCGAGCACGACCGCGACTCGATCCTGTTCGATCTCGGCATGGACGCGCTGCAGGCCGACCTGTACGTGCGCGTGTCCGATCCGGAGGTGGCGGTGCAGCTGCGCGCGCAGGAGGGGCGACCGCTGCTCGAGCCCGGCAATCCGGCGATGGGCGTGATCCTGGCCGCCAGCCCGCACCGCGTGTTCGCCAGCAAGGTCGGGCGGATCGAGGTCTATCAGCCGATCCCGGACCCGCACGGCCAGAGCCCGGAAGGCCCGCACACGCACGTGCTGCCGAACCTGCTGCATCACCGCCGGACGCATTCGGCAACCGAGCAGATCCCGCAGGGCTGGGTGCCCTGCGCGCATCTCTATCCGCCCCACCCGGCGCGGGACGCGCTCGGGCAGAGCCGCCCGTTCGACGCCGCGCGCCACGATGCGTTCCAGGCCATGCTGCGGATGTTCGGCGATCCGGAGTTCTTCGCGCTCAAGCAGCGCGTGGTCGCGGCGGTCACCGCCGGCGAGGACCCGTCGGTGATCGACGTCACCGGGCATCGCTTCGCGCGCACGAACGTGCGGGTGGCGCTACGCCAGCTCAAGGCCACGCACGAGGACGCGCCCTCGCTGGCGGCCTGGCTGGCGGTGCACGAGCGAAACGGCGCGCTCGAAAACGGCGACGAGGAGCACCACCGGCATCACCGGTAGCCGCCAGCATCGCTGGCGATCGGCGCCGGCTCGCGCTATCTTGGCGGCATGAACGGCATCCATGACATGGGCGGCATGCACGGCTTCGGGCCGGTCGAGCCGGAGCCGAACGAGCCGCCGTTCCACTCCCGTTGGGAGGGCCTCGCGCTCGCGATGAACCGCGCCATGAGCTACGCCAAGCTGTGGAACATCGACAAGACGCGGGCGACGATCGAGGAATTCCCAGCGCACGACTACCTGACCATGACCTACTACGAGAAGTGGGCGGTGCGGCTGGAGAAGCTGTTGCTCGAATATGGTTTGGTCGGCGCCGACGAGATCGCGGCCGGGCGCTCGCTGCGGGCGGGCAAGCAGCTGCCGCGCACACTCACGCTCGCCGACGTGCCGAAGGCGCTCACGCGCGGCTCCTATGCGCGGCCAACCAACACCACGCCGCAGTTCAAGACCGGGGACCGCGTGCGCACCAAGAATATCCATCCGCGGACCCACACGCGACTGCCGCGCTACACGCGCGGGCGCACCGGCGTGATCGAGTGCGTGCGCGGCTTCCATGTCTTTCCGGATTCGATCGCGACTGGCCAGGGCGAGAACCCGCAATGGCTCTACACCGTGCTGTTCGAGGGCCGCGAATTGTGGGGCGAGAGCGCCGAGGCGACGCTGAAGGTGTCGATCGAGGCGTGGGAGCCGTATCTGGAGCCGGCGTGATGGACACTGCCGCTGCGCGGCGCGCGACCGAGTCGGTGCCGGGCATCCCGCGCGATGCGCAGGGGCCGGTATTTCGCGAGCCGTGGGAGGCGCAGGCGTTCGCGATGGCGCTCGCGCTGCATGAGCGCGGGCTGTTCACCTGGAGCGAGTGGGCCGCGACCCTTGCCGACGAGATCAAGCGCGCGCAGGCCGCCGGCGATCCCGACACCGGCGAGACCTATTATCGGCACTGGCTTAATGCCCTCGAACGGCTGGTGGCGGCCAAGGGCGTGACCGACGGCTTGACGCTCGCGCGCTATCGCGAGGCCTGGGACCACGCCGCCGACCGCACGCCCCACGGAACGCCGATCGAGCTGAGGCCGGAGGATTTCCGGAGTTAACGCGCAGCTACTACGCTGATCTCCGGCAGAGCCCCTTTCCCCCCATGCGGGGCGAGGGTGGGTGCCCGCGGCACGCGCCGTGGCTCACGGACGAAGCCGATTTGCAGAAACTCAACTAAATGCCGATGCGCTCGCTCACCATGTAG